>Ga0137403_10000060_pt1 | contig 114514 bp, 88 predicted proteins | sample CZOMad2_1_16fung_FD_122057 | JGI IMG/M metagenome (GOLD analysis project Ga0137403, IMG submission 122057) | Vadose zone soil fungal communities from Angelo Coast Range Reserve, California, USA - CZOMad2_1_16fungal (Hybrid Assembly) | ecosystem: Environmental > Terrestrial > Soil > Vadose zone... | reverse complement strand
TGGAGACGCCCCGACGGCGCGGTAACGGCAAGGATTTCGATAGCGCCTGGGGCGTCTCTACGGGAATCTCCGCGTGCTCAGGCCCGGTGGAGGCTCTCCACACCGCCTCCGCCGAGCACCGCCTCGACGATGTCGACCGCCAGGCTGGACTCGTCTTCCGCCCGGAAGAGCTGTTGCATGGTGGCGACACGTCCCTTCAGCTCGCCGTCGCCCGCCGCCTCGCCGATCAGGCCGCCCAGCGTTTCGGCGGTGACCTCGGCCAGGTTGCCCGCCACTCCGAGCCGGTGATGGACGATCCGCTTGGCCATCTCGAACTGGTCGCGCATCAACGGCAGCACCACCAGCGGCACCCCGAGCAGGATCGCCTCCTTGACCGTCCCGGCGCCGCCGTGGGTCACCATCAGGTCGACGTGCCGCAGGACGTCGAGCTGCGGCATCCAGCGGCTGGCATGGAGGTTCGCGGGCAGCGGCGCGAGCTCGGCCGGATCGAAGGCCCTGCCGACCGAGAGGAGGATCTGCCACTCCGGGTGGGCCGCCGCCACGCCCAGGACCGCCTGGAAGAACCGGCGCGTGTCGTCGGGGACGATCTCGCCCTGGCTCCCCATCGAGGCATAGATGAGGTAACGGCCCCCGGCGATCTCGCTCCACGGGAACGGCTCCTCGACGCGGACCGGGTCGATCCCGGTGCCGACGTAGAAGGTGTTCGCATCGTGGACCTCCGGCAGCTCGATGGCGCGGGGCATGACGACCAGCTCGGGCATCTTGAGGACCAGCGCCGCAAGGTCCCTGAAGGAGCCGAAGCGGTACCCGGCCGCGGTCACCGCCTTCATCGTCGCCTCGAGGTCCGACGCCTTGAGGTCCATCAGGCGATTGGAGATCCAGCTCTCGACGAGCGCCGCCCGCGTCATCTGCGACGGCCGGCAGAAGGGCGCCCAGAGGACGATGGGAACGCGGTAGCGGAGCTGGACGGCCAGGGCCTCGGGGTAGTAGATCGACAGCATCAGCACGAGGTCGGGTCGCAGGCTGGCCATCACTTCGTCGAGCGCCTCGCCGCGGACCAGCTGCCCGAACCACTGGGCGGACGCGGCCTTCTGGACCTGCGAGGAGCGCTCGACGCCGTCCAGGAGCTGCTGAAAGATGGGGACCAGCTCGAAGCCCTGCCGGCGCACCGTGGGCTCGGCGCTCGCCGGCGCCAGATAGACCACCCGGTGCCCGCGCTCCCGGAGCTCTTTGGCGAGCTTGCAGCTGATGAGGAGGTGCCCCTCCTCGAAGTCGCAGAAAAGGGCCACGGTCGCGGGCTTGCTTTGTGTCATCGCGGGTTGGATTTTACTCAAAGAGGATTACACTGTCATTCGCCCCGACCGGACGACCCGGACGAGAGGGCTGCCGATGCTCGAAGAGATGCTCGACGACCTGCGCTACGCCCTGCGGATGCTCGCCAAAACCCCGGTCCCGACGGGGGCCGCCCTGCTCTCGCTCGCCCTGGGGCTCGGCGCCAACAGCGCCATCTTCGCCCTCATCAAGGCGGTCTTCCTGCAGCCCGTCCCCGTCGCCCGGCCGGCCGAGCTGGTCTCGATCTACACCACCGACGCGGTCCTCCCGGGCACCCAGAACAGCTCCTACCGCAACTACCTCGACTACAGGAGCGGCAACCACGTCTTCTCCGGCCTCCTCGCCTATCTGCCGATCAAGCTCAACCTGCTGACCGGGGGCGATCCCGTCCAGGTGGAGGCCGCCCTGGTCTCCGGCAACTACCTGGGCGTGCTCGGCGTGCACCCCGTCGTCGGGCGGGACTTCCAGCCGGACGAGGATCGGACCCCCGGCTCCCACCCCGTCGCCATCCTCGGCTACGGCCTCTGGCAGCGCCGCTTCGGCGCCGACCCCCACCTCGTCGGCCGCACCGTGCTCTTCAACGGCCGCGCCTTCACGGTGGTGGGGATCGCCCCGCGCGGCTTCCACGGTCCGGAGGTGCTCCGCGCCACCGAGGTTTTCGTGCCGATGATGATGTACGACCAGGTGCTCGTCGGCCCCCGGCGCGCCTTTTTCCTCAACCGCGGCGCCCTGATGCTCAAGATGATGGGGCGCTTGAAGCCCGGCGTGCGCCTCGCCGCGGCGGAGGCGGAGCTGACGACGATGGCGCGGCGCCTGGAGCGCGAGTATCCGGACGACAACCAGGGTCGCGGCCTCTCGCTCCTGCCGCTCGCCCAGTCGACGATCTCGCCCTGGGAGCGGAAGACCTACGTCCTCGGCGGCACCGTCCTCGGCGCCACCGTCGGGCTCCTCCTGCTGATCGCCGCCGCCAACGTCGCCAACCTGCTCCTCGCCCGCGCTCTGGCGCGCCGCAAGGAGATCTCCATCCGGCTCGCCCTGGGCGCCGGCAAGGGGCGCCTCAGCCGGCAGCTGCTGACCGAGAGCACCGTGCTCTCGCTCCTGGGCGGCGGGCTCGGCCTCTTCCTCGCCTCCTGGGGCCGGTCGTTCCTCTGGTCGCTGCGCCCGCCCAACATCCCCGAGTCGCTCGACGTCAGCCTCGACCTGCGGGTGCTGCTCTTCACCTTCGTCGTCGCGCTCGCCACCGGGCTCGCCTTCGGGATGGCGCCGGTCACCCAGCTCTTCTCGCCCGCGCTCGTCGCCGCGCTCAAGGGCGAGAGCACCGCGGCGCGGACCGGCGGCCGGCGGCTGCGCAACGCCCTGGTGATCGGCCAGGTGGCCCTCTCCGTCGTCGCTCTGGTGATCGCCGGGCTCTTCCTGCGCAGCCTGTGGAACGCCCAGCGGATCGATCCCGGTTTCGCCGCCGACCGCCTGCTCTCGGTCTCCTTCAACGTCGGAGCGCAGGGCTACGACGAGCCGCGCGGCCGCGCCTTCTACGAGCGCGTCGTGGAGCGCGCCCGCACGATCCCCGGCGTCCGCGGCGCCGCCCTGGGCGAGTGGCAGGTGCTCAAGGGGATGCTCCCCATGCGGCCGATCGGCATCGGCGGGGTGGAGGTCGCCGCCAAGGGCGAGCCGATCTACCTCCAGTCGCAATCGGTGGGTCCCGGCTACTTCGAGACCGTGGGCATCCCGATCCTCCGCGGCCGCGGCTTCGCTGGCGCCGACCGCACCGACTCCCGTCCGGTCGCCGTGGTCAACGAGAGGATGGTGAAGCGCTTCTGGCCGGGGCAGGACCCGCTCGGCAAGCGTTTCACCTTCCTCGACGACAACCGTACCGTGGAGGTCGTGGGGGTCGCCAAAGACAGCAAGTACAACAGCCTGGGCGAGGCGCCGATGGCCTTCGCCTATCTCCCCATCGGCCAGCGGTTCGCTCCCGGCATGACCCTCTACGCGCGCACCGCGGGCTCGCCCGCCGCCCTCGTCGAGACCGTCCGCAAGGAGGTCCAGTCGCTCGACCGCAGCCTGCCCCTCTCCGACGCGGTGACGATCGCGGACGTCCTCCACGACTCGCTGTGGTCGGCCCGCCTGGGGGCGATCCTGCTGTCGATCTTCGGGCTCCTCGGCCTGACTCTGGCGGGGGTGGGGATCTACGGCGTCATGACCCACCACGTCGAGCAGCGCCGGCGGGAGATCGGCATCCGGATGGCGCTCGGCGCCCAGTCCGGGGACGTGGTCCGCCTGGTCCTGCGCCAGGCAATGACGCTGGTCGCGATCGGCATCCTCGTCGGCCTCGCCGGCGCGGTCGCCACGGCGCGCCTTTTGACCAGCCTCCTTTTCGGCGTCGGTGGGGGAGACCTCCTGACCTTCGTGGTCACCGTGGCCGTCCTCACCCTGCTGGCGCTCGCCGCGAGCTTCCTGCCGGCCCATCGGGCGTCGGGCATCGATCCGTACGCGGTCTTGAAGGGGTGAGCGGGCGGGGAAAGCTGTCGCTCCACGAACGCCCCGATCTCGGGTCCCTCCCCCCTGGGCGGGCGGGTGGACGTACACAACGCGCAAGCCCTTTCCGCCCTCTCCGGGAGCCGCCGAACCGTCTGAGGCTCCGATGGGCGGTCTCCTGCCGCCAGGAGGCTGTCTCTGGCTTCCAGCTCCGTATCTCGGGTTTGGATGGGGCTTCTGGGGTTTGTATCTCCCTACTTCTGGTTTCAAGCTCCCCCTTTTTCTACCGGAATCCCCCTCTCCGGACTTGGATCTCCCCATTTCTGGATTGGGTTGCCCCACTTTTCCTCAGAATCCCCCCACCTCTGGCGTGGAGTCGCCCACTTCTGGCGTGGGTTCCCCCATCTTTCCCCAGAATCCCCCTCTTCCGGCCTGGAGCTGCCCAATTCTGAAGTGGGAGCCCCCCAGTTCTGGTCAGAATCCCCCTCTCCCGGCGTGCAGCTCCCCATTTCTGCGGTGCAGCTCCCCATTTTGGCAGCCGAGCCCCTCGCCTGGAGGAACGCAGGAAGAGAGGAGGGTTTGCGAGAAGGACTAATGGTATCTTGGCGCGATTGCGACAAGGACCGGCAGGAGGAACCTCGCCGCCATGCCCTCGATAGCCCACGAGATCCTCGTGGATCTCTTCAAGAATCGCCCTTCGCTCGCCGCCGAGATCCTGGTCGAGGTGCTGGGCGAAGCTCTTCCGCCCTATACCGAAGCCCGACTTGCCTCGACCGACCTGACCGAGATCCAACCCGCCGAATACCGCGCCGACGCTGTCGTCGTCCTGCTCGACGGCGACGTCCCCGTGCAGGTGATCATCGTCGAGATCCAACTGACGGTCGATCCCAGAAAGCGCCTCAGCTGGCCCGCCTACGTCACGGTCTCGCGCGCCATCCATGGCTGTCCGGCGGATCTCCTCGTCGTCGCACCCGACCCGGACGTCGCCCTCTGGTGCGCGGAACCGATCGAGACCGGCGTCTCCGGTTTCGTCCTGCGTCCGCCTGTGCTGCGCCGCAGCGCGGTACCGGTCGTAACGGACCTTGGGGAAGCGGCCCGACGGCCGGAGCTCGGTGTGCTTTCCGCGCTGGCGCACGGCGCGACCGAAGAGGGCGCGTCGATCGCCTCCGCGGTGCTGCCCGCGATCCGGGGGCTCGACGACGACCGGGCCAGGTTCTACTACGACCTCGTGTACAATTCCTTGCATGAGGCGGCTCGCCGTACCTTGGAGACAATGATGAAGGGCTACGAATACCAGAGCGATTTCGCCAAGAAGTACGTCGCACAGGGACGTACCGAGGGGCTCACCCAGGGGCTCACCGAAGGGTTCACCAAGGGGCGTACCGAGGAGGCGGCGCGCGCCGTGCTCACGGTGCTTCGGGTACGCGGCCTTGCCGTGCCCGATGCCGTCCGCGAGCGCATCCTGGCCCAGAAGGACCCGGAGCGGCTGGAGCGCTGGCTGGAGAAGGCCGCCGTCGCCGCTTCCGCCACCGCGGTCCTCGACGAGCCGAACTGAGGCCTCGCGGCGTCCGTCCGCGTCGGCCCTACGGCCCTCGGGCGGGTTCCCGCCAGCCTTCGCACCCTCCCACGACTTGACGGAACCCTCCACGCGGCTCGATCCGGGAGGCCGGCGGGTGTTCCCGTCCAAGGGGCAGCGGCTGCCCCCCGAAATTCAGTCATCGGAATTCAAGGGGCAGTGACCGCCCCCTGGAACGCAGCGGCCTCCTGGACTGCGCGGGAAACGCCCTTCGCGCTGGCGCTGGGCGGTGGCATACACTCTCCGCCAGGAACCGGGTCTCTAGGGTCAGCTTGGCCTGTGATCTTTGTTGATGGGCATCCGCGCAGGCAACAGGCGGCAGCGGCGCCGTGTTGAGGTGAACCCCTTCCCCTTCCGCCTCCCTTCTGCTACTCTTCCCAAATCGAGAGGACTCGCCTCTCGTAAAAACAAGCGAGGCCGGACAGAGCTACCAACTCCGCCCGACCTCTTGACCACGCAGGAGAATTCACCTCATGCGCAGCCCGCACCATAGTACCAGTCCGTCCGTTTCCCCCCTCGACAACGCCTTCGCCCCCGCCTACCTGGCCCGCCTGCGCGAGCAGGACGAGGCGAGCACCGCCGCGGAGGCGGAGCTCGCCGGTCCGTGGAAGATCGAGCCGGTCCCGGGCAAGCCCGGCGCCGTGGCCGTCCTGCGGCAATGGGAGGACCTCGCGGCCGGCGACCGGCCGGTCGCGGTCGTGTGGCACGAGGAGCTGGCGCTGCTCCTCTCCGTCCTTTTTCCCGCCCTCGACCGCGAGCCCCGCTTCCATCTCCAGGACGGCGAGACGGCGGACGGCTACCCCCTGCTCGGCATGTACGGCGAGCAGGGTCCCCAGATCGCCGGCTGGTTCGACCGCTGGGAGCCGCGCTTCGCGGAAGGTCTCCACCTCGTCGAGGCGCTCATCCGCTCGCCCTGGGCGCTCGCCACCCTTCTCGAAGCGGCCGGTCCGGGCGCCGAGGAGCAGGTGGGGAAGATCCGGGCGCGGCGGCAGAAGGCGTAGAGCGTTCCAGCTTTTTTCCTGGGAGCGCCGGCGTCCCGCCGGCTCTTTTTCCCCCGCCCGGCCGGCGAGGACGCCAGCGCTCCCAGGGAGCCTAGCCCGTTGCCACAGGCTTTTCCTGGACAGCGTCTCCAGCGGCGCGTAGGCGTTCAACTCCGTCGGAGGGTGACGAGGATCTCTGGGCTTGTTCCTACACAACGCCATGTGTAGACTGTAGGGGAGGAGGAGATGAGATGCCTACGAATCTCGCTCTCGACGACTCTCTGATTGAAGAAGCGGTACGAGCCGGGAACCACCGGACGAAGAAGGAAGCGGTGACCGCCGCTCTCCACGAGTACGTACAGGCCCGCAAACGGCTGGAGATCCTCGACTGGGCCGGCAAGGTGGACTACTACGCCGACTACGATCCCAAGCGGCTCCGCGACCGCAAGCCCCGGTGAGCGTCCTCGTCGATACCACCATCTGGTCGCTCGCCTTGCGGCGGCGTGCCCATCAACTCTCTCCTGCGGAGGAGAGGCTCGTCGCGGAGTGGGCAGACCTCGTCACCTCCGGGCGAGCTGTTCTGACCGGACCCGTGCACCAGGAAGTCCTGTCCGGCATCCGCAGCAACGAGGTCTTCGAAGCTCTCCGCGAAAAACTTTTGGCGTTTCATTACCTCGAGAACCTCCCTGGCGACCATGTCCAAGCAGCGCGGTTCTTCAATCTCTGTCGATCCCGCGGAGTCGTCGGTTCCCACGTCGACATGCTGATCTGCGCCCTGGCGCACCGCTACGGCCTACCGATCTTCACGACCGATCCGGACTTCTTAGGGTACGCCAAGCACCTGCCCATCGGGCTGCACGAACCAGCGTAGGCAGCGGCGGAGGTTCTCCCCTCCAGGTGAGGAAAGCGTTCCAGAGGTCCGATTTTTCCCTGGGAGCGCCGGCGTCCCGCCGGCTCTTTTTCCCCCCGCCCGGCCGGCGAGGACGCCAGCGCTCCCAGGGAGCCTAGCCCGTTGCCACAGGCTTTTCCTGGACCCCGACGCCGCCCTCAAGGAGCGAACGGCTTGCGCGGCTTGCCAACCGCCGTGGTATCCGCCTCGGAAAAGAGGTGCCCCATCTTCTCGCGCTTGGTCTTCAGGTACGGCCCGTTCTCGTGCGTCGCCCCGACGATCAGGGGGACCCGCTCCACGACCTCGATCCCGACCGCCTCCAGGGCGGCGATCTTGCGCGGATTGTTGGTCAGCAGCTGCACCTGTTGGATCTTGAGGTGGCGCAGGATCTGCGCCGCCGGCTGATAGTCGCGCAGGTCGGCCGCGAAACCCAGCTGCTCGTTGGCTTCCACGGTGTCGAAACCCTCGTCCTGGAGGGCGTAGGCGAGGAGCTTGTTGTAGAGGCCGATCCCGCGCCCTTCCTGGCGCAGGTAGAGGAGGACGCCGCGGCCACGCTCGGCGATCTGGGCGACCGCCGCTTCGAGCTGCGAGCCGCAGTCGCAGCGCAGCGAGCCCAGCACGTCGCCGGTCAGGCATTCGGAATGGAGCCGGACGAGGATCGGACCGTTCTCGGCCACCTCTCCCATCACCAGCGCCATGTGGTGGAGCCCGGTCTCCGGCTGTTCGAAAACGAGGGCGGCGAAATCTCCGGATCGGGTGGGGAGGCGGGCTCGGGCGACGCGCATCCGCGAGGAGCCGTTGGTTCTTTCGTCCGACATCTCTTGCTCTCCCTTCACGTAGTCATCCCGTTTCCGGCGTTCGCCAGTCGAGGAGGAGGCCCAGGGTCTCCTGGCGCCGTTGCCGCAGCAGCGCGTACGCTTCCACCGCCTGTCGGCCGGGGAAGCGGTGCGTCACCAGATCGTCCACCCGCAGCTCTCCCGCGGCCAGCCACTCGAGGAAGAGCTCGCCGTGCCGCGCCGCGCTCCAGGGAGCGTCGAAGGTCGCCTGCGGCGGGTGGGAAAAATAGTGCGCGCCGACGAGGGTCAAGCTCCGCCGGTTGCACAGATCGTGGAAATCAAAGGAGCTGGGGCCGCTCGGGCTGCTGACCACGAGCAGCCGACCCTGGGGGCGCAGGAGGAGGGTCTCACCCGGCAGCGCCCGCGGATTGCCGGACGCTTCGACCACCAAGTCGACCCCTTCCGGCCGATGGCGGCCGCGCACCGCCTCGACCAGCTGGCCGGCCTCGCCGGCGAGCGGCACGAACGGCGGCTCGGGGGGCAGGCGGGCCAGCCGGTCCGGGGCGAGGTCGATGCCGAAAATCGGCCGCGCGCCGGCGATCCTCGCGATCCGCGCCGCGAGCTGGCCCAGGAGCCCCAGGCCCACCACCGCGACGCTCTCCCCCCAGGTGAGGCCGGACCGGCGCAGGCCGTTCATCACCACCTCGGCGAGAGTGGTCAGGGCCGCCGCCTCGTCGCTCACCCCGTCTGGCACGGGCCGCAGCTCGGCGACCGGGCAGACCGCGTAGGCGGCATGGGGCCGGTGGCTGTCCACCCGGCGGCCCATCCATTCCGCCGCCTCCACCCCGGGGCCGACCGCGATCACCTCGGCGACGTTCGAGTAGCCGGCGACGTAGGGGAAATGGCGCAGCAGCTGCCACGCCTCGCCGATCTCCGGTCCGCCGTCGAGGACAGTGAGCTCGGTCCCCGGGCTGACCAGGGAGACGCGGGTGCGCAGCAGCACCTCGCCGGCCGCCGGAGTCGGCACCGGGCGCTCTTCGAGCGTCACCTGGCCGGCGGCCGGGAACACCACGGTGGGAGAGGTCGAGGGTTGCATCAGAGGGCCGCCGGTTCGACGAGGACTTTGACCGCTCCGCTCGCCGCGCGGTCGTTGGCGGTGGCGAAGGCTTCGCCGATCCGGGTGAGGGGGAAACGGTGGGTGAGCATGGGCGCGGCCGCGACCCGGCCCTGGGCGATGAGGTCGAGGGCGAGCTGGAACTCGCGGACCCCCGACCAGGTCGAATAGCTGCTCGACCAGCGCAGGTCGAGCTCGCGGCGGTTGGCCTCGCGGTAGACGACGCTCACGTCGTGGTGGAAGGCGCCGAGGAGGACCACGACGCCGCCCCGCGCCGCCACCGCCACCGCCGGCGGCAGGGCGAGGCCGGCGCCGCCCACCGACTCGAAGACCACGTCGGCCCCCCAGCCGTCGGTCGCCGCCTGGACCGCCGCCGCCACGTCCTCGCGTTGGCTGTTGATCACCCGGTCCGCGGCGCCCATGGCGAGGCCGGCGGCGAGGGCAGCGTCGCGGCGGCCGACGAGGATCGTCTGCCGGCAGCCCTGGAGGCGGGCGACCTGGCCGACCGCCAGGCCGACCGGGCCGGTGCCGAAGACGACGACCGAGTCGAGCGGCGTCAGCGGCGCCCGGTGGAGGGCATGGACGGCGCAGGCGTAGACGTCCGCCAGGGCGCCGACTTCGAGCGGCAGCGAGTCGGGGAGGGGGAAGACGTTCGCTTCGGCGACGAGGTCGAATTCCGCGAAGCCGCGGCTCGTCCGCCGCACGCCGTGGTGGAGGCCGCGCTCCGGGCAGAGGTGGTAGTCGCCGCGGCGGCAGAGCCGGCAGCGGCCGCAGCCCTTGAGGTGCATGGGCTCGACCCCTACCCGCTGGCCGACGTGACAGTGGGCCACCCCGGAGCCGACCTCGACGACGACGCCCGCGAGCTCGTGGCCGATGCGCTGCGGCCAGACCGCCGAGCCCCAGGGGTCCTCGCCGCGGTAGTAGTGAAGGTCCGAACCGCAGATCCCCGCCGCCGCCACCTGCACCAGGACCTCCCCGTCACCCGCTTGGGGAAGCGCCACCTCTTCGACCCGGATGTCCGGGCCGCCATAGAAGACCGCCGTCTTCATGCGCCTCGCTTAGGCCGCCCGTTCCAGGAGGCGCTGCTGCATGCCGCGGAGCGTCTGGAGGACCGTCAGGTCCGCCGGATCGAGGCGGTAGACGACGCCGTCGTACGAAGTGGCGACGACATGCGGTCCGGACCGTCCGAGCGCGCTGATCCCGTTGGCGGCGATCCAGCGGCGGGTGACGGTTTCAGACGGCAGCTCGACCCGGATGACGCTCCCCCAGTAGTCGCCGACCAGGATCACGTCCTCGTCGACGAAGCAGACCGACTTGAGCGAACGTTTGCCGAGCGGCACCGAATGGAGCAGCCGGCCGGTCGCGAGCTCGTAGATCTTGAGGCTGAAATCGCGCGAGACGCTGGCCAGCCGCTCCCCGGAGGGGGCGAGGTCGACGTCGTTGATGATCGCCGTGTGGCCTAAGAAGCGCTGCACGACCTCGCCGGCGAAGGTCCAGGAGAGGAGGAGGCCGTCGGCCCCGCAGCTGACGCCCATCTCCTTCGTGGGATGGAGGCGCAGCGCCTTGACCGCCCCCTCGTGCAGGTGGAGCTTGCCGCGCACCGAGCCGTCCGGCGCCACCCGGACGATGGCGCTGCTGTAGCAGGCGACGAAGGCCTCCCCCTCGTAGCCGGGGTGGTGGGCGAAGCGCACCGAGTTGATCGGCCCCTCGCCGAGCTTGACCTCCAGCCCGTCGGCCAGGGTGCCGGTCGCCCGGTCGAAATGGAAGAGGTGGAGCTTCTGGTCGTGCGAGCCGGCGGCGACCCGGGCGGTCTCGCCGTCCAGGGTGGCGGCGTTCATCAGCATCCGCCCCGAGGCCGGCTCCTCGCGCGCCGTCCAGTAGGCGCTCTCGGTGTCGAGATGGCCGAGCCGCAGGTAGCCGTCGTCGCTCACCAGCACCACGTCGCCCTCGTCCGAGGCGCCGATGTCGTTGAAGCAGGCGTTGCCGGCCTCCGTCGCCTGGTCGCCGACCTCCTGGATCAGCTCGCCGGTCGCCGCCTCCCAGAGGAGCACCGTGCCGTCGAAGGTGCCGGCCAGGATGAGCCGGCCGTCGGGCGAGAAAGTGAGCGACCGCTCCCAGGCCGAGGGGCGCTTGTCGACCCGCAGCTTCTGCTCCAGGGTCTGGGCGTCCCAGATCAGGACCTTCTGGTCGTAGGCCGAGGAGAGGATGTCGCCCGAGGCGGGGGAGACCGAGACCTTCTTGATCCCCGAGCTGTGGGCGGCGATCTCGCGCACCAGCGAGCCGCTCTCGGTGTCGAAGACCCGCACGCAGCCGTCGTCGCAGCCGAGGACGGCCCGGTGGTGGAGCGGATCGATGGCGCAGGTGTCGGTCTCGTTCTCGAACGGTCCCCAGAGCGACAGCAGCCGGCCGGTCGCCAGGTCCCAGACCCGCAGCGTCTTGTCGTCGCCCGAGGAGTAGATCCGGCCGTCGTGATAGCCGAGCGAGAGGACGTCCTTCTCGTGCCCCTCGAGCACCCGCTCGATGTTGCCGGTGGCGAGGTTCCAGATCAGGATCCGATGGTCGCGGGAGGCCGAGACCCCGAGATCGTCTCCCATGCCGCCCGTGCCGCCAATGAAGAGGAAATCCTCGACGTCGTCGCTGTGGCCGCGCAGCACCCGCTCGGGCCGCCGGGTCGTGAGGTCCCAGATGCAGGTCGTATAGTCGGACGAGCAGGAGGCGGCGCGCCGGCCATCGTCGCTGACCACCACCCGGTTGACCAGGTGGAGGTGATAGCCGAGCAGCTCCACCCGGCCGGTCTCGGTGTCGAAGAGAGCCACCGCACCGTCATAGGCGGAGGTCACGATCTGGCGGCTTCCCGGGATCATCGCGACACCGGTCACCGGGCCGCGGTGGCGGGTGAATCCCAGGGCGGCAGACTCGGAGCCCATGGCGAAGCTGATCGGGTGCAGAGGATTCTTGAGCATGCGTTCTCCTTTTTACGGTGCCTCTCAATCAACTACACTAACAGGGTGCCTGAGGGCACCCAGACGGGACAGGGCGGGGGATCCACGAAATGAAGGTCATAAGAAAGTTCGTCATTTTAACTATACCACGGACCGGTAGTAACTACCTGTGCAGCCTGCTCAACGCGCATCCGGAGATCCTCTGCCATCACGAGGTCTGGAATGCCAGCGGGATCTTCTGCTCGCTCGACCTGCGCAGCCGCGCGTCCTACTACTTCGGCTCCCTGGCCGAGCGCGACCGGGACCCGCTGGGCTTTCTCGCCCGCCTCTGGAACCACTCCTTCGGCCGGCCGGTCGTGGGGATCAAGTTCTGCCGCGGCCAGAACCGCGCCGCCTTCGAGGCCCTGCTCGACGACCCGGAGGTGCGGAAGATCGTCATGCGGCGCCGCAACCGGGTGAAGACCTACGTCTCCGAGATGGTCGCCCAGCTGACCGGGGAGTGGGAGAGCTATCCGGGCCTCCGCCCGGCGGGGGAGCGCCTGCAGGTCCCCGTCCTCGCCGCGGGCCTCTGCCGGTACGTCGAGCACAACCAGGCCTACTACGATGAGATCGCGCGCCGCCTCGCAGCGAACGGCCAGACCGCGCTCGCCGTCGACTACGAGGACCTGTTCGGCGCCGGACCCGAGTCCGTGGAAGGGGTCCTCCGTTTCCTCGAAGTCGCGGTGGCGGAAGCGACCTTGCAAGGCGCGACCCGCAAGCAGAACCCCACCGACCTGCGCCAGCTCATCGCCAATTTCGACCAGCTCGCCGCCGCCTTGCAGGGGACGGAGCTGGAGGGCGAGCTGCACGCCCTCGATCTGTAAGGGGGAGCCCGGCGGGGCTCTGCCCCTACCTGCCCTGCCTCTCCTCTGCGGGCCGCCTCCTGTATAATTCCGCGCGCACTGGGTGGGGCGGCCGCGTGAGGTTCCTTGCCGGTTCCGGCTCCCTGTCGTACAGGTCTGCCCCAAGGAGATGAGATGACGGACATCAGTTCCCCGGTCGGGACGCGGACCGCGATCCGGCGCATGCTGAAGGAGCTGCCCGCGGCGTCCCCCTACGCGCCCACCGCGGAGGCCCTGAAGCGGGCCAACGAGCTGGGGGAGAAGCCGATCGCGGCGACCCTCCAGCGGTTCCTGTCGATGCCGCAGTCGACGATGATCCTCGCCAATCCCTCCCTCCACCAGCTTCCCGTCGACTGCCACGGCGCCCAGGTCAAGCTCGACATCCGCGGCTTCTCGATCCGCGGCATCGTCTCCGAGGACGAGATCGTGCGCGGGGCGGTCGGCCCGGTCGAGGTGATCTTCGCCGGCCTCTTCGGGCGGCGGCCGGAGCAGCGTACCGGGGAGAGGATCGACGAGGCCGCGGTTTTGGGCTGCCTGATCGACCGCCCCTTCCAGCGCGCCGTGGACCACCGGGTGGGCGAGGTCGCCGACTTCGTCGCCCGCTACCCCGGGCTGGGGCCGGAGGTCGCGATCCAGTACCTCTCCCCCCTGCGCAAGGCCGCCCGCAAGCAGAAGGGGCTCGCCGACCGGGGGTTGAACGACGAGCGCCGCCCGGGCGCCCTGTTGGTCGAGATGATCGCCACCCACATGGAGAACGTGGCGGTGGGCGGCCTCTCGATGTACGCCAATCGTCTCTGGATCGACCGGCCGGGCCTCGCCGCCGCCGACCTGGCGCGCGAGACCGCCGCCTTCGTCGCCGCCGAGCGGCGCCATCCCGACGGAGCGCGCGGCGCCTTCGCGATCAGCTACGGCCTCCTCCTCGGCCGTAGCCCCAGCGCCGTCGAGTGCCGCATCCTGGAGCGGATGGGGACCATCCAGACCCATCACGGCTCGGCCGGCTCGAACATGGTGGCCCGCTACCTGGCGACCCTCCACGCCTCTTCGGTCTCCGACTTCTTCGTCGCCGCCCAGATGGTGATGGACAGCGCCCGCCACTTCGGCGCCATCCACGACATGACGGCCTTCCTGCGGCGGCTGGAGCCACTGGCTCCCCCCGAGCGCGACGCCGAGATCCGCCGCGGTGTCCTGGGCGGCGGCCTCCCCACCTTCGGCCATCCCGAGATCACCGCCGCCGGCAGGAGCGGCGAGGTCGAGGCCGATCCGCGGCCGGCGATCTACGTCACCCCGGTCTTCGAGGCCCTCGACCGCGGCGAGCTCGCGCTCTCCGCCCACCAGCGGGAGCGGCTGGGCATCCTGCAGCGGATCTACCAGATCGCCTTCGTCGAAGGGGTGGTCAAGCGCGAGGGGCAGGAGCCGCTGCGGCTCACCCCCAACACCGACTTCGGGGCCTGGATCGTCCAGGAGGCCCTGGGCATCCGCGACCCCGACCGCACCTTCCTCACCTACGTCTTCCGCGGCTTCGGCTGGATGATGGACGCCCGCGAGCAACTCCTCCAGAAGATCATCCGGCCGGTGATCGCCCCCGACCCGCGGATCGTGCCCAAGTCGGCGGACGAGACCACCATCCCCGACCTCGTCGGGCGCTTCCACCAGCGCCTGGCCGAGGACGCTGCGGCGTTTCAGTCCCGGTAGGCGGCGCTGTAAGGAGAGGCGGCTCAGTGGGGACCGGCTCAGAGCGTGTGAAGAAATCGTCTCTGCCTGGGGTAGAGACGCTCCCAGGTCGTAACGATGCCGTGTCGGAGGCCACGGGGACCCGGGACGTCTCCGCCGGGGCAACGCCCTGGCGTGTTCCAGGCCCCAGACGGTGCCCAACCGGAGGCAACGCCAGAAGAGGGCGGGCGTGTATAGCGAGCGACCTCCTCCTGCGGAGACGTCCCGCGGTCCCCGTGGATGGAACGATATCGTTACGACCTGGGAGCGTCTCTACAAAGATCCCTCTCTTGCGGGGCATTTTTTCACAGCCCCTCAGCCCTGGGTCCGACCCATGGGATTCTCGGCCAACCGGTCCTGTGCTTGTGGACGATCGACCAAGCGATCCTGATATTCCTTCTGCACCTGCAGGTAGTGTTCAAAGAGCCGTTCGGGATCATGGCCAAAGCGGGCTGAGATGCGATGCCGAACCTCTCGAATCTCCTCGATCACCGGGTCACTCAGCATCTTGTTCATCGCTTCCTCCCAGCAGCTCCAAGGGCGTCACCAGCAACGGCACGATACAGGTCTAGGCAATTTCCAGGCCGGCCGACTCGATAGCAGGACGGAGGGCCGCGAAGAATCTGTCTCATTTGTACAGATCAGCCCAGGTCAGACGTCTATATAGTTCTATGCTCCGATAGTTCGCAGTCTATCCCGCCCCGGCCTCCGTTTGACCTGTCGGTGGTTCGTCTATTGGCGCCGTCTGTCTTGAGATCGACATTTCTGGGTTTGCCCTTGCCAAGCTTACCTATGGCGATACCTCTGTTGTATTTCTCGGTCGAGTCCTGGACAATACTAAGTGGATCTTGCCGAAAGGAAGGCCGATGAAGAGCTTAAGCATTGTGGGAGCGAGAGTTCCTCTGGGCATAGTGGCGTCTCTCGTTGCCTTCATGAGCTTCCCTGGCAGTGTCAGCCTTGCTGCTGACCAAAACCCACCAGCTCCGGCGCCTGCCGTGTCCCCGACAGCGCCGCCTGCGACGACGAACGCGAACCCAGCTCCTGCCCATCCACAGCCCGCAACACCCGTCCAGCGCGCTGCTGAGAGCCCAAAGCCGGGCGCTGCGCCAGCAGCCGAGCCAGCGGTCAGGCTGTACATGCCGGATGGCCAGCTCAAATCCCACTCGCTTCGGGTTTACGTGACGCGGGACATTCTACTCAGCCAGAACCCGCGGCTTCGGCTGCTGCGCAGCCACGCGGTCACTAAGAGAGCGGTCGATGAAACCGCGCTGGAAGAACCGGGGGTTGTCGCGCCAGGCCAGGAGTGGGAGGAAACCGAGAAAGGTCAAGAGGTCCGGCGCTCCGGGACACTCCTGATGTTCGACATCAGCAGGATGGACTTTGGCCAGCGGGCAATGCTACGGGTGATGCCGGTTGTGTCCTGGAAGGAGGGCGATACCGACCGCATCGCGGTCGGCTCCAAGGAGGTCAACGTGGGGAATGTCGTCGGCGCCGTCAGTTGGACCCTGGTTGTCGTGCTCTTGACGCTGGGGGTCGTAATTGGCCTGGCGTGGCGCAGTCAAAGCAGCCCACTCCAGTTTCTGACCGGCGTCGACGGCCACCTTTCTCTGGCCCAGACCCAGATCGCGTGCTGGACGGTCGCCGTGGGCAGCGTCGTCCTAGCCTACGGCCTCATCCGCCTGGAAATACCAGACATCCCCTCTTCCGTGCTTGTATTGATGGGCGCCTCGCTGACGACCGGCGGGGTTGCCTATTTCCAGGACGCGCAAAAACAGCAGGCGGCGGTCGCTGCGGGAGGGGCGCCTCCAGCCAAGCGCTCCTGGACGGTAGAGGACCTGGTCCGCGTTTTCACGGGGGGACAGGCGGGGGAGCTGTCGCTCTCTAAAGCGCAGATGCTGTTCTGGACCGCTCTTTTGCTCGTGCTCTTCGTCTCGAAGAGCATCCTCGACGGGGCGATATGGGAGGTCCCTTGGCCCCTCGTGGCTTTGATGGGATTCAGCCAGGCTGGCTACTTGGCCCCGAAGCTGGTGTCGCAGTCTTGAGCGGTCTCCCAGTCAGTGGGAGGTCTGCGAAGCCTTCCCTGGGCGCCACCCTGGGGTTCTAGAGCAGTCCTTCATGCCGCTCCGCGGCACCAACGACCATGAAAATGTCGCTGCGCGGCTATTTTCAGAACAGCGCTGGCGTCCCCGCTGGCCGGAACGTCGGCTGCAGGGCGGGCGGAACAGTCTCAGCCCCTTAACGGTACGCCGCCGCCTGAATCCCATAAAGCTCGGCGTACGCCCCGCCCGCCGCCATCAGTGCCTCGTGGGTCCCCACCTCGCGGACCCGGGCGCCGTCTAAAACCACGATGAGATCCGCCATGCGCACGGTCGAGAAGCGGTGCGAGACGAGGATCGTCACCCGGCCCTTGGTGGCACCATCGTCGCCACCGCCGTTCCGCGCCGCCGCCGCGAAGCGTTCGAAGAGGGCGTGCTCGGTCTCGGCGTCGAGGGCCGCGGTGGGCTCGTCGAGGACCAGGAGGAGGGGGGCTTCGCGCATGAAGCCGCGCGCCAGGGCGAGCTTCTGCCACTGGCCGAAGGAGAGCTCGACTCCCTCGGGCCAGGCGGCGCCGAGCTGGGTCGAAAGCCCCGCGGGCAGCCGCTCGACCACGTCGCCCGCGCCGCCGCGCAGGACGGCGGCGCCGACCGCGGGCTCGTCGTCCAGCCGCGGCAGGTCGCCCAGGCCGACGCTCTGGCGCACCAGGAGCTCGAAGCGGAAGAAGTCCTGGAACGCCCCGGCGAGGCGCCGACGCCAGCCGTCGGCGGGGAGGCGCGCCAAGTCCACCCCGTCCACCAGGATGCGCCCGGCGCTCGGGGTGTAGAGGCGGCAGAGGAGCTTGACCAGGGTGCTCTTCCCGGCCCCGTTCTCGCCGACGACGGCGACGACGGCGCCGGCCGGCAGGGTGAGGGAGACGTCGTCGAGCACCCGTCGTTCGGTCCCCGGGTAGGCGAAGGAGACGTGCTCGAAGCGGATGCCCTCGGTCAGCCGTTCTGGGACCGGCGGCGCCGACGCGGCATGGCCCGGCTCGGCGAGCGAGGCGGCGTAGTCCTCCAGCCAGGCCAGGCGGCGGGAGCCGTCGAGCCAGATGCCGCGGAGGAAGCCGATCTCGCCCACCGTCGCCCCAATATAGGCGGAGAGCCGCGCCCCCGCGGCGAGGACGAGGAGGACGTTGCCGGCCGCTCTCGCTCCGACTCCTGCTCCCGGAGTCATTGCGACGAGCGCCACCGCGCCGACGTAGGCGGCGCCGAAGACCGCCCAGGCGAGCGTGTGCCAGAGCGCCGAGCCCCAGCGCGCCTGGGCCACTGGCCCGTACCAGCGCTCCCACGCCGCCCGGCGCCGGGCGACCAGGCGGTCGCCGATCCGGGTGACCCGCACCTCTTTGCCCGGCGGCGCCGTGGTGGCGAGGTCGAAGAGGTGCCGCGCCAGGCGGTTGGCAGGGGCGCCGCGCTGCTCGGCGGCGCGCTCGATTCCGGGCCGCCAGGCGGAGGCGAGGACCGTCGGCAGCGCAAAGAGGACGAGGAGCGCCAGCACCGGCCGAATCGAGGCGAGGAGGGCGACCGTCACCCCCAGCCGCAGGATCCAGCCGCAGGTCGAGAACATCGACATGTAGATGTGGTCGAGCATGAACACCTGGTTGCGCAGCACCGCCAGGCGGTCCAGGTAGTCCGGGCGCTCGTGGTGGGCGAGGGTCGCGATCGAGGCCTGGAGCCGGGCGACGTGGGATTCGAGAGCGATCGTCAACCGGTCGCGGAAGCGGCGCTGGGTGCGGTCGCTCGTCACCCGCAGGAACCAGGTCGCCGCGGCCGAGGCTCCGAGCCCGATCGCCGCCCCGACCACCAGGCGCCTGGCACCGGTGACGAGGCCGTCGGCGAGGAGCTTCAGCCAGAGGGCGAAGAGGGCATCCGGGAGGGCCGCCGCGAGCGCCAGCCCGAAGGCGACGAGGAGGAGGCGCGGCTCCGCCTGGTAGCCGCGCTTGAGGACGCGCAGCATGGCCGGCCAGGCGGCCGGCACCGGGACGTCGTCAGGCGCGGCGACCCGCTGGGCCTCAGCCGGCGAGCTCGGCATCGAGCGGCACTCCTTCCTCTTCGGCGCCCTCGCCGAAGCGCGACGCCTGGAGATCGAACATCTCGCGGTAGCGGCCACCCTGGGCCATCAGCTGGTCGTGGCTGCCCAGCTCGACCACCCGGCCCCCTTCCAGGACGCAGATGCGGTCCGCGTGGCGCACGGTCGAGAAGCGGTGCGAGATGAGGATCGTCGTCACCTTCCGGGTGGCGGCCAAAATTCGGTCGAAGATCTCCGCCTCGCCCCGCACGTCGAGCTGGGCGGTGGGCTCGTCGAGGAGGACGACCCCGGCGCCCGTCTGGACGGCGGCGAGCGCCCGCGCCAGGGCGACCCGCTGCCACTGGCCGCCCGAAAGCTCGGTGCCACCCTCGTAGCCGCGGGCGAGCACGGTGTCCAGCTCGGCGAGGTGCGCCGCGCCGGCCTCCCGGAGCGCCGCCTGGATCGCCGCGTCCCCGGCCTGCCGGGCGAGGAGCGGGTCGACGTTCTCGCGGAGAGGCAGCTCGAAGCGGATGAAGTCCTGGAACACCGCGGCGAGGCGGGCGCGCCAGGCGTCGAGGTCGATCTCGCGCAGGTCGACGCCGTCGATCTCGATCGTGCCGGCCTGGGGATCGTAGAGGCGGCAGAGGAGCTTGGCGAGCGTCGTCTTCCCGGCGCCGTTCTGGCCGACGATGGCGAGCGAGGAGCCGGCGGGGAGGGTCAGATCGAAGCCGTCGAGGATCGGCGCGCCGGCCGGCTCGCCGGTCTCGTCGGGACGGGGATAGGCGAAGCGGACGCCGCGGAAGCGGATCTCCTTGGCCGGCAGGCGCTGCACGTCGCGAGCCTCCTGGTTATCGCCGGCGTCGCGGGCGTCCCCGGCGAGCGTTCCCGCCCGCTCCATGGCCTCCTCCAGCCGGAGGACGGCGCCGACCGGCGCGGCGGCGCCGTCGAGCGCCCAGGAGAGGCCGCCGAAAGCGATGGCGGAGACCGCGATGGCGGCGCCGGCGAAGGTGACGGTCCGGGCGAGCGGCAGCCGCCCGGAGGCGGCGTCCTCCGCCAGTGCCCAGAAGACGAGCGCATTCGCCGAGAGGACGAGGAAGAGGCTCAGGGCGACCGGCCGCTCGCGCAGGCGGGTCGCCTCCCAGAGCAGGTCGAAGAGGCGGCGGCGGCGCGCGGCGAAGCGCTCGACGACCCAGTCGGCGAGCCCGAAGAGCCGCAGCTCCTTGGCGGCGGGAGCGTCGACGGCCAGGCGGTAGGCGTAGTCGGCGTGGCGCTGCGCCTCGCGGACCTCGGAGGTGTTGCGATCGAACCAGACCGCGCTCTCGCGCAGCAGCCAGTGGGTGGCGAGCCAGGCCCCGGCGAGGAGGAGCGGCGCCCACCAGGCATAGGCCACGAGCAGGGCCGCGGCGGCCAGGCCGCCCACCATCTCGACCATGCCGGCGGCGATGAAATCCATGGCGATCGAGAGCGGCGGACCGGTGATCCCGAGGTCGAAGTCGCGCGCCATGGAGAGATCGGTCGCCAGCCGCGGGTTCTCCAGGTGCCCCATGCCCGGCGGGCGGACGCAGGCGGTCGTCAGCTGGTCGTAGAGCCAGGCGGCAGTCCGGCTCCCGAGGTTCGTGCCGAGGGCATGGTGGAGCGGCGCGAGCACCTGCAGGAGCACGAAGACGGTCCCCACGAAGACGAGCGGCCCGGCGAGCGGCGCCCCCCGCTGGACGGCGCCGACGAGCAAGCCCATGGCGACGGCGAAGAGCGCCGGGAGGAGCCCCCGCACCGCAAGCACGAGCCACCAGCCGACCGCCAATGGTCGGTCGGCCCGCGGCAGCACGCGGAAGAACTGCCATTCGGATCGTGCCCGGAGACGCTCGATCATGGTTCCTCGGAACTCTCGGTTCGTCATGGCGCTTTCCTTACCGGGATAGGGTACCATGAGACGGGGCGCAAAGGCGATAGTGGGGCATAAGTCCTGCTTCGTCCTTCTATGGGCCCTCTCGGGAGGCTCTCCGGCCGGCTGGAAACCGAGTGGGAGCCCCTCGGGCGGCGATGGCGCTCTCCCTGGGAGCCGTGGGAGGACCCCGAGATCTTCCCAAAACGGCTCCAATTCCATTTTGGGTGGCGCCAAATGGATTTCGGGGCGCTCGAAATGCATTTCGGGTGACTCGAAATCGATTTCGAGAGGCTCGAAATGAATTTACTACGCCTTGTTTCCGATTTCGGCTGACTTTTTTTGAATTTCCAGCGGCCCGAAATGCATTTCGAGCGGCTCGAAATCGATTCCGAGTGACTTTTTTTGAGTTTCGAGCCGTTCGGGCTCCATTTCGAGGGACTGCAGCAGCATCTCGCGGGAGGCTTGCTGCCATTTTGGCCGCTTGGGGCGCTTTTACAGCCTTTGTGTCCTCTTCCGAGGGCGGATCCTCTCGGGAGACAGTCGGCTTTTACGAAACGCCTTCTGGCACTTGGGTCGGGTCGGCACGACCGCTAAACAATCCTCCTCTCTCCGGGTCTCCTCCCTCTGGACCCGTTCATGGCCGGCAGCGCAGGCTATGCAGCTGAAGAGGAGATCTTGATGGAGTCACGCAAATGCCTTCTCCCTCAAGAGCTGGCGATCTGGATCACCCCTACCGGGGAAGACGTCTATCAGGTGGAGGCACGATCTTCTGGCCAAGGAGAGGCGTCTGCCTCGTTCCATGCTTCGGACCTTCCCGGGGAGGGGCAGTCGCTTCTCCACCGAGAATTTCTGCGAGCGCGAAACTTGACGCCGCAGGACCTGTCCACCGCCGGAAGAGACATCCAAGAGATGGGGGCCAAGCTTCATCAGGCCCTCTTCTCCGGTAGCGTCCGGGAGTTGATGCAGAGGTGCTGCAGCAAGGCCCGCCAGGACAAGCAGTGGCTGCGCCTCAGCCTGAGGTTCAACCCCGCCGATCCGAAAGCGGCCTGGCTCGACCGTATCGCCTGGGAGTTGCTGCAGGATGGGGACCAGGGATTCCTGGGCCTTCACCCGGATTGGACGATCCTTCGCTATTTACATTCTCCCTTTCCTCCGCAGGCCCTCCAACTCTCTGCTCCCCTCCGCATCCTGGTCATCATCGCCAAGCCCATTGGGCTCTCGGATCTGGAGACGGAGAGGGAACGCGCGGGGATTGAGAGGGCCTGGCAGTCCTCGGCGGGTATGCAGCTGGAGTTCCTCCAGCCCCCGACGATTCCTGCTCTGTCACGGTGTCTGGCCCTGCGAGATCCCTTCCACGTGATCCATTTCATGGGACATGGGCGATTCGATGAGAGCAGCGGTAAGGGCTATCTCCTGTTTGAAGACGACCGGCGGGCACCGAAGCCGGTTGACAATGACCTCTTGGCCACCTTTCTGCGAGGGGGGGGTGGTCCCTCGCTGGTGGTGCTCAATGCCTGCGATACCGCCACGGGAGGTCCCAAGCCTCTATCCGCCTTGTCCTCCTCCCTCGTCCGTGACGGCGTCCCCGCGGTGCTCGCGATGAAAGCTCCTATTCTGGACGCTGCGGCAGTTGCCTTCTCCACCGCACTTCATGAGTCCCTTGCTGCCGGCCAACCCGTCGACCTGGCGGTCACCGCGGGAAGACGCGCCCTCTATGCTCAGCAGGACGATCGCTTTGATTGGGCCATTCCGTCTCTCTATCTGCGGGCGCCGAGCGAGCGGCTCTCCGCGGCCAATGGCGCTGAGACCCGTAGTGCACTGGTCGCCAAGAAGATTATCGCCGACGAGTTCACCGATATCGCATTCGAGCTGGTTGGATGGACGGGCGGACCAGTTCCCAGCCCTGCGAGCCCAATCCTCAAAGAAACGACCGCCGATGAAATAGTTACGCGAGTCTTCAGGACGGCAGCCTTTTCAGCAAGTGAAGGGAAAGCTAGCAGGAAACCAGATCCTGAGTAGCGGCAGGATCTCTTAGCCTGTACGTGCGCCCGTTGCCAAGCGGAGGGAACCTATGGCGGCAGAAAGCACACCCGCACACGAGATGTCGCAGCAGAATCAGGCCGGAGCCAAGCCTGGGACGTCCACGCCTTCCTCAAGTCCAAGTCCCAAGGGGCTCAGCTCCAACCTTAACCTCACGGAAACTCAGCTGGCCGAACACCGGAACGACGCCTCTCCCGTGCCGAACCACTCCCTCGTCATCTGCAAGAGAGTCGGAACCGGGCATGTCGTTCGGCGTGTCATCCCGCCCAACAAGATCTTTCGAACCTACCTGCGTCGCCGACGCCAATCGTTCTTTGCCTATGCCGTGCCCCACGGCAGGAAGTGGCTTATCTTCAAGAATTCCTACTCGATTCCTGGACCCGTGTCCAATATCGAGCTGAGCTTCACCCTGACCTACGAGGTCGAGCAGCATGCCAAGCTGGTCGAGATGCTTCGCGATGACCCGCTCCAAGTCCTGAAGAGAGAGGTGGAAGCCAAGTTCGCCCAGGTTTCTCAACAACTTACCTGGGCGACTCCGACGGGAGAGGACTTCGCCCTGGAGAGCTACTCTCTGCCCTATCCCGAGCTTCGGCAGTTGAACGCCAGCGAGGCCTGCGTGGCCAGCCTTTTTGAGGATCTTCAGGCCTTCGCCCTTGTCTATGGTCTGCAAGTCACCGGGCTTTTGGTCTCGCGCAATCTGTCCCAGCCGGACCGCGACTTTCTGCGTGAAATGGAACGGCTGCGCCAGGCGGAGAAGCTGCAGAACCTTCAGCATCGGATCACTTTGAACGAATCGGTCTTCCAGGAGCTTCTGCAGAAATTGCGGATATTGATCAGCAGGATAGACCCCGACTCTGTCGGAACGGACATGATCGAAAAATTGCGTGAGTTCACGGCGCTGCTGCAGGGGCTTGTCGCCCTGCCTCCCGCAGACCGGGCTCACCTGGGCCACTCTGCGGCGAATCCGGCCCCCACGAACGGCACGGACCGGAGAACCGCCCAAGGCTGAGCAGTGCGCGGAAGGGGTGCCGCGACGGACCTTAGGAGAACGCCATGCCATCAGGGGAGGATTCTACCGACCGTGCCACGGAAGGGCGCCCGCCTCTCGCAGGCACCGATCCGAGCCCTTCTCCGCCCGGCGCGAACGAGAAAAAGCCCGAGAAGCCCGACATCCTCAACAGCACCTCGATCCACAAGCTGGATGCGTGGCAGGCACAGTTCGCCTCGATCATCTTCAACGTCCTTGGCTCTCGCGAGCGTGGAACGCGGGCCAAGCTGGCGAAGAAGGATTTCAAGACTTTCGATCTTGACGGCATCGAGGCGGAGAGCCTCGTTTTCGAGAAAGACGGCATGGAGGCCATGGCCTCCGTGTTGACCCGCAGACGGCTGCTGGTGCTCGCCGGCGAGCCGAAGATCGGGAAACGGAGCCTGGCGGTAGCCCTCACGTATCGCCTCTGGGTGCAGGAGCGTCTGGTGGCGATGCTCTTGCTGCGCCAGTCGCCGGCGCGGGACATGCAGGTCAACCTTCTCTCTCTCTTCGATGACCTGGAATCGCGGGATCAACTCTTGATCTTCCCCGATGTCTTTGACGGCGGGAACGCGGAGCTGCGGCGCTTCTTCACCGGCCTGACAGAAGGCCGCCTAGACGAGATCACGAGCCTGCTGCAAGAACGACGGACTTTTCTCGTGCTCACTTCCGACTATGAACGCCTCGGCGAGGAGATTGGGCATCGGCTCAAGGGCTTGCACGTCCTGCACGAAGTCCAGCCGCTTTCCTGGGACCTCCTCGAAGCGGGCTTTCACAAGAAGATCAAGAGTAAGCGTTCCTCCTTCGAGTTGCAGCCGGGCCTGGTGGCGAAAATCGACGAGATGCTCGAGAGCTCCGCCACCAGCAGCGAGATCGTCCGGACGCTGAAGACGATGCCCAAGATCGCTGACTTCGTCGACCAATGGCTGCTGTTGGTGGCGGAGGAGAAGATCGAGCTGGGCCAGGCGTTACGTCGAGCCTCCTCTCTCGAGGCTTGGCTCCTCTTCGATCTGCCGAAGAGCTTTGAGGAATGGTCCTTCACGCTCGCCCTGGTGCTTTGCCATGCTTCGCGTTTGACGCCCTCCTGCTCTTGGCTCCAATTTGATCTCGTGAAACGAGAGCTCGTACGTTTCCTGCGGCGCGATCTGCGGCGAGGACTGAAGTCAGCCGAGAGAGCCGACACGCAGGCCCTCAGCCTCGACGAGGCCCTTTGCCGCGCCGCGCGGGCAGAAGTTCGCCAGGCCGGGTCGCCAGGCGCTTGCACCATCGGCTTCCGCGACGAAAGACATGCGGAGGAGATTTGGGGGGTCCTTTTCGGCGCTGGGCGCCAACTGCTCAGTCTTCTACACGCTTTCTGCGAACAGCAGGTCCTTTCGGCGCACAGCCTGGTTGCCGAGGTGGCAGCTCGGGCCCTGGGACGGATGGGAGAAATCGATCCCCGTGGAATCGTGGTTCGCTGGATGAGAGAGCTGCATACGCTGGTCGACGAGGAGCAGCGTGCCTCCCGGCTCGGCGCGTTGTTCCAGGGTATCCTGGCGAGCCAGGACGCATCGTATCGCGACGAGTGCCTCTGGTACCTCCAACTGCAGCTCGGAAGCAGTGCGCCGGCAGAGGCCTCAACGGCGATCCAGAGTTTGCTATGGATCGGGCTGCTGGATGCCGACCATGCGGATCTCGCTCTGGAGACCCTGCGGTGCGTGGCGAAGCAGAGGCTGACTACCCAGTTGAAAAACGTCTATCGAATTGAGGCAAAGCTACATAGCATCGAGCCCTGGCTCCAGGTGATCCGGGATCACCCGGATGATTTCCGGCGTACTGCCGCGGAAGAGGGCCTCATCGCCGCTTTTCTCCTGCTCTTCCCCGAAGAAAGCCAACTCTCCACTCTGCTCGCGGTCGAGCAGACATGGGTCCGCTTGGGCCTGGCCAATGGCCCCTCCTGGTTCCTTTCCGCCTTACTGAGCTGGATGAGAAGTTCCGAGCCTCTGCTCCGGCCCCTTACGGTCCTGCTCTTTCTGCGCTGGGGGGGCATCGCGGACACGCTGGAGTCGATCCGGGTACCCTTCCCGGCGGAGACGGAGGCGAGAACGTTTGCCACTGCCGATTTCACCTGGCTCCTCGCGGGCCTCTACACATCCCAAGAAGCCGAGTACGCGGAGGCGCTGGGCGGCTTTCTCGAGGAGCTTTTCGACTCTCTTCTCTCCTCCTCTTTTCCCAGCTTGATGAAGCAGGAATTCAAACCACGGCTGCGCCGCCTCCTCAAGAGTTGGGCCAAGCAGGGGCTTGGCCCTCCAAGGAGCCGGGATGCCACCCTGCGGCTCTTCAGGCGGATCTACGATCGGAAATCAAAATTCTCCACGGAGCTCTATTCGTGGGTACGGGGCTCCGATTTTGCCAAAGACTCTGAGCTGGCCGATCTCCGCTCGCTCGCGTTCGAGGTCGAATAGAAAGGGCCTGCTTGAGGCGGCGAAGGCACCGGAGCTCCGAGCTTTGCTCGAGGCCGCCGAGTAGGCCCGGGTCATACTTTTTGTATGAAAACCGCCATCTCCACGCGCGCCGTGTCCTGGGGCGGTCGGGGTGGTAGTCGCTCAAGGCGAGGTCTGGTGGGGCCGCGCTCCACTGCCCCTGCGCAGCCGACAGAGAGCGACGGCGCCCAGCCCGAGGGCCAGCGCGTAGAGGCCGGCCGGGGAGAGAGTCGGGATCGCGGGCGCCAGGTTCGGCCCCACGGTGCCCCTGGGGCCGAAGTAGACGTCGTCGACGCTCAGCCTATGGAGTTGCGAATCGATGTTCTCCCTCATCGTCGCGATGACCACTGCGCCCGTCGCGCCGGGAGGCGCGGTCACGTCCGGACCGGCCAGGGTCCGCCACGGCCCAGGTGGGTCCTGCACGGGGCTCCGCGCGACCGAGTTGGTGAGGCTCACGGGGTTGGTGCAGCCAGGATCGTTGGTGAACTGCAGGGAGAACAGGAAGGCGTCCGTGATGACCGCGGTCCCGAACCGGTATTGCCCACCCCAGCTGTAGGTGACTCCCGGCGTCACCGACACGCAGGGGCTGACGGTGCTGATGAAGGACCCGCCGACGCCGTAGGGGCTGGTCAGGATGGCGCTGCCACCCGGGCCGAAGGCGCTGTTGGAAGGATCCCAGAGGAGCGTGTTGGGGTAAAAAGATGGCGGCGTCCAGCCGCTCACGCCCTGGTCGAACTCCGCGTTGGGGATGAGGTTCTGGGCCTGACAGGGAACGAGACTGCAGAGCACGAGGGCGAGGAAGGCAAGAGTACGCATCTGAGACCTCCTTCTAGAAGGTATCGGAGCAGCAGGCGATCTCCAGACCGCTACGCCGCTCCTCCAGTGCGGGTCCCCGATTGGGGTGTGGCCGCGAGGCCCCAATTATTCCACAAAACGAGGCGCTTTATGCTATAGCAGCAAGGAGAGACGAGGCAGGCTCTCCTACCCAGCCTCTCCCGCGGCGAGGACGACCAGAGTCACGTCGTCCGCCTGGCCGTCCCCAACGGCCACGCCGGACCAGCTGGCAAGCCGTTCGAGAAGGGCCGTCGCGAGCGCTTCCGGCGCCTGCCCGCGGTGCTCGGCGAGGAAGGCGCTCAGGCGTTCGTCGCCGAAGAGCTCGCCGCCGGTCCGGGCGGGCGCCTCCGGAATCCCATCCGTGAACACGACCACCCGGTCGCCGGGGGAGAAGGGGAGGGACGCCTCGGTGTAGGCGGCCCGCGACAGGCGGCCGAGGACCGTGCCGGTCGGCCCGAGCTCGGTGATCTCGGGGGTGCCAGCAGCGCTTTCCAGGAGCGGCGGCGGGTGGCCGGCGTTCGCCCAGGTGAGGCGGCCGGCGGCGAGATCCACGAAGAGGTAGACCGCGGTGATGAATTGGCGATCGAGCTGGCCGTGGAAGATGCGGTTGATCCCGGTCAAGACCCGCGCCGGGCTCGCCACGTGCTCGGCCTGGGCCGCGACCGCCACCTTGAGCATCGAGGCAATGAGCGCCGCCGGCACGCCGTGCCCGGAGACGTCGGCGACCAGCACCCCCAGGCTCCGGCCGGGGCCGGGCAGGAAGTCGTAGAAGTCGCCCGCCACGTCCTCGGCCGGCAGGTAGCGCACGGCGAGGTCGAGGCCGGGGAGGCGTGGCAGCTCGCGCGGCAGGATCGAGGTCTGGATGCGCCGCGCCGTCTCGAGCTCCCGCCGCACGTCGGCGAGGCGGGTCTCGCCGAGGAAGACCCGGCGCGCCACGATTGAGCCCAGGCCGGTGAAGAAGAGGAGGAAGCCGAGCGGCTCGATCCCCGCCGGCCAGGGCAGGAGGCCCAGGCCGCGCAGGTTCTCCGGCAGGACGAAGAGCGCCAGGACCAGGAAGCTCAGGCGGAGCCGCCAGAGCTCCCAGCCCGCGGGCTCGCCCGGCCGGAGGAGGGGGACGAGGAGGACGAGGACGGTCGCGAGGACCACGACCGATCCGATCGGGGCGAAGGCTCCCGGCGAGCGCCGCAGCGCCTCGACGGGGATGACGACGAGCGCGAAGGCGGCGGCGATCCCCGCCAGGGCGCGCATCAGCCGGTGCCAGCGCGCCGGCAGGAGCGCGTCGAAGAAGAGGAGGAAGGGGATGCCCACGAGGTAGGTGATGATCGCGATGACGGTGCTCTGGGCGAACGGGGTGAGCCCGAAGAGCAGGCGCGCGGCGAAGCTGCCGGCGAGGAGGCGGGCGCCGTACAGGGCGGAGAGGAGGATGAACGGGACGAGCCCCTGGCTGCGTTCGTCGCGCCGCCGGCCCAGGGCGAGGAGGGCGAGACCGGCGCAGGCGAGGCCCAGGATGAGCACGCCGAAGGCGAACGGGACGAGGTCGGCGCGCAGAGTGGCGCGGAGGGCGGGAGAGAGGGTGGTGGAAAGGGTTGGGGCGGGCATGGAGCTCCCTTGCGATCGCCCTATCGTATCTCGCGCCCCGACGGCTCGGCGGCGGGGTCGTGGTTGCCGGGGGGGAACGGCCAGGATTAGGGCGAGGAGGGTGCGGAGTCAGGCTACCGTCTAGGGGAGTTGCAAACCATATTCTGTGCAAAAAGCGTCAAGCTTGGCCCTTATGTCATTATCCATGTCAGCGAGAGCTCTACGTGTCCCATCGCGGTTGAAAGCGCCATCGTTATAGATGGCATGTACCACGCGACGAATAAGGGTGTCACTATGCTTATAAGCGATAAACTCTACAGTGTTGCCTGAAGAATAAACACCGACATGCAGGTGCGGAACTGTGCTCCCCCTTGGGTAATAACCCGATCCTCCTTCAAAGCTGAATCCTAACCCTTCAAGCCTTTGACGACCTGTCCGTGATGCCGTGCTGGTTGCAGAGGTCGTGGAGGTGGTCGTGGTCGTGGTCGTGGTCGCGGCAGCGCTTGCGGGGGTACTGGCAGCTGCGGCGGAGCTCGCCGCGGCGCTCGAGTCGGTGGTCGCGTGAGTGGTCGTTGCGCTGGCGGCGGCTGCGCTAGTGTTGGCGGCTGTCGTGGTGGTGGTTGTCGTGGTGGTGGCGCTCGAGGTGGTTCTCTCGGTGCTCCTTGGCGCCGAGGCGGTCGAATGACGACTACGGGCAGAGTAGACCGGACGATCCGGGCGCCGCTCCTTCCGTTCCCTCGAGGCGAGCTGAATCGTGGCTTCCGAAGTGATCGGAGCGAGCTTGGTGCGCTCTGGTGCAGCGCCTTGGAGCCTCGTCCTTCCCTGGACGGCTCTTGCTTGGGCAGTCTGCGCCAGCGCGTTTTGCACGTGTGGCGCAACGGCCTGAACCGCCCCCGGCGACCTCTCTGGCATCTTCGCTTGAGCCGCCTTGAGAACGGCAGCCCGCACGTGCGCCGCCGGTACCCGAGCCGGGGCGTGAGGAGGGAGTAGTGGCTTCCGAGAGATGGACGCCTCCTTCAGCCAGGGGAGAGCTTTCGGCTTCTCTCGCGGCGTTGGATTTTTTCTCGCCTCAGACTACTCCTGGAGCACCAGAATGACAAGCAGTTGGGAGATGGCGGGTGGTGGAGAGGGTCGGGGCGGGCATGGAGAGACCTTGCGCTCAAACGATCTCGTGTTCTTCCGTCAGGAAGAGAGCCACCTTGCCGGGATCGAGGAAGTTCCTCTCGTCCGCCGTCGACGCCTGCCATTCTGCCGAGTTGCGCGCGGTTGCCAGAGCCGCCAGGTCGTCGAACCACAGCTCCGCCATCCCGTCGTACTCCGGTGGCCCGGTCTTCCCGGGCTCCTTGAGGGTATGGCTCTGCACCAGCTTGCGGAGCCCCGGAATCCGGGCACCGAGGGGTCCGTGAACGTCCTTCCAGTAGTGAAAGAACTCCTGGTCACTCAGCCCGGGCTTCCGGGTGATGCAATAGACGAGCTTGATCATGGTTCCCTCCGCCTCGCCTCGCGGCGCGGTGATAGTCTACGGGAGAGTGGACCCGATCGGAGGCATGCTCATGAAGGCGTATGTGATGACGACCGGCACGGTCTTCGGCCTCATTGTCGTGGCCCATGTCTGGCGCGTCCTCGAAGAGGGACCGCGGCTCGCGACGCAACCCGGGTTCCTTCTCCTGACCGTTGCCGCCGCGGCGCTCTGCCTTTGGGCGGGTCGGCTGCTCTGGCGCGCCCCGCGGGCGTAAACCGGCTCATGGAGAGCCATGCCGTGCTCTGGTCCGGCGGCAAGGATAGCTGCCTTGCCCTCTGGAAGGCTCGGGAGATGGGGGTCCTCGTGGAGGGGCTCGTCAACTTCTTCGATGCCGCGAGCGGGCGGGTGCGGTTCCATGCCGTACGCGCCGCGCTGATCGCGGAGCAGGCCCGCGCGTGCGGCCTTCCGCTGGCGCAGTACCCGACGCAGCCCGAGTCGTATGCCACCACCTTCGGGGAGGCGCTTGCGACGTTGAAGGCGCGCGGCTATGCCGGCGTCGTCGCGGGCGACATCCACCTCGCGGACGTCCGTCAATGGAACGCGGAGCGCGCGGCCGCCGCCGGGCTCCGTCTCCTGGAGCCGCTCTGGCACCAGGGCGGCCCGGCCCTGCTGGAGGCCTTCGTGGCCGCCGGTTTCCGTGCCGTGATCACGGGTTGCAGCGACCGCTGGCCCGGTGCCCTCTGGCCCGGTCGCGAGATCGACCGGGCGTTCCTCGCGGACGTCTCCGGGATCGCCGACCTGGATGCCTGCGGGGAGAACGGCGAATATCACTCTTTCGTCTTCGATGGCCCCCTCTTTTCTCATCCCATCCAGTGGGTTCCCGGCGAAATTCGCCGATCGGAGGGGTTCTCGCAACTCGACCTGGTGCCGGGATAGGAACAGCGTTTCGACGAAGGCGGTAGACGTCCGAGGACGGGCACGCGAACCTCGTGCACGACACGGCCCTTCTCCCATTTGAGCATGGCGGCATGGACTGCCAATCCCGGCAGGGCTCTCGCGAGAGCCCTGCCGGGAAGGCGGGCGGATTGATGGGAGAAACGGTCTTGAGTCACTTGCCGCAGCTCGACCGGCCGGCGGCGGAGACGATGGCGCCCTTCTCCGCAGGGGTGATCAGCCCCTGCCGAACGAAGCTCTGGGAGGCCTCGGCCACGCAGGAGACGTACTGGCCGTGGTTCTTCCAGGACTGCGTCGTGTCCCGCGGTCCCGCGCACGGGCAGAGCTCGGTGCCGGAGAGGGAGAACAACTGGTCGGGCGCCCCTGGGACGAGGCCGCAGGTTGCGGCGCGAGCCCCGAAGCTCACGCACACGCCGTCCCCGAAGCCACCGCCCGGGTTTCGCCATGCGGCGGGGTGGTTCGAGGTGACCGTGCGAGAGGTCCAACCCCACTGGCCCCCCAGGGCGAAGTCCATGTTCGCCACCACTGCAACCCAGTAGGTTCCCGGCGCCAGCATGCACGCGGGGGCCAGGCTGAGCGTAAAGTTGGCTCCGGCACCGCCCGGAACGATCGCTGGGTAGTTGCAGGCGGCGATGGCCGATCCGGGGAACGTCCCCGAGTTGTGGTAGAAGGTCACGCGGACCGTGGGGGCCGGGCCGGACCCGTTGAAATACCCGCCGAGGACCGATACGGTATCGACCTCCCAGCCTCCTCCGGCAGGCACCACGAAGTCGTCCGCCAACTCGTCATCGAAAGCGTCGAAGTCGGCCTCGAAGTTCTGGCTGGTTACAGAATTTGTGCCGTTTGGCGAATCGAGTTGGCTGTAAAGGACGCCCGCCATCGTCGATCCCGCGCCCATCAGGGCCATCGCGGTCACGACCGTACACACGAACCATCTGGATGCGCTCATCGCCCATCTCCTTTCCGAAGAAAGGTTAGCATATGCGAAGTGGTGTTTACCATCCTCTTAGCGCTGAAGCGATTTGGTCCTCTCTAGATGAGGATCTCGTCTCCTCCCCGGGAGAGGGGAGAGAAAGTCCCGGTAGCGAGCTCCTATCCTATTCATGGCCGCACCGCGCTATGCTCCAGGGCTTGAGCAGAGAACAGACAAGGAGGATTAGAGATGAACGAGCTAGAGAGGTTTCTGGTGTTGTGGGACGCCGAGGCCGAGAAGACGGCCAGCCTGATGCGCGCTTTGCCGGCGGACCAGTACGACTTCCGGCCGGACGCCGGAGGGCGGTCGATCGGCGAGATGGCCTGGCACCTCTCCGAGGGCGACGCCTACAACGCCTTGGGCATCGAGGCTGGTGGCTTCGCGTTCGACATGAAACCGCCCGGGATCGAGCGGCCGCGCACGGTCGCCGAGCTGGCCCCGGGCTACGAGCGCATCCACGCCGACGCCAAGGCCCGCCTCCAGAACCTTCGCCCCGAGGACCTGGAGCGCAAGATCAAGTACTTCGACGGCAATGAGATGAGCGTCCGCGACATCCTGTGGAACGGGTTGCTCCTCCACATGGTCCATCACCGCGGCCAGCTCGGCATGCTCTGCCGCCTGGCCGGCAGCGTGAGCCCGGGGATGTACGGACCGAACCGCGAGGAGATGGCGGCGATGCGGGCCGCGGCCGCCGCGGGCTGAGGCGGGTCGACCGAACGGCTGAGGAACGGTGGGCGGCGCCGTAGGGGGCGTCGCCCGCTACCCTACCTCACCCGAACACCTCATAGGCGTTAACTTATGCGCTCGCGGCCTGACCCTGCACACAGCGTACAGGCGCGCGATCGTCGCGTGCAGGTAACACGGTCGCTGCCTGCAGGTGCGCGATCACTGCGTGCAGGCACACGAGCGCCGAGAGCCAGGACAATTCTCGCTTGACTCACGCCCTCTTTCGCGATCCCACTCCTCCAGGCTCGCCGCCCCGAGCGCGGCCGGAGGATCTTCGCGGAGATCTTGCTACGATAGCGGACGAAGTGAAGGAGGAGATCCATGGAAGTGGTGCTCAGCGTCCCGGATGACATTCTCGAGAAGCTTCAGGCGCAGTGGGACGACTTGCCGCATCATGCGTTGGAGGCACTGGCGGCCGCGGCCTATCGAGCCGGGCGCGGTCCAGGGCGTCCAGGGGGCCGAAGCGCTGGTCGAGGAGCCTCCCCAGGAGCTCGGCCGCCCCTGGCGCCGGCCCTCTTCCCGGAAATGCCGTGAGAATCGCCTGGCACCTCTTCGGGGTCCAGAATCCCTGGGATGCCCTCAAAAAGGTCTCCGGGTCGACTTCCAACGCCTCCGGCTCGACTTCCGATCTCTCCGGCTCGACTTCCGAGCCCTCCAGGTCGACTTTCAACCTCTCCGGGTCGACTTCGGACGCCTCCGGCTCGACTTCCCATGCCTGGAAAGTAACTTTCCAGGCATGCGGGAAGACTTTTCAGGCCTCCGGCTCGACTTCCAAGGCGTGGAAAGTGACTTTCCGCGCGTCCGGATGCGGCCGGAGAGCGTCTGGAAGCTCCCGGAGAGTTTTTGGCAGGTCCCGGAGGGATTTTGAAACCTCCCGGAGGGATTCCGGAAGCCCGCGGAGGCGGCCGGGAAGGGGCCGGAGAGGTTTCGGGACTTCCCGGAGACCGTCCGGAAGCGGCCGGAGGGAATCCGGAACCTCCCGGAGACGGTCGGGAAGCGCCCGGAGGAGTTTCGGAAGCGGCCGGAGGGATTCGGGATGCTCCCGGAGGCGATTGCGGCCGGCCCGGCGACGGCTTCCAGGCCGTGTCAGGGAGGAGGCCCCCTCTCGACCTGGAGCTCGCTGCCAGGAAGTTCACCGGCGTGTTTTCATTCGATAATGAACGAGCACTCTTTGCCCGGCGGTCTGATCCAGGTAGGAGAAACCAACGTTGCCGTCATGCCCCAAGGCCAGTCTCGGTTCTCGGCAGAAGTTGCTCTTGCCGAAATGTTCTTCGAAGACGAGTTGCCGGTGTGCAAGGTCCAACAGCGCGAACGAGACCCCACCCCCGCCGCGGATTGCCAGCTTCTGGGCCAGGAAGACATACCTGTGATCGTCACTAAGCGCCATGTCCTCAATGCGCCAGTATCCACCGAGGAGGGTCGTAGAGAGAGGCAGGACTTGCTCCCTGGTCCCGGTTTTTGCATCCAGCAGAAAGAGTCCGCCTATCCGCCGAACGAGGGTGACATCAGCGGAGAAGAGGAGGAACTTACTCTGATCCTCGAGATAGAGCGCCACCGGAGTGAAGCTGAAGTCAGGCACCGGTCGGCGCTCAGAGCCCACAGGATGGGTCCGAGGCGGGAGAAGGATCGTTCCGTCTTTTGGGGAGATCAAGGTAAGGTCGGAGAGCACCAGCCCCCCGGCGCTTGCGCCGATGACCCCTTGGTCAATGGTAAAGGTACCCGAAGCGAAGCCCAGAGACCGCTGCCAGGAGACGATCCCTGCAGGGTCCAGGCCGACCAGAGAGGCAGTCGTAGCACCGGCGATGCCCGGAACACCTGTCTGGCAACGGACCTCGTCGACTCGCGGGCTGAGGAGCCAGGTGGCACGCAGGTATTCTTTACTTTTGTCCGGACAGGGAGACCCACTGATCGTAAGCGAGCCATTCCAGAGCAGCCGGCCCGAGGTGTCAAAATAGGGACGATCGATACGGGTGGTGGGCGAGGAGTCGCTGGGAACGGCAAGGCGCTGCTCGCCCAGTTTGACGATGGGCAGTTGCAGGTCCGCTCCATGGTCGACGGCCGCAGAGAGTAAACAGACGACAACGCTACAGATCGATAGCCTGATCATGGTTGCTCCGAAATCCGTTCGTCTGGCGATTGTAGCGGAACGGGGTCGAGCCATCGGCCCGACCCCGCCACTACGATGCGTACTAGGGGTTGACCGCCGTCGAGTCGAAACGCTGACCGCTGTCGATCGCGGTCCCTCCCTCGTTGCGCGGCACTCCTACCTGGACAGAGCCGAAACAGCGTTTGCCATGACCGTCCCTGGCCATGAAACGAATCTCATAGACTCGGCCATCTCCGCTGCCACTCCTCTCCGCGCGCAACCGGGCGGTGTCGGAGCAGATGGCGTCAGGCGCCGAATGACCGCTCCGCGGAGCGTCCAAGGCTTCATCCTGGGTGATTCCGGTCAGCTTGACTATCGCCGGGCTTCCATCGGAAGTAGTCAATCCCTCGATGTGGATGTCGACGAAGCGGTGGTCAGGTGGCCAAAGCGAGGCCGGGCTCGCCGTCGCTGCCGCGCAGTCGAGTGCCCGTGGCGCAGCCCCGGCGATCACCGTTGCCGAAGCGTTGTTGCGTACCTGCGGCGCCCCGGCTTTCTCGGCGAAGAGCGTGATCGTGTCGCTGCTCCCTTCAGCGGCATCGGCGCGCACCTGCACGGTGAACGTCGCATTCTTCTCGGCGCCTGCCGGAACGACGATGGAGGCCGGCCCGGAGATCGTCCAGGGGAGGCCGCCGGTGGCGCGCAGTTGGAAGGTCGTCTCGGCCGCTCCCGCATTTCGCACCCGGACCTCGATCGTGGCACTCGTGCCGGGCGTGGCGATCTGGCTTGCCGGCGTGGCATCGACCGCCACCGTTTGGGGGGTGGAAGAGAGTGGGACCTGCCGGATGAACTCGGTGCCGCCTGCCGTCAAGCCGGTCGTCTCTACGACAAAGGCCTGACTTGGGACGGAAAGGTCGGCACGGAAGCGGCGGACGCCGTCGATCGGCGTCAGCGGTGCCACATCCTGGATCAGCGCACCGGATGGTTTACGTAGCGATACGGAAAGGGATCGAGGGGCATCGGTGAAGCGAAAATCCGCCACCAGGGTCGAGCCGGCGACCGGTTGGCCCTGAAGCGGCACGACGTCCGTCTCCGGCCGCTCGGCTCCAGTCGACCGCTCCTGCAACCGGACGCTGTCGAGCCGGAACGTTGTACCGCCAAAGGTGCGGAGGATGAAAGAGCCGGCTCCGGTCATCTCGACTTTCCAGCGACCGACCGCAGGCGCGGTGATCGTAAAGCTCTGTACCGAGCTGAGAGAGCGGACAACGACGTCTCCATCGGTCGCCGCCACCGGCGTACCGTTCGGCCGCCGCAGGATGACGGAAGGAAGGATCCCGGCCTGCGAGGCCGTGATCATAAAAGTGACGCTCTCGCGCAGAGTATCGTCAACCGGTATCTCGAACGACTGCGGCGTTGCGTCGACCAACTCGACGTTGCGGCTCAACAAGTTGGCCACATCGGGCCTGCTCAGCTCAAGGAGGGTCGGAACGACGTCGTCGACCTCTGCGCGGTCCACGTTGAAAAGGACGCCCCCCGTGGCCTCAGCCAGCGCGCGAAGCTGCGTACGGGAGGAGGCCGAGGTTAGAGGATCACTCTCCGCTGCTCTCGGCATCAGGGCTGGACTTCCGGTTCCCGGCTCGTTGAGGGACGGCCTCTCCGCAGCCCCTTTCGTGCCGACCGCGGATTCGGAAGCACAATCACCAGTGAGAATCGCGTCGATGCTGGCGCCGCGAAGGAGTGCTTCGGCCGCCACTTGGGGACCCAGGAAGGCATCCCTCGCCGAAGCGTCCGTCGCGACGAGAAGGCGGCCACCCTGCAGTTGCATGTCGGAGCCGACCGCGGGAATATGCTGGAGAGCGGCGAGCATCGCGGAGTTGGAGGCCTCGGGGCAGTCGCCGCCGCCCGAAGCGGAAAGGGCATTGACCGCTCGGCGCAAGTCCTCGACGTCGCAGGTCTCGCCGTGGTCGGTCACCTCGTCCTTGAAAGTGAGGAGCCCCAGGGTCGGGGTCTCGTTGCTGGCGATCACATCGTCCAAGAAGGAATTGACCTGTGCCTTGACCCCTGCGATGTTGTCACTCATACTGCCGGTGTCGTCGATGACAAAAAAAATCGTCCGCTGTCTTTGCTTGAAGAGCTTTATGAGCTGAGTTGCTTTCGGCTCACCAAAGCGGCTGCGGATATCCTGTTCTACGAGGTCTAGATACCCCCGGGTCGCCGTCCGCGCAGCGTCCAGGGCTTGGGTGTGGCGACCCCCGTTGGGCTCGTCCGGGGCATCTTTGTTCAGGTCGCGATGGCAGCACATATTGGCCGGCTGGAATCGGCACTGGTTTCCAGTCAGAAAGTTGAATAGGCTGAAATAGCCCGTCACCAAGCCGCCAGGCGCGAAGCTCGGTAGCGAGCAGGTGGCTGTGCCGTCACTCATGTTCAGAACATCCGGTACTGGGATCCCATTATCGATCGAATTGGAATGGGAATAAATGTCTTGTACTGTATGCAACGCCTCTCCAAGCGTGTCGAGGGCTTTGCGACGTCGGCAGGAATTGAGGGCATCACCGATCTGCGTTCGCTTCGTCCGAAGGCGGGCTGAGGCGGCGCTGAGCATATTGTTGTCAGCGTGCGCGGCATCGCTATAGGACTCGAACACGTCCGTCCAGTAGTTCGAGTCTCCAGCCTCATCGGCTGAATCCCTGTCGAAGCTCAGGTTTGCGAGGATATCCTCGGTGATCTGCTCATGGTAACGCTGCTTGAAGGCGAAGGCGGAATCCTGAAAAACGATCAGCAGGAGCAAGAAGATCTGCATTGGGACGATCTTCCTGCGAAGTTGGGAGGACTTTCGGATCATGGGTCTCTCCTTCATTGATAATTGTTCATCTGTGCGTATGCGCGTAGAGCTGTTTGAAGCGAGGACAGCTTCTACTAACGTATCTTCCGTAAGGCTATAGAAACGGTCTACTGCGAAAAGGGTGAGACCTTGGTCGGCGGAGGTCTAAGATGGGACACCACGGCCAACAGGAGTCGCCTTAACTATAAGGGGGCCGGCCCGGGGTTTCCCCCGGCCGACCCCCTACCCACCTACCTCATCCGAACACCTCCGGAAGGCTCGCCGCGGTCAGCGCCCGTTCCCCCCAATCGAGGAGCCGCTCGGTCCCGGCCTCGCCGAGGCGGGCGCGGTCCAGGGCGTCCAAGGGGCCGAAGCGCTGGTCGAGGAGCCTCCCCAGGAGCTCGGCCGCCCCCTGGCGCCGGCCCTCTTCCCGGAAGTGCCGGGTCCAGGAACCGACCGTCTCGCGGAGGAGCGGCGTTACCTCCTCCAGGTCGACCGGCCCGGCCGCCTCGAGGCTGCCTCCCCCGACGAGGTCGAGACGGGTGCCCAGCCCCCCGAATCGGCGCGGCAATAAGTCGTCGCGCAGGTAGCGGGTGAAGTCGCGCCGCAGGTCGGCGAGGGGGCCGGTGAGCGGTCCGGGGAGGAGGGTGGCGAGGCGGGCCACCCCGCGGTCGAGGTCGGCCAGGCTGCGGCTCCGTTCGAGGGCGAAGAGGAGGGCGGCGAGGTTGTCCCGGGCCGCGGTCTCGGGCAGCGGCTCGCGCCGGACGTCTAATACCAGGGGCGAGAGCCGGGGGAGGGTGCGCTCCAGGCCGTGGGGGACCGGATCGAAGAGGTCGGCCAGCTGGCGGGGGACGGTCCACAGGGCCTCGCCATGGTAGAGGACGACGGGGACCACCGCCGGCAGTCGCCGGGAGCGGGGGAGGCCCCCCTGCCGGGCGAGCTCCAGGAGGAGCATCACGATTCGGCCGGCGAGGCGGACGGGGAGGGTGCGGTCGACCTCGGGCGCCAGGGCGAGGAGGAGGTGGATCCAGCCCCTTCCCCCCTGGAAGCGCAGGCGCCAGGAAAGATCCGGGCCGGCCGCGGATTCCCCCCAGGGTTCGAGCGCGGCGAAGTCGAGGCGTTCGACCCAGGGTTCGCGCACGAAGCCGAGGAAGAGGTCGCGGACCATCCGCGGGTGGGTGAAGAGGAGACGGAGGCGGGTGTCGTCGGGTGCTGCTCGGTCGGTACGGTCATCCAAGGGCATCTTTGAGCCCTCCTTTCAACAGGAGGGACGGAAACGCCCTCGCCGATCTGGCAAAAGAATTTCGGCCGGCGAAAGATTCGGGGTCGACGCGCGTGGGGGAAGGGGGAGGGGGCCGCTCCGGCGGGCGGGACCGGGGCGCAACCTCACCCTGGTATTCGCGTAGGACTAGAAGGAAAATAGCCGCGGAGCACGAAGCACCCTTCGGCAGGCGGAGCGCGGCTCGGGAGACTCGATGAAGAAGAAGATCCTCTGGGGGATCCTGATCGCGGTGGTGGCGGTCTCGCTCGGCGGCTGGGCCCTGGCCCGGCGGCAGGGCGAGGGGGCCGAGGTGCAGGTGGCGACCGTCGGCCGCGAGGACGTCCAGGCCAAGGTGACCGCCAACGGCAAGGTGCAGGCGCAGAAGAAGGTCGACATCTCGGCGACCATCGCCGGGCAGATCACCCACCTGGCGGTCAAGGAGGGGGACGAGGTCAGGCGCGGCCAGTTCCTCCTCCAGATCGACCCGGTCAACCCGCGCTCCGCCGTGCGCTCGACCGAGTCGTCGATGCAGGCGCTCCTCTAGGAGCAGGACACCGCCCGCTCGAACCTCGTCCAGGCCAAGGCCGACTACCAGCGCGCCAAGGGCAACCACGACGCGAAGATCATCTCCGACTCGGACTTCCAGCGCGTCGCCACCACCCTGGCGACCAGCGAGTCGGTGGCCGGGGCCGCCCAGCGGCGGGTCGACCAGGCGCGGGCCACCCTGGAGGGGGTGCGCGACGTCCTTTCGAAGACGACGATCCACTCGCCGATCGACGGGGTGGTGACCGCCAAGCGGGTGGAGGAGGGGGAGGTGGCGGTCATCGGGGTGCAGAACAGCCCCGGCACCGTCCTCCTGACCATCTCCGACATGTCGATCGTCGAGACCGAGATGGAGGTCGACGAGACCTCGATCCCCGGCGTCCACCTGGGCCAGCATGCCCGGGTGCGCATCGACGCCTACCCCAACCAGACCTTCGACGGGCTGGTGACCGAGGTGGGGAGCAGCCCCATGGCGGGCACCGGGACGGCCAACGAGGCGATCAAGTTCAAGGTCAAGGTGCGGATCGAGAACCCGCCCAAGGACGTCAAGCCCGGTCTCTCCGCCCAGGCCGACATCCTGACCGGCTTCCGCGCCAACGCCCTCGTCATCCCCCTCCAGGCGCTGGTGCTGCGCGACGCGCCGGCGACATCGACGAAGCCAGGAGCAGCCCCGCGCACCGAGGCGCCGCGCGAGGTCGAGGGGGTCTACCTGATGGAGAACAGCAAGGCTCGCTTCCAGCCGATCTCGACCGGGCTCCAGGGGGAGCTGGCGGCCGAGGTGGTCTCCGGCCTCCACGGCGGGGAGACCCTGATCACCGGGCCGTTCAAGGCCCTGCGCACGCTGAAGCCGGGCGACCCGGTCAAGAAGGAGAAGCCGAAGAAGGGCGAGGAGCGCACCGCGGCCTGACACGGCTGCGGCGCCCGATCATGGACCTGGAAGAGCTGCTGCGCGAGGCCTTGCGGGCGATCCGCGCCAACGCCCTGCGCAGCTTCCTCACCCTCCTGGGCATCATCATCGGGGTCGCCACCCTGGTCTCCGTGGTCTCGGTGATCTCGGGGCTCAACCTCTACGTGCGGGACAAGGTCTTCGCCCTCTCCCCCGACGTCTTCATCGTCGACCGCATGGGCCTCACTTTCTCCCATGACGGGTTCCTGGAGGCGATGAAGCGCCCGCCCATCACCTGGGGCGACTACCGCCGCATGGCCGGGCTCCTCACCAAGGCCGCGGCGGTGGGGACCGACGTCGAGCGCACCGCGGCGGTGCGTTTCCTCGACCACCGCCTGCCCGACGTCCATCTCCATGGCAGCACGGCGAACTTCGGGCGGATGCTCAACTTCGACGTCGAAGCCGGCCGCTACTTCACGGACGGCGAGGCGCACACCGCCCAGGACGTGGCGGTGATCGGCGCCGACGTCAAGGAGGAGCTCTTCCCGCAGCTCGACCCGCTCGGCCGGACGGTCCTGGTCGACGGCCTTCCCTGCCGGGTGGTGGGGCTCCTCGCCAAGCAGGGGAAGACCCTGGGGCAGAGCCGCGACAGCGAGGTCTACATCCCGATCGACACCTACCGGAAGACCTTCGGCGCCCGCGACTCGCTCGCCCTCGTCGTCCAGGCGAAGGGCGGGGTGGCCGGGGTCGACGACGCCGCCGACGAGGTGCGGGGGGTGCTCCGCGCCCTGCGCCATACCGGCTTCCACGCCCCCGACCCCTTCGGCATCATCACCGCGGAGAGCCTGCAGAGCCTCTGGCGGCAGATCTCGGCCGCCGCCTTCCTCCTCACCATCCTCATCGCCTCGGTGTCGCTGGGGGTGGGGGGGATCGTGATCATGAACATCATGCTGGTGGCAGTGGTCGAGCGGACCCGCGAGATCGGAGTGCGCCTGGCGGTGGGGGCCACCAAGACCGACATCCGCCGCCAGTTCCTCCTCGAAGCGGCCCTCCTCTCCCTGGCCGGGGGGCTCGCCGGGGTCTTCCTGGCCGGTGCCGCGGCCTTCGGGATGAAGAACGTCCTGCACTTCCCCATCGAGCTCACCCCCGGCATCGTGCTCCTCGGGCTCGCCCTCTCGGCCCTGGTCGGGGTCTCGGCCGGCTACTGGCCGGCGCGCAACGCCTCGAACCTGCCGGTCGTCGACGCCTTGCGGGCCGAGTGAGGCACGGTATGGCCGTCCTGCCCCGCCGCCTGCGCCTCGCCTGGGTCGAGAACGTCCGCTTCGCCCTGGGCGCCATGCGGGCCCAGAAGCTGCGCAGCTTCTTGACCATCCTGGGGGTGGTCGCCGGGGTGGCGACGGTGATCATGATGGTGAGCTTCGTCGTCGGCTTCAACAACTCGGTCACCGCTGCCTTCGCCAGCTTCGGCACTCATCTCGTGCAGTTCCAGAAGTACGAGCCCCGCTTCGACGACGACGGGGCGATCCCCGAGGCCGAGCGCAAGCGCCGCGACCTGACCCTGGAGGACGCCGGCGCCCTGAAGCGCCTGGCGACGCTGGCCGGCGCGGTATCGCCCGAGCGGTACGTCTTCCACCCGGTCGACGTCAAGGCAGGGCGGGAGGCGGCGAACGGCGCCTTCGTCCTCGGCGTCACCCCCGAGTACCTGGCGGCCAACGACCAGTTGGTGGAGGACGGCCGCTTCCTGACCGACGACGACCTGCGCCACACCTCCCGGGTCTGCGTCCTGGCGGCCGACGTGGCGGCGGGCCTCTATCCCAACCGCGACCCCATCGACCGGGAGCTCACCCTGGCCGGCCAGACCTTCCGCGTCGTCGGCCTGTTCGCCAAGAAGGGCTCGATCCTGGGCGGCAGCCTCGACAACTTCCTGGTCGTGCCGCTCACCACCTTCGACCACCTGTTCCCCGAGTCCAGGAACAGCGGCACCGACACCCTGCACATCGCCACCGTCCCCCGCCGGGCCGAGGACTTCGATGCCCTGATCGCCCAGGAGACGGCGATCCTGCGCGTTCGCCGGAAGCTGCGCGCCGACCAGGAGAACGACTTCGCGGTCTTCACCAGCGAGGGGCAGCTCCAGCAGTTCCGGCAGATCACCGGCGGTATCGCGGCGGTGATGGTGCTGATCGCCGGCATCGCCCTCCTGGTGGGCGGGGTCGGAGTGATGAACATCATGCTGATCAACGTCACCCAGCGGACCCGCGAGATCGGCCTGCGCAAGGCCCTGGGCGGCACCCGCCGCGACATCGCCGTGCAGTTCCTCGCCGAGGCGGTCACCCTGACCGGGGTGGGGGGAGCCCTGGGGATCGCCATCGGCCTCGGGGCGGCGCTCCTCGCCCGCCTCCTCTTCCACTTCCAGGCCGCCGCGCCGCTCTGGTCGGTGCTCCTGGGATTCGGGGTCTCCTCGGCGGTCGGCCTCCTCTTCGGGCTCTGGCCGGCGCTCAAGGCGGCGCGCCAGGACCCCATCGAGGCGCTGCGCTACGAATAGACTCTCTCGTATCGCTGCAAATCCTTTCCTTCTACTTACTTGGCTTCACTGCGGAAGGCTTCCGTGATACCCTTTCGACCGATCTCTGAAGGTTGCTTTGCACGGCTGGGGGGGCCCTGTGCCCTCAGGAGGAGTTGGATGAACCCGCAGCGCCCCGTTTGGAAGAGGATTGCCATCAGCTTGGTGTTGTTGCTCGCGTGCTGTGTCGTCGAGGCGATGGCCGCCACCCAGACCGAGACCCGCCATACCTTCAAGCCCGCCGCGACGGCTCCTCGTCCGGCCGCCGCACCAGCGGCGAAGGGCACGGTGGCGGCGCCGCTTTCCGCCGCTCCGCAGCCGGTCCCGGCGGCTCCGCTGCCGGCCGCCAGTGCGGCCTATTCCTTCTTCACCCTCCCGCCCTGCCGGGTCTTCGACAGCCGGAACATCACCCCGCCGCCGCTCGTGTCGGGGGTCGAGAGGACGATCCAGATCACGGGAAGCTGCGGTGTGCCGGCCGACGCCCGGGCGGTCATCGTCAACGTGACGGTGACCGATCCGTCGGACGCCGGCTTTCTCCAAATCTATCCCGCCGATGCCCCCGCGCGGCCCGACACTTCGGCGATCAACTTCTCGGCGGGCCAGACGCGCTCCAGCAATACGATTGTAGCGCTGGGGAGCCTGGGGGACGTCAAGGCCTTCCTCTACACGGTCCCGGCGGCGGAGAGCCTCGACCTCATCGTGGACGTGAGCGGCTATCTCAAGCCCGGCGCTCCGATGGCGAATGACGACCCCTCCGTGGGCGACACCTCCTACGTCACGACCCTCAACACGGATCTCAACCTCGCCGCTCCCGGGGTGCTCAGCAACGACATTCCCAACGGCGCGGCGATCGTCAGCTATGGCGCGACCACCGGTGCCGAGCAGACGACGATCGGCACCGCCACGCCGACCTCGGCGGGCGGCTCGGTCATCCTCAACGCCGACGGCAGCTTCGACTTCACCCCGCTGACCGGCTTCAAGGGCGACGACACCTTCCTGTACGTCCTTCAGAATACCGTCGGCAGCTCGACGGCCACGGTGACGGTTTCGGTGGGCAAGGGCAATCAGACGATCACCTTCACCTCGACGGCTCCGTCGCCCGCCCAGGTGGGCGGGACCTACATCGTGACGGCGACGGCGTCTCCGTCGGGCCTGCCGGTGACACTCTCGATCGACGCCACGGCGACCTCGATCTGCTCGATTTCGGGCTCGACGTCGGGCTCGACGGTGACGTTCAACGCCGTCGGCACGTGCGTGATCGACGCCAACCAGGCCGGCGACGTCGACTACAACCCGGCGCCGCAGGTGCAGCAGTCGGTCAACGTGGACAAGGGAGACCAGACGATCACCTTCACCTCGACGCCGCCAGTGGGGGCGCAGGTGGGAGGGCCGACCTATACCGTGACGGCGACCGCCTCTCCGTCGGGTCTGCCGGTGTCGTTCACCATCGACGCGTCGGCGACCGCGGTCTGCTCGATCTCGGGCTCGACGGTGTCGTTCCTGACCCCCGGGACTTGCGTCATCGACGCCAACCAGGCCGGCGACGCCAACTACAACGCGGCGCCCCAGGTGCAGCAGTCGGATCCGGTGGGCAAGGGCGACCAGACGATCACCTTCACCTCGACGCCTCCGGCCGGCGCAACGGTGGGGGGGCCGACCTACACGGTGACGGCGACCGCCTCGTCCGGCCTGCCGGTGAGTTTCACGATCGACGCTTCGGCGACCAGCGTGTGCTCGATTTCGGGTTCGACGGTGTCCTTCCTCGCCGCCGGGACCTGCGTCATCGACGCCAACCAGGCCGGCGACGCCAACTACAACCCGGCGCCGCAGGCGCAGCAGTCGGATCCGGTGGGCAAGAGCGATCAGACGATCACCTTCAGCTCGACGCCGCCGGCGGGTGCGAAGGTGGGCGGGCCGACCTACACGGTGACGGCGACCGCCTCCTCGGGCCTCACGGTAGCGTTCACCATCGACGCCACGGCGACCACGGTCTGCTCGATCTCGGGCTCGACGGTGTCGTTCATCGGTGCCGGGACCTGCGTCATCGACGCCAACCAGGCCGGTGACGCCAATTACAACGCGGCGCCCCAGGCGCAGCAGTCGGACCCGGTGGGCAAGGGGGATCAGACGATCACCTTCACCTCGACGCCCCCGGCTGGCGCCAAGGTGGGCGGTCCGACCTACACGGTGACGGCGACCGCGACCTCGGGTCTGCCGGTGACGTTCACGATCGACGCCACGGCGACCTCGGTCTGCTCGATCTCGGGCTCGACCGTCTCGTTCCTTGCCGTCGGGACCTGCGTGATCGACGCCAACCAGGCCGGCAACGCCAACTACAACGCGGCGCCCCAGGCGCAGCAGTCGGACCCGGTGGGCAAGGGGGATCAGACGATCACCTTCACGTCGACGCCTCCGGCGGGCGCCAAGGTGGGCGGTCCGACCTACACGGTGACGGCGACGGCGTCGTCGGGCCTTCCGGTGACCTTCACGATCGATGCCTCGGCGACCTCGGTGTGCTCGATCTCGGGCTCGACGGTGTCGTTCATCGGCGCCGGCACGTGCGTGATCGACGCCAACCAGGCCGGTAACGCCAATTACAACGCGGCGCCCCAGGCGCAGCAGTCAGACCCGGTGGGCAAGGGCGACCAGACGATCACCTTCACATCGACGCCTCCGGCGGGCGCGAAGGTGGGCGGCCCGACCTATACGGTGACGGCGACGGCGACGTCCGGTCTCGCCGTAGTGTTCACGATCGACGCCACGGCGACGTCGGTCTGCTCGATTTCGGGCTCGACGGTGTCGTTCATCGGCGCCGGGACGTGCGTCATCGACGCCAATCAGCCGGGCAACGCTAACTACAACGCTGCGCCTCAGGTGCAGCAGTCGTTTCAGGTCAACCGGTCGCCACAGATCACCAGCGCCAACGCGACGAGTTTCTTCTCGACGCAGCCGGGCACCTTCACGGTGACGACGACCGGCGTCCCGACCGGCGCGGCGATGAACATCTCCGAGTCGGGGTCGCTGCCCTCCGGCGTGACCTTCGTCAACAACAACAACGGCACGGCGACGCTCGCCGGGACTGCGGCGGCCGGTACCCAGGGCACCTACCCGATCGTGATCACGGCGGACAACGGTGTGGCACCTGCCGCGACGCAGAACTTCACTCTCACGATCCTCAACACGCCGCCGCAGTTGGCCACCAACCCGGTCACGTACACCACGCCGGGCAACACGCAGCTCCATGTGGCCGGCGCCACGCTTCCAGGCGTCACTGCCTGGACCGATCCCAGCGGACTGCTGGCGAAATCCGGAGCGACCGACCCTGATGGTCCGGGAGCGCTGAGCGTGGTGCCCGCTTCCGGCACCACGGTGAACGGTGGCAGTTTCTCGATCTCGGCGAACGGCTCCTTCACCTACGTGCCGGCGGCCGGCTTCACCGGTGCCGACTCCTTCACCTACCAGGTGACCGACACCCAGACTCCGACGACCGGCACGGTCAATATGACGGTCGGCCAGCGGGTTTGGTACGTGCGGGACGTGGTGGACGCCAACAACGCGGCGGGCGGCGACGGCCGCTCGACCAACGCCTTCGACAACATCGCGGCGTTCAACGCGGCGACGACCAACAACGGCGACATCATCTTCGTCTTCCGTGGCAACACGGGGACCACGCCGCTCGCCGGCAACCTCACGCTCAAGGATGGCCAGAAGCTCTGGGGCGAGGGGATCGGCCTGACGTTGGCTGGATTCGGGCCGCTGGTCCCGGCCGGCTCCAAGCCGGTACTCAATAATGCGGGAGGTGACGCGGTTTCGGTACCCGCCACGGCGGGCAACCGGCAGAACGTCGAAGTCCGTGGAATGAGCCTCCAGGCGAGCGGCAACGCCGTCAAGGTCAACTCGACCGGTGCCAACATCGTCGGCGTCACGGTCAGCGACAACGACGTCACCGGCGCGGGGCTCACCGGTGTCCTTCTCTCCGAGGGCGCCTCCGGCGCCTTCTCGGCGACGCTCAACAACAACGCGATCGCCGCGACCGGCAACGCCTTCGACGCCCGCACCACGGCCGGCTCTGGCGCGCTGACGATCGCCTTCACCAACAACGCCGTCGTTTCCAACGCGACGGGCATCTTGATCGATGGCTCGGCAGGCGGTACCACTACCATTACCGGCTTCGCCAATAACGCGGTGAGCGGGAACACGGTGGGCACCGGCATCTCGATCACCAGCGCGATCTTCGACTCGGCGACGGGTACCGCGGGGTTGCAGCAGGTCTCCGGCGGCACGACATTGATCGGCGCCTCGGGCAACGGCGTGGGCGGCGCGGGCCTGGTGATGTCCGGCGTCTCGGGCGACCTTGCCTTCACGGACCTCGACATCGTCGCCGACGGCGGCGCGGGTGGTCTGAGCGTCACCGGCACGGGTGCCTTCACGGGCAGTGCAGGATTCCAGATTGCGGTTGGGAACGTTTCGACCGTGGCGGCGACCAACGGTCCGGCGGTGAGCGTCTCCAACGCGACGATCAACCTGCCGTTCCAGCAGATCAGCAGCACCGGCAGCACCACGACGGGCGTCTCCCTCGATACGGTGGGTGGCACCTTCTCGACGTCAAACCTCGGCACCAGCACGATCACTAATGCGACCGGTACCGACTTCAGCATCAACGCTGGCAATGCCGCGATCACCTACGACGGCACGATTACAGACACCAATGGCGGCCGGCTGGTCTCGGTGACCAACACTACCGGTGGGACGAAGTCGTTCACTGGCGCCATTAGCGACACCGGCATCACGGGTACCGGTATCTTCCTCAACAGCAACTCCGGGGTCGGCAACACGATCAGCTTCTCGGGAGCCTTGACGCTTACGACTGGCGGTGTTGACGCCTTCACGGCGACGGGTGGTGGAACGGTGACGTCGACCAACACGGCGAGCACGGTGGTGACGACGACCGGCACGGCGATCAACGTCGCCAGCACGACGATTGGTGCCTCAGGACTCAAGTTCAAGAGCGTCTCGGCGGGCACCGCGGCTTCTGGGCCGGCGAGCGGCATCGTGCTCAACAATACGGGAGGGTCGGGTAGCCTGACGGTGGCAGGTTCGGGCTCTTCGGCCCAAGGGGGAGACGGCAGCGGTGGCACGATTCAGCACACCACGGGCCACGGCATCTCCTTGACTTCGACGTTGTCGCCGTCCTTCACCAACATGTCGATTCAAACTACGACGGGGAGCGGTGTCAACGGCACTCAGGTGACCAACTTCACGTTCAAGAACGGTACGATCAACAACTCGGGCACCGGTGGTGCGACAGACGACTCGAATATCTCCTTCAACGACAGTACGACCAGTACCAACGTCTCGGGCACGGTGACCATTACCGGCAACGTGCTGAACAACTCCCGCTATCATGGTGTCGACATCCAGAATTCAATCGGCACGGTGGCCAACGCCAATATCTCGAACAACAGCTTCACGAGCTCCACCTCGGTTGCGAATTCCCTGGGTTCTGCCGTTCGTCTGATCGCACTGGGCAGTGCCTCGGCGGTCGCCAGCTTCACCCAGGCCTCCGTCTCCAACAACGTGTTCGCCAACTTCCCAAGCGGAGCGGGCGTCGTGATCCAGGGCGGCAACGCGGCCGACGTGGCGGGGGCCCCGAGCGGCGACATGGGTATCCCCGGAACCGGCAACCTGATCTCGGTGACGGGCAACCAGATGGACGGTGGCGCGGGTGGCGTGGGGAACCAGCCCGACCGGTTCGTGACCGCGCTGGTGAACGGCCGTGGCCAGGGCAATTTCGACATCTCGGGTAACGGCACCGTCGCCTCGCCGATCCGTCACATCGACGGCGTCGTGATCGAGCTCTCGGCCTTCGGCGCAACGAACGTGGCGTCCACCGTAAACAACAACTTCATCGCCGCGAACAACGCGGTCGCATCCGCCGGTATCGGGATCGGCTGCGACGCCGACAGCTTGACCACCACCACGGACAACGCACTCCTGACGACCACGATCAGCGGGAACAACGTCAGCCAGACCGACGGCCCTGGCATCTTCGCGATTGCCCGGAACTCGAACTGCACGCTCAACGCGAAGATCCTCGGCAACACCGTGGCAGCCCCTGCGACGACCACGGCGTCTCGTGCCGGCATCCGCGTCGATTCGGGTTCGGCCTCTGGTAATACGACGGTATGCGCCAGGATCAGTGGCAATACGACTGGGGGAAGTACCAACACCGGGACAGCGCAGACATCGCCGGGGATCAACCTGCGCAAGCAGGGTACGAGTACGGCCGCGAACATCTTCGGCATCGACACCTTGCCATCCTCGCCGGCCGGGACACCGGCTGTCGAGAACTATGTAAACGGACTGAACACAAGTACTTCCGGCACGTTCGGAGTGGGCGGAACCGCCCTGTTGTCCGGTACGTCGGGCTTCACGGCCTGCACGTTGCCTTAAAGATGTTTAAGTGTGTCATCCGGCGGACCGCCGGGAGATGAGAGTCAATGTGTGACCCTTGAGGAGAACATATGGCTGAACCTTTCCTGTCTGAGATCAGAATCATGAGCTTCGGCTTTCCGCCGAAGGGGTGGGCTTTATGCGACGGTCAGCTCCTTCCGATTAACCAGAACCAAGCACTGTTCTCACTCTTGGGCACTACCTACGGAGGAGATGGTCGGGTCAACTTTGGCCTACCAAACTTGCAGGGGAGAGCTCCGATTCACATGGGTAGCGGCCATACCTTGGGCGAAAGAGGCGGGGAGCAGGGACACACTCTCAGCATCAGCGAGATTCCCACGCACACGCACTCGTTGAATGCGACGACCGCGCAAGCCAGTGCTACGACGAATGGTGCTGCGCCGAGCCTGATGCTCGCCCAATCCAACTTCAGCTTCCTGTATGGTCCTGCAACGAACTTCCAGGCAATGGCGCCCAACGCGATTGGTAACGTCGGAGGGTCGCAAGCGCACTTGAATATGCAGCCATTCCTGGTACTGAACTTTTCCATTGCCCTCCAGGGCATCTTCCCAAGCCAGACCTGAGGGTAAATAGCCATGGCACAACCCTATGTTGGTGAGGTCCGCATGTTCGCCGGTAACTTTGCCCCAGCTGGATGGATGTTTTGCGAAGGTCAACTTCTACCCATCTCCGAGTATGAGACGCTGTTCAATCTCATCGGCACGACTTATGGCGGCGATGGCCAGAGCACCTTTGCGCTGCCTGACCTCCGTGGGCGCATACCGCTCCACTTTGGGAACGGCTTCACGCTCGCCGAGACTGGCGGTGTAGAGACGATCACATTGACTGTCTCGCAGATCCCCGCGCACTCCCACCCTTTGCTGGGAACGGCCAACGTTGCGACCGGTAACGCGCCGCAGGGCAACCTGCTGGCTGGAACCACGGGCGCGACGATTTTCCCTTATGGGTCGGATCTGCCTCCGACCTCGCTCAATGCCTCGTCCGTGAGCTCGGTCGGCGGCAGCCAGCCGCACAATAACTTCCAGCCCTATTTGTGTGTGGACTTCATCATCTCGTTGTTTGGGATCTTCCCGTCGCAGACATAGGAGAGACAAGAGCCATGGATCCTTTCGTCGCCGAGATCCGCATTTTCCCATTCAACTTCGCGCCCAAAGGCTGGGCTTTCTGTGACGGGCAAATCCTGCCACTCAGCCAGAACACTGCGCTCTTCTCGCTGCTCGGAACGACCTACGGAGGAGACGGTAAGTCGAACTTCGCGTTACCCGACATGCAGGGGAATGTGCCCATGCACCCAGGGCAGGGTCCTGGTCTTTCGCTGCACGATCTGGGGGAAACAGGGGGTTCAGAGACCGTTTCGCTCCTGGAATCGGAAATCCCTTCTCATGTCCACTCGCTTGTCGCTTCTGGGAACGACGGGACGGAGAGGACTCCTAATGGGCAGTTGCTCGCGGGAGGTGTCGGGATCAGTGCCTACCAGATCCCAGGGGCTTTGACCCAGCTGAGCGACAACGCCCTCGCCCCCGCCGGCGGCGATCAGCCGCACAACAACATGCAGCCCTACCTGACGCTGAACTTCTGCATCGCCCTCCAGGGCGTCTACCCGCCTCGGACCTGATCGATTAGGGGAGGAGGGAGAGGGCAGGCAAGCCGCTCTCCTCCCCGTTGAAGTTGCTCTTTGAATCGAGATTTCGTGTGGTTCTTTTAGAGATGTTTAGCCATAAATTGATTTTCATTGGGATGAAGATGAAGTGGAGGGAGCGATCATGGAGAGCATCTCAGCCAAGCGCCCCGGCTTGCAGGGCGCCAGTAGGGGATTGGCCCGTCGGGAGTTCCTAGTCCTCAGCGCCGCGGGAGTCCTGACCCCCTGGGTCACCCGGTTCGCCAACGCCGCAGCACCCCCCGTCTCCGCCGGTCTGCCGCAGGTCGTCGCGCCGCCGGTGCCGATGTCGATCGGCTACGTGCAGGGGAGCGGTGATCTCAAGAGCCTTCGGCGGTTGCCCTGGGAGAGCCTCTCGGCCCAGCAGTTGGCGGGAGACGCCGAGGCGCCGCGGTTCGAGGTGACCTCGGCCAAAGATCTTCCCCTGGGCGACCAGAACCTCGCGAATGGCGTGGTCAAGATGACCGTCTACGGCCTCTATCCCGCCACTCGCCCGCTGAAGAGGGAGTCGCTCGACGCCATCGACCTTGAGGTCATCTTCCCCTCGCCCGATCCGGCGTTCCCGAAGCCGCTGCCGTTCCATGCCTGGAGCTACCGGCGGCTCCCCGCGCCGAACGTCGGCCACCGGCTCTCGTTCAACGTTCCCTTGGGCCTCGATGGCAGCCTCGCGATCTCCCTGGTGGTGGGGACGCTGGGCGCGCCGCAGCGAGAGCGGTACGACGCCAACTTCACCGTCGACTGGGCCGACGGCCGGCCGAAGCTGCAGCGGGGGATCTACCTCCTCGGCCTGGAGCCCAACGCCTGGAATTCCGGGCAGACCCTGCCAGGGCCGGGGGAGAAGGCGCGGCTGGACCTCCGCTCCCTCGTGATCAGCATCGACAACAAGCCGAAGAGGCCGAGACGCAAGCAGCTCCCCACGGCAGCCGCGGCGCCCGGTAGATAGACACTGCATCCGGTCATCGGCGTCTGCGGGGCAGCGGCCGCCCCTTTGCAGCCGGTCATCGGCATCCGAGGGGCAGCGGCTGCCCCTCTGCATCCGGTCGTCGGCGTCCAAGGGGCGGTGACGGCCCCTTGGCATTCTGACGCGGGCGTGAGGTAGACTGCACCGCGCTGTTTGCCACTTTTCGTGAGGAGACAACTATGGGACCGCGTCTCACGCGTCGGAGCTTCGTGACGTCGGGAGTGGTGGGAGGAGTGTTGGCAGCCACCGGTCTGCCGGGCGGGGCCATGACGGCGACGGCCGCGGCGGCCGAGGAGACTCCGCCGCCGGCCCCCGCCCCCTTCGAGTTGGAGGAGATGACGATCTCCCAGCTCCAGGAGGGGATGAAGGCCGGTACGTACACGGCACGGCAGCTGGTCGAGAAGTACCTCGCCCGGATCGCAGCGCTCGATCAGGAGGGGCCGGCGCTCCACGCCATGCTCGATACCAATCCGGACGCCCTGTCGATCGCCGACACCCTGGACGCCGAGCGCAAGGAGAAGGGGCCGCGGGGACCGCTCCACGGCATCCCCATCCTGATCAAGGACAACATCGCGACCGCCGACCAGATGGAGACCACCGCCGGGTCGCAGGCCCTGGTCGGGGGCAAGCCGCCGCGCGATGCCTTTGTGGTCGCGCGGCTGCGCGCGGCGGGGGCGATCCTCCTTGGCAAGACCAACCTCTCCGAGTGGGCGAACTTCCGCTCCACCCACTCCTCCTCCGGCTGGAGCGGCCGTGGTGGGCAGTGCCGCAACCCCTACGCGCTCGACCGCACCCCCTCGGGCTCCTCCTCGGGGTCCGGAGCGGGTACCGCCGCCAACTTCGCGGCCGCCGCCCTGGGCTCGGAGACCGACGGCTCGATCGTCTCGCCCTCCGCCGCCAACTCGCTCGTCGGCATCAAGCCCACCCTGGGACTCGTCTCCCGCGCCGGCATCATCCCCATCGCCCACAGCCAGGACACCGCTGGCCCCATGGCCCGGTGTGTGGCCGACGCCGCGATCCTTCTGGGCGCCCTGACCGGTGTCGACGACCGCGACCCGGCGTCCCGGGAGAGCCGCGGCAAGGCGCTTACGGATTACACCAAGTTCCTCGATCCGCAGGGCCTGAAGGGCGCCCGGATCGGAGTCGCCCGGAAGAAGCTCTTCGGCTACAGCCCAGCCACCGACCGGGTGATCGAGGCCGCGCTCCAGGTCTTGAAGCAGCAGGGGGCCGTCCTCGTCGACCCGGCGAACATCGAGACCGTGGGGCAGTTCGACGACAGCGAGATCCTGGTCCTCCTCTACGAGTTCAAGGCCGACCTGAACCAGTACCTCGCCGGGCTCGGTCCCGAGGCGCCGATCCACAGCCTGAAGGACGCGATCGACTGGAACGAGAAGAACCGCGACCGGGAGATGCCCTACTTCGGACAGGAGCTCCTGCTCCAGGCCGAGCAGAAGGGGCCGCTCACCAGCGCCGAGTACGTGAAGGCCCTGGCCAAGGACCACGAGCTGTCGCGGGCCAAGGGGATCGACGCCACCCTCGCCAAGCACAAGCTAGACGCCATCGTGGCGCCCACCCAGGGGCCGCCCTGGCTGATCGATCTGGTCAACGGTGACTCCGGCGGCGGGAGCAGCAGCACGCCGGCCGCGGTCGCCGGCTATCCGAGCATCACCGTTCCGGCCGGCTATGCCTCCGGGTTGCCCATCGGCCTCTCCTGGATCGGCCCGGCCTGGAGCGAGGGCAAGCTGATCCAGTACGCCTACGCCTTCGAGCAGGCGACGAAAGCCCGGCGTCCGCCCCGGTTCCGAGCGAGCGCCGAGTTGGCAGGCGCCTAGGAGCCTCGCAAACCGCCGCCCCAGCTGCCAGAGCCCTGGGGCGGCGGTCGCAACCACGTTCTCTACGCTGCCGTGGTGCCGTTGCCGCCGAGCAGCTTGCCGCGCATCTCAGCCTTCAACGCCTCGGCTCGCGGATTGAGCTCACCCGGGACCTTGAGCCCGATCGTCTCGCCGACCTTCTCCGAGAGCAGCACGCCCAAGAGATTCTCGATCAGGTTGCCGCTCCCTCCGGCGCCTCCGGTGCCGCCGCCGAGATGGATCTTCGGCACCACGTCGACCTGCGATTTCTCGATCGCCTCGGCGAAGCGGCCCATCACCTGCTGCACGAGCTGGAACTGCGGCCCGCCGTAGGCTTTGACCTGCTCCTCGATCGCCATGGCCTGGGCGATGCCCACCCGCGCCGCGCGCTCGGCCTCCTGGTTCCTGTCCGGTGAAATAAATCCTAGCACAAAATCGAGAAGAGCGTTGTCAAGCGCAAGGAGGATCGAATCGGATGAATCCATTGTTAAGGTGACATTTTCGTCACCGTCAGCTGCCGGGTTGCGACCGAAAAGCGGCGATGGCGGTAGGAGGCTATCCACGAGCCCGCTTCCGGGCGGGCTTCGTCAGACCCTCGTATCTTGAGCGGGATTGACGCCAAACACCATCGTACTTATACTGTCTCAGGGTTTAGGGACGACCTTGTTGGCTTCTTTGGGTCCCAGGAGGTCCGTACTGTACTTCGCCCGCCAGATCGACCGCGTCCTCGCCGCCTGGGCGGCTGAGGACGAACGCAAACCGCTCGTGCTGCGGGGGGCTCGCCAGACCGGCAAGTCGTCGTCGGTCCGGCAGTTGGGCCGCAGCTTCGAGCAGTTCCTAGAGCTCAACCTGGAGCGCTACGAAGACCTCGCCCTGGTCCGTTCCTGCCGCTCGCCGGCGGACCTGCTCAAGGCGCTGGCCGCACGCTACAATCTCGCGGCCTTCCCCGCGCGCACCCTGCTTTTTCTCGATGAGATCCAGGAGAGCCCGGAGGCGATCCAATGGCTGCGCTTCTTTCGCGAGGACTATCCGCAGCTCAGCGTGGTGGCGGCAGGCTCCCTCCTCGAAGTCCGCCTGCAGGAGCGGGGGTTCTCCTTCCCGGTCGGCCGGGTGACCTTCCGCACGCTGCGGCCGCTCTCCTTCCGGGAGTTCCTGCAGGCGCTCGGGAAGGACGTGCTGGCCGAGAGCCTGCGCGAAGGCGCGATCCCCGGCGCCGAAATGGCTCCTCCTCTCCACGCCCAGGCTCTCACTCTATTGCGGGACTACCTGTTCACCGGCGGCATGCCCGAAGCGGTGGCGCGCTGGGTGGAATCCGGCAGCCCGGCGGTGGTCCGCCAGGTGCAGTCCGACCTGATGCAGGCCTTCGCGGAGGACATTCAGAAATATCGCAGTGGCGTCGCCGCCACGGACCTGGAAGCCGCCTTCGAGAACCTGCCGCATCACTACGGGCTGCGCTTCCGCTATGAGAACTTTGCCCCCGGCTTCAAGTCCCAGCGGATGAAGGACGCCCTGGGCAAACTGGAAGCGGCGCTGTTGATCCATCGCGTCTGGCCTTCTCACTCCCTGGAGCTTCCCCTGGCCGTGCGCCCCAAGTCCGCACCCAAGCTCCTGCCCCTGGACGTCGGGCTGGCCGTCCACACCCTGGGCACCGGCTTTCAGGCGTTGGCGACCGAGCCGCTCGAACGCCTGCTGAGCGGCCGGTTGGCGGAAATCTTCGTCGGCCAGCAGCTGCTGGCCAGCCATACGGCGATGGGGGCGATCGTCGAGCCGTTGTTTTTCTGGGTCAGCGAATCGGCGCACGCCAACGCCGAGACCGACTACCTGCTTCCGGGGCCGGGCTTCCCGGTCCCCGTCGAAGTGAAATCGGGGGCCTCCGGATCTCTCAAATCGCTCCACCAATTCCTCTGGCGTGCCCGGCGCGACCTGGGAATTCGGCTTCACGCCGGCCCGTTCGCCGACGAGCGACACGAGGTGCGGATGCCCGAGGGTCCTCTACGGTACCGGTTGATCTCGCTCCCGCTCTATCTCGCCGAGGAGGTCGTGCCGCTGCTCGAACGACTGGGACCTTGTCCGTAAACGTCTCAGCCCTCGGCCGCGTCCTCCGCCGGCTCCTCGTCCTCCTCGGCTTTCACGGCCACCTCCTCCCCGGCCGGTTCCTCCTCTCGCAGATCGCCGGTGATCCAATCGAAGAGCCGACCCCGCTCCTCGGGGGAGAGGGCGAAGCCGGCGCTCTCGCAGAGCACGGCGACGTTCTTGGCGAAGATCGCCGCCAGGGCGAGCGGCTCCTCGGGACCGGCCTGGGCGTAGCGGTGGCCGGCGAAGGCGATGCCGCGGAGGATGAAGTTGACCGACGAACGGGCGACCGGGGAACCCTCCTCGATGCAGCGGTCGCGCACCGCCTTCGAGGTGCGGTGGAGGAAGTAGCCGTGCTGGTTGACCTCCGCGGCGACCAGCCGGAAGATCCGGCCGTACTCGTGGGGCGTCAGGTAGGGGGCGTCGGTCAGCTGGTGGATGCGGTAGGCGAGCCCGGCGAGCTCGGGGTCGGCGTTCTCCAGCTCGTCCGAACGGCCGGCCGCCGGGACCTGGTGGCGGTCCGGGTCGTAGACGTAGCCCGGCTTGACCGAGGAGATCGAGAAGCCGGGGTCCTCCTGCGCCCCGAGGAGGTCGCGGAAGGTCCCCGACCCGGCCCAGCGCGAGCGCAGGACGGCGTCGCCGAAACGGGCGATCACCCCCTGCGCCGCCCGCGCCATGGGCACCGCCGCGTCGGAGGACTCGACGATCGAGCGCACGAAGTCGAGGATCTCCTCGGTGAGCCGCTCGGCGTCGACCGGCGACATCGGTGCCATCGGCGACATGGGCGGCATCGGCGGTAGGTGCGACATCGACGACATCGGCTGGGTGGGCGAGGCCGGCGAAAACGGCGCCGTGGCGCCCCCGTTCTCCCCCTCGCCCATCTCGCCCGCCTCCGCCCGCTCGGCCATGGCGCCGGGCCGCACCCGGACCTTCCAGGGATCGCCGTCCACCATCGAGAGGTCCGGCCGGGCGTGCACCACCCCCCAGGTCATCGAGCGCAGGCTGTTGAAGCCGAGCCAGTTGGTGCTGGCGGTGAACTCGGGGAACTCGCGATAGATGGAGGGTAGGTCGGTCGCCACCAGCTCGCCCGAGCCGCTCGCCCGCTCGTAGACCTTGTCGGCGATGCGGCGCAGGAGGTCGGGGCCGGCGGTGATCGAGGGGATGCCCGGCCCCAGCCGCGCCTGGCTGGGGAGGGTGGTGCGGACGACCTCCGAGAGGTCCACCCCGATCGCCTCTTCCAGGAAGGTGTCCTCGTCGATCAGCAGGTCGCAGGCCGCCTTGTAGGCGGTCGAGGCGGGACCGATGGCGAGAACGACGCTCCTGCGGTCGTGCTTCGACAGCCGCAGGAGCACCGGGGTGAAGTCGGCATCCCCGGAGAGGATGATGAACTCATCGAAGTGGGTGTCGTGGTGGAGGGCGTCCAGGATGTCCATCACCATGTGGATGTCGGAGCTGGTCTTGCCGCCGCTGGTCAGCGGCGGGCAGTCGACCACCTCGAAGGCGGCGCGGGAGAAGTCCGGCCGGAAGCGGCCGAACTGCGAGGGATTCAGATAGCAGCGGCGGAAGAGGATTTTCCGCGGTAGTCCCGCCGCGGCCGCTCCGCCGCCTTGGGGCTCGGCGGCCGGCCGCCCTTCCCTGCCGCCCTCGCGGTCGTGGGGCAGCTTCTGGCGCAGCCAGTCGAGCCAGCGCGCCGGGCTGGTGGCGAACTGCTCGGCCGCCCGGGGGTCCTCCTGCTGCAGCCGGAGATAGATGTTGTCGAAGTCGACGAAGAGAGCCGTCCGCAGGTGCGTGGGGCTGTGGAGCTGGTTCATCGAAGCACCGCCTCCGGTTCGGGTTCCCGGTAGGCGAGCGCCGCGGCGCTCCCCTCCGGGAACAGAAAAGCAATGGCAAGAGTGACGGCGCAGGCCACCGCGATCACCAGGAAGACTCCCTGGAGGCCGTGGAGGATCGCCGCCGCGAGATGAGCGAGTTGGTCGGGCGCCAGGCGGGCGCGGAGCGTCGGCTCGAGCGCCGCGTTGGGGTTGGCATGCGGGCCGGCCACGGCAGCCAGCCGGGCGTTGAACAGGGCTCCCAGGGCCGCCACCCCGACCGCGCCGCCCATGGTACGGAAGAACTGCACCGTGCTGGTCGCCACCCCGCGCAGCCGCCAGGGGACGGCGCTCTGCACCCCGATCAGGTAGGGCATGGAGGTGAAGCCCATGCCCAGCCCGAGGATCAGCATGGAGAGCCGGAGGGTGTTGGGGCTGGTCGCGGCGTCGGCGCGGGCGAGGAGGAGGCCGCCGGCGACGAGGCAGCCGCCGCCGACATAGAGCATCTGCCGGTAGCGCACCCGCGGCAGCAGGCGGCCGGAAAGGGTGCTGGCGATCGGCCAGCCGACGAGGACGGGGGTGAGGATGACGCCGGCGTCGACCGCCGTCCCCCCGCGCACCCCCTGGGCGAACATCGGCAGATAGGCGATGACGGCGTAGAGCAGCACGCCGATCAGGGCGTTGCCGGCCGCCGAGACGGCGATCAGCCGGTCGCGAAAGAGCTCGAGCGGCAGCATGGGCTCGGGGGTGCGGTTCTCCTGCCAGAGGAAAAGCGCGAAGGCGGCGACCGCCCCGGCGAGGAGGGCGATGGTTCGCGGGTCGCTCCACCCCCAGGCCCCGGGACCCTCGATCACCCCGAGGAGGAGGAGGGTGACGGCGGCGGTCAGGCTCACCGTGCCCAAGAGGTCCAGCCGGTGTTTTCGCCGCTCTCCGGTCTCCTCGCGCAAATACCGTTCGAGGAGGAACGAGGAGGCGATGCCGAGCGGCACGTTCAGATAGAAGATCCAGCGCCAGCTCATGGCATCGGTGATCAGGCCGCCCAGGTAGGGACCCAGGAGGCTGGCGACCGCCCAGACACCGGAGAAGAGCCCCTGCATCCGGCCGCGCTCCTCCAGGGTGAAGATGTCGCCGATCAGGGTGAGGGCGACCGGCTGCACCCCGCCCGCCCCCAGCCCCTGGATGGCGCGGAAGAAGATCAACTGATTCATCGAATGCGCCATGCCGGAGAGCGCCGAGCCCAAGAGGAAGAGGAGGACGGCGACATGGTAGATCCGCCGTCTCCCGAAGAGGTCGGCGAGCTTGCCGTAGAGCGGCACGGTGGTGGTCGAGGTCAGCAGATAGGCCGAGAAGACCCAGGAGATCTGCTCGACCCCGCCCATCTCGGCCACCGCGGTGGGCACGGCGGAGGCGACCGCCGTCGCCTCCAAAGCGGCGAGCGCCATCCCCAGCATGAGGGCGGAGGTGACGAGCTGGCGTTCGCGTCCACGTTCCACGGCGCGGGGATTCTAGCGTAACCCCCCGTGCTACGATCGTCCCGGCCCGCTTGTCTGCGGTCCGGCCTCGCCTCATGCCCGAAAACCCCACCCCTCCGCACGCCTATTCGCCGGGGGAGGAGATCGCCCACGGGGTCACCCACGGGCTGGGGACCGGGCTCGCCGTCGCCGGCCTGGCCGGGCTCGTCGCCGTGGCGAGGAAGAGCGGCGACCCCTGGTTCCTGGCCGGCAACGTCATCTTCGGGGTGACCCTCATCCTCCTCTACCTCGCCTCGACGCTCTATCACAGCATCGCCTCGCCGCGGGCCAAACCGGTGTTGCGCGCCCTGGATCATTCCGCCATCTACCTGCTGATCGCCGGCACCTACACCCCGTTCACCCTGGTCAACCTGCGGGGGCCGGCGGGGTTCGCCCTCCTCGCCCTGGTCTGGAGCCTGGCCCTCGCCGGCATCCTGTGGAAGGTCTTCGCCATCGCCCGCTTTCCAGCCTTCTCGATCCTGCTCTACTTAGGCATGGGCTGGTCGATCCTCCTCGCTCTCAAACCGCTCCTCCACTCGGTGGCGCCGGGCGGCATCGACCTGCTGGTGGCCGGCGGCCTCGCCTACAGCGGCGGGATCGTCTTCTACCTCTGGCGCCGGCTGCCCTACCACCATGCCGTCTGGCATCTCTTCGTGCTCGCCGGCAGCATCCTGCACTACTGCGCGGTGCTGTTCTACGTCCAGCCGCGCGTCGCCTAGGGGAGACTCTCCGGTTTGAGCCCCCTGTCGAGCCTCTACCGTCCCTCCCTCGCGCTCTTGACCGATCTCTACGAGCTCACCATGGCCTACGGCTACTGGCGCTCCGGGGCCGGCGAGCAGGAGGCGGTCTTCTCCCTGTCGTTCCGCCACAACCCCTTCGGCGGCGGTTTCAGCGTCGCCTGCGGGCTGGGACTCGCCGTCGAGTACCTGGAGGGATTGCGCTTCCACCCCGAGGACCTCGCCTTCCTCGCCGGCCTCCCCGGCAATGACGGTCGGCCGCTCTTCCCGCCGGCGTTTCTCGACTTCCTGGGCGGCCTGAGCTTCGAGTGCGACGTCGACGCGGTGCCCGAGGGGACGGTGGTCTTCCCCCAGGAGCCGCTGCTCCGGGTGCGCGGCCCGCTGATCCAGGCCCAGATCGTCGAGTCGGCGCTCTTGGACCTGATCAACTTCCAGACGCTCATTGCCACCAAGGCGGCGCGGGTCTGCCTGGCGGCGGGGGGCGATCCGGTGATCGAGCTCGGCCTCCGCCGCGCCCAGGGGGTGGACGGCGCCCTGACCGCCAGCCGCGCCGCCTACGTCGGCGGCTGCGACGGCACCTCGAACGTCCTCGCCGGCCGGCTCTACGGCATCCCGGTCAAGGGCACCCACGCCCACAGCTGGGTGATGGCCTTCGACAGCGAGCGCGAAGCCTTCCGCGCCTACGCCGAGGCGATGCCCAACAACTGCGTCTTCCTGGTCGACACCTACGACACGCTCGAAGGGGTCCGCCACGCCGTAGAGGTGGGGCGGAGCCTGCAAGCGGCGGGGCACCGGCTGGCCGGCATCCGGCTCGACTCGGGCGACCTCGCCTACCTCTCGGGCGAGGCGCGCCGCCGCCTCGACCAGGCGGGTTTCGCCGACGCCACCATCCTGGCCAGCAACGACCTGGACGAGCGGGTGATCGAAAGCTTGAAGCAGCAGGGAGCGAAGATCGACGCCTGGGGGGTGGGCACCCGGCTGGTCACCGGCTACGACGAGCCGGCCCTGGGCGGCGTCTACAAGCTCTCCGCCATCCGCCGGCCAGGCGAGCCCTGGCGCTTCCCCATCAAGCTCTCCGAGCAGACGATCAAGATCTCCACCCCCGGCCTCCTCGCCGTGCGGCGTTTCGCGGCGCACGGCGAGATCGTGGGCGACCTGATCTACGACGAGGCCCTGGGGATCGAGAGCCCGGCGGTCCTCGTCGACCCGGCCGACATGACGCGCCGGAAGGTGATGCCCGAAGGCACCCCGGCGACCGATCTCCTCGCGCCGGTCTTCCGCCGCGGCCGGCGGGTGGGGGATCTGCTCTCGCTCGACCAGGCGCGCCAGCGGGTGAAGGACCAACTCGCCGGCTTCCACCCCGGGATCAAGCGCTTCGTCTACCCCCACCTCTATCCGGTGGGCCTGGAGCGGCGGCTCCACGAGCGGAAGACCGCGCTGGTGCTCGAAGCGCGCGGCCGGAGCCGCTCCGCCACGGCCGTGCCGGTCCCCGCCACTCCCTCCGATCTCGAGGAGCCGGTTTGAGCCGAGCCTCGGCGGGCGCCGGCCGGGTATACTGCGCCCGATCCCAGGCGAGGAGAGCGCGATGATCGAGAGCTGGACCCAAGAGCAGTTCGACGGCCGGGTGGGGGAGACCTTCGTCCTCCACCTCGGGCCGAACCCGGTACCCTTCCAGCTGGCGGAGGTCAAGAGCGGCGCCCGGCCGCCGAAAGGCCGCGCCCAGTTCTCCCTCTTCTTCCGCGGTCCCCAGGCGGCTCTCCGCCCCCAGGGAGTCTACCGGGTGGAGCACGCCGAGCTGGGCGCCCACGACCTCTTCCTGGTGCCCGTCGGGGTGACGCCGGAGGACGGCGGCAGCGTCTTCTACGAAGCCGTTTTTACGTAAGCTCGACGGCCTGCGGCGCCCGGGCGGCCTGCGGCGGCCGCTGCATCAGGAGATAGACGCCGCGGTCCTCGATCGGGGCGAAGCCCAATCGCTCGTAGAGCCGGAGCGCGGGGTTCCAGCGTTCGACGTGGATCGAGACCGGCAGGGCGAGGGCGTCCCCTTGGGCGAGGATCTGGCCCAGGATGGCGCTGCCGGCGCCGCCGTTCCGGTGCGCGGGGAGGAGCGCGATGTCGATCAGCCGGATCTCCTTTTCCCAGCGCACCACGTAGAGCCGGCCGGCGGGCACTCCGTCCTTCAGGATGACGAGGAACTCGGCCCCCTCGTAGTTCTCCTGGTACCAGCGGTGCTGGGCCTCGAACTGCTGGCGCAGGAAGGCCTCCTTCTCGCCCTCCCCCCAGGCCACCGCCGCCAGCTCGGTTTCGCGCGTGCTGGCGTAGACCTGGTAGAGGTGCTCCTCGTCGTCCGACTGGATGGGACGGAAGCGGATCTCGAAAGCGGGGGTCGAGAGGTCCTTCATCGTTCGAATCCTGGGACGAGGAGGGAGAGTAGCACGGCGGGTGGCGGCAGGGGAGAGGCGAGCCCCCCGTGGATCACGTCCGTGGAAGGCAGGGCAGGTAGGGGCAGAGCCCCTGTGCCTGCCCTGCTCGGGCACGTCCTTCAGGCCAGGGCCGGCTCGGGGCCTTGCGGCGCTTCCGGCGGCGCCGGTGCCGCCGGTGCCGCTGGGCTGGTGAAGCTCGTGCTCCCCAGGGTGACGCTCGCCAGGGCCTTCCACAGGGCGGCGACGCCGTTGAACAGGTTGAGCGAGATCCAGGAGAGCGCCAATCCGAAGACGCCGCAGAGGAGAGCCCGGGGCAGGGTGTCGGCCTCCCAGCCGAAGAAGATCTCGGGCGGTTGCCAGGTGTAGAAGAACGGCGTCAGGAGCAGGCCCAGGGAGAGCGACAGGAGGGTGATGCTGAGAATGAACGTCGCGATCCCCAGGGGGAACTTCAAGAGGAGGAACGCCATGCCCTTCCAGGTCACCGAATTGGTCAGCAGGTCGCCCAGCTGCTGCCAGAGGGTCCGTGGGCCGGTGGCGGGGGGCGCCATGGGCGGCACCTCGGCCCCCAGGAGGTGGATGGCGAGCTGCCGTTCGAGTGCGGCGAGGCCCCGGCTCCCCAGGAGCACCAGCAGCAGGATGGGCAGCCCGATCCAGATGAGGGTGAGGCCGAGGCCGACCGACAGGCCGACGACGAGGAACACGAAATAGGTGAGCCCCAGGGGGAAGGCGAGGAGCAGGTAGAGCAGATTGGTATACGATCGGATCTCGATCGGGGCCCGCAAGAGCCCGAGCATCGCCTGCCGGCCGATTGATTCTGACTGGGCGTCCATGGTCTCATCTCCTCTCGGACCCGGAGACGGCCCGATGTCACCCTCCCCTACGGGATGGGGGAGGAGGAGGTTTCGCGGGGATGTGGGGCGGAAGGCTCTCCCGGCGCCTGGAAACCGCGAAGAGGCCCCTCCGGGGGCTGGCTGCTCCGCTCTACGCCTCGCCGCCGGGCCTGTGAATCTCCCCGAAACGGCGCGAAATTCAATTCGAGTGGCTCCCAATGAATTTCGAGCGACCCGAAATGCATTTCGAGCCGCTTGAAATCGATTTCGAGCCTCGTGTTTTAGATTTCGCAGGGGGAGAAATGCATTTCGAGTCGCTCGAAATCCATTTCGGGTGACGCGAAATGCAATTCGGGTGGCGCCAAATGAATTTCGGGTGACTTTTTTTGAATTTGGAGGCGCTTGGAGCCGCTCCGCGGTGCGGTAGGGACTCCGGAATGGCCGGCTTGGAGCCGGCGCAGGTAGTCTCTATAGCCCTTCTGGCTGTGGTGGTCGCGGACGTGCTGGCCGATCCAGGCCTCGATCGAGGCCTGCGGCGGCTTGGCGGCGATCAGCCGTAGTGTTCTCTCCTGACCGTCCCGTCGAACCTTCAGGCTCACGGCCTGCCCGACGGCGACCTCCTCCAGCATCGCTTCGAAGCTCTGCCAGGGTGTGCCGGGGAGATCCTTGTCATTCATCGACAGGAGGATGTCCCCGGCCCGCAGGCCCGCCGTGGCGGCCGGATAACCCGGGGGAGCGGCCTGCACGACATAGGTCCCCGACTCCGGCTCCCCTTTCCCGTTGCGGTGCAGGAAGAACCCGAGGACCCCGCGCTGCTCGAAGAGCTTCTGCTTCTCGGCCACGCACGCGTCCAGGGGTTTGGGGCAGGCTCCGGGCTCCGCCGCTCGGAGCAGGAGAGGGACGGCCATAGCCAGCACAGCAGCGGCTGTCATCGACCGGCTCCGGCTCGGTTTCATCGCGGACCTCCATTCACGCCCGGGCGAGCGGCGGAGCGTGCTGCCGGATCCCGGCTCTCCCGCGGTCCGAGCTTCAACGCGCCATTGGGCGAGAGGGTTCCCGAGACGCAGTCGCCTGTTCCGTCGGTACAGAGGACGTACCCTCCGGGCTCCATCCGCGGCAGGGTGAATCCGCCGTCCTCTGCCGGGCTCGAAAGGCCATCGAGGAAGAGGTAGACGAGGAGGAGGTTGGCACCGTTGTGCGCGAGCCGCAGACCCCGCGCTGCCGATTCGCCCTGCTTGCCGAGATGGACCACGAGGTCGCCGCCCTCCTGGCTCACCGGGATGGTGATCCCCTGGTCCGGCTTCCAATCGGGAGGGGCGGGGAGCAACCGGGCCGCGAAACCGGGGGCGAAAACCGCCAGACTGCCGCCGGCGTAGGAAGGATCGACCGAGAGCTGGAATGACCCGTCCGCCCCGGAGAACGCGCGGCTCGGCCACATCCCGGGATTCGCCGCAGGGGGAGGAACGAACTGGACGAGGGCGCCGCCGACCGGTCCTTCCGGCGCGAGGACGCGTCCGCTCAACAGGAGCTTCTCGCGCACGATCAGGCGCGCGGGCGGATCCTCGGCCTCCTCGCGCAGGCGATAGGGAGTCGCCTCGCTCGTCGCATTGCCGGCGAGGGCGTAGAGATAAAGGAGCCCGGGAGCGACGCCGCGCAGCACGGCCTCTCCCTTTTCGTCCGTCGAGACCTGCGCCTCGCGTCGCTTCTTCTCCGGCGAGCTCAGGATGGCGACCTCCGCCTTGGGGACGGGCTTCCCTGCCCTGTCGACGACCTGCACGCCGAGCCGGGTGTCGGCCACGTGGATCTCGACCTTGGCCACGGGCGAGGTGGAGAGCCGCTTGACCACGACCGGCTCCAGGGTCTGCGTCCCCTGGTCCTCCCTCTCTAGGGTGACCGTCCACTCTCCCTCGAAGGGGAGGTTGCCCGCGAAGTCGCCCCGGGCGTCGGAATCGAAGCGGATTCTCTGGAGACCTTCCTGGCGGCCGAACCAGAGCGTCGTCTCGAGGGGCTCCTTCCCCCGGGTGATCCGCCCGGAAATCGCGACGAAGCCCAGGTCGACCTCGATCGGGGCCATGCCGGGAGCCACCTCGATCGAGTCCAGCTTCCAGAGCGAGCCGGCAAGATCCGTGACCTGGAGCTTGTAGGAGCCGGGCGCCAGCCCCTCTTTCTTCCAGGTTCCCGATGTCTCGACAGGACCCTGGCCGACGGTTTGCAGAAGATGTGCGGAAAGCGGCTCCGAGAGCTCAATCTGCCAGGGCTGGCCAAAGGTGTCCAGGGGAGGGTTGAGGTGCACCTCGAAGGCGACCGGCAGATGGAGGGTGATGCGGTCGCGCAGCTCCGTCTCCTGGCCGCTCCGCACCGTGAAAGGGGTGGTTCGCGCCGGCGCGAAACCCGGCAGCCGCGCAGTCGCCACGTACTCCCCGGCGGGGACTCCGGTAAGCTGGAAGAAACCGCGCGCATTCACCTTTGCCGAGAGCGCTTTCGCGCCCAGCCGTTCGGCGACCGCCGGCGAGCTGGTGCGGGCGAGGAGGTGAGGGCTGACCTCGAGGGTCGGGACATGGCCGCGCGCCTCCGCCGTCGTTCCCTCGACCTCGATCCATCCGATCAGGGAAGCGCCTCGGGCCAGCGCGAACCGGCCGAGGTCGGAGCGGGCACCCGGGCGGAGGCCCACTCCCCAGAGGTAGTGGGGAACGTACCCTTCCGCCTGAAGGCGGAGGTCCAGGCTCCCGGCGGGAACCTCACATCGCCAACGGCCCTCCTGGATGGGGCAGAGGACCTGGGTGGAAGGGACGCCGGGCTTGGGCTGCCCCGGGGCCGACTGGAAGCGGACCGCGAGGGATGAAGGCTTCGCTTCGCCAGGTTGGACAGCCACCTGGCCGGTAATCGTTCCCGTGGGGAGGAGCACGAGGCGCGCCGCGGGGCGTTCCCCAGGGGGGAGGACGAGGTCGGGCGCCCAGTAGCCGGCGGCCTCGACGGACAGCCGCCAGGAGGCCTCCGGCGCGAGGTCCAGCTGGAGCGACCCGGGAGCCTCGACCTCCCACTCTCGCGCGTCCGTGGGCGAGCCGGTGCCTGGGACGCGCGCCGCGTGGAGCTTCACCCGGGCCGGTGGGGCTTCGGCGGACACCGCGAGCGAGAGAGACACCCGGCCCACCTGATCCGCCCCGGACGGCAGGGGGAGAGCGAGGAGGAGCAGGAGGAGGTAGCAGACCTGCGACGGCATGGGCCTATGCCCAATAGTTACAGGGACTCTGGGTAATGCAGGTATTAACATAAGCATAACACCTCGTGCCACCCTCCGGACCCTGGGACGTCAGGGCCACGCAGATGTTTTGGCCGTAGGCATCGGTGCTGCAGATCAGGCAATTACCAAACTGAGCTTCCGCTGATCTCGACCCAACCAGCCCCAGGAGCGTGACGACAAAAAGAGGCAGCCACCGCTTTTTCATATCTCGCACCTCCTAATCTGGAGAAATAGTGTACTCCAGGCCATTGGAGCCTGTCCAGGTATCTCACATCTTCTAATCTAGGAGTTCGGCTCGCCCTTGGCTTGAGCGCCGGGAGCACCGGGGGAGAAGGCCGACTCTAATTCACCGTCACCTGCTTCGTCACCGTATCCGTCCCCGAGGCGTTGGTCACCGTCAGCGTGACGCTGAACGAGGCCGTGCCGGTGCCGCCGTAGGTGTGGGTGGGGTTCTGCTGGGTGCTGGTGCCGCTGTCGCCGAAGCTCCAGGCCCAGTTGGCGGGGGTGCCGCCGCGGTTGCCGGAGTTGTCGGTGAAGGCGACGGTCCGACCGCTGACGCTGAAGGTGAAGTCGGCGACCGGCGGCGGCACCTTCGCCTGCACGGTCTTGACGACCGAGCTCGACCCCAGCTTGTTGGTCACCGTCAGGCGCACCAGGTAGCTCCCCGGCGTGGTGAAGGTGTGCGTCGGATTCTGCAGGCTGCTGGTGTTGTTGAAGCCGCTCGGGATGTCGCCGAAGTTCCACAGCCAGGTGTCCGGGGCGCCGCCGGTCGAGCGGTCGGCGAAGGCGACGGTCTGGAAGTTGACGGTGAAGTCGAAGTCGGCGACCGGCGGCCCCTTGAGGTCGCCGCGGCAGGAGGTGTCGTCGGGGTTGTAGGCGAAGCCCTTGCCGAAGGTGTCGGCACACCCGGTCGCGAGGCTCGTCACCTTGACGTCGACCGCCGCGGGCTGGGACTTCATCCCCATCTGCCCGTCCCCGTTGTCGTCGCAGGCGACGCTGACGAAGGTGCCGGTGAAGGCCGGGGTCTGGACCGTGATCCGGGTGCCGTCGGGGGACACCTGCGGGTTGACCGCCGGGACGCCGCCGACCTCGACCCGCGAATTCGCCTCGAAGCCGGTGCCGGTGATCGTCAGCGTGTCGCCGCCCCCCTGCTTGCCGCTCCCCGGCGACACCTGGAGGAGGGTGGGCTGGGGGACGGTGTAGGAGAAGAGCAGGCCGGTCGTCGCGGTTTCGCCGGTGTTCAGGTTCTTGACCGTGAGCGGCCCCGAAGGCGGCTTGCAGCCGGTGACGGCGACCGCGACGGTGTGGGCCTGGATCGCCGTGCTGCGGACCGAGTCGACGATCTGCGTCGTGCCGCCGAACTGCACCTCGACCGGGGCGGCGAAGCCCTGGCCGCCGATGTCCACCCGGGTGGCGCCGGTGTAGGGACCCGAGGCGGGGGTGAGGGACGTGGCCGCGAGCTGCTGCCCGACATAGCGGAAGGCGGACGCGGCAGTGGTCGAAAAGCCGGTCGACAGGTTGCGGACCATGATGTCGACCTGGCGATTGACCAGCGACGGCTGGAGCGCCGAAACGTTGGGGGCCTGGACCTGGAGCTCGGTGGGGGAGGAGCTCACGATCTCCGCCGGCACCCCCTGGAAGCCGGCGGCGCCGCTCGCCCCGAAGAGGACCTCGTTGTTGGTCGAGAAGACCGCGAAGCCGCTGCCGCGGATGTCGACGGTCGTGCCGCCGGTGTTGGGGCCGGTCGGGGGGGACACCGCGAGGATGACCGGCCGGTCGAGGGAGGGGCCGTTGGCGTAGGTGTAGGCGCCGGCCAGGGTGTCCGTCGCCGGGGTCTTCCCCCCCAGGTCGTTGTTGACGACGACGTCGACCACCGCCGTGTTGCCGACGTCGACCGGCTGCGCCGGACGCGGCGCCACCACTTTGATCGCCTGCGGCTGGACGTCCTGGACGGTCGCCACCACGGTGCCGAAGGAGACCCGCACCGGCGCGACGAAGCCCGAGCCGGCCAGGGTGACGACGGTGCCGCCGGAGGCGCTGCCGAAGTTGGGCGTCGCCGAGGTCACGTAGAAGGGGATGACGACGGGGTCCTTGACCGGCAGGTTGAGCTTGCCGGTCGAGGTGTCGACCTGGGCCAGGACGTGGGCCGTGCCGGTCGCCGTGCCGGGGAAGAAGTTGGCCTGCGCCTTGCCGTTGGCGTCCAGGGTCAGCGACTGGAGCTGGAGCGGCTTGCCGGCACCGTCGACGCCGAAGCTGCCGAGGTCGGTCGAGAGGGCGACCTTGGTGCCGGCGGGGGGCGCCTGGTGGTTGTCGTTGCGCTGAACGGTGACGGCGAGGGCGGCGGGGGTCGGGGCGCCGACCGGGATTTCCGGCGGGGTGGCGGCCAGGGTGATGCTGTAGCCGCCGGTGTTCGTCGAGGGCGGCGGCTGCTGCGGGTTGGGCGCCACCGGGTTGGTCGAATTGCAGGCCAACGCGAGGAGCGCACAAACCCCCAGGATGGAAACTGGTTTACGCATGTACGGCCGCTGCAGGCGTGAAAACTACCCCCCACCTTCCGGGCCGTCAATAGATCTTTTTTAGTCCTCAACTTCCCTGCGTTCTGCGGTAAATTGCGCGGAAAGCAATTGAGCTGAAGCTTTTGCAGTCCCTCCGCTCGCAAGGGGATCGCGGTCCCGGCAGTCCGGACGGGCGGAAGAGAAAAGGTTTGGGAGTGGAATTCTCGTGGTCGGTCTGGCGGAGCCTCCCGCACATGCGGGCCGGGAGCCTGTGTCTCCTCCTCGCCGTGGTGTTGGGATCCTGCTCCGCCAACCCGCGCTCCTTTTTCGGCGGCGACCTGAAGCTCCAGGTGGAAAGCGCGCCGGATGCCAACCAGAACAGCCCGGTGGCGGTCGAGCTGCTCGTCATCTCGAACGAGCAGGTCCTGGCCGAGGCCATGAAGCTCTCCGCCCAGAAGTGGTTCGAGGGGCGCGACGAGTTCCGGCGCGACCATCCGGACGGCTACGTCTCCTGGTCGTGGGAGTGGGTGCCGGGCCAGGAGGTGGCGGCGCAGAAGCTGGCCTTCGGGGTGGGGGCGCGGGCCGGCCTCCTGTTCTCCGACTACAGCTCCCCCGGCAACCACCGCCAGCGTTTCGATCCGCACCAGTCGATCCTCCTACGCCTCGCGGAGACCGATTTCGCGGTGGAGGCGCGCGGCAGGTGAGCGCCCGCGAGCTGCCCGCCGCCATCCAGTGGTACGAGGGGATGCTCCTCGCGCCGCAGCACTTCCAGCAGACCGCGCTGCGCCAGGAGTCGCTCCTCGCCTATCACCTGGCGGCCCTGTCGCCCTACCACTGGGGGGTGAGGGCGCTCGAGATCGACTCCGCCCTGCTGGTCTCCGGCAGCTTCCGTATCACCGCCCTGGAGGCGGTGATGCCCGACGGTCTGGTCGTCGCCTGGCAGCCCGGTGATGCCGGCAGTACCGGCAGTACCGGCAGTGCCGGCGAGGCCGGGGGCGGCCTGGCGATCGATCTCACCCCCCACGCCGAGACGATGAAGCAGGGGAGCCTGACCATCTACCTGGTGGTCCCCGCCCGCCGCGCCGGCGACTCGCCGGTGCGCGGCGACCTGGCGCGTTACGAGTCGTTCGAGACCGCGGGGGTGGTCGACGAGAACACCGGCGAGGGGGACGTCGCCGTCCCCCGCCTGCGGCCGCGCCTGGCGCTCCTCCTGGCCGCCGAAGAGCCGCCGCGCAAGTACGTCGGCCTGCCGCTCGCCCGGGTGAGCTACCGGAACGAGACCTTCGCCTTGACCGAGTTCGTGCCCCCTGCGCTCTCCGTCCCCCTGGGGTCCCCCCTGGCGCTCCTCTGCCAGGGGATCGCCCGGCGGCTGCGGGAGAAGGCGGTCTTCCTCTCCGAGCAGGTGAGGAACCCCTCGGTCGCCGGACGGGCGCCGCAGCTCTTGGACACCAAGGCGATGATCCACAATCTGGTGGCCGCCCTGCCGCAGTTCGAGGCCGTCCTCGGCACCGGCGCCGCCCATCCCTATGCCCTCTACCTCGCCCTCTGCGCGGTGGTCGGCCACGTGGCGGGGGTCGGCCGCGCCCTGGTGCCGCCGGCCCTGGACCCCTACGACCACGCCGATCCCTGGCCGCGCTTCGGCCAGGCGCGGGAGTTCATCTCGCGGGTCATCGACGAGGGGATCATCGAGTCCTACACCGGCTTCCCCTTCTACCTGGAAGGGGGGGTGTTCAGCCTCGCCTTCGACCAGGTGTGGCGCAACCGTCTGCTCGTCCTCGGCGTACGCGGCCCGGCGGGAGCGCGCGAGCGCGACCTCGTGGCCTGGATGCAGGACTGCCTGATCGGCTCGAAGGAGCGCATCCCGTCGCTCGCCGAGCAGCGCATCCTGGGTGCCCCCAGGCGGCGCATCGAAGGTGAGGACGACCTCGTGCCGGCCGCCGGCGTCGTCCTCTTCGCTTTGGACGCCGCCCCGGAGTTCGTCCTCCCCAACCAACTGCTGCAGATCGTCGACGTGGGGACCTCGCGCGCGGCGGAACGGCCGATCGAGATCGTCCTCTACGTCAAGAACCGGGCCTGAAGCCATGGCCGAAGAGTCGTTCCTGCTCGCCGCCTTCCGCGAGCTCTACCACGAGGTGATCCACCAGAAGGCCCTCGTGGCGGCCGTGGCGGCGGGCTCCCCGCCGGCTCCGGCCACCCCGGAGACGACGCCCGCCGCGCCCGCCACCCCGGAAACGCTGGTCAACGGCGTCCAGCAGGCGCTCCTCGCCGTGCTCGAACGGCAGGGGGCGGCGGCGGCGCGCGGCGGCGGCTACGGCTCGGAGATCTACCGCGAGGCGCAGTACGTCATGACCGCCCTGGCCGACGAGTCCTTCCTCTACCTCGACTGGCCGGGGCGGGATCTCTGGCGGCGGAGCCTTCTGGAGTCGCGCCTGTTCGGCAGCCACCGCGCCGGCGAGGCGGTCTTCGAGCGGCTCGACTCCATCCTCTCCGGCCGCGACCCGATCTACGCCGATCTCGCCCGGGTCTATCTCCTCGCCCTGGCCCTGGGCTTCGCCGGCCGCTACCGGGGGCCTGCCGGTGCGGGACGGCTCGAAACCTACCGGCGCGACCTCTTCGCCTTCGTCGCCAACCGCGACCCGGAGCTGCTGCGCGGTACCGCGCACCTCTTCCCGGAGGCCTACGGCAACACGCTCGACGAGGGCGAGTCCCAGCGCCTGCCCAACCTGCGACGCTGGATCGCCGCCGCGGTCCTCTTGATCGCCCTCTGGCTCGGCACCTCCTACTGGGTCTGGCGCGACGACCTGGGCCCGCTCGAGCCGCTCGTCCAGCGCGTCCTCACCCTGGGGAAGGGCTAGCGCCGTGGACCTCCTGGCCCGCCTCTCGCACTCGCTGCCGCTGATCCTCCTCGGGCTCGGCTTCGTGCTCGCCGTCCTGGTGGTCGTCCTCTTCCTCTTCATCCGCAGCCGGCGGGCGAAGCCGGAGGAGGTCCCGCCGGAGGCGGCGGTGGCCCTCGATTTCACCGGCATCGACGCCGCGGTCAACCTCCACAACTCCTTCCTTCGCGGGGTGCGCCGGCTCCGGCGCCACGTCTCCGGAGCGGGCTACCGGAGCGAGATCCCCTGGGTCCTCCTGGTCGGCGAAGAGGCCGCCGGCAAATCGGCCCTGCTCGCCCACTCCGGGCTCGACCTCCCCATGGGGCCGCCGGAGGAGGGACAGGGCTGCGCCTGGTGGTTCTTCGACCGCGGGGTGGTGCTCGACGTGGCGCCCGATTTCGTGCTCGACGCGAGCGGCCGGGGCTCCGACGAGCTGCGCTGGCGCCAGCTCCTCCTGCTGCTCGAACGGAACCGGGCGGAGCGGCCCATCGACAGCATCGTCCTCGCCCTCCCCGCCCAAGACCTGGCGCTCCCCGGCGAGCGGACGAGCGACCGCCTGGCGCGGGCCGAGCGCAAGGCGGCCATCCTGGCGGCGAAGCTGCGCGAGACCCAGACCCGGCTCGGCCTGCGGGTCCCCGTCTACCTCCTGGTCACCGGCTGCGAGCGGCTGCCCGGTTTCGGCGCCTTCTTCGCCGAGCTGCCGGAGCGCCTGCGGGACGAGATGTTCGGCTGGTCCTCCCCCTACGGCGTCGACATCGCCTACCGCGGCGAGTGGGTCGACGAGGCTTTTTCGAGCCTGCGCCAGGAGCTCCTGGCGGCGCAGTTCGAGGTCTTCGCCGAGCGCAGCCGGCTGGGCGCCGACGCCGCCGATGCCGCCGACGCCGTCTTCACCTTCCCCGACCGGCTCGCCGTCCTCCGCGAGCCGCTCAAGGTCTACTTCGACCGGCTGTTCAAGGCGAGCGCCTACCACGAGTCGATCTTCCCGCGCGGCCTCTACTTCTCGGGCGAGGACACCGAGCGGGCGCGGAGCCTCTTCGTCCGCGATCTCTTCGAGCGCAAGATCTTCCCCGAGCACACCCTGGCGCGCCCCACCGCGCGCACCTTCCTCACCCAGCGCCGGGCGGTGATCGCCCTGCAGACCGGGGTGGCCGCCGGGCTCCTGGTCCTCGGGTTGGGCCTCTGGCGGGCCGACGTCAAGCTCGACCGGAGCGCCGTCGGCCTGGGCCAGTTCCTGGCCACCGCCGGCGACAGCCTGGCGGAGGTGGCGGACCAGCGCCTCCACCGGCAGACCCCCGACCCCGCCCTCCTGGAGGCCCGGGCCTTCGAGCTCTTCGACCGGATGAGCCAGATCGACACCAACTGGTTCGGCTCGGTCTTCGTTCCCACCTCCTGGTTCTCGCCGTTCAACGCCGAGCTCCAGCGGGCGATCGGCTACGCCTACGACCGCATCATCTGCGAGGCCCTGGCGACCGGCCTCGATCGCAAGGCGCGGCTGCTGACCGAACGCCCGCCGCAGCCGGCCGCTCTCGCCGGCAGCGAGGCGGAGAGGATCACCCTGCCGATCGAGAGCAACCCCGAGTTCCAGAACCTCCGCGAGTACGTCGGCCAGGTGGTGGCCCTGGAGGTCAACGGCGGCCGCTACGACGGCCTGGGGCGCAGCGAGAACCTGAAGGACCTGGACGCCGTCGTCCGCTATGTCTTCGGCCGGCCCCTGCCGCCACGCTTTTTCGACGAGTCGGAGATCTACCGAACGGCCCTGCGCTACGTGCGCGAGCGCCAGTTCCACGGCGACCAGTACCGGGAGAAGGTGCGGCTGGAGGCCGAGGAGCTGGAGTCGCGGCTCTACCGCGGCCTCTTCCGCGAGAACCCGCAGATGGCGGGGATGAAGGCGCTGTCCCAGGCTTTCGATGCGGTGGGGGAGGAAGGCCCGGGCGAGGAGGAGCGGCTGGAGCACCTCCTCGACGAGATCCAGAAGCTGGAGGCCACTCTGGGGCGCCCGGAGCTCGCGCCGCTCTCCTCCCCGGATTTCCGGCCCGGTCCCCCCTTCGAGCGGGTGCTCGCGGAGATGAGCGGCTCGGCCCTCCTGGGGGCCGACTTCGCCAACCAGGGGCGGGAGCTGGGGAGCCGCGAGCAGCGGACCTTCCGCGAGGCCCTGGCGACTTTCGGCACCGCCGAGCTCCACCCCTTCCTGGCGTACAAGGAGGGGAAGTGGGAGCCCTCCGCCGACCTGAAGCTCCTGGCCCAGGCGCTCACCGACTTCCTGCGCCAGAGCTCGACGACGGGGGGAGCGCCGACGCGGCTCGCCACCCGCCTGGTCCCCGGGCACCGCCTGGTCTGGGACACCCGGCGGCTGGCCGAGGCGGTCGCCCTCTACGAGCCCTACAAGAACTTCGCCGAGCACAGTCTTTCCGCCTTCCCGGCCGGCCTGCGCCAGCGTCTCCAGGCGCTCGCCGCGGTGCGGGTGGGCGACGGCATCCTCGATCGTACCGCCCGCGCCCAGCTCTTCGAGCCCGCTTCGGCCGCCGCCAGCCCGCAGCAGCTGGAGCAGAGCCTCCACGAGCAGGCCGACTCCTTCGCCCTCGCCGCCAAGCCGCTCGCCGAGCTGCGCGACGTCTTCTCCGACCTGCACCTGGTGGAGCCGGCGCAGGGTCTCTCCGACTTGACCACCGCCCAGGGCGGGGCGATCCTCTTCGACCTCGACCGCCTGCTCGACGCCGAGGGCCTCTACCTGCCGCGCCAGGGCGGCTTCTCCTGGTGGGACGGTACCCGGCCGCTCGCCGCCCGCGCCTACGCCACCGGCGACCCCGCCGAGCTGCCGGCCTACCTCGAAAGCCAGCGCGAGCGCATCGCCTACCTGACGCGCCAGTACGCCGAGCCGGTGATCAAGGCCATCGGCCACGGCGACGTCCGCGAACCGGATCTCAAGCGCCGGCTCGACAAGTGGAGCGGCATCTCGGCCGAGCTCTACAAATACGACGGCAAGAAACCGGGCAACTCGGTCGCCGGCCTGGAGGGCCTCCTGCTCCAGGACCTGGAGGAGGTCGACGTCGCCACCTGCGGCAAGACGATTCCGGCGAAGAGCCTGAACCCGACGGCGGGCGACTGGTTCGCCCGCACCGCGACCCACCTGCGCCGCGAGGTCTACCAGCGCTGCCAGGTGCTGGCCGGCGGCGAGGCGGTGGACGGCTACGCGCGCCTCGCCAGCCTCTTCAACCAGCGCCTGGCCGGCCGCTTCCCCTTCTCGGACGGCCTCCCCGGGCGGACCGACGCCGAGGCCGAGCCGGACGCCATCCGCGACTTCTTCACCCTCTTCGACCGTACCGCCCCCATGGTCCTCGCCGCCCCGGTCAAGACCGGCCAGACGGGCGCCGGCTCCGCCCGGGAGTTCGTCGTCGCCATGGAGCGGGTGCGGGCCTTCTTCGCCCCCTTCCTGGACGGCGAGGGGAAGGCCCGGCCGCCGGTCTACGACGTCGACGTCGATTTCCGCGTCGACCGCGAGGACGAGATCGAGGGCAACCAGGTGATTCGCTGGCAGATGGAGGCCGGCGACAGGCGGGTGACCCCGAAAGACGCGCCCCGCCGCCTGCGCTGGACGACCGGCCTGCCGGTCGCGGTCGCTCTCGGCTGGGCCAAGGACTCGCCCTTCGTCCCCCTGGACCCCGATGGGCAGGAGGCGGCCGAGCGCACCGCGGTCTTCCGCCATGCCAACCGCTGGTCGCTCCTCGCCCTGCTGCGCGCCCACGTCCCGGAGGCGGCCGAGGCCGGCGACCTGAAACCGCACACCCTGGAGTTTGTCGTCCCGTTCAAGAGCCTGGCGAACGGAGCACCGGCGGCCACTGGGACGCCCGCGGTGCCGGGGGCGAAGAGCCGGAGCCGGGTCTTCCTCCGCCTTACCCTCTTCGGCCCGGAGAAAGACAAGAAGGAAGAGCTGCGGCTGCCCGACTTCCCGGTCCGCGCGCCGCCGCCCCCCGTCGTTCCCGGCATTCCGTCCAATCTCAGGCTCCCCGTCGGGGGGAGAGAGGAGGCCTCCGGTGCCCCTTGAAACCGCCACCAGCGCGCGCGTCCTGCCGCTGCCGGACGACCTCGACCGCCTGCTTCGCCCCCTCTCGCCCGAGAGCCCGGCGGGTGAGTCGCTGCGCTACGCCGGGGTCTACGACTCCATCCAGGAGGCGCGACGGGAGGACGACCCCACCCTGCCGCAGGGGATCTGGAAGACCAGCCTCAAGCGGGCCGACTGGAACGGCGTGATGGTCGCCGCCATGGAGGCGCTGGAGACCCGCTCCAAGGACCTCCAGCTCGCCGTCTGGCTGCTCGAGGCCTGGATCCACCTGCATGGCATTGCCGGCGTGGTGCGCGGCCTGGAGCTCCTGCGCGGCCTCTGCGAGCGCTTCTGGGACGTCGTCCATCCGCTGCCGGAGGGGGGGGACCTGGAGTTCCGCCTCGCCCCGCTCTACTGGCTGAACGAGAAGCTCTCCCGGGTCGCCCGGCAGATCCCCCTCACCCGTCCGGAGAGCGGGGATGCGCCGGCCTACAGCCTGCTCGACTGGGAGACCGCCCTGCGGCTCGAAAACCTGCAGCGCGGGGCGACGGCCGCTGAATCCGGCGGGAAGGGGGACGCGGTCTCCCTGCCGCGCGTCATGGCCTCGGTGGCGATCACCGGCAGCGCCTTCTACGCCGCCGTCCTGGAGGACGTGCGCTACGCCCTCGATCAGGTCGAGGAGATCGAGGCCTTCCTCGACCGCCGCCTGGGCCCCGAGGCCCTGCGCCTCCACCGTTTCGCCGAGACCTTGGCCGCCTTCGAGCAGATCGCCACCCGCGTCCTGACCGAGCGCGCCGAGCGCGGCGAGGAGGTCTTCCCGCCGGCCGAGCTGCCGGCCGGCTACGCGGACGACCCCGGGATGACCGGCACCGCGGTCCTGCCGCTCTATGCCGAGAGCCCGATCCGGAGCCGCGCCGAGGCCTACCGCCGGCTCTCGGAGGCCGCCGACTACCTGCTGCGCACCGAGCCCCACAGCCCCGCCCCCTACCTGGTCAAGCGGGCGGTGGCGTGGGGGGGGATGAGCCTGGCCGAGCTCCTGGTCGAGCTGCTCGCCGGCAACAACGACGTGAAGACGATCTACAACCTGCTCGGGATACGGGAGGGCCAGAAGCCGTGAGCCCGGGCGCGGGAGCCACCATGCGCTGATGCTTTACCAAGACCACCGAGGGATCGAGAGTCGGATCACGCACCGTCCGTCAACGAAAGGATTGCACCATGCCAGAGAGCACCCAGAAGAAGCTTTCCCGCGTCCGGCCGCCGCGGGTCCAGATCACCTACGACGTCGAGATCGGCGACGCCATCCAGATGAAGGAGCTGCCCTTCGTCGCCGGCATCCTCGCCGATCTGTCGGGCAAGCCGGCCGAGGCGTTGCCGCCCCTGAAGGACCGGAAGTTCGTCGAGATCGACCGCGACAACTTCAACGACGTCCTCGCCGCCTCCGCCCCGCGCCTCGTCCTGCGCGTCCCCAACCGGCTGGCCAAGGACGACTCCATGCTGAACGTCGAGCTCCAGTTCAAGAGTATGGACGCCTTCGACCCCGTCCAACTGGTCAAGCAGGTGGAGCCCATGGCCAAGCTGTTCGAGGCCCGGACCCGCCTCGTCGACCTCCTCGCCAAGCTCGACGGCAACGACAAGCTCGACGCCCTGCTCCAGGACGTGATCAACAACCCCGAGAGCCAGAAGGCCCTCAAGAGCGGCACCACGCCCGCCTGACCCGGAGGCAACGACCATGGCCGACGACAAGAAAAAACCGGAAGAGGGCAAGGCCCCCGAAGCCGCTCCCGCGGCTGCCACCACCACCACCACCGCCGCCCCGTCGCTCCTCGACAAGATCGTCGACGAGGGGCGGATGGCGCGCGACGACTCCCAGAAAGCCTACGCTCGCGACCTGATCGGCGAGTTCGTCGATCAGGTCCTGGGGAACGGGACGACCGTCTCCAAGGACACGGTCGCCATGATCGAGGCGCGTATCGCCGAGATCGACGGGCTCCTCTCGGCGCAGCTGAACGAGATCCTCCACGCCCCCGAGGTCCAGGCGCTGGAGTCGACCTGGCGCGGCCTGCGCTACCTGGTGTTCAACACCGAAACCGGCACGCGCTTGAAGCTCCGGCTCATGAACGTCACCCAGAAAGAGCTCCTCTCGGATCTCGAAAAGGCGACCGAGTTCGACCAGAGCGTCCTGTTCAAAAAGGTTTATGAAGAGGAGTACGGCACCTTCGGCGGTGCCCCCTACACCATGCTGGTGGGCGACTACGAGTTCGGCCGCCACCCGCAGGACATGGCGCTTCTGGAGAAACTCTCGAACGTCGCCGCCGCCGCCCACGCGCCGTTTCTGGCCGGCGCCTCGGCGCGGCTCTTCGACTGGGACAGCTTCACCGAGCTCGGCAACCCCCGGGACCTGGCGAAGCTCTTCGAGAGCACCGAGCTCATCAAGTGGCGCTCCTTCCGGGAGAGCGAGGACAGCCGCTACGTCTCGCTCGCCCTGCCGCACATTCTCCTCCGCCTCCCCTACGGCCCCGACACCGTCCCCGTCGAGGGCTTCAACTTCAAGGAGGACGTCGACGGACGCGATCACCGGAAGTACCTGTGGGGCAACGCCGCCTGGGCTCTGGCGCAGCGCATCACCAACGCCTTCGCCCTCTACAGCTGGTGCGCGGCGATCCGCGGCGTCGAGGGGGGCGGCCTGGTCGAGGGCCTGCCGACCCACACCTTCAAGACCGACGAGGGCGACATCGCCTTGAAGTGCCCGACCGAGATCGCGATCACCGACCGGCGGGAAAAGGAGCTTTCGGACTTGGGGTTCATCTCTCTCGTCCACTGCAAGGGGACCGACTACGCCGCCTTCTTCGGCGGCGCGACGACCCAGAAACCCAAGGTCTACGACACCAACGAGGCCAACGCCAACGCCCGCATCTCGGCCATGCTCCCCTACATGCTCGCGGCCTCGCGCTTCGCGCATTATCTCAAGGCGATCATGCGCGACAAGATCGGCAGCTTCATGACTGCCGAGAACGTCTCGGTGTTCTTGAACCGCTGGATCGGCAACTACGTGCTCGGGCGCGACGACGCCGGCCAGTCGCTCAAGGCGCAGTACCCGCTGCGCGACTCGCGGGTCGACGTCACCGCCGTCCCCGGGAAGCCGGGAGTCTACAAGGCGGTCGTCTTCCTGAAGCCGCACTTCCAGCTGGAAGAGCTCACCACCTCGATCCGCCTGGTTGCCGAGCTGCCGCCGCCGGCCGCATAACCGAATCTTACGAGACCTTTGAAACCAGAGAGGACACACGATGGCGACCAACATGTACATCAAGTTCGAGGACCCGGCGGTCACCGGCGACAGCACCTCGCAGGAGCACGCCGGGGAGATCGAGATCATGTCCTGGAGTCACGGCTTCAGCCAGCCGACCTCTCCGGTGCGGAGCACCGTGGGCGGCGGCGGCGTGGAGCAGGCCAACCACTCGAACTTCACCTTCACCAAGTACCTGGACTCGGCGACCGACGACCTGCTCAAGCAGTGCTGGACGGGCAAGCAGTTCAAGAAGGCGAGCGTCAAGTGCTACCGGTCGGACGGCGCTGCCGACAACAAGCCGGTGCAGTACCTGCTGATCGAGATGGAGCACGTCATCATCTCGAACTTCAGCATCTCGGGCGGCGCCGGCGACCTGCCGGTCGAGAACGTCTCGCTCGACTACGGCATCGTCAAATACACCTACACCCCGAGGAAGGACGCCGACGGCACCGGCGGCTCGGCGCAACCGATCAAGCACGACCTCGAAACGAGGAAGATCGAGTAGCGATGGCGGTCCACGTCCGGGCGCCGCTTTTCGACCGGCTGGTGGGGAGAGACCCCCGGCCGGGCGAGGCGGCACATCCGGTCTCCCCCGTCGGCGAGAGAGAGCTCCGGGAGGCGGGCGGGTGGCAGCTGCTCGGCCCCCGCTCGCTTTTCCCGGACTCACCCCTGGAACCGCGCCGGGCGCGCCCGGAGCACACGCTCACCAGGGAGGGGCTCCTCGAATCGGTGCGCCGGGAGCTCCACGCCCTGCTCAACACCCGTTCCTCCCTCCCGGCCGCCGTCTACCTGGAGCGGGAGCTGACGGTGATCGACTACGGTATTCCCGACCTGTCGGATTTCTCGGCCGCCCATCCCGAGGACCGGGGACGCCTCGCCGCCGTGGTCCTGCGGGCGGTTCAGGCGTTCGAGCCGCGGCTTGCCGAGGTGCAGGTGACCGTCGCCGGCTACGAGGAGCGCGACTGCTCACTTAGTCTTAGCCTCGAAGCGACCCTCCGCGTCGACGACTGGCACGAGCCGGTCGTGTTCCCCACCCTCCTCGGGATCAAGCGCGGCGAGGCGAGAGTGTCCGCGGCATGAAGGGGGATCAGCAGGAGGAGATCCTCCGCTACTACTGGCGTGAGCTAACCTATCTGCGGAAGGCCGGGGCGGCGTTCGCCGAGAAGTACCCGAAGGTCGCCGGACGCCTTGACCTGGGCGCCAGCGGCGAGACCGCCGATCCCCACGTCGAACGGCTGATCGAGGCCTTCGCCTTTTTGACCGGACGCATCCAGCACAACCTGGACAGCGACTTCCCGGAGGTCGCCTCCGAGCTTCTGAACCTCCTCTATCCGCACTATCTGAACCCGGTGCCGTCGCTCGCCATCGCGCGCTTCGAGGTCGACCCGGAGCGCGGGAAGATGACGACCGGGCACCTGCTGCCCAAGCAGACGCCGCTCTTCGCCCAGTCCGAGGAGGGGCGGGTCTGCCGCTTCCGCACCTGTTATCCGGTCACCCTCTGGCCGCTCGCCGTCACCGCCGCCGGCTTCGAGTCGACCGCCCAGTTCGATTTCCTGGACCGCGACACCAGCGTCGCCACGGTCCTGCGCCTCCACCTCTCCGGGCCGGTCGAGGGGCTCGCCGTCGATCGCCTGCGCTTCTTCCTGAACGGCGACCGTCTGCTCGTCGACACCCTCTACGAGCTCCTCTTCTGCCACCTGGTCCGGGTCGCCATCCTGCCCGAGGGAAGCAAGACGCCGCTTTTCCTGCCGCCCGGCGCGCTGGCGCCCGTGGGGTTCGGGGCGGACGAGGAGGTGCTGCCCTACCCGCCGCCCGCCCATCCCGGCTACCGGCTGCTCCAGGAGTATTTCGCCTTTCCGGAGAAGTTCCTTTTCTTCGACCTGGGGCCGTTATCCGACCACCGCTCCCGGCAGGGCTTCGACCTCCTCTTCCTCTTCGATCGCAGCCCCAAGGACCGCCTCTACCTGGGGACGGAAACCTTTCTTTTGGGCTGCACGCCGGTCGTCAACCTCTTCCCGCGCACCACCGAGCCCATCCGCCTCGACCAGCGGCGGACCGAGTACCCGCTGGTCGCCGACGCGCGGCGGGAGCGGGAGACCGAGATCCACTCGATCCAGAAGGTCTCCGCCTCCTCCCAGCCGAAAGACGAAAGCCGGATCTTCTCTCCGTTCTACTCCTTCTCCCACCGGATGGGGGAGGAGCGGCAGCGCACCTTCTGGCACGCCCGCCGGATGCCCACCGGCCGCGCCGACCTGCCGGGAACGCAGATGGTCCTCTCTTTCCTCGACCTCGACTGGACCCCGCGCCTGCCGGCCGTCGACACGCTCTACGCCCATACCCTCTGCACCAACCGCAACCTGGCCGAGCAGCTGCCGGCGGGAGCCCTGCTGCAGACCGACGTGGTGGCGCCGGTGGCGCGGATTTCCTGCCTGGCGAAGCCCACCCAGGAGGTCCTGCCGCCTCTGGGCGGCGCCAACCTCTGGCGACTGGTGTCGCACCTGTCGCTCAATTATCTATCGTTATCCGGTGACGGGCGGGGTGCCGGAGGGGAGGAGGGGCGGGACGCCCTGCGCGAGATCCTGCGCCTCTACAGCCCGGCCGGCGACGCCACGGCCGAGCGACAGATCCTGGGCCTCGCCGGTCTCTCCTGTCGCAAGGTGGTGCGCCGGATGGGGAGCGAGGCCTGGCGCGGCTTCTGCCGCGGCAGCGAGGTGACCCTGGTGTTCGACGAGGACGCCTACGTCGGCTCCTCGGCCTTCCTGCTGGCCTCGGTCCTCAACCACTTCTTCGCCCTCTACGCCTCGATGAACTCGTTCACCCAGCTGGTGATCCAGAGCCACCAGCGGCACGGAGTCTGGAAACGATGGCCACCGATGGCCGGCGAGCAGATCCTCCTCTAGACGAGCTGCTCTTCGCCGAGGACGGGAGCTTCCGCTTCGAGTTCCACCAGGCGGTCAAGCTCCTGGAGATGCTGGCCCCCGACGCCACGCCGGTGGCCGAAGGGTCGGAGCCGTCCGTCGAGCCGGTCCGCTTCCGCTCGCGGGTGGGGCTCGACTTTCCGGCCTCCGAGATCGATCTGCTGTCGCGGCCGAAGGAGGGCGAGCCGGCGGCCATGGTGGTCAACTTCCTCGGTCTGGCCGGCGTCCTGGGGCCGCTGCCGCTGCCGATCACCGAGCGGGTCATCGAGCAGACCTGGCATCACGACACGGCCCTGCGCGACTTCCTCGACCTGTTCAACCATCGGCTGGTGTCGATCCTCGCCCGGGCGCGCAAGCGCTACCGCCCGGCCCTGACCTGGAAGCCGCCCGACGAGGGGCCTTTCGCGCGCACCGGCTTCGCCCTCCTCGGGCTGGGGACGAGCGGGCTCGCCGGCCGGATGGCGGTCCCTGACCGGGCGCTCCTCTCCTACGCCGGCCTCCTGGTCCAGCAGCCGCGCTCGCAGATCGGCCTCGAAATCCTCCTCGCCCACTACTTCGAGGTGACGATCGCCGTCCGCCCGTTCGCCGGCCGCTGGCTCACCCTGGACCCCGAGGAGCAGACGGCCCTGGGCCGCTCCGGCCGCAACCAGGTGCTGGGCGGGCCGGCGGGGAGCGCCGTGCTCGGCGGGCGGATCTGGGACCAGGAGTCGGGCTTCGAGCTCCGCCTGGGGCCGCTCCATCTCCACCAGTTCCTCGCTTTCCTTCCCATCGGCCGGGCCTTCGGCGCCTTGGTCGACCTCGTCCGCTTCTATGCCGGCAACGACCTCGACTTCACCGTCCGCCTCACCCTGCGGGCTGGGGAGGTGCCGCCCTGCCGGCTCGGCTGGGGGCCGCGGCTGGGCTGGTCGTCCTGGTTGAAGACCCAGCACTTCGAGAAGGACGACTCGCAGGTCGCGGTCCGGGGGAAACGGTGACGGAGGAGGCCCCGGGGGACTCGACGCAGCTCGCCGAGCGGCCCACGGACGACGTGGTCCGCGCCGCCTACGACCGGGTGCCCTACCCGAGCGGGGTCTACCGCGAGGCCCATCCCGACAACCTGGCGGTCCGCGCCTTCCTCCAGGGCCTTCCGCCCGTCCCCCTGGAGGGCTGCCGGGTGCTGGAGCTGGGCTGCGCCGACGGCGGCAACCTCCTCCCCCTGGCCTTCGAGTTTCCCGGCAGTCATTGCGTCGGGGTCGACCTCTCTCCGGTGCAGATCGGAGCCGGGCGGCGGCGGGTGGCGGAGCTGGGGATCGGCAACCTCGATCTCCACGCTCGGAGCCTGCTGGACGTCGATCCCGGGTTCGGCACCTTCGACTACGTCCTCGTCCACGGGGTTTTCTCCTGGGTGACGGCGCCGGTGCAGGAGAAGATCCTCGCCATCTGCCGCGCCAACCTGTCCCCTCACGGGGTGGCCTACATCAGCTACAACACCTACCCCGGCTGGCACGGCCGAGAGATGGTGCGCGAGCTGATGCTCTACCACACCCGCAACGAGCCCGACCTCCATCGCCAGGCCGAGGGGGCGATCGACCTCCTCCGCTTCCTCGCCGAGGCCACGCGGGGGCGGGGGGACGCCCACTCGCAGTTCCTCGCCTCGACCCTGGAGCACCTGGAGGAGCACCTCGACCAGCCGAGTTACCTCATCCACGAGTACCTGGAGGCGAGCAACACCCCCCTCTACTTCCACCGTTTCGTCGAGCGCGCGGCGCAACACGGCCTGCAGTACCTGGGCGAGGCCGACTCGGACCTCCTGGGGGGGGAGGGCTTTCGCCCGGCGATCGCCCAGCGCCTCCAGGCCTTTGCCGCCGACCGCATCGAGCACGAGCAGTACCTCGACTTCCTGCGGAACCGCGCCTTCCGGCGCAGCCTCCTCTGCCATGCCGAGGCGCCCCTCGACCCCGAGCCCGCCGCCGAGCGGGTGCGCCACCTCCATGCCTCCACCTTCGTCAAGCCGGCCGGGCCGGCGAGCGAGCCGCCGGACCTGGCCCCCGGGGTGGCCGCGGCCTTCCGGACCGGCAAGGAGAAGAGCTTCACCTCCAGTCACCCGATCACCAAGGCCGCCCTTGTCCAGCTAGCCGACGCCTGGCCTGCAGCGCTCTCTTTCGACGACTTGGCGGCGGTGGTCGAGGCCCGTCTGGGGACCTCCGCGGAGGACGTCCCAACGGTCCTCGCCGACGTCCTCCACTCGCTCTTCTCGATCGGCCTGGTCGAGCTGCATCTCACCCCGCCCCACCTGACGGCAAATGTGAGCGAGCGCCCGCTCGCCACCTCTCTCGCCCGCGCCGAGGCCGCCGCCGGCCGCCTGGTCCCCAGTCAGCTCCGGCGGTCGATCCGCATGGACGACGGGGTGGGGCGGCTCCTCCTCACCCACCTCGACGGCCGGCACGACCGCGGTGCGCTGGTCGATCTCCTGGCCCGGGAGGTGGCGGAGGGGCGGCTGGGGATCGAAGTGGAAGGCGGCGCGATCGGGGGCCCCGAACGCCTGCGTGCGGTGCTCGCCCGGATTGTCGAGGACCAGCTGTTGAAGATGGCGGGGAACGGGTTGCTGGTGGGGTAGGACATGGAAAGACTTTGGTGATGGAAGCTCTCTTCGGATCAAACCTTTTCAACGTGATCCTCTTCCTGAGTGGCGTGGCATCAATCGTGTCGCTCTTCGTCGGGATCTGGAAATACCGTAAGACAGCCCTCGTGCTCAACGCGGTGCTCACCTTGGCTCTGTCGGCATTAGCCGCCTATAGCTTCTTCCGCTATCAAGCGCTCCGAAGTGCCGAATCGGCTCTGCTCCGGCGCAAGGAAGCGGCACATGCTGACGCAAGAGAGCTGCTTTCCAGTCTCTCTACTGTCGACGCTTTGGACGAAGGGCGTGCGAGAGGTGTCGCGGTCGCAGGTCTTGCTTATCTAGAACAGTATAGGGATCTCTACCCCGCAACCTTCGATCTGGCTCAGAAGACCATCCGCGTCGACATCGAGCTAGCACAGCAAACAACAAGCAACCTTGAGGAACGCCGGCACCTCATCGAGGCTGGTCAAACCATGCTTGCCGCCCTTCAAGGCTTGGCAGGCGGTGATCCCTCCCAGCACAACTAGCCTTATGGCTGGCCGCTAAACGTTGCAGCTACGCGATCTCCAGCCAGCATGCGCTCGGCGACCTCGTGGGAGGAGCAGCCCTCGTTCTATCATGTGAGGGTCGCCGACGCATCGGGTCTAGAGAACGCGATTGGCCCTCCTGCGTCACAGCTTCTGTGCCCCTTCCAGCTTCCCGAGCTCGCGATCGAAGGTCCCCAGGGGTAGATGGCCGGCCTTTCGCGCGACCTCCAGGATCAGGCAGTCGGAAAAGCCCAAGGCCGGACGCTTCCGGAAATGCTCCAGCGCCGCCGCGACCGCATCGGCGTCCTGGATCGTGAGATCACGATGATGCAAGAACATCTCGACGGCGGTCGCGATCTTCTCCGGCCCCAGATCATAGACCGCAGCCAGGACCCACATGGCTTCCGCCAGGACGAGAGGTTGAATCCAGGCTCCTGGGGCGACGAAGGCCTCGGCGGCCGCGGTCTGGCCGGCGTCGTCCCGGGTGGCCAGCCGGACCAGCACGTTGGTGTCAACGGCGCGCATGACGCTTTTTCACGTAGGTCCGCACTCCCTCCTTCAGCTCCTGGAGCGTCCGAGGTTTGGGCGGATCCGCAAAAAGGGCCTGGTGGATGTCCTCCGAGGTGTAGCGACCCGCTCGCCGGACGACGATGCTCTCGCCCTGTTCTTCCCACTCCAGGATCGAGCCCGCGCCAATGCCAAGTCTGCGGCGGATCTCGGCGGGAACGGAGATCTGGCCTTGTGCCGTCAGCTTCGAGTACGCGATCGCCATGACCGTATAGTACCACGGTAATGAAATCTGTGCCGGACCCAATTCAAGATGCCAGCCGTGAAGACAACGGTCTGTCCCAGGCCGCTAAAACCGCGCGTGCCTCCCTTTCCGCGGCTACCCTCTCGACCAGTCTACAAGCCGAAGATCCACGCCCGACGGTCTGGTGATTCGCTCGAAATCCCGCCGGTTTCTGGTCACGAGCGGAAGCTGGCGCGATACCGCTATTGCCGCGATCAGGATGTCGCCGATGTGCTGACGCTGGCTGCGCGTCACACTGGACCAGAGGTCGGCTGCCACTCTCGCTGCTTCTTGGTCAAAGGGCAGGACGATGCAGTTCGCAACGAGCGCCTCGAAGGCTTGTAGCTGCCGCTCAAACGGCTTCCCGTCGCGTATGGCGAGGCGATACCCGCGCCAGCGTTCGAATACCGTTATTGAGGTTACCGTCAGACGGCCGAAGCCAGCCAAATAGGCGAGCGCGTGTTCTCTGACGGCGGGGTTGCCTCGGCTCAGCTCGGACAAGGTGTCGGTATCGAGTACGACCGGCTCCTGCTCCATCCGCTCAGCTTTCGGGCTCTTGGAGTCGGCGGGTCAGCGAGCGCAGCTCCGCGGTTGGGATGTCCGCAAAGCTGGCAGCTGCCAGCGCGAGAATCTCGGCGGGAGTCGGAGCGATATCGACGTCTTCCCCATAGTGCCGGCGCAGGAGGGCGATCACCTGCCCTTCGAAGCTCCGCCCGCACCGCTCCGCATCGGCCATGATCTTGTCGCGGAGCCCAGCGGGGAAGCGAATGGTACGGGCGACCGTAGAGTCCTGGGCAGGGGCAACGGCTGGGCGGCTCATAACCAGAAAAGTACCAGATTGGTGCCTCTACGGCAAGGCCGTTCCGTAGTGTCTGCAAGTTCGATTTTTGGGGTTGCTGGTGGGGTAGGGAGGCATAGGCGCTGACTTTGGCCGTAGAGAGGGTCGGGAGGGGTTCCTTCCCCCCGGGTCGGGGGAGGGTTGGGAAAGGAGGGAGGGCAGGAGGGGAGTGGGATCGCGAAAGAAGGCGTGAGTCAAGCGAGAATTGTCCTGGCTCTCGGCGCCCGTGTGCCTGCGCGCAGTGATTGCGCGCCTGCACGCAGCGACCGTGTACCTGCACGCGACGATCGCGCGCCCGTACGCGGTGTCCGGGTGCAGGCACGCCATCACCGCGCGCCTGTACGCGGTGACCCCGCGCAGGAACGCAAGGACCGTGCACCTGCACGCGATGCCTGTGCGCCTGCACGCGATGACTGTGTACAGGAACACAGGGACTGCGCGCCTGTACACGATCACCGTGTGCCTGCACGTGATGACCGTGCGCCTGTACGCAGAGGCCGTGTGCAGGGTCAGTCGCAGGGTAAGAGGGCGTGGGGCGAAGCGGTTGACGGTTCCCGGGGGCGAAGACGTACACTCTTCAGGACCTGTACGTCATGCCTACCAAGCTAACCCTCCAGATCGACGAAGAGCTGATCGAGCGTGCCAAGGCGTACTCGAAGGTCTCCGGGAAATCGGGTCCCAGATTGTGGCGGACCCGGCGGCGAGCTTGCCAGCTCGGTACTTCCAGCTTGGATGGCCGTACCCCTGATCTGGATCTCCGTACTTCGGGTTTGGATCTCCGTACTTCTGCCGTAGAAGTCCCGTACTTTTGGTTTAGAGCTGGGTATCTCTGGTTCTGAAGCTCGGTAGTTCCGGCTTGGATTGCCCGTACTTCTAATCTGGAACGCCGTGCTTCAGGTTTGAAGCTCCGTACTTCTGCCGCAGAAGTCCCGTGCTTTTGGTTTGGAGCTGGGTATCTCTGCCGTGGATCTGGGTACTTCTACTCGGGAACTGGGTGCCTTTACGCGGCGAGACTCTTCCGCACGGCGGGGACGAGCCCGCCGCTGGCGATGATCTCCCGCATGGCCGCGGCCAGCGGCTCGCCCTGGTAGGTCCTGCCGCCGAGCGTCACGGTCCCGGTGTCGGGGTCGACCTGGAGCTCGTCGCCGTCGCGCAGGGCGGCATGGAACTCCTCGTCGTCGACGATGAGGAACGGCAGCGCCTCGTTGACCAGGTTGCGCTTGTGGATGTAGGCGAAGCTCTTGGCGATCACCGCCTGGACCCCTGCTCCCTTGAGCGCCCAGACCGCCTGTTCCCGCGAGGAGCCGGTCCCCCAGCCCTCGCCCGCCACCAGGATGTCCTGGCCGCCCGCGATCCGCGCGGAGAACTCGGGCCGGAAGTAGAGGAAGGCCTTGGGCCCCAGCACTTGGGGATCGCTCAGATGGCAGAACTCAGCGGCGATCATGGCGTCGGTGTCGACGTGGTTGCCGAACAGCTGGGCGCGGCCGCGGATCGCGCCTCGGTGTCCCTCCTCGCCGGCGGCCGCGGACCGCGAGGCGGAGCTCGGGCGGGCCTCCGCCTCGCTGTAGACGATGGGAGAGAGCGCCTCGCGGGTGGCCAGCAGCTGAGCGACCCGCTCCCGGTCCAGCGCCTCGACCAGCGGACGCGGGTCGGCGATCCGCAGGTCCAGGGCCGAAGCGGCGACCGTCAGGGCCGAAGCCAGCCAGGCGATGCTCCCCTGGCCCATGCGGTTCGGGAAGTTCCGGTTCTGCGAGGAGAGCCACACCTCTCCCGGCTGGGCGCGGTCGCTGGCGATGCCGATGCACATGCTGCAGCCGGGGTCGCCGACGCGGAATCCCGCACGCCGGTAGACCTCGAGGAGGCCGGCGCGCTCCAGGTTGCCGACGATCTCGAGGCTGCCGGGCACCATCAGGCGGTTGCTCGAGGCGACCGGCGTGCGCCCCGTGGCCAGGGCGCGCTCGAGGACGAGAGCGGCCAGCACCAGCTCTTCCTCGGTCGTCGTGCAGGCGCCGATGAAACAGCCGTCGAGCGGCTGGCCGACGACCTCGTCGACGTCGCAGACGTTGTCGGGAGAGTAGGGTTTCGCCACCTGGGGGGCGAGGTCGGAGAGGGCGATGGCAAAGGTCTCCGCGTACGAGGCGTCGGGGTCGGCGGCGAACCACCAACCTCCCTCCCGGAAGGCGGGGTCGCGGCGCCCGGCCAGGGTCTGGGCGACGCGACGATCGGCCGGGAAGATGCCGTTGAGCCCGCCCAACTCGGCGGTCATGTTGGCGATGGTGAAGCGGAAATCGGTCGACAGGTCCTCCAGGTGGTCGCCCGTGTACTCGACGCTGCGCTCCAGGGCGGCGGTGTTGCGGCCGAGCTGCCCCAGGGTCTTGAGGACGGCGTCCTTGCCCGTGATGCCGAAGGGGAGCCGTCCCTGGTAGTGGACCCGGATCGCCTCGGGCACCTGAATCCAGGAGAACCCCTGGACCATGGCGGCGACGATGTCGGCCCCGCCCAGGCCGATCGCGAAGGCCGCCATGCCGCCGTGCGAGCTCGTATGGGAGTCGGCCCCGAGGACGACCTCGCCGGGGCGGACGAGGTGCCGGAAGAACTCGGTGTGCATGATCGTGACGTTGGCGTCGTAGAAGTACCGGAGCCCGGCTTCGCGCGCGAAGCTGCGGGAAAGCTGCACGAGGTTCTGCGTGCGGGCGTCGTTGGCGAGGGTCCCCCGATCGACGGTATGGTCGAGCGCCAGGTAGAAGCGATCGCGGTCGTGAAGCGGCGGACGGCCCAGGGCGTCATACGTCTTGTTCATCCCGCTCCAGGCGATCTCGCTCGCCAGAGTCCAGTCGATCGCGATGCGCACGATGTCGCCCGGGGCGAGGGAGCGCTCGCCCCAGCCGATCGCGTGCTGGAGGAGGATCTTCTCGGTCAGGGTCATCGGCCGCCTGTCGGTCATCTCCGGGCTCCTCGTTCGAAACGGTACGCGTTTGCGTCAAGTTACCAGATTTTACGCGCCGCCGGAGCGGGGTGACGCGGCCGGCGTCTTGTTGCTGGCTTTCCTTTGATTAATGTCGGAATAGGGATGTCTCGAAATCCCGCCGCTCCGCACTCTGCTTGCAGGGGGCTTGAGTGTCGTTGAGCGCGAACCAGGACATCAGGACGCTTTCACGCCAGGAAAAACTGGCTCTGCTCGAACGGCGCGCCCGCCAGAAGGCGCGCGCCGGCCGTACCTTTCCGCTGTCGTTTCCCCAGCAACGGCTCTGGTTCCTCGACCGGATCGATCCCGGCAGCCCGGCCAACGACATCTTCCGCGCCTTGCGGCTCCGCGGCCTGCTCGACGTCGCCGCCCTCTCTCGCGCCCTGTCCGAAATCGTCCGCCGCCATGAGGCACTGCGCACCACCTTCCCGAGCGTCGACGACGAGCCGCGCCAGCGGGTGGCTCCGGCCGGAGCGCTGCCGCTGCCGCTCGTCGATCTCGCGCCCCTGCCTGCCGCCGAGCGTCGCTCGCATCTCCTGGCGCTCGCCGCGCGGGAGGCGCAGCACTCTTTCGATCTGACGGCCGATCCCCTGTTCCGGGCCACCCTGGTGCGCCTGGGCGAGACGGAGCACGCGCTCTTCCTCACCCTCCACCACATCGTGGCGGACGGCTGGTCGATGTCGCTCCTTTTTTCCGAGCTCTCCGCTCTCTATCGCGCCTTTGCGGCCGGTCTCCCCTCGCCGCTCCCCGAGCCCCGCCTCCAGTATCCCGACTTCGCGGTCTGGCAGCGCGAGCGGATGACCGACGAACGGGTGGCCGCGGAGCTCGGCTGGTGGCGCGAGCAGATGACGGACCTTGCGACGCTCCTCGAGCTGCCGACCGATCGGCCCCGCCCGGCCGTCGAGTCATTCCGCGGCGACGTCACCCCGCTCGCTCTCCCGGCCGCGGTCGAAGCGGGCCTCCGCGCCCTCGCCCGCGGCGAGCGGGCGACGCTCTTCATGGTCCTCCTCGCCGCCTTCGAGGTGCTGCTCTATCGCACCACCGGGCAGGAGGGCTTCCTCGTCGGCACCAACGTCGCCGGTCGCGATCGGGAGGAGACCGAGGGCGCGATCGGTTTCTTCGCCAACACCCTGCTGCTCCCGGCGCGTCCCGGCGCCGGCTCTCCCGGCTTTCGCGGTCTGCTGGAGCAGGTGGTGGCCTCGACCCTCGGCGCCTACGAGCACCAGGAGCTTCCCTTCGAGCGCCTGGTCGAGGCGCTCCAGCCGGAGCGGCAGCTCTCCTACAACCCGCTCTTCCAGGTCGTCTTCGTCCTCCAGAACCTGCCGGAAGAGGTCGTCCAGCTGCCGGGGGTGACGAGCGAGGAGATCGAGGTCCCGCGCGACCTGGCGAAGCTCGACCTCACCCTGGAGCTGTTCGAGCGGCGGGAGGGGGTGGCCGGCCGACTGGAATACAGCACCGCCCTCTTCGACGCCGGCACCGCCCGGCGCCTGGCGGAGCACTTCCTGACTCTCCTCGGGGCGATCGTCGCCGATCCCGACCGCGGGGTGCGCGACCTACCCCTGCTCTCCGTTGCCGAGCGCGAGGATCTGCTCTTCGGCTGGAATCCGAAGGGCTACGAGTTGCCGCCGCCGGTCACGGCGCGGATCCTCGCCCAGGCCCGGCGCACGCCCGAGGCCTTTGCCGTGGTGATGGGCGACGAGCGGCTCTCCTATGCCGATCTCGTCGCCCGCGCCGACCGCCTGGCCCGCCTCCTGCGCCGGCGCGGGGTGGGACCCGACACCCGGGTCGGCCTCTGCCTCGAACGCTCGGTCCCGCTCTACGTCGCGCTCCTCGGCATCCTCGCGGCCGGGGCGGCCTACGTGCCGCTTGATCCGGCCTACCCGCGCGAGCGGCTGGCCCTGATGATCGCCGACACGCGAATGAGGCTCCTGGTCACCGAGAGCCGGCTGGTGGCGAGTTTGCCGCTGGAGGGCGCGGGGCTGGAGCTTCTCCTTCTTGACCAGGAACAGGAAAAAGGGACGAACACGGACCCAGAGGACGGGGACACGGACTGGGAGATCGTGGGGGAGGGGCTGGCCTACATCATCTACACTTCGGGTTCGACCGGCCGGCCGAAGGGGGTGGGGGTGCCGCACCGGGCGCTGGCGAATCATGCTGGCGAGTGCGCCCGGATCTATGAGCTCGGTCCTGCGGACCGGGTGCTGCAGTTCACTTCGCTCAGCTTTGACATCACCGCCGAGGAGGTCTTCCCGACCTGGATTGTGGGCGGCGCCGTGGTCCCTCGACCGCCGGGGCTCTTCCCTGCCTTTGCCGAGTTGGAGGCGCTGCTTGCACGGCACGGTGTGACCGTGGTCAATCTCCCCACGGCCTACTGGCATGAGTGGGCGAGCGAGCTCTATCACCTGGGGCGCCGGCCGCCGGCTTCGCTGCGGCTGGCGATCGTGGGCACCGAGCAGGCCCTGCCGGAGCGGCTGGCGGAGTGGCTGGAAGCGACCGGGGTGCGTTTCGCCAACTCCTATGCCTCGACCGAATGCACGATCACCGCCCTCGTCCACCTTTCCGGGCCGGAATCGCTTTCGCGAGCGCGGGAGGGTTACCGGGTTCCGGTGGGCCGGCCGATCGAGAACTGCCGGGTCTATGTCCTCGACGCTCTCCTGGAGCCGGTCCCGATCGGGGTGCCGGGGGACGTCTACATCGGCGGCGCCAACGTTTCCCGCGGCTATCTGGACCAGCCCGAACGGACGGCGGCGAGCTTCCTGCCCGATCCGTTCGGGACCTGTGGGCCGGGCGGACGGCTCTACCGGCAGGGGGACCTCGGCCGCTTCCTGCCGACGGGGGAGCTCGAATGCCTGGGGCGCTCGGACGACCAGGTCAAGATCCGGGGATTCCGCATCGAGCCGGGGGAGATCGAGGCGGTCCTGGTGCGCCACCCGGCGGTCAAGGACGGCGCCGTGCTGGTGCGCGACGACGGCCCGGGCGGCACGGCGGATCGCCGGCTGGTGGGCTATGTGGCGGTCGAAAACGGCCAGCGCCTGAGCCCCGGAGAGCTGCGCGCCTATCTTCGCGAGGCGCTCCCCGAGTATATGGTGCCGGCGGGCCTGGTGGTCCTCCCCGACCTGCCGATCACCGCCGGCGGCAAGATCGATCGCCGGGCCCTCCGCGAAATCCAGCCGGAGAGCGAGGAGGCGGAGTCCGCGGCGGGAACCGAGACGAAGAGCGCCGTCGAGGAGGCCCTGGCGGGGATCTGGGCCGAGCTTCTGGGGCGCGAGCGGCTGGGGGTGCACGAGGACTTCTTCGCCCTCGGCGGACACTCGCTCCTCGCCACTCGGGTGCTGGCGCGGGTGCGCGGCCTGTTCGGGGTGGAGGTCGGCATCCGCGCCTTCTTCGCCGCCCCCACCCTGGCCGGCCTGGCGCGGGCGGTCGAAGCGGCGCGCGACGCGACGGACGGCGCGTCCCTCCATATTCCGCGGGCACCACGGGCGCCGCGGGCGTCGCGTGCATCGGGCCCTGCGGGGGTTTCTCTCCCCCTCTCCTTTGCCCAGCAGCGGCTCTGGTTCTTCGATCGCCTGCAGCCGGGCTCGACGGTCTACAACCTGCCGATGGGCTACCGCCTGCGCGGCCCGTGGAGCCCGGCGCGCCTCGCCGCCGCCCTTTCCGAGATCGTGCGCCGCCACGAGGCCCTGCGCATCACCTTCGCCGACACTCCGACCGGACCGGCGCAGGAGATCGCGCCACCGGCCCTATCGAAGGTGTCGCTTCCGGTCGTCGACCTCTCCGGGCTGCCGGTCGAGCGCCGCGAGCCGGTCGCCCTCCGCCGGGCCGGCGAGGAGGCTCTCCGCCCCTTCGACCTGGCGCGCGGACCGCTCCTCCGCACCCGGCTCTTCCGGCTCACCGGCGACGACCAGCTCCTCGTCCTCGCCACCCATCACATCATTTCGGACGGTTGGTCGCTCGGGGTGCTGCTCCAGGAGTTGTGCACCCTCTACGCCGCCCCGCGGCCGCTCCCCGAGCTGCCGATCCAGTATGCCGACTTCGCCCTCTGGCAGCGCGAGCGCCTGGCCGGCCCGGTGCTCGAAGGCCAGCTCGCCTACTGGCGCCAGCGGCTCTCCGGCCAGCACGACCTCGAGCTGCCGACCGACCGGCCGCGCCCGCCGGTGCAGCGCTTCCGCGGCTCCATGGTCCCCTTCGCCCTCGGCGCCGCGGCGAGCGACGGGGTGCGCGCGCTGTCGCGGCACTTCGGCGCGCCGCTCTTCATGACTCTCCTCGCGGCCTGGAAGGCTCTGCTCCACCGCTATACCGGACAGACCGACTTGCTGGTGGGGACGCCAACGGCCGGCCGCGACCGGGAGGAGGTTTTCGGGCTGATCGGCTTCTTCGTCAACCTCCTCGTGCTGCGCACCGATCTTGCGGCCGACCCGTCGTTCGCCGAGCTGCTGGGGCGGGTGCGGGAGACCTCCCTCGGCGCCTACGCGCACGGCGAGCTGCCCTTCGAGCGGCTGGTCGAGGAGTTGGCCCCCGAGCGCAGCCTCGCCCGCTCGCCGCTCTTCCAGGTGGTCTTCTCCTTCCAGGCCGCCCCTGCCCCGCTGCCCCATCCGCCGGGCCTGGCGCTCGCCGAGGTGCCGCTCGCCATCGAGGCCGCGAAGCTCGACCTGACGCTCGGGGTGAGCGAGGCGAATCCGGCCGGCCCGACGCCCCCAGCCGGGGAGGGGTTCGCCGCCTGGCTGGAGTACGACCGCGACCTCTTCGACCGCACGACAGTCCTGCGTCTGGCCGGCCACTTCAAAACCCTGCTCGCCGGCGCCGGCGCCGCCCCCCGTGCCCGCCTCTCCGACCTTCCCCTCCTCACCGCTCCGGAGCGCGCGGCGCTCCTCGCCGAGTGGAGCGATACGGCGCGGGCGGGGGAGCCGGGCGCGTTGGTCCACGAGCTCTTCGCCGCCCACGCGAGGCGGCAGCCGGAGGCTCTTGCGGTGCGATCCGGGGACCGCCGTCTCACCTATGGTGAGCTGGCGGCGGCCAGCCGGCGGCTCGCTCATCACCTGCGCACCCTGGGGCTCGGCCCCGAGCGGCTGGCCGCGGTCTGCGCCGGCCGCACCCTTGAGCGGGTGGTGGCGATCCTCGCGGTGCTCCAGGCCGGCGGGGCCTTCGTCTCGCTCGACCCCGACTATCCGCCCGAGCGGCTGGCGACCATCCTTGGCGAGATCGAGGCGCCCGTCCTCTTGACCGAAGAGGCGATCTCGCGCCGCCTGCCGGCCACCCGTTCTGCGATCGTCCTTCTCGACCGCGAGATCCCCGGGCTCCCGGCCCCGGAGGCGCCCCTGCCGGCGAGCGGCGTGACCGCCGGCAACCTCGCCTACGTCATCTACACCTCGGGCTCTACCGGCACGCCCAAGGGGGTGGCGATCCCGCACGCCGGCCTCTCCAACCTGGTGCGCTGGCACCATGCGGTGCACCGGGTCGGCCCCGGGGATGCCGGGGTCCTCGTCGCCAGCCCCGGTTTCGACGCCTCGGTCTGGGAGCTCCTGCCGATGCTCGCCGCCGGCGCCGCCCTGCACATCCCGGACGAGGAGGCCCGCTTCTCCTCCGCCGGCCTGCTGCGGTTCTGGGCGGAGCGGGGGATCACCCTCGCCTTCCTGCCCGGGCCGCTCGCCGAGGGCATCCTGGAGGCACCGCTGCCCCCCGGCCTCGACCTCCGGTTGCGCGACATCGCGGTCGGCGGCGACCGCCTCTACCGGCGCCCCCACCCGGATTTGGGCTTCCGGCTGCTCAACATGTACGGCCCGGCCGAGGCGAGCATGATCTCGACCGGAGTGCTGGTGAACCCGGACGGCGGCGTGCCGACGATCGGCCGGCCGATCGACAACGTCCGCGTCTACGTCCTCGACCGCGCCGGCCGGCCGGCGCCGGCCGGGGTCCCCGGCGAGCTCTACGTCGCCGGGGGCGGCCTCGCGCGCGGCTACCTGGGACGGCCGGACCTCACCGCCGAGCGCTTCGTGCCCGACCCCTGGGGCGTCCGGCACGGCGAGCCGGGCGCCCGCGCCTACCGGACCGGCGACCGGGTCCGCTTCCGGCCCGACGGCGAGGTCGAATTCCTCGGCCGGCTCGACCACCAGGTGAAGCTGCGCGGCGCGCGGGTGGAGCTGGGCGAGATCGAGGCCGCGCTCGGCCGCCACCCCGGGGTGCGCGAGGCCGTGGTCCTGGCCCGCCAGGACGGCCCCGAGCCCGGGGATACCGGGGACCGCGGGGATCGCCGGCTGGCCGCCTACATTTTGCCCGGCGAGCCGGAGCCGTCCGCCGCCGAGCTGCGCGCCTTCCTGGAGGGCCTGCTCCCCGGCTACATGGTGCCCCAGGACTGGGTCTTCCTGCCGGTCTTCCCCTTGAACCCCCACGGCAAGGTCGACCGCCGCGCCCTGCCCGCCCCCGAGCGCCAGGCCGCGGCGGCGGTTCTGCCGCGCACCCCGATCGAGGAAGTGCTCGCCGGCATCTTCTGCTCGGTGCTCGCCCTGCCGCGGGTGGGGGTGCACGACAACTTCTTCGCCCTCGGCGGCCACTCGCTCCTCGCCACCCAGGTGGTGACCCGGGTGCGCGAGGCGTTCGGCGCCGAGGTCCCGGTGCGCGCGGTGTTCGAGGAGCCGACGGTCGAGGGGCTGGCGCGGCGGGTTCTGGCGGCGCGTTCCACCGGCCTGCCGCCGCTCACCCGGGCGCCGCGCGGCGGCGGGGTGGGGCTCCCGCTCTCCTTCGCCCAGCAGCGGCTGTGGTTCCTCACCCAGTACGAGCCGGATAGCCCAGAGTACAACATCCCCCAGGGCTTCCGCATCGAGGGGCCGCTGGCGCCCGAGCGGTTGAAGCGGGCGGTCGACGCCATCCTCGCCCGCCACGAGGCCCTGCGCACCACCTTCCCGGCGGTCGACGGCCAGCCCATGCAGCTGGTGGCCGACCGGCTGCTCCTCGACCTGCCGGTTACTGACCTTACTGATCAGCCGGCCCCGGAACGCCACGACCTCGCCCGCCGGGCCGCGGTGGCCGACGCCGTCCGCCCCTTCGACCTCACCCTGGGGCCGCTCCTCCGTGCCCTCCTCTTCTGCACCGGCCCCGAGGAGCACCTGCTCTTCCTGAACGTCCACCACGTCGTCTACGACGGCTGGTCGGGCGGCGTCTTCGCGACCGAGCTGGCAGCGCTCTACGCGGCCCTCTCCGCCGACCGCCCCGCGCCGCTCCCCGAGCTACCGGTCCAGTACCTCGACTTCTCGATCTGGCAGCGCGGCTGGCTCTCCGGCGAGGTGCTGGCGGGCCAGCTCGACTACTGGAAAGGACGCCTCCTCGGGGCGCCCCCGCTCGACCTGGCGACCGACCGGCCGCGCCCCGCCGTGCGCACCCACCACGGCGGCACCGCCGACCTCGTCCTGCCGCGCGCCCTGGCCGAGGGGCTCACCCGCCTCGGCCAGTCCACGGGCGGAACGCTCTACGTCGCCCTCTCGGCGGCGATGAAGGCCCTCCTTCACCACTATACCGGCCAGGAAGACCTGACCCTGGGCACCCTGATCGCCAATCGTACCCTCCCTGAGACCGAGCGGATGATCGGCTTCTTCGCCAACACCCTGGCCCTGCGCACCGATCTCTCGGGCGATCCCGCCTTCCGCACTCTTCTCGAACGCGAGCGCGAGGTGGCCCTGGGCGCCTACACCCACCAGGACCTGCCGTTCGAGAAGCTGGTCGACGAGATCAACCCGCAGCGCGACCTGGCGCGCACGCCGATCTTCCAGGCCATGCTCATCCTGCAGAACCAGCCCGGCGGCCCGCTGGTGATCCCCGGCCTCCGCATCTCCGAGGTGCAGATCGACAACGCCACCTCGAAGTTCGAGCTCACCCTCTACGCCATCGAGCGGGAGGACGGGCTCGCCGCCTACCTGGAGTACAACACCGACCTCTTCGACCCCGCGACCGTCCGCCGCTTCCTCGGCCACCTGGCCGCCCTCGCCCAGGGCGCGCTGGCCGACCCCGCGCTGCCGCTCTCCGAGCTTTCCTGGTTCTCGCCCGAGGAGGCGCGCCAGCTGCTCCACGACTGGAACGCTACCACCGTCGAATTTCCCCGCGACCGCTGCCTGCACGATCTCATCACCCTCCAGGTCGCCCGCACCCCGGGGGCGGTGGCGGTCGAGCTGGAAGGCGAGCGAGTAACCTACCAGGACCTCGACGGCCAGGCCAACCGCCTGGCCCGCCATCTGCGCCGGCTGGGGGTGGGGCCGGAGGTCCTGGTGGGCCTCGCGGTCGAGCGCTCGTTCGACATGATGGTCGGCCTCCTCGGCATCCTCAAGGCCGGCGGCGCCTACGTGCCGCTCGACCCCGAGTACCCCCGCGAGCGGCTGGCCTACATGCTCGAACAGTCGGGGCTTCGGGTCCTCCTCACCCAGGAGCGCCTCCTCGGCAAGTTCCCGGCCCTGCCGGAGACCGGAGCACGGGTGCTCGTGCTCGATCGCGACGAGGACCGCGCCGCGATCGACGCCGAGGACGCCACCCCCTTCGACAGCGGAGTCCGCCCCGAGAACCTCGCCTACATCCTCTACACCTCGGGCTCGACGGGCAAGCCGAAGGGCGTGCAGATCCCGCACGGCGCGGTGGTCAACTTCCTTCTCTCCATGGCCCGGCGCCCGGGGATGACGAGCGCGGACACCCTGCTCGCCGTCACCACCCTCTCTTTCGACATCGCCGGCCTGGAGCTTTACCTGCCGCTGGTCCAGGGCGCCCGGGTGGTGCTGGTGCCGCGCGACGTGGCGCAGGCCGGCGAGCAGCTGCTCGATCGCCTCACCCGCTCGGGCACCACGGTGATGCAGGCGACCCCCGCCACCTGGCGCCTCCTCTTAGGGGCCGGCTGGAAGGGGGACGGCCGGCTGAAGGTGCTCTGCGGCGGCGAGGCGCTGCCGCGCGACCTGGCCGACTCGATCCTCGCCGAGGCCGCCTCGCTGTGGAACGTCTACGGTCCCACCGAGGCGACCATCTGGTCCATGCTCCAGGAGGTCCGCAAAGGCGAGCGGATCTCGATCGGCAAGCCGCTCGACAACACCCAGGTCTATCTCCTCTCCCCCCGCGGCCGGTCGGTGCCGGTGGGGGTGCCGGGGGAGCTTTCGATCGGCGGCGCGGGCCTGGCGCGCGGCTATCGCGACCGGCCGGACCTCACCGCCGAGCGCTTCGTCCCCGATCCCTTCTCCCAGACTCCGGGGGCGCGACTCTATCGGACCGGCGACCTCGCCCGCCACCTGCCCGACGGCACGGTCGAGTTCCTGGGCCGCATCGACCACCAGGTGAAGGTGCGCGGTTTCCGCATCGAGCTCGGCGAAATCGAGACCGTGCTCGCGGAGCACCCCGGAATCGCCCAGACCGTGGTGCTGGCGCGCGAGGATACACCAGGAACCAGGCGCCTCGTCGCCTACTTCGTAGCGCGGACCTCGGAACCACCGAAGAGCCAGGAGCTGCGCGATTTCCTGAAGTCCCGGCTCCCCGAGTACATGGTGCCGGCGCTCTTCGTCCCCCTGGAGACCCTGCCGCTCACCCCGAACGGCAAGGTCGACCGCCGCGCCCTCCCGGCGCCGGACCAGGACCGTTCCGAGCGTCCCTACGTGGCGCCGTCCACCCCGGTCGAGCTGGAGCTCGCCGCCCTCTGGGCCGAGATCCTGGGGGTCAAGCGCGTCGGGCTGGACGACGACTTCTTCGAGCTCGGGGGCGACTCGCTCCTCGTCATCCGGGTCGTCTCCAAGGCCAACAAGAAAGGGCTGGGGATCACCACCAAGCAGCTCTTCCAGCATCGTACCTTAGGTGAGCTGGCCCGGGTCGCAGGGACCTCCCACGTCCTCGCCGAACAGGGGGAGGTCGAGGGGGTCATCCCCTTCACCCCGGCCCAGCTCCACTTCCTGGACCAGCGCCACACCCGGCCGCACTACCACAGCCTCGGCATGATCCTCGAAGGCAAGACGCCGCTCGACCCCTGGGCGGCCCGCGAGGCCTTCCGCGCCGTCCTCGTCCACCACGACAATCTGCGGGTGCGCCTGGTGGAAGATGAAGTGGGAGCGCGCCTGCTGACCGACCCCATCGCCCGCTGGGAGGCGAACCTGCCGTTCCTGCGGGTCAGACTGCCACCGCTCGACGGCGACGCCTGGGAGCGGGCCTTCGCGGCGATCAAGACCGACCTGATCGTCGGCTTCGACCTGCACCGGGGGCCGCTCCTCCGCGGGGTGCTGATCGAGCGCCCGGGAGAAGTCCCGGAGCGGACGGAGCGTACCCTCGTCCTCATCGGCCACTTCCTCATCGCCGACATCGGCTCCTGGCAGACGGTGCTCGACGACTTCGATCTCGCCTACCGCCAGGCCCTGGCTGGCGAGGCGATCCAGCTTCCCGCGAAGACCACTTCGGCCCGCCAGTGGGCCGACCGCCTGGCCGAGCGGGCGCACTCGATGGACATGGGGCCCGAGAAAGAATACTGGTTCTCGGACGCCCGCCGCAGCGCCCCCGCGGTGCCGCTGGATTTCCCCCAGGGCGTGAACACCATGGCCTCCTCGCTCTCGGTCCGCATCGCGCTCACCGAAGAGGAGACCCGCGCCCTCCTGACCGACATCTCCCGCACCCACAAGGTGCAGATCGACGCCATCCTCCTCACCTCGGTCCTCTACGCCTTCGCCCCCTGGACCGGCGCGAGAAAGCTCCAGATCAGCCTCCTCGGCCACGGCCGCGAGCCCCTCTACGACGACGTCGATCTGACCCGCACGGTGGGCTGGCTCAATACCTTCTACCCGGCCTTCCTCACCCTCCCCGAGGGCGACGATCTGGTCGCCGCGGTCCAGCACGTCAACCAGCAGCTCCGCCAGATCCCCAACGGCGGGATCGGCTACGGCGTCCTGCGCTACCTCTCGAAAGACAAGGATTTCCTGGAGAGGGTGCGCACGATGCCCGAGCCGGGCCTCTTCTTCAACTATTTCGGCGACGACAATTCCAAGGAGCTGGTGGGCCTCACCAAGCTCGACGGCTTCGGCGGCTACGGCTACGACGGCAGCACCCGCCGCGGCTACCCGCTGGCCTTCGGAGTTTACATCCAGCAGGACCGGATGATCCTGCGCTGGGAGAGGAGCGGCAACGTCCACCGCGAGGAGACGATCCAGGCGGTGGCGGAGCGGTCGGCGGAGGTGCTGCGGCGGTTGATCAGGGGTTTCGTAGGGGGCCACGTAGTGGAGCGGAAATTCGGTACCTTCGCGGCCCCTCCCGCAGAGTCATCCTGAGGGAGCCTTGGCGAGCGAAGGACCTGGGCGGGGGAGCGTCCACCTTCGCGGCTCTTTCCCCCTCCCAGGTCCTTCTGGCTCGCAAAACTCGCCCTCAGGATGACGATAGGAGGAGGCGCCGCGGACACCCGGCATAAGGACCGATCTGTGAGATCCACTGCACTCGCTCGTCACCCTCTCAGAACTTCGCGCTGAGGTCCTCCCACTCTGGGTTCAAAGACTCGATCAGCGCGATCTTTCGATGCCGTGTCCAGCCCTTCACCTGCTTTTCCCTCTCGATCGCCGGCCGAATTTCCGCGAATGCTTCGCAGTAGACCAGTCGATGGATTTTGTACTTCTGTGTAAATCCGGCAATGGTCCCGTCCTTGTGCTCCTGAATGCGCCGCGCAAGATGGTTGGTCACTCCTGTATACAGAGTCTTGGAACGGCTCGCCAGGATGTAGACATGGAATACCGGCATTCAGGTCTCCGGGGACGATGGCTCGGGCGATCGTGTAGAGGCGATCGGCTCTCGCTCGATTGGCAACCTATCCTATCGTCATCCTGAGCGCAGCGAAGGACCTGGGTGGGGGCAATGCTCCCTACCCCCAGGTCCTTCGCTGCGCTCAGAATGACCCGCCGGGAGGGTTGAGATACCTGAGCCTCTGAGGTCCGCCCTATCCAAAGATCCCGAATTTCTGGCGCACTACACTAGAGGAGTGCGGCGGGAATTCGGTTCCTTTTCGCGGTCCCTCCCGGAGAGTCATCCTGAGGGAGCCTTGGCGACCGAAGGACCTGGGCGGGGGAAGCTTCCGCCTTCGCGCCCTCTTTTCCCCCTCCCAGATCCTTCTACTCAGGATGACGATCGAGCGATCCTTAGTTCCAACTGATGATGCCAGCGTGGCCGGGCGGTGGTGGATCCTCGCCATCCCCACCCTTGACTACCTTCAGCATCTCTGGGTCGAGCGTACGTTGCACGTCCTTCTTCTTCTCGCGGCCGAGCTTCTTCATAGAGATCCTCCTGGTAAACGAATTGTTCGCGAATCTTACGATACCTAGGATCTCCTGTGAAGTACCCCGAAGAGCGCAACCTCACTCCGGCCGCCAGCCTTTCAACTTCTCTTCAACCTCCTCCGGCTTCACCCCCCGGCTCTCCCACAAGGCCCGGAAGTTCGCCTCCTCCCAGATCTCGCGCTGGCGCTGGGCGTCCTCGATCGAGCGATGCTTGTAGACGCCGGGAGGGAACCGGCGGGGGAAGACGCGGGCGGAGAACGCCCAGAGCGACCGGATGGCACGGAAGAGCTCGGGAGAGCCCGGCTCGTACCAGACGTTGCCCTCCATCTCCTCGACGCTGCGGAACTTCCGGATCGGCATCAGTCACCCTCCAGGCGGAAGCGTTGACGAAGGGCCGTGGCATCCCCCCAGTCCTTGGGTCGGACCGTTCCCTTCTTCATCCGGTAGAGCGTGCGCGGGGAAGCGACCCAGATCGGCTGTCCGTCCAGCTCGACCCGAACCGGCTCCAAGTCCTGGAACTGGAAGGCTTCGCCCAGCCGGGTGAGGATGTCGAGATGAAACGGAACCTCTGGGGGATTGTACTGCACGGCGGGGTAGTCCCCCAGGAGCTCGTCGACCGAGATCTCTTCGATGTCGGGATCGGCGAAGACCGACCGCAGCGCCGCCTTCATCCGTTCGAGGTTGTCGCGGTCCGGTGCGACGAAGAGGTCCAGGTCCTCGGTGGTCCGGACCAGGCCGAGTAGGTTGAGCGCGATGCCACCGATGACGATGTACCGGACCCCCTCCCGCTCGAGGGCCGCCGCCACCTTCTTCGTCACGTCCAGATCCATCGACCGTCCTCTCGAGTGAGGTCTCCCACCTCAAGCCGACGAGTGTGTCTCCCTGGGAGCGCTGGCGTCCTCGCCGGCTTCTTCGTCCCCCGCCCGGCCGGCGGGGACGCCAGCGCTCCCAGGGAAAAATCTGCCTCGCTTGTACAGATCTGCCCCAGGTCAGACATCTACTGGAGAAGCTCCGGGTGGTGCTCAGGGAGCCAGCCCACCAGGAAGTCGAAGCCGCGCCGGCGACTCTCCGAGCGCAAGCGGTGCCGCCAGCGAGGCCAGCCTTCGACGATCGCTGGGAAGCCCAGGAGGCGAACGATCTCAGGATAGGGGGCGTACTCCAGCAGGCGGACGGCGGCCCAGTCCCGATCGAGACGGCCCCGGGTCTTCTGTCCATGGAGGAGGGCCTGAAAGTCCTTCTCGTCGAGGTCGTAGTCCCAGAGATAGGCCGATCGTGCCATGGCGAGAGCTTAGCGCAAGAGAGCGGCGGACGGCGGAACGCCAGGCATGCTTTGCCCTCAGAGGAGTTTAAGAAATCGGTCCAGATCGAGGCGAGCTTGCTTCAGGATGTGGGAAAGTGTCGAGCGCTTGATGGGGCGGTGGGCTGGGACGATGATCTTCAGAGTCTCCTCGCCGGTCCTCTTCTGGAGACGGATATGGCTGCCCCGTTGACGTACGACCAACCAGCCGTCCCGGCGCAGAGCGCGGATCACCTGCTCGAAGCTCAGAGTGGGGACTTTGCTCAAACGGCGACTTCCAGGACTTCGGCGTCAGGAGCGAAGTCCCAGTCGTCCTCGACGGGCTCAAGATAGAGCGCGATGGCTTCCTGGACATTGGCCAGGACCTCGTCGCGAGTGTCGCCCTCGCTCAAACACCCGGGTAGGGCCGGGACGACTGCGGTGTAACCGCCGTCTTCGCTAGGCTCTAGGACGATCCGTAGCTTCATGGTGCTCTCCGAGTATTGGTTTGCCCAACTCCCGGCTGTGAGTATACCCTTACTCTCCACCACAGCCGGAACGAGGTGACGGAGAAGTTCTTCGCCGCCGCTTTGGGTAATCCTCCCCAGCCTCTGGAGGAGGCCCCTTCCCGGCCCGAAATGGCCCCCCAACCCCTCCAAATTCAAAAAAAGCCCCGCGAAATACATTTCGGCCCAAGCAAGATCTAAAACACGCGGCCCGGAATTCAAAAAAAGTCAGGCGAAATGTATTTCGGGTGGCTCGAAATACAAAAGAAGCCGGGCGAAATTCATTTCGCGGGGTCCGAAATGAATTTCGAGCGACCGGAAATGAATTTCGACGGGCGCGAAATGCATTTGGAGGCGTTTTGCGGGTCGCCACGGTCGCTCCGCAAGCCGATCGAGAGCCAAACTCTGGGCTAAAGGCAGGCAGGACTGAGCTTAGGCCAATCCTTGCTTTCCTGCAAGCTCTAATCTTGAACAGAATTGTGCAGAACCGCTTGACTTCTGTTCCGGTCCGAATATCATGTGCCCCACTGAAGCGAACCTTTCGGGTCTGTGGAGACCTGGAACCTTCCGGGCAGGGAGCCCGGGAGAGCTACCGCTTCCAAAGGAGGGCGGAGGCAAGAACCTGTAGGCGCGGCAGGGACCGCGCGCGGTTGCGAGAGATGTCAGAGATGGGGGAATGTGGAGGAGAGCTCCCGGATCAGGAGAGCCCTCCTCCGAAACTTCCCGGAACGGTAGTACCCGTAACCGACTACGGAGAGCGCCCGGTGTTCTCATGCGGAGGATCCGGACGCGTCCAAGAGGGACAGCTCCGTAGCTTACCCCAAAAGCGAAGGAGATTCAAATGAGCACGCAGACGAATCCGCCGGCCAACCCGGCGAAGGGCAACCTCCAGGGCCAGACGACCCTGGCCGCGAAGATCGACCGCTGGCAGAACATGAACGACCACGTGCAGGCGCAACTGGCGGCCTTTCCCCAGCTGAAGGACTTTCAGGTCGAGTTTCAGCAGATCATCGACGAGGCAAAGGCACTCCGCCTCCAGATGAAGGACATTGAGGCGGAGTCCCTGAGCGCAACGTCCCGGCGCAACGATCTGATCGTCACCGGCGACGACCTCTTCTCCCGCCTGAACCATGGCCTCCGGTCCGCGCTCGGGCCGAAGAGCGAGCTTCTGGTCAGGTACGGCCTGAAGCGTGGGAAGGTCGGCCGCAAGGCCAAGGCGGCGCAACCCGCTCCCACCCCCGGTCCTCCCGCCCCGCCGCCCGTCGAAGTCCAGGGGCACCCGGCGGTGGACCCGGGCCCTCCTGCCAAGGAGTAGCCGGTCGTAGTACCCACAGGTAGCACGTCCTCCCCCGGGGCGACCCGGGGGAGGACGGTTTCCTACGGCGTCCGCCGCCAGTCGCGGTCGAAGGTGCCCCGGCTGGTCCGGGAGCGGGGCGAGGGCAGATTGCCCATGGCGCTGGGAAGCTCGTCCAGGTGCTCGGTGAGCGAGGGGTAGTGGGTGCGGATCCTGCCGTGGCGCAGGATCGCCTGGCAGAAGCAGTTGTCCCAATCCTTGTCCCAGTCCTGCCCGGAGCCCTGGCAGATCTTTAGCGCCTCGTCCACGTAGCGGCGCAGGCGGTCCGGGGCGACCAGGACGGCGCAGGTGCCGTACCAGTTCGGGCCGTCGTCGTACCAGCGGTCCTCCTGGGCGTAGCCGCCGGGGTTGTAGAGCCAGCCGGCGGCGAAATCGGGGTCGTTCGGCCACCCCCAGGTCTCGACGTTGTGGCGCAGGTGGCGGTTGACGATCACGTCATCCTCCAGGAGCAGGACGAGGTCGGCCGGAGAGGCGGCCGCCCTCCGATGGGACTCCTCCCAGTGCTCCCAGGCGGTCTGTCCCGGCGGGTGGAGCCGCCATGTGACCGGCCCCACGTCGCTCGCCGCGAGGCTCTCGCGGAGCAGGGTGTGATGGGGCTCCCGATGGGGGAGGCCCCAGACGAAGACTTCGAGGGTGGGAGCGGTCGTTCTTTGCAAGTCTCAGCCCTCCTGCCGGGGAATCCATACCCGCTCGGCCGGTTGGCCGCCGCCGACCTCCTGGGCGTAGCGGCGGACCGCGGCTTCCGGGCTCGGCGCCTCGTGGAAATCACGGAAGAGGCCGGGGAGCTGCGAGCGATAGGCACAGATGGCCGCGATCTTCGCCGCCAGCTGCTCCGCGGTCAGCGGGAAGAGGCGGGGCTCCCAGCGGAGCCCCTCCTGGGCCTGCAGAGCGCGGTCGAGCGCGCCCGGCCGTTCGGCATAGGGGTAGTCCTCGTAGAACCAGACCGCGATCCCCCGGTCGGCGAGGTGGCGGGCGGCGGCGTGCGCCAGCTGGTGGTCGACGTGGCAGCCCACCCCGAGGGGCGCCTGGACGGTGACTTCGCCGTCCGCCGGGAGATGCGCGGCAACCCCGACGGCCAGCGCCGCCGGCCAGGCTTGCTCGGCCGGATGGACGGCGCCGAAGAGCGCCTCCCGGGTGGGGTAGAGCCAGGCGCCCTCCGGGTCCTGCCGGTAGAGCGCCTCCCGTTCCTGGAGCCGGCACGGCGCGGCGCCGAGGAGCTGGAGCGCCGCGTCGTCCTCCTCCTGGCGGCGGCCGACCAGGTCGGGCGGATCGCCCCAGCGCTGGTGGAGCTCTTGCGCCAGGGGCGAGAGCGCGGGACCCGGCCGCCCGCCGAAGAGGGTGAGGACGCGGACGGTCTCCCCGGCCTCGACCCGCTGCCGGATCTGGCCGCCGCAGGAGAGGACGGCGTCGTCGAAGTGAGGGGAGAGGATCAGCTGCACGGCGTTTCGAGGGTGGCGATCGAGCGTTCGGCGGCGGCGAGGAAGGAGGCGCGGACGTGCTCGGGGGAGAACTCGGGGCGGCGGGCGTTCGCCAGGGCGCGCTCCCGGTAGTGGGGGAGCGCGGCGAGCACCGCGCGGACCTCTTGCTCCCAGGCGTCCGGGTCGGCCCAGGCGGCGACCGCGCGCCCGCCGGGGCCGAGCATCTCTTCGAGCCCGCCCCGCGCGCTCACCACCGCCGGGATGCCGCTCACCTGGGCCTCGACCACCACCCGGCCGGCCGCTTCGAGGAGCTGGGAGGGAGCGAGGAGCAGCCGGGTCCGGCGGTAGACGTCCTTCATCTCGCTGGTGCGGCGCATCAGCGAGACGTTGGGGAAGGGAGCGAGTTGGCGCTCGACCTCGGCCAGGCCCTCGGCGCCCAGGGGCCAGCCCTCGACCGCCAGGAAGCGCTCCTCGGGGAAGCGGGGGAGGAGGGAGAGGAAGATGTCGAGACCCTTTTCGGGGATCGGGCTGATCAGGGTGATCGAGCCCAAGGGATCAGGCTCGACCCGGTAGTCCGCCGCCGGAACGACCGGGTAGAGCACAGAGGCTTCGCAGCCGCTGTCCGCCCGGATCTCGCGGCGGAGGAAGTCCGAGCAGCAGAGCAGCTCGGTGCCGGCGGCCACCGCGGCGCGCAGGCGGTCGGGATCGAAGCGGACGTCGTGGAGGTAACAGACCGCCGGCAGGCCGCGGTCGAGGACCAGGTCGGCGACGGAGCACGGCGGACGCGGGTTCTGAAGGAAGACGACGTCGGGCTGGAATTCCTCGCAGGCGCGGGGGAACTCGGCGAGGACGTCGTCGACGGCGCAGACCGGGTAGCCGCAGTCGAACCACCAGCGGTCGCCGTCGAGCCGGAAGGAGCGCAGGCCCAAGGCGGCGAAGTCCGCAAGGTTGGGGTAGTACTCGGGGCCGGGGGTCCCCTGGGCGAGCTTGGGGATGAGCGCCTGGCAGAGGACGCCGGGCTGGGCGGCGAGGGCGCGGAGCACGCAGTGGTTGACCCGGTGCCCGCCGGCGAGGGCCAGGGGGTAGGAGGCCCAGGTGTCGGCGAAGAGGACCCTCACGGGAGCGCTCCGGCCGGTGTCGCCGCGGGGCTCGTCTGCGCCTGGAGCGCGGCGCGGATCTCCGGCGCCTCGTCCAGGGGGAGGAACCGGTAGCCGTGCTTGACCAGCCGTGGGACGAGGAGGCGGGTCAGCGCGTAGGTGTTGTTCACCCGCGCCAGCGCCTCCTCGGCCGAGCTGTCGTGGAGGAGGACGATGCCGCTCCCCGCCTCTTCGATACGGGCGAAGTAGGCGTCGGCGCAGGTCTCGGCGGTGGCGCCGTCGCGCCAGTGCTCCCAGTCCTTGCCGTCGACGTCCCAGAGCACCGGGCCGGTGTAGCGGCGGGTCCGGGGATCGGCGGCGAGGATCGTCGCCACCTCGCTCGACCAGGCGCCGAAGGGCGGCCGGAGGAGCAGGGGGTCGCCTTCGTGGTCATCGGCGACCTCGGCGACCTCGGCGACCACCGCCGCGCTGTCGGGAAGGAGGGCGGGGAGATCGGCGTGGGTTGCGGTGTGGTTGGCGATCCGGTGCCCCCAGCCGCGCAGTTGGGCCAGCAGGTCCGCGGCGGTGGCGGCCCGCTGGCCGAGGACGAAGAAGGTCGCCGGTATCCCCTGGGCGAAGAGGTAGGCGCCGAGCTCGTCGGTCCGCGGACCGAGGCCCGGACCCGCCGTCCGCCCCGGCCCGTCGTCGTAGGTCAGGCAGAGCGTCTTCGGGGGCAGCCCACCGCCCCGGAGGCGGGTGGTCAGGCAGGGCATGGCGGCGCTTCCTCTCCGGTCGGGACCGGGTCGATCTTCGCGACCTGCTCGCGCCATAGCTCGTAGAAGAGCCCCCGGTGGTCGAGCAGGTCCTGGAAAGACCCCTGCTCGACCAGCCGGCCGCCGTCCAGGACGACGATGCGGTCGAGGCTGCGCACGGTCGACAGGCGATGGGCGATGACCACCGCCGTCACCTGCTCGAAGAGGCGCTCCAGGGCGGCCTGGATGAGCCCCTCGGCATGACTGTCGAGGTTCGAGGTGGCCTCGTCCAAGAGGAGGAGAGCCGGCTCTTTGTAGACCGCCCGGGCGATGCCCAGCCGCTGCTTCTCGCCGCCGGAGAGGCGCACTCCCTTCTCGCCGATCGGGGTGTCCACCCCCTGCGGCAGAAGGCGGACGAGGTCGGTCAGGTTGGCGATGGCGAGGGCCTGGTCGAGGCGCTGCCGGCGCTCGGTCGCGGAGAGCCCGGGCCGCTCCTCGGTCGCGATCAGGACGTTGTCGGCGAGCGGCAGGTTGAACACCTCGGTCTCCTGGAGGACGACGGCGGTCGTCCGCAGGTAGTCGGCGCGGTCGATGGCGGCGAGCGGTACGTCGTCGACGAGGATCTCCCCGCGGTCGGGGGCGCGCAGCTTCAAGAGGAGCTGGAAGAGCGTCGTCTTGCCCGCCCCGGAGGGGCCGACGATGCCGATGCGCTCGCCTCTGTGGATCGTCAGGTCGAAGTCCTGGAGCACGGGCTGATCCTGGTAGGAGAAGGTGACGCCGGCGAGGGAGATCTGCCGCCAGTCCGGCGGCATCGGCCGGCTGCCCATGGTTTCGAGGACCGGCCGGGCGTTCAGGATGGACATCATCCGGCTCACCGCCACGGCCCGGACCTGGGTCTCGTTCGAGACGTAGGAGAGGTCGGAGGTGGCCCGCCAGACGTTGTCGAAGTAGGTGTTGAAGAGGACCAGGAGGCCGATCTCGAAATGCAGATGCAGGATGCCGTAGCCGATGTAGGCGGTGGCGAGGAGCCGGAAGAGGGTGGCGTAGAGGTTGACCGAGCCTTCGCGGATGCGGTAGACGAAGATCCGCCGCCGGATGCTCTCCATCAGCCGCCCGACGGTCGCGACGAGAAGGCGATGGAGGGCGCCGCCCAGGCGGAGGGCCTTGACGGTGAGGATGTTCGACACCGCCTCGAAGGAGAAGCCCTCGAGCGCCTCCTCGCGCTGGTGGACGACCACCGCTTCGCGCAGGGCATGGCGGGTCAGCCAGTGGGAGAGCGGGTAGTAGACGAGGATGAAGAGGAGCAGGGCAGCGCTCAGCGGGCGGTTGACGGCGAAGAGGACGGCGACGGCCCCCACCGTGCTCACCAGGGCGGGGAGGAGCTGGCCGAGCGCCATGCGCAGGAGCTGGTGGACGCCGTCCTCGCCGTTGGCGATCCGCTTCATGCGGTTGCCGGTGTTCTCGCGCTCGTGCCAGTCGAGGTCGAGGGCGAAGAGGTGGCGCAGGGCGGCGACCTTGGCGTCCAGGCCGGCCTTCTCGGCGATCTGGAAGCCGTGGTAGTGGCCCAGCTCGCGCAGCAGGTAATGCCCGCAGCCGAAAACCGCCCAGAGCGCCAGCAGGAGCCAGAACCGGCGTTCCGCGGTGTCCCCGGGCCCCCCGGCATGGACGAGGAGGGTCACCATCTTCCCCAGCGCCCAGCCGGGATAGAGGCCGGACAGCTCGCTGGCCAGCAGAACGAGGAGGGTGAGGGCGAACCGGCCGCGGTAGGGACGGACGAAGTGCAGGACGTCGGCGAAGAGGGTGCGGACGGGATAGAGGACGCCGGCGGCGGCGGCATCGTCCGGCCCCGGCTCGCCGCTCCGGGGACCTCTCGTCGTCGCCTCCGTCGCGTCCATCGTGGCTCGCCCTCAGGCTTCAATGAATGGAAGTGTGCACGGCGATCCCGGCGTGACAAGGGTTGCGAGGAATGAACTATACATTTAAGATTACACGGTAGGCAATTTCGAATCAGCTGTCCCGCTTCTGCAGGGGAGCGCACTTCAGCTTGTAGCACGCGGAGATGTCAGACTCATGATCGAGCCAGCGATCGCCAATCCCCGGTACGACCTCAAGGTGGCGCGGGCCATCCTGCCGACGCGGTACGGAACCTTCACCGTCATGGCCTTCGCCGACCCGGCGAGCGACCGGGAGGAGGTGGCGCTCGCCATGGGCGAGATCGACGACGGCCGGCCGGTGCTCACCCGCCTGCACTCCGAGTGCCTGACCGGCGACGTGCTGGGCTCGCTGCGCTGCGACTGCGGCCCGCAGCTCGCGGCGGCGCTCCGGGCCATCGCCGCCGAGGGGCGCGGGCTGCTGCTCTACCTGCGCCAGGAGGGGCGGGGGATCGGCCTCTACAACAAGCTGCGCGCCTACGCGCTCCAGGAAGAGGGGCTGGACACCGTGGAGGCCAACGAGCGGCTGGGCTTCCCGGCGGATCTGCGCGACTACCGTTTCGCCGCCCGCATGCTCCAAACCCTCGGGGTCAACGGTATCCGCCTGCTGACCAACAATCCGAAGAAGGTCCGCTCGCTCGCCGAGGCCGGCATCGAGGTGGCGGGCCGGGTGCCGCTCCTCATCCCCCCCAACGCCCAGAACCTCTTCTACCTGCGGACCAAGCGGGAGAAGATGGGCCATCTGTTCGCCGACGGGCACCTGGACGCCGCCGATCTCACCGATCTCGCGGGTCGGAAACGGCAGATCTGAGGCCTGCTCGCGACCGCCGATTCCACCTCGGCGATGCGGCCGCCTTCGCCCGGAGCCGCCGGCGTAGGAGATACCCGGTCAGTAGGGCGAGCAGCAACCCTCCAACGAGCCTCAGGAGACCGGGGCTTCGGGGAGCGCGCCGCGGGGCCGGGGGCAGCCGCCATTGGCCGTTGCCGGAGAGGACGAAGCCGGCCCAGGCCTGGGCTGGCGCCCCGGCGCGGACCCGTTCCCGCTGCGCGGCCGAGAAGGCGGTGGCGGCAGTCTCGCCCGCGGCCAGGTGATCGTAGAAGACGGCGAAGAAGGACTCGGCGTCGTCGTCGCGCAGCGGCCAGAGGCTGCCGACCACCACCGCCGCTCCGGCGGCGAAGAAGGCACGGGTGAGGCTCATCACCCCTTCGCCTCCCACCACGGCGCCGGCGGCGCTGCGGCAGGAGGAGAGCGCGACCCGGGCGAGCGTCGCCCGCAGCTCGGCGTACTCCTCGTTCGAGCCCGACACGGCTCGCGGACCGATCTGCGGTTGGAGCTCAGGGCTCTGGCTCATCGGAGGAAGAGAGAGGAGACCGCGAAAGGCTAGCACAGATCCCGTGAACGGTGAGCCGTCCGGTCGGGGCCGACATCCTCTCTCCGCGATGGGAGAGACTGCCGGCAAAGTAGGGGAGCTGCGGCGCTGGTTGCCCGCATTCTGGACAGAAGAGGGGGAGCTGTTGCGCCGGTTGCCCGTACTCTGGACAAAATAGGGGAGATCCAGCGCCGGTTGCCCCTACTCTGGGGCAAAGTAGGGGGATTCTAGAGTGGGAGCCCCCTATTCTGGGCGAAAGTAGGGGGGTTCTAGAGTGGGAGCCCCCTATTCTGGGTGAAAGTAGGGGGGTTCCAGAGTAGGAGCCCCCTGTTCTGGACGAAAGTAGGGGATCTCCGGTGCGGGTTGCCCCTACTCTGGAGCAAAGTAGGGGGATTCCGGCGCCGGTGCGCCCTATTTTGGGCCAGCGCGGGGATCTCCGGCGCAGGATTGTCTCGACGAGCTGGCTTGACGGCGCGTCCGGCTGGGGAAACAATCGTACAGTCCCCAGCCGTTTCGCAAGGACCACCTCCTCCCGATGCCCGGCAAGCTCTTCCTCTCCCATGCCCACGCCGACAAGGCGGCGGCTCAGGCGCTCCGCCGGGCGCTGGAGGACAGCGGCGTCGCGGTCTGGGAGGATGCGCTCGAGCTACGCGCCGGGGATCGCCTGGCCGACCTCGAACGGGAGGTGAAGGGCGCCCGCGGCCTGCTGCTGCTCTGGACGCCGGCGGCGACCGAATCTGCGTGGGTGGAGCGCGAGGCCGGCTGGGCGCAGGAGGCCCGCCGGGCGGACCCCGCGTATCGGATCCTCATCCTCCTCTCGGGCACCGGTGAAGTCTCCGCCCGGCGGTTGCTCGGCGAGGAGCTCCTCTTCCTCTCCGCCGACGGCGCCGTCGAGGCGGTGGTCCCGGAGATCCGCCGGGCCCTGGGCGAGCGGGCCGCCTCCGGTCGCGTGGCCGCGGTCCCGGCGCCCGCGCCGCCGCTCGAGGAGCTGGTGATCTCCTTCGACGACGCCCGGATCGAAGAGTCCGGGGGACGGCGCCGCGCGGCGGGGCGCTTCCGGATCGAGCACGTCCCCGCCCGTGGCACCGGGAGCCGGAGCGCCGCGTTCGACTTCGTGAGCCCGCTCGGCCCCCTGGAGAGCGAGGAGATCCGCTGGTACCTGGAGCGCTATCCCGGCTGGCCGTTCGGCACCTTCCGCGAGCGGGCGCAGGCGCTGGAGGCGAACCTGCCCGAGTGGGGGAGGACGCTCTTTGACGCAACTCTGGGCAAGGCCGGCGCGCAGATTCAGGCCTGGCGTAGGGCCACGGGGCACGCCCATCGGGTGATCGTCGAGGTCGATGATCCTGGTCCCTCGGAGGATGCCGCGACGCCGGACGGCACCGGGGCCGCCGCCCTCCTCGCGCTCTCCTGGGAGCTCCTGGCGGACGAGGATGGCTACCTCTTCGAGGGCGCGCTCCGCGCCCGGGTGGTCCGCCGCATCCCCCGGGGGACTTCGCTCGACCCGTTCCCCACGGCGGATCGCCTGCGCGTCCTTCTCGTCCTCGCGCGGCCCGAGGAGAAGGGGGTGGCCTTCCTCGACCCGCGGGTGAGCGCCGTTCCTCTGATCGAGGCCCTCGCCCCCCTGGGCCACCGGGCCGAGCTCTCGGTGCTCGAAGACGGCACCTTCCCCGCCTTGCGCCAGGCGCTGACCGAAGCCGAGGCCGAGGGCCGCCCCTTCCACGTCGTGCACTTCGACGGCCATGGGGTCTACGACAAGCACCTGGGCTTGGGGATGCTCTGCTTCGAGAACCCCACGGATGCGGCGGAGAACCAGCTCGAGCGGCGAGTGGAGCTGGTCGATGCCGAGCGGCTGGGCGTGCTCCTGCGCGAACGTCGGGTGCCCCTCTTCGTGCTGGAGGCGTGCGAGACCGCGCGGACCGACGATGCGGTGACCGCCTCGGTTGCGGCTCGGCTCCTCCGCGTGGGGGTGGGATCGGTCCTCGCCATGACCCACTCGGAGCTGGTCGAGACGGCGCGTCGCTTCGTGGGGCGCTTCTACCAGAGCCTGGCGGCGGGGGAGCGGATCGGCAGCGCCATGGTCGCGGCGGAGCACCACCTGCGGGATGACCCGTATCGCGGGGAGGTCGGTGGGCATGGTGAGCTGCGCCTCGTCGACTGGTTCGTACCCGTCCTTTTCCAGGAGGAGGGAGGCGACCTCCAGCTCCTCGCAGCCGGATCGGTAGATCCGCTCGACCTCGCCGTCGAGCGGAAGGTCCGCGAGGGGGATCTCCCGCGGGCGCCCGCCCACGGATTCGTGGGGCGAGCGCGCGAGCTTCTCACGGTCCAGCGGTTGCTGCGTAACCGACGCGTCCTCACTCTCCTCGGCGAGGGAGGCCAGGGGAAGACCGCCCTCGCGGTAGAGTGTGCCCGCTGGCTCCTCGACCTGCGCCGTTTCGAGAGGGTTGCCTTCGCGACCGTCGAGGATCTGCCCGACGCGCGGGTGCTCCTCGATCGCCTGGGCCGACAGCTTGTCCCGGGCTACTCGGTGGCGATTGCGGAGGGGACGGGCACCGAAGAGGAGAAGCTGCATCGGGCACGCCTTCCGGTGGAGCGGGTCCTCGCCGAGCGGCGGGTGATCCTGGTAGTGGACAACCTGGAGTCCGTGCTCCCTCCGCAGGGACAGCCGGCTCCGGCAGGATTAGAGGAGATTCTCGCGCTCCTCGCCGGCCTCGCGCAGCAAGGTGACACGCGGCTGCTCCTAACCAGCCGCGAAGCGCCGCCGGCTCCCCTTGACGGAGTGGCGATCCGCCTGGGTCCGTTGTCCAAGCGAGAAGGCCGGGCACTGATCGCGGGAGTCCT
>Ga0137403_10000059_pt1 | contig 115250 bp, 95 predicted proteins | sample CZOMad2_1_16fung_FD_122057 | JGI IMG/M metagenome (GOLD analysis project Ga0137403, IMG submission 122057) | Vadose zone soil fungal communities from Angelo Coast Range Reserve, California, USA - CZOMad2_1_16fungal (Hybrid Assembly) | ecosystem: Environmental > Terrestrial > Soil > Vadose zone... | reverse complement strand
GCGGGAAATCCGCACGTCCGGTTCGAGGAGGGGAGAGTGGGCCGCATTTTGTCGCCTTCTCTCCTACTCTACTGGATCCGGTTACAATGATTCGCAGCAAATTCTAACGCTTACTTCGAGGAGTATCTGAAATGATCCGACCACAACTGGCGGAGTTCATGCGCCGCCTGCGGCGTAAATCGGTTGCCATCATTCCCGCGGCTCGCGAGGCGGTGCGCTCAAACGATACCAACTATCGTTATCGGCAAGACTCGGATTTTTATTACCTCACCGGGTTTGAAGAGCCGGAAGCCATCGCGGTTATTGCGCCGGAACACGAACTGAAATACAGACTCTTTGTCCGGCCTCGGGATCCGGAGCGCGAAATTTGGGATGGCCGCCGCGCCGGTGTCGATGGAGCAACGCGAAACTTTGGCGCGGAGGAGGCTTATCCAATCGCGGAGTTTGGGGAAAAACTACAGGACATCCTCGATGGCGCGGACACCCTGTACTATCGTCTTGGAGTTAATGCCGACCTTGACGAAACGATCATTCGTCAGATCGCCCGGATGCGCTCTTTGAATCGAAAGCCGATTCACCCGCCGCAAACTATCATCGATCCCGCCACCATTGTGCACGAAATGCGAGTTCTAAAGAGCGCGGAAGAGATCGAGTTGATGCAGCGAGCAGCCGATATCGCGGCTGAAGCTCACTGCGAAGCGATGAAAGCGGTGCGGGTGGGTATGAAAGAGTACGAAGTAGAGGCGCTGATTGAGCAAATCTTTCGCCGCCGCGGTGCGGCGGGCCCGTCGTACACGTCGATCGTCGGCGCTGGCGCAAATGCCACGATTCTTCACTACATCAACAACGACGGGGAGCTGCGCGACGGTGAGTTGCTGCTGGTTGACGCCGGAGCGGAGTACAAAGGTTATGCCTCAGACATCACGCGAACTTTTCCCATCAGCGGCCGCTTTACAAAGGCTCAGCGGGAGATTTACGACGTCGTTCTGGAAACGCAGATGTCCTGTGTAGAAATGGTTCGGCCCGGAACTACCCATGACGAGTTGAAACAACATTCAATTGAAATGATCACGGAGGGATTGGTCCGGCTGGGGCTTTTGAGAGGTAAGACGGAGGATCTAATCAAGGAAAAGAAGTACGAACAGTTTTATATGCACGGTCTTGGGCACATGTTGGGTATCGACGTGCACGATGTCGGACGATATTACTTCGACAAGGAGTCTCGCGCGCTGGAACCGGGAGTTGTTATGACTGTCGAACCGGGCATTTATATATCGCCGGAAACGAAGGACATACCCAAACAATACCTCGGCATCGGCGTGCGGATTGAGGATGATGTAGTGTGCACCGAGAAGGGACCGCACGTGCTGACCAGCAAGGTTCCGAAGCAGCCGGAAGAGATTGAGGCGCTGATGGCACGGTGAATCCGCAGAATCCGCAGAATCCGCAGATTACGCAGATTTAGAAAGCAAAAGGCAGTAAGCAGGCAGTAAGCAGAAGGCAGTAAGCAGAAGGCAGACAGCGGTAGCCAGAATACCAGTATGCAGAGCGCCGCAAGTTTTACGCCCGGACCGCCTTCCGCTTACTGCTTTCTGCTAACTACTTACTGCCTTCTGCTTTCAAATCTGCGTAATCTGCGGAATCTGCGGATAACTACGACGATAACTCTGCCACAATCTCTCGCATCGCCTCGCGGCCTCGCTCGACTTCATCGGGCTTGAATGAGACAGCACCCACAACTGCATGGCCCCCGCCGCCGTAGCGTTCGCAAATCTTCGCGATGTTGTGTGTCCGCGGTCGAGGCGCCCAGGGATTGGATCCCACGGAGATCTTTGTGCGCTGAGGGCCACGGGTCAAGGCTACCGAATAGGTTGTTTCAGGATAAAGATAATACGGAATGAACTTGTTAAAGCCCTCATAGCCCTCATCCACCAGATCAAATTGCACTACCCCATTCGCAAACTTCGCTTTGCGCCGAACCGCTTCCAGCGTTTCTCGATGCTGCTGGAGGATTGGCGCAAACCGCCGCTGTACTTCCGCGCTTGTCGCTACTTCTGCAAGCGGCTTTGCCGTTAACTCCCGGATTAAGTGCTCGATGAACAAGTCGTCCGGATCTGCTTCAATCACTTGCATTAGTTGCAGCGCAGGTTGCTTCAATTCGACGCACTGGGCCGGCGATTCGTAGAGCGCGCCATCGATCACGTGGGCCCAATCAACCAATTCTCGAAGCGGCCGATCGTCAAAACCGAACTTCTCACGAGTTATGTCTGCGATTAGCTCGGTGCAGGATTTTCGCGTGGCATCCAGAAATTTTTGACCTGTCTGGTCAGCTCTGAAATGAGCTTCGTCTTCCGGAGTCAGGAAAGCGGACTCATGATGGTCGAACCACCAGGTCAGCCGTTCCGTGGCGGCATATTTGAAGTCAACAATAGCGTTCTCGTCGCCGTCAAACATCTCGAGGTCAAATAGTATTCCCGGTCGATGCAGCAGACCTGCATATTTGATCTCAGCTTGCGGGTGCACTCGTTCCTTATAGAAACGTGAGAAAGTAGCGGCCGAGGCCACGCCGTCGAAACAATGGCCGTGATAGAGAAGTCGAAGGTTCATATGTATTCAGTTAAAGCGAAGCGCGACATCTTAGCAACCGCGAACCTTTCCCGCAAAGGCGCAACATCCAGAGATTACGCAGATTACGCAGATTACGCAGATTAATGCAGTAAGCAGAAGTCAGTAAAGCAGAAGGCAGAAGGCAGTAGGCTGTAGGTAGTAGGCAGTAAAGCAGTAAGCAGAAGGCAGAAGCAGTAAAGCAGCAGGCAGAGGCAGAAGGCAGAAGCAGTAAAGCAGCAGGCAGAGGCAGAAGGCAGAAGCAGTAAAGCAGCAGGCAGAGGCAGAAGGAGTAGCTTTAGGGACGTGTAACGTTTGGCCGGGTTCAGCTTTCGAATCTGCTTGCAGCCTCCGCTTGCAGCCTTCTGCTTACTGCCTTCTGCCTTCTGTTTCTGCTTTTAATCTGTGTAATCTGCGGATTCTGCGGATTCTTTAGTTCTTGCAGGGAGTGATCGCGGAGGCGGTCGTCGGCTTTAGGCGATCCGCAATAAACTTGTCTACTTCATCCTCGATTGGTTCGCCATTTACGACCCAGGCCTTTTCGATCAACACCTCTCCATCTTTTGCAAGCTTTGCGGGTTCGAGAAAGATGTTCCAAGGCGAGCCCCAGTTTCTCGTGTCACCTGTGGTCTGACGGTAACCGTAATGCGCAGTCTTGGTTTTGTCCTCGCGGGATTCCGACTCGCTTACCACCGGGTAAGGTGACCCGGCCGCGCCAAAGTAGTTGCGGGCATCATCGCGCGTTGCATACTCGCTGACTCCGATCACCTGAAAGCCCTGCTCCTTATACTTCTCGTAGAGCTTCGCTGCTATCGGAGCTTCATTGCGCCAATTTGGACACCAGGGGGCGAAATAGACAACCATAACCAGTTTCTTGCCGGTCGTTAACGAGCGCAGATCAACTGGTTCATTGGTTTTCAGATCATTAAGTTTCCAATTTTTATAGTTGACGGTTTTTTCAACCAGCGGTGAGTACTCGTGTCCGCCTTGCGCAAACACGGCCGGAACGCAGGTTAAAACCAGAATTATCAGTCCCAATAACTTAGTCATCGTGGTACTCCAAAAACTCAGTTTCCACGTTTGGCGGTGGCCGGCGCCTCGTCAAGCAACGGCTTGATTACTGCTTCAAAAGCCTGCCGGCTCTTTTCGCCAATGAATTTCTCGCGAATTTTTCCTTCACGGTCGATGATGTAAGTAGTCGGCAAAGGCGAAGCCGGTAGTTGAGACCCAACGTCTTTTCCGCCCAGCACAATCGCGTACTCCTGTTTGATGTCTTTCTGAAACTCCCGCACGAGATCGGCAGTGTCATCGTAGGAAACGCCGATGACGCTGAGACCGCGGGATTCGAGATCCTTTTGCATTGCACTCAAGGCGGGTATCTCTGAACGACAAGGAATACACCAGGTAGCCCAAAAATTCAGCAACACGACGCGCCCGCGCAGGTCTGTGAGTTTTAGTGTTCCGCCGTCAAGTTTCGCAAACTGCACGTCGGGCGCGGGCTGGGCGGTCGAATTTATCTTAGTCGGTGCTCGTGTCTCAGCTTTAAAATTTAAGAGCGATTCGGCATTGCCCAATTTTGCCAGTTGTGAGCTGGCCAGGAGCGTAACGCGATTGGTCATTACCAGCAGTCCAATCACAATCAGAATGACCCCGGAAACCACCTCAACCTTGTGCAGATGTTTGCGAAAGTTTGAGTAGAACCCCAGGAACTGGTTGATACCGAGACCGGTGAGCAAGAACGGCAAGGCTAAACCCGCAGAGTAGAAAGCGGAGAGAAGTAAACCACTTCGCCAACCGCCGCTGGTTGCGGCCAGGCCGATAATACCGCCAAGAATTGGACCAATGCACGGCGTCCATCCGGCAGCAAACGCCAATCCGAGAGTAAACGACCCCAGTGCTCCCCGCGGTTTCTCCTGCGAGAAGAATCTGGTGTCCTTGTAGAGGGCCCCGATTTTAAGCAAGCCGATCAATTGCAGTCCGAACGCGATGATCACCAGACCGCCGATGATTCTTACCCAGGGATTGTTGATAATGGTGGCGCCCACCAGGCCCGCCGTGGTGCCGAGCGCAAGAAAAATGAGGGAAAGACCGGCGTTGAACGCGAGCGAATTCAGGATGACTGCGCTCCGCGCGCTGGTTCCCTCCTTGAGTCGATCCACGCTGATGCCAGACATTAGCGATATGTACCCGGGCACGAGCGGTAAAACGCACGGGGAAAGGAACGACAGTATGCCGGCCGCAAAAGCAATCCAGATTGTGATGTTCGAGTCTGACATGAATTTCTTTGCGATCTCAGTCGCACGCCTGATTATACGGGGAGTGCGTCAAAAGGAATAACGTCGCGGGCCAGCCATTGTTCGTGTTTTCGTGGATCTAGTTATTCGTTACAGATTTCATGATCCACGAAATTACACGAAAAGCGAAATAAACGATGTTTCTGGGAAGGCTATTTCTTACCTTGATCGGCACTGAGTCCCGGCGCCGAGGCCGGCTCGTCCAGCAACTTCTTGATCATCTTACCCAACCGGGTGATCTCCGCCTCACCTGCACCCGCGGCAATGAACCGGACGTTTCCGCGTTTGTCAATCAGAAACGACATAGGAATAGAGAAGACTCCGTAGTTAATAGCATTGTCTGACGAGTCGGCAACAACAAAACCGTAAGGCAGACGATTCTTCTTCTTGAAGTTCCGGAGGTAGGCCAGCTCTTCTGCTTGCGTAAGCTTCTTACCGTCAGCCTGGCCGTAATAGTTTGTGATGCCGAGTATTACGAGTCCTTTCTCTTTGTAGGCTTCGTGCCATTTCTGTAGTTTGGGCAAAGTGTAACGACAGGGTTCGCACCAGGGTGCCCAGAAATCCAGTAACACGACCTGGCCTAGCAGGTTCTCGAGAGTGGCAGGTGCTTGATCAATCCATTGCGACGCGGCGATTTCGGGAGGGGTTCTGGATTCCATATCAGTCATCTCTCCAAAAATCAGTCCAAAATCAGCATTGGGGTCGACAGTAGCCAGGCGAATGTTTGCCATCTTGTAAAGATTTCCCGAAGGAAGCGAGATGGCTTCTTTGCGCAGCTCCTGAAACGCGCGTCCAGCGCGTTCCGGCTGATTCTGCCGCGCCAGGGCTTCGGCGAGAAATGTTGCCGATTTGAGTAGCATGTCATCGCGCTTAAACACGTCGACCCTGCGGGTGCCGGCAACGATCCTGGCGGCCGCAAACATCTCGCGCGCATGAATTGCCATTCGTTCGTAGTTTTTGATCTTGAAGTAGGCGTCGGCTAGTAGACTCTCCATACCGTAGTGTTCCAGTGGATCCTGGGGTTGGTTTTCCAGATAGGCCGCGCTCATCGTTTCTGCTTCCGGCAGCAGGTTCTTCTTGACCGCATATAGAACAATGACTGCGCGACCAAGCTGGGCCTTTTCGCCTACTGGATTGCCGGTCAAAAATCGGCGCATCGCCGCCAGCGCTGCATCCCCGTTTCCGCCGAGGTGGTGAAGCATTCCGAGATAGTAAAAATCCTCCCCGGTTAACGCTGTACGCGACTCGAGAAGGCCTGCGTCCCGGGTTGCTAGTTCGCGCTGCTGCCCTTCGATGGTCATCGCCAACTTCGCGTCGTAAGGAACATTTTTCTGTTTGAACTCCTGAAACTTCCGCTCGGCGTAGGTGTGCGCCTCCTCATACAACCGTTGAGCGGAACGGCTCTCCGGCTTGTCTGAGTCGGAATCCTTGACTCGCCCTGATTGGGCCGTCGCTTGAGCGAGGCAGAGACAGCCAGGCAGGATTAGCAAAACGACGCGGTTGGCGATTCTCATCGTGATTGTTGTTTAGTTTGCCTGTACCAGCCCAAAGCGGTTGGCAGCAAAGGTAGCCAGCAACGGTGGTACTTCATTATCGATAATAGCTCCGGCAATCAGCTCGCCGGTTATGGGTGCGAGTAGGATTCCGTTGCGGTAATGACCGGTTGCATAAACCAGCCCCTCAATTTCATCATATGGCCCAAGCAGCGGCAAACTGTCCGGCGCCCTCGGTCGCAATCCGGCCCAGGAATTGACCACCGGGCGAGACGAAATAACTTGGGACATCTCAAATGTGCTTGATTTGATCGACTGAATTCCGGCCTCAGTCACTTCCTTGTTAAAGCCAACCCGCTCAGTAGTCGACCCGGCCAGCAGGCGCCCGTCACGCCTCGGGACTACGTAGCCACGAGGACTGTAAATAATGTGGCGAACAGAATCTGACTGGCCTTGCAAACATAGCATCTGGCCGCGAACGGGTTCGATAGGAATATCAGGCAGGCCTTTTATCCTGCTTGTCCAGGCGCCCCCTGCCACAACAACTGTGTCGGATGCGAAGAAGCCTCGCGATGTTTCCACTCCGGCGACGCGATCACTGACAAGTCGCAGAGAGTCGACGGTGATATCCGGCATCAAGGAAACCTCGTAGCGCAGGCATGAATCGATTAGTGCGCGTACTAACCGGCGGTTTTCCACCTGCACATCTTTCGGAAATCTCAGGCCGCCGCACACATTCCTGGAAATACAGGGTTCGAGTGTGCGAATTTGATTAGCAGTCAGCTTTTCAATCGCGAGACCGGCGTGCCTCTGCCAGTTGTAACGTTCCTCTATCTCCTTAAGGTCTTCAGAAGAGAATGCCAGATAGAGAGTTCCGGTTAAGTCAAGCTCGACATCTATGCCGGTTTCTTCCAACAGTGAATGCGCAAAAGCGGGATAGGAGTCACGGCTGCGCGAGGCGAGGTTGAAAAACTGATCTGGTTGGTCTGCCTCAGCCTGAGGTGCAAGCATACCGGCGGCGGCGAAAGACGCTTCCTGACCAAAACCGGCACGCTCCAACAACAGAACCTTGTTGCCCCCTCGAATCGCGAGGGCGCGCGCTATTGATAATCCAATCACGCCGCCGCCAACGATAATGATGCTGGCTGATTGTCTAGCCATGGATGAATTCAGTTGTCAGTTGTCAGTTGTCGGTTGGAGCATTATTCTGTGTCGTAGCAGTCATGCCCTAAGACGAAAAATTGATGACCACTGACTACTGACCATGACTACTGATCACTGACCACTGACAAACTGGCTACTGACCACCTTTATGACTCATCGTATCACACTGATTCCCGGCGACGGCATTGGCCCTGAAGTGGCCTCCAGCGTAGTGCGCATCATCGAAGCTTCGGGGGTGGATGTTGAATGGGAAACCCACTTTGCCGGCGCTCAGGCGCTTGAGAAATTCGGAGAGACGCTGCCAGCAGATCTTCTTGAATCGATCAGACGAAACAGAGTTGCCTTAAAAGGCCCGATTACGACTCCTGTCGGAAAAGGATTCACATCGGTAAATGTCGGGTTGCGTAAAGCACTGGATCTGTACGCGAACCTTCGTCCGGTGCGAGCGCTCCCGAATGTGCCTTGTCGATATCCCGAGCTCGATCTGGTTGTCGTCCGCGAAAACACCGAAAGTCTCTATTCAGGTATCGAACACGAAGTTGTGCCGGGGGTAGTAGAGAGTCTGAAGATCATTACTGAGAAGGCCTCTACTCGCATCGCTCGCTTCGCCTTCGAATATGCGCGCGCCGAAGGGCGCCGGAAGATAACCGCCGTTCATAAGGCCAACATCATGAAGATGTCGGATGGCTTGTTTCTTGATTGCTTCCGCAAGGTCTCAAAACACTATCCGGAAATCGAAGCAGACGACAAGATTGTTGACAATGCCTGCATGCAGTTGGTTATGCGCCCCGAACAGTTTGACGTCATGTTGCTCGAGAACCTTTACGGCGACATCGTGTCCGATCTCTGCGCCGGACTGGTTGGTGGCCTCGGTCTGGTTCCGGGAGCCAACATAGGCGAGTTGGGCGCTGTGTTTGAGGCCGTGCACGGCTCAGCGCCGGACATTGCGGGCCAGGGAATTGCAAATCCAACGGCACTGCTGCAGTCAGGTATTCTGATGCTGAAGTATCTTAACGAGCGGGAGGCAGCAGACAGGATCGAGTGTGCAATGCTGAAAGTGTTTGCCGAAGGCAAGGTGCGCACGCGCGACATTGGCGGCACCGCGAAGACGGCCGAGTTTGCCGACGCGATCATTAGCGCTATGAGAGAGGCCTGAAGAAGTCTGGGAGTCTGGAGTCTGGAGTCATGAGTCCGGACTCTAAACTCGCGACTCCAGACTCGCGACTCTCGGATTTTTATTCTTCCTACGGTGTAACGCCTGCGCCATCCAGACCGTTATAAATCTCTGGTGAAAACAGTCCGAGCCAGGGATCTGTTTTCGGCGTCAGGAACAGTTCCGCATAAACTTTCTCGTTCAACGCGTCGAGGTTGGCACGAGCTGGATCCACCGCCAACCAGGCGTGCAGTTTGGGACGCAGCATGTATTCGTTGCGGACTGTGTCCATAGCAATGCTCCACTGAAGCTTCTGCACCAGGCTCGCCAATCTTAGTTGAGGATTGAAATCTGATGAGCGTCTAATCGGAAACAAGTCTTTAGTTTGTCTGAGGATCAGACTGAAGCTTCTGTCGTCAAGCTTTGCATCGCCGATGTGCTGCAAAGCAATTCTGGTCCATGTAGGCTCATCAGTTACCACTCCAAGCGCCTCGGCATCGCGCGTGATGGCCTTCAACAGACTAACTTCGGTAATTCTCTTGGTGACAGCCAGAGGCGCGATTTCTACTGCCCGGGCCGTTCCCGTAGTCGCTGATTTCGGTAGCAGGTATTCCGGGATTTTCCCGCCCGCTTTTTGCGCATCGGCAAGCCAATTTGCCGTGAGGGTGCGAACGGAAGCGCGATGATATTCGTCCAGCATCTGAAACCGCGCTTCGGCCGGAACACGCTTCAGGCGCTCGTGAAGTTGCCGGATCTCAGCCAACGAACGCAAGAAACTTTCTGGTCCATACAATCCCGGAAGCGCATCGAGTGGTTGTCCATTGGAGGCGAGAACATAGTGAATGCTGTTGCCGGTGATTGTGCTTTCGAGCTTTCGTCCATCACCAAAATCTATCGTCACCCTTGGCACTGGGCGCACGGATTGCCAGTGAAGGATGAACTGCTCGCGCAAAACGTGTGAGACTTCCAAATTGGAATACAAGATCGTGCGGAAGAACCGACTGTTCGCACAACTGAACTCGTCGCTTAGCTTCCCCAGCAGGCGCAGCGACAGGATTGGTTTTCCGCTCGCCCGGGCTGCCGCCTCTGCCTGATTGAGGTCCGTATACCAGTAAAGGCCTGAGAGATAACTGTCTTTCTGTTGGCTGACCGCGTCGAGAGCCGAACTTAGGCGCTGCCATTCGGGAGTCACCGCGGGAGTAGTAATTTGACGATTGATCTCGTCGGAATGGATCCGAAGCAAAATGCTCAGACCGTCTGGACCAGTCTCCCGGAGTTCGGCTATGGCTGCCGCAGCCTCGTTGGGGTCGGCAGAAACAGCGGCTCGGGCGAGTATTTCAGGGCTGGTTTTGGCTTTAGAGGTCACTGCACAAGCAGCCACGCAAAAGATGAGAAGCAATACTGAAATGTTCAGCTTCATTTGAACCTCCGTGGGAATCGGGAACAGAGTCGAGAGTTCAGAACAAAGTTGAGAGTTTCAAACTGTAGAAGGCCGTTATCGGTTGGCGGTGAACTCTCAACTTCCGGGGTTCCGGCTGGGGAGTGATTCCCTTTGGAATCGGCAAACAAAAATTTGGTTGCCCCTCAAAAAGAGTCTGGAGTCTGGAGTCGAGAGTCTGGAGTCTGGAGTCGGGAGTCTGGAGTCGGGAGTCGGGAGTCTGGAGTCGGGAGTCCGGAGTCTAGGAGTCTAGGAGTCTAGAAAGTCTTGGAGTCCAGACTCGGGACTCCCGACTCTAGACTCGGGACTCCAGACTCGCTGGGCGCATTCCTGGAGGCGGTTCTCCAGGATTAGGCCCTCGTGAAAATTCTCGAGCCGTGCAAAATATTCAGCGCTGGTGTCCAGCGCGTCTCGCGGCACCAAACCGACAATCTCAGTGGCCACGATTTCGCTGCCGAGTTTTTCTGCTTCGCGTTTGACTGCTTCATAGGCTTGCGCCATTCCGGTGACGCCGTAATTGACCAGATTCATTGAAACCTGGACCAGACCGCGCGTTTGCAATTGAAACCCCAGGGCTTTAAGAAAAGGCAGGCCGCCACTGCGCGCCCGAATATTCCTGGCAATCTGGCGCGCAATAGCGACGTCCTCAGTCTTCAGATTTACATTGAAGGCGATCAGAAACGGCCTGGCTCCGACGGCAATCGCACCGGCTCGTTCATGAACTCGCAATGGACCAATATCTGGAGCCCGTTCCGGAACAGAAGCGATCTGTTCTCTCAAAAGTTCGAGTGCTCCCCGCCGAACGTCCTCGAGATTTACACGCTCAGGACGAAGCGCCGCGCTCTCATAAAAGAAAACGGGAATTGAAAGCTCGGTCGCAATTCGCCGGCCTGCTTCATGCGCCAGCGCTGCGCAATCCTCGAGGCTGAGACCGCGGACTGGCACGAACGGTAAGACGTCCGTGGCCCCGAGCCGAGGATGGACGCCGCGGTGGATGCGCATGTCGATTAACTCAGCGGCGAGGGCCACGGCTTTGACAGCGGCTTCGACGATCTGCTCGCGCGAGGCGACAAAAGTGATGACTGAGCGATTGTGATCCGGATCGATATGCGAATTGAGCACGCACGTACTGTCGACCGACGCGATTGCCTGCGCCAGCCGCTCGACGGTTTCAACTCGCCGCCCTTCACTAAAATTTGGTACGCATTCGACGACCTGGTCCATGGCTCCTTGATGCTTAATTGAAGGCTACCGCAAAAACCGTACAATCCACGAAACAACACGAACTGACACAAAAGACATGACATTCGAGTATTTCGTGTAATTTCGTGGATCGCTTTTACTTAGTCAAACAATTCAGCCCCATCTCCCCTTCCCCCCAATCCCGCTTCCCCCTTTGCCCGCTTTCCCTTAATCTCTGACCGTGGCATCGGATCGTTTCATCAACGAGAGAAAAAACTCCTGGCAGCGACTCGAGGATCTGCTGAAACTCCTGGATCGAGCCACCTTCCGCCGGCTGCACCGTGAAGAAGTGCGTGAGCTCGGCCGCATCTATCGTCGCACCGCCTCGGATTTGGCGATAGCCCGCGCAGAGTCTCGCGACCCGCGTTTAATCAACTATCTCAACAACCTCGTTATTCGGGCGCACGGCAGAATCTATCGGGCCGACGCTCAGGGCGGCAAGAAAATCCGCCACTTCTTTGCGCGCGAGTTGCCGCGTACTTTCCGGCGTACCTGGCGCTACACCGCTGTTTCGTTCACGGTGTTCTTTGCTTTCTCTCTGATCGGTTTTCTGGGTACCAAATATGATCCGGAGTTCTCGGAGATTATGGGAGTGCCGCCGGCGTTTCGGGAGTTGATGATTGAGGAAAAAAGACATTGGTGGGAAGAAATCAACGAGAAGAACCAGATCGAATCAAGCCGCATTATGACGAACAATGTGCGCGTAACGATCTACACATTTGCCTTTGGCGCTTTGTTCGGGCTCGGGACATTGTTCTACTTAGCCTACAACGGCGCAGTTAATGCGGCGGTGCTGGCACTCGTATATCGAGCAGGTTATGGCAATGACCTCCTCACTTTCATGGTGGGGCATGGAGTCGTCGAGTTGTCGTGCATTTTCATCGCCGGTGGGGCAGGACTGTTGATTGGCAGTGCGATGCTCATGCCTGGGGATCTTACGCGGGCTGATGCGTTGAAGACACGTGGCATGGAAGCAGTCCGTTTAATGTTAGGCGTGGCTGTGCTGCTGGTGCTGGCAGGCATCATCGAGGGATTCATTTCGCCTGCACCGATCAGCCCCGTCATTAAGTTCGGCATCGGCGGGATCACCGGGCTGGCGCTTTATTTATATCTATTGCTCGCGGGGAGGGAGCCCACCTAGCCGCCTGATGGTAGGGTCAACGAAACGAACCCACGTTAATGCCGCGGGCTTGTCCCGTGGAGATTGACGCATGACACTTCGCGCGCGCGCGGCGCGCTTAAACAAGGTAACGACGGGTTGTAGCAACAAGCGTGAATCTCCTCCGGGCAAGCCGGGGCATCATTTCGAGTTTGATACGGACATCGTCGCTCTGGGCAAATTTGGGAACGCCTTCCGCGTTAGGGTTATAACAACCCTCTCTCTTTCACCTGCAGGTATTTCTCGAGTAGGGCTGGTGCTAAGGCGGCTGCTGTTACATCCAGTGCTAAACCACCCTGGGATTCAACCAATCGCAAAGCAGCTTCACGCTGATGGATGATCTCCTCGGCCACCGACTGTGTGAAAAGATCTCGGACGTTAGCGGGTGCGTCGCGCACCACGGCCTTCAGATCGCGATCGGCAATCGTAACCACCAGCGGCAGGTGACGCGGCCGCAATAGCCGCAGTGACGTCAAAAGCTCTTTCGAACCTTCCTCATCCACCAGGTCAGTCAGGAGCACAACCAGCGAGCGTCGTTTGCTGTTCGCTGCTATGAACTCAAACGCCCTGGCATAGGATGGTTCAATCATTTCCGGTTCTACACCGTAAAGCGCCTCGAGCGTGGCATCCAGGTGATCGCGACCGCGACTGGGGGGCAAATAGCTCTTGATCTTCCTGCCGAAAACAACCAGTCCGGCGTTGTCACCTGCCCGGGCGGCAGCAGACATCAAGGCGAGCGTCGCATGCACTGCCGAATCGAGCTTTGTTTCCTGCTCGATTCGCGCGGTCATTAGTCGCCCGGCATCCAGCGCGATCAAAATCGTTTGATCGCGCTCGATTTGATACTGCCGCGTCGTCAATTTGCCGCGCCGGGCAGTTGCCGTCCACGAAATGTGTCGCAGTTCGTCGCCCCGAACATAGTCGCGCATGGATTCAAACTCGCGTCCCTCACCACGCCAGGATGTCTTGCGATGGGACGAAACCAGCGAGCGGGCGCCAAGCGCCTTGAGTTCCACCTCGCGCGCGCGTCGCATGTTGGGATAAACCTTAACCATGGCAGGTTCGCCTACACGTGCTTCACACCAGGCCAGCTTTAGGCGGGACAAATATCTGACGGCGGTCTGGCCAAACTCAAACCTCCCGCGCTTTGGCGGAGTCAGACCGTAGATCAACCCCGCGGAGGTCTGCGCCTCGATGTTCAAACTAGCTTCGCGTGGTCCGGATAACTTCATCTGTGGCGGATACTCGTCCTTGACAGTAAGCAGGACAAGATGCGTGCTCCGGTTTTGAATGTGCACCTCGACATCGTTTTCGGCGCCGACGGCAAAGCGACTTGCGAATTTGCGCGTTATGCGAAGGCCAACGGGCAAACGGCTGCGGCGGACATCCACCAGCACCACGATTAGCAACATCACATCGTAGGCAAGGACTATCCAGCGCCAGCCCGGATGACCCCACGACAGCGCCAGGGGCAAAAGTCCGAGAGCGAAGAGGAAATAAGAGAGTCTGGCGAAGACGAACCGCATCAGGTTTCAGGTTTTGAGTCTTCAAACTGTGATAACAGTGAGTGGCATTCAACGTTCAGATAACATAGGACATTTTCCATTCATCATTTTCCATTATTTTCCATCTTTCATTTGTCATTTTTTCATTTGCACCGTTTAGTGTGATTTCGTGGATAGTGGATTTCGTAACCAGCACGGGCCCACGAAATCACACGAATCTCCCAACTAAATGAAAAATGGAAAATGGAAAATGATGAATGGAAAATGATCTTATGTAACTGAACGTTTAATGCCTCTCCTGAGTCACTATCGAGGTACTTCAGTGCCCTTCAGGATGTCCGTGATCACCGCGTCTGGAGTTGCGCCGTCGAGTTCGGCTTCGGCACGTAATGCCAAACGATGACGCAGCACCGGGCGGGCAATGTCGCGCACGTCGTCGGGTGTCGAGAATTCTCTGCCACGAATTGCAGCGAGCGCCTTGGCGCAGAGAAACAGGGCCACCGAAGCCCGCGGACTGGCGCCGTAATAGATGAAAGGGTGATTGCGTGTGCGTCGCACGATGTCAACTGCGTAACGTTGAACGCCAGGTTCCATGTGCGCTGAACTCACCGCCAGACGACAACGTGAAATCGCGTCCGGCTCACCCAGGGGAATGATATCCACTTGATCGAGCCGGCGAGAGTTAAAGCCGGCATCCCAGTTAGCAACGATCTGCAGCTCGTCTGCTTCGGCGGGATAGTCGAGGATGATCTTGAGCAGGAACCGATCGAGCTGAGCTTCGGGTAGCGGATAGGTGCCCTCGTATTCGATCGGATTCTCCGTCGCCAGCACCGTAAAGATAGGTGACAGCAGATGCACCTCACCATCGATTGTGGCCTGGCGCTCTTCCATCGATTCCAAAAGCGCCGCCTGCGTCTTTGGCGGCGTCCGGTTAATCTCATCAGCCAGCAGGATATCCGTGAATATTGGTCCGCGCCTCAGATTGAAGGCGGACGTCGCCACATTGAAGACATTTGTCCCCGTGATGTCCGAAGGCATCAGATCAGGAGTGAATTGAATGCGGTTGAAGCTGGCATTGATAATGCGCGCAAGGGTTTTGATGGTCAGCGTTTTCGCCGTTCCCGGCACACCTTCGATCAGCGCATGCCCCTCGGCCAGAACAGCAACCAGTATTTGTTCGATGGCGTCTTCCTGGCCAACGATGACCTTTCCCAGTTCATTCCGAATATGCGCGACAGTCGCGGAGACGTATTCAAGCATGTTCATTTTTTGGAGTGCGGCGCTTTATCGCCGCTTTTCAACGAGCCAAACAAATCCATCCGGCAAATAACTCACCTCGGAAAGCGCTGACAAGGCAGCGCACTCCAAAGAGAGTAGTCAAATGTTTTCCGCCGCCTGGCGTATATCACGCGATCGCATGCGCAAACCGAGCGCACGTTCCACGTCTCGCAGGCGTCGCACCAGATCGATCGACTGTCGCCAGTTTATCGCTGATCCATTGATTGTCTCTTCACATTGACGCATCAGAGTCTCGAGTTGATGTCGGTCGAGATTAGAACGAGAAGCAACCCGCGTGGCAATCTCCGATCGCGGGCTGTTATAGTCCACCCCGGCGTAACGGGCCAACACTCGGCGAGTGCGCGAGTATATGTTTTCGATGGCCAGGTCAAAAGCCCTCGAACGCTCCTGCAGTTCAGCCATCGACGCAACAAACTCGAGCTTTGAGCGCCGATCTATTTGAGGCAAGGGCAACGGTCGCGCAAATCGGCGACCTCTGGTCCATATGATTAGCAGTATCACGAGGCTGAGTTGCAGGAAAATCGCCAGTACAGGCGTGCCTGAGAAATAAGCAACGAGAGCATTTTGGGTAACGCCTCGTCCCTGGTGGAACTCATCGAAAGCAGTCAAACCCTTTGAAGTGGTCACCAGGTTTAAAGCCAGTTGCAAGTTGTCCTTAAGACTGATGCCGTTATTGGCAACAACATAGGGATCGCTGAGCAGCACTATACGACCGCGACCATGCGGGTAATCGATCAGGATTGCTCCTTCATCGTTGCCGAGGTAAACCACAGGCGCCGGCGACATGTGCTGAGTTAGAGAGCCTCCATTAGCTTGACCTTCAGAAGGCTCAGCCATTTCCGTCTCGTCGCTATCCGACTGCTTCGTACTGTTGAAAAGCCTGATCTTCGAGGCCAGCCTTGACGGCATCACTGAGTCAATGTCACGGGTCAAAGGCGCCGGCTGAATGGGCGGCATAGGACTAACGCCCTCGGTCATAGCCTGAGCATTAGCAGGGTCGGCGCTAAAGCCGGAAAAACCGGATAACTCAGTATCAATCATCCAGCCCTGAGACGCTGGCACGAGTTCGGGTTGGGGCACGCGGTCGACAATTACCAACCGCCCACCGGCGCTAATCCAGGCCAACAGGCTTTTTGCCTGTTCCTCTTCGAATGGCATTTGTGTCTGGCCGATGATGACAAATGTTTGAACATCCTGGCCGTTGGGTCCAAGCAGCTTGTCGGTGGGTTCACGCCACCGCATAACGCGATATCCCGATTCGTTGAGAAAGTCGTAGAACGCACGCACTCCGGTAGGTCCCGAGTGATAGGTCGATCGGTTTGGCGCGAATTCCGAGTCGCGCTTCTTTTCTTCAGTGACATAGGTGGCGGCGTTAAGCACGACCAGCACCGCGACCACGATCAGGACGGTTACGAAAACTATGATTCGTTGGCGCATTTAACTTTTAGTTTCAAAGTTTCAAAGTTTCAAAGTTTCAAAGTTTCAAGTTTCAAGTTTCAAAGTTTCACCTTTCATTCAGGTTTTAATTTCCATGCTTCAAGTTTCAACGGGATCGGTCTTTTTCAACCTGAAACTTGGAACTTGAAACCTGAAACTTATTCTTGAAGCGCTTCGCGGTATCGGGAGCGAAACTCGGCCCAGTCGGTGTCAGTCGCTTGCGCCAAACCATACCAATGGCGTTCAAAACTATCGGTGAGCAAGGCCATTTTTCCGTGCAAAGATTGGCGCTCGCGCAACGAGCGAAGATAGTCTCGATTCGTCTTGTGTTGCGCCAGGCTGAGGAGCTTTCGATCGCCGAGTTCGACTAAAAGTGCGATGTAACCCTTGCGAATAGCCAGGCGGATCTCGCCTTTTCGTGCGAGCGCCTCGGCCTCGCTCAGAAGATCGACCGCTGATTGATCGGGCGCGAGTCGCTCTCCCAGGACCACGCGCGGCTGCGGCTTGCTTTTCTTCTTCTTCGGGCGCCGAAGGCGACGGAATCGCGGCGCGAAAATCCACAGCACGTAGGCAATGACGGCCAGCGCGAACACCACAACCAAGATCTGAGAAACCTTACTTATCGTATTGGCGCTGCCGGGTTGGATGGCTTTCGGCGGGCCAAACAGGCTTGATAACCATTTCAAGAATCTGATCCACAAACGCGAGAGCGCGCTTGTTTCTTCCGGCTTCTGTGCATACTCAGAACGGGCAAGAATCTCTTCGAGCTTTTTTCTCGACTGGACCTTTTCACTGGTCGAAACTCGTAAACCCTGTTCAATCTCCGAAAGTCGCTCGTTCACGGCTTCCAGACGCTCTATTATTTGATTCCGAATTATTGAGCGATCACTTGCCGAAGCTTTCTCGAGTTCGCCCAGAAGTTGATGCAGCCAGGTGTTATCAACGGTGTAGTTGGATGTATCCCATTCCACGTTTAGCCTTAACGGCAGTAGAGTCCGAACTGAATTCAGAGCCAGGTGGACGGTAGGAAGATCCTCATGCTCACCTCCAGTCCCCCCACGAAGAGTCTCGATCGCCTGCTCAACGTTCTTGTGGTAATCAGTGATGGGAATTGCCTTGCTCGGGCCGAAGCAAAGCAACACGATAATCAGAGGAGGCAGTATTTTGAGATATACCACTTTGTGTTTAGTTCGTGTAATTTAGTGGATCCGCTGTCAAATCCGGCGAAAGACAAGGAAGTTATGATTCTCGATAATTACAAATATTTAAAGTCCCAAAACGCGGCCTGAAGCCATCGGAGGAGGCGGCATTTTGCGAACGGCTTCGGAAATTGCCGGCCCGAACGGAGACTCGACCGTTAGTTTTGGCATTTCCCCCAGTTGACGAGCGGCCATCAATTCAATGTCATAGCCCTCATGCCTCACCCGTTCATCGACATACATCAGCGAAAGTCCCAGCATCCAAACCGGCGTCAACATCATCGAGCTGAGCGGTCCCAGGATGCTGTAACCAATGGCATACCACACGGGCCAGGTACTTGAATTCCATGGTGTTGGGTCCACTCCCTGCGAAATACCATACCAACCCAGCGGCACCTCCAGGATCCACAGGGCTGCCTGGGTCGCAAAGATAACGAAGAGCGTCATAGCCATCAGCCTGCGCACGTTTCCCCTGGCCAGCGAGAAGCTGCGGGACAGGGATTCAAAGACGCTGCGTCCTTCAACCAGCATTACTTGTGGAACATAGGCTACGCGTCCAATCATAAGAAAAAAGACCCATAACGCCACCGAGGTCGCCGCGACTGCACCAACGATGAAGACGAGCGTCGTCAGCCAGCCCGGCGCAAACTGAGCGACACCAAACACGCCAAGACCTATGATCATGAAAACGAAATACCAGCTGAAGAAGGCCACCATGCTCGAGAGCAGAGTCCACATAACGATCATGATGGTCGCGCCAATCAGACTCCAAAAGCGCGCGCGGACGGCGGAATAGGTAGCCCGGGCCGAGACCGGCTCGTTTTTCAGGAGATGAGCCACAAGATTCCTGGTAGCTCCACCCATCACGACAAGATTGAATACTTGTCCCCCGGCAACTAGCAGAACAGCGAAGAGAAGTAGAAAAACGTAAAGTGCAAGTCGCGAATTGTCTGATGCGCTAGTGACTCCGCGCCAGGCAAAGGTCCAGAGGATTCCGCCCAGCGCCGCCACGATGACCGGAGGCGCGGCAATACGCATCAACGTCCAGAGGTGACGCCGATACTGTCTAACTGCGCGATCTATCAGATCGCCAGCCCCGAGAGGAGCATTCGGAAGATAGGCGGTTGGTGAAATCACGTGTTGATTAACAACTCGCGAACTGTTAACTCACTTGATGGTATCGCGGTTTTTGTTGAATGCGAACTCGCTAAGATGGAATATCCAACTGACTAGTACGGGCCTGACTTTGGATTGAATTGAAAGCCCAAAACTGAAAGTGTGCGGCAAGTTCAGCGCCCATTCAAGCCTGAAGTCAGAAACTCTTGGAAAGCGTTTGTGTATCGTCTGTGAGTTGGGCCGAACGCGAGGTGCCTTTAAGGGTGCTGCCAGACCGAGCCGTCAGAGAATTGGATGCGCGCAACGATGACCTGCTCAATAAAAGGCACTGCATCCTTTTTCTTGAGCAAGCGCGCGTCTACGGTTTTCACTGGGGAGATGAAATAGAGCACACTGACCTCTTTGCTTTTCCCAGACTTGATTCTTTCGTCGCTGGTGAATTGGTGACGCGCAAGCTCCTGCTTGGTGATTGGATCGATGAAAATATAGTCCCAATCGATAGACTTGATCGTCCTCTCGCCGTCGTTTCTAAGCGTCACTTTATATCTGTAGCCGTCACGAGGCAGTTCGGTTTGTTGGGCTTTAGCTTTGGCCTGTTGGTGGTTGGTAATCTGGGTTTCGAGCCTGGCGACCTTACCTCTATCCCCTGCATTTCTGGCAGCGGCGAGCTGCTGTTCCCTCTGGGATTGCTGAATCAACTCATCCTGGGAGGCCAGTGAAGCTACTGAAGGTCTGGGTCGTATCCTCTCCTTGTTCCAGCTACATTTGACAACCACGACGGGACTGCCGGCATCTTGAGCAATGACGGCATGGCCCACTGCGCAAATTAGTAACAATACGAGAAGCCCACCCGTTTTAATTCTCCTCATGTTTGTTCTCCCAATGTGACTGGCAGAAACAAACGGAGAGCCCAATTCTTGAGTGAGCCCTCCGGAAAATAAATTAAAAGTTCAGTCCACCACCGATGTGAACCTCAGAAGCTATATTTCAAGCCAAGTGTGATGGTGCGGTTGCCCCAATTGTTCAGGTTCTTTCCGAAGTCAGGATTGGTCAAGCTGTTGACCGGCCGGCCGTAATTATCCTGGTTGAAAGCGTTCAGGAAGTCACTGCGGAAGATCAGTCGATGAGGGTTCTCGCCCCAGGGCATCTGGAACGTCTTTTGTACGCTCAGGTCGCTGTTGAAGAAGCCGGGCGCGCGGAAGGTATTCTTGCCGAGGTTGCCATTGCCCAGGCTGTTCACCAGCGGCAGACCGTTGTTTCCAAGCGGCACGATGAACTGGCCACCAACGAGCGGGCTGGTGAACGTGCGGAAGTTGCCCGTGACCGGGTCGAGCACGAGCGTGCCGTTCGGGTTGAAATTCGGGCGGTCACCGCCGCCGCCGTTGCCGTTCGTGTCAACGCCCGTCAGCATCGTGAAGGGTTGGCCCGACTGGCGTGTGATGATGCCCGAAAGCTCCCAGCCGCCAAAAATCTGATGCCCTATGCCCTGCCTGAAGAACTTGCTATTGAACGTCGGAACCTCATAGATGAAGTTGGCGACGAGGCGGTGTTTACGGTCGAAGGCCGACAGGCTCTTGTCAGCTTGGACGTTGAAGAAATCCTGCGGGATCTGAGGTGAGCCGCCAGTGATCGCGCCCACGCCGAGCGACTCGTCGTTGTCTGAGATCAATCTGCTGAACGTATAAGCTACGCCGAACTGGAGGTTGTTCGAGAACCTCTTGTTGACGGTCACGAACGCTGCATTGTAGTTACCATGCGAATCAGTCGCAATCAGGACGCGTGAGCCAAACTGCGGGAAGAGGCGGCGCGCCTGCAAGCTTGGGATCGAGTTGGCATTGCGAGTCGTCTGCACAGTGGCTATCTGGGCCGCCGTCAGGAGTCCGGGGTTGGCCTGGAGTTGGTTAATCTGGTTCTTCGAGCGGCTGCCGGTGTAGCCGACCTCGAAGATGTAGCTGCGCGCGACCTCGCGCTGCCAACTCACGCTAAAGAGCTGCGAGTAAGGGTTGACTGCGTTCTCGGGCGTGTTGACGTACGTGGCCAGCGGGTTGAAGACGGGTGCGCCCGTTACCGTCGCGATGTTGGGGTAAAGGTCCTGAGTGTTGGGCGAGACGACCTGCCCTACGACCACGCGCGGAAAGTTCGACGCGTTAACCGTCAGGATGTTGTAGAACAATACGTCATAGGCAATTCTATAACCGCCGCGGATGCTGGAGAGACCGTCTCCGAAAATAGTCTTCAGGAAGCCATTCTCAAATCGCGGGCTGTACGCAAACCCGAAGGCCGGCGCGAAGTTGTTGTTGTCCCGCTTGGTCAGGCCGGGAACGAGTGCCGCGAGGCTCTGCGCGTCGGTAGCACCGAAGAAGCCAAAGGGGGCGTTCGCCGTCTCGTAGCGCAGGCCGAAGTTGAGGGTCAGGTTCGGGGTCGCGCGCCAGTCGTCCTGAACGAAGTAGAACTGCTGCGTTTGGCGGGCGTCGAACGAGGCGGTGTTGAGCGCCTGCGCGAACGTGGTGGCCCTGTTGTTGATGTAGTCCTGCAGGTTGGCAAAGGTAAACGTGCCCTTCGAGTCGAACGCGGCGATGTTAAAGAGCTTGAGCTTACGAATGTCCGCGCCAAACTTCATCGAGTGGTTGCCCGATTGCTTGGAGACCGTGTCAGAGAACTGAAAGCTGTCCTGGATACGTCCCTGCGGGAAGTTCGACGCACCGCCGATGGTAAACAAGCCCGTAATGGTGGCCGTCGGGCTGTTCGGGTCGTTCTCAGGGAATCCGAGATTGCGGCGAATGTAAGAGAAGCGAAACTCATTGAGAAAGCTCGCGCTGAAGATGTGCGTCTCGCTCAGCGCCAGGTTCTGGTCGAAGATATTCTGGTCACCGGCGAAGATCGAGCCGAAGTTGGTGTTGCTGATGACGTTGACGTCGGTAGTCTTGTTGGTGATGTATCGGCCCGTCAGGTTATCGTTGATGCCGATCTTGTGATCAATTCTAAGCGTGTGCGTGTAGTAGTCGGCTGGTTGCGTGATGCCGACGTTAGTCTGACCGGTCTGGATCGCCACACCGTTGACAGTTTGATTGGTAAGATTTCGGAACTGAACGCCGGTACCATAGACGGTATTCAGGAAGCCGAGGCGAGAGAGTACGGCCGCGCGACTCCCCGCCGACTGGCCTGGTCCGAGCGGAACGGTCGAGAGCGCCGCTAAGCCAGCTGGCGTGGGCATTCGGGTTGTTGCCCCGAGGGACGATCCCGGACGCTGCTTGTCTGCCTGGAAGAGGTAGAAGAAGAAAGTGCGGTCGCGACCGTCAATAATGGCGCGGCCACCTTCGCCAAAGCGCGGCAGGTCGAGCGGCCCGCCAAAAGTGAAGCCAAATTGGTTGCGCACGAACCGGGCCGGGCGCGTCAGGCCTGATGACTTCTCGAGGTTGTCCAACGCGTTGAGGCGGCTGCCGCGGTAGTATTCAAAGGCATCGCCGTGGAAGAGGTTTGTTCCCGAACGGGTAATAACGTTGATTTGCGCGCCGGAATTGCGGCCAAATTCCACATTGTAAGGGTTGGTCTGTATCTGGAACTCGCCAACACCCTCCGGCACCACATCAACAGTGGAGATGGTGACGCTCAGGTCGTTGTTGTCGGAGCCGTCGATCGTAAAGTTGTTATTGCGGGCTCGCTGACCGTTGGCTGAGATGCCAGTGGAGCCGGGTGCGCTGAAGACGTTGGGCGATAGCAAGGCCAGGTTGTTAACGTCGCGGGCGGCGCCCAATGGTAGTTCGACTACCTGGCGGGCCGTTGCGGTCAGGCCAATCGTCGGATTTGTCTTATTAAGATTGATGGCCTCCTGGGCAGTGGTAACTTCCACGGTGCCGCTGACAGAGCCCGCTGTGAGCTCGACGTCAAGAGTAGTTTCCATACTCTGTTGGACAGTTACGTCACGGTTCTCAATCTTGGAGAACCCTGCTCTCTCCACCGTTACTGTATAAGTTCCAGGTTCGATCGCGCCGATGCGGTAGAAACCCTCGTTGTTAGTCAACGCCTCTCGCGATACGTTAGTCTGGGGGTTAATGACTTTTACCTGTGCGTCTGGGATTGAGGCTCCAGCCTGATCGCGCACAGTACCTTTTACGGCGCCACGCGTCAGTTGCGCTCGCATCTCAGTCGGGAACGACAAGATTCCGAATATCGCTATGGCCAATCCTAGCGACAGTTTGAAAAACGACTTGCTTCGCATTCTTATTCCTCCATCAAAGTTAAAAGCTTCCAGCTTTCGGCGGGCGTGCAGCAAACCGGCGTTGTGATTAAGGTCGGTTGCCGCTATTGAGGCAAAAACAGGCGGGAGCAAGATCTATGCCATATTAGACAGGGCTCTAAGTCTCGTATTGATTGCAAATAAAGCGAACAGCGTTATGCCGAGGCTCTAAAAATTCGGATTTTATCCGAGTTTCTGAATTCCGGAGTCAGCGAGTCAAGTCACAAAGGAAATGACAAATTTTCGCAGGGTGTTAGGGTGTTTGTGAGATTAGCGTAAAATGAGCCGGCATTGGTGGACTTTAGACGTTTCTCTTTACTACTTCGAGTTCAAAGTTCAATTCTTTGCCTCGCATAATATTCGAGAGATAAAACTCCCAAAACTTTCTTGTGAACCGCAACGAAGGCCAACGGGTGTCCAGATTTGTGAGCCATTCAATTCCCAGGGCGCGCCAAAGATTAGCCAGGCTCACATATGTGCGAACGGGCTTCAATTCCAGGTCGGAATAAAAGGGAAACGGTGTCAGCTCAGGCATGAAGCAGGTGAACGAATAGCTATTGAAATGATTACGATGAGTGGGATCAGTAGCCCAGTCGGGATTTGAGTAGTGCGGAGTAACGATTTTGATTCGACCCGCAGGCTTGCATACTCGATGTAGCTCGGAGACGAAGGCCATCACATCGGGCACATGTTCAATTACGTGGCGGCAGATGATTTCATCAAACTCGTTATCGGCAAACGGATAGGGAAGGCTTCCGAGATCGTGAATCACATCGGCATGGCTTTTGGAGTTGGAATCGATGCCCACTGCGCCCGGAAACTTGTTTTGACCGCAGCCGACATCGAGAATCTTTTTGCGCTCGAGGTGTGGCGCGGAAGTTTGCCGCTCGGGTTTGCTCATCGCAGCTCGAAGTTAGTTGCCCCGGACAACGAAGTCGGCGAACGACTCGAGGTCAAATGCATAAATCGGAAGGTCGAAATCGCGCTCGATCGCTGCCACTGTCAAACCATCCAGGAAGATCGCCTCATCGCTCTTGAGCATCTGACGCGGAATAATTACGAAGTCACCGCGAATATGATTCTTCGCGGTCCGCAGGTCTTGTCCTGTTAGCAGCCCTGCAACCGAGACATCTCCGCCGAAATAACCATTCTCGACTGCTTGAACATGCAATGAGGCGCCGGCTTTTGAGTTGAGGGTCTCGAGCAGGCCGCTCAACACGGGGGCAAAAAGGGTCCCGGTGAGGATAGTTCCTCTCAAGCCTGTCAACCTTCGCTTTCCGACTCTTCTTAGCAGTGAGCTAAACCGGCTGCTGAAGGCCCGCACCATCCCCACGCCGTCTTCAATCTGCGGATATTCGCCATAGTGAGTTCGAGCTGGAACACTCAACCCTGCCCGCAAGTAAATCTCATCACCCAAAAACGCGAACGTAGTTCCCAGCCGCCGGCGCAGCTCTTCTTGTACGGGAGTGATCGCGCTGACAGTCTCGCGACAAAAGCCAGGTGTCACGGGAGTTAAACGCGGATCGGTGTTGTAGCGTGTTAGACCAAGTGGGACTATCGCCACGCTTCGCACCCGCGGATATTCCCGGGCAAGATCCGCAATAGTTTTCTGCAATATCTGGCCATCATTGATACCCGGACAGAGCACCACCTGCGCATGGAGTTCGATGCCGGCTGAGAGCAGCCGGTCCATCTTGCCGCGAATATCGGCGCGCTTCGTATCCACTCCGAGCAAATAAGCGCGAACCTCCAAATCAGTGGCGTGCACCGAGACGTATTGGGGCGACAGACGTTGTTCAACGATCCGCTCCATCTCGTCATCGGTTATGGAGCTCAGGGTGGTGTAGTTGCCGTAGAGGAACGAAAGCCGAATGTCCTCATCGCGGATAAACAGTGAAGGACGAGCATCGTCAGGATTGCCTTTGCAAAAGCAAAAAATGCATTCGTTGGCACACTGTCGCGGCACGATCTGCTCAAAACTGAGGCCAAAGTCCTCGCCTTCGTCCCGCTCAATTTCCAGCTCCCAGTCTTCTCCGCCCTTCTTGCGGACCTGCATTGCGAGTTGGGTCTCGCCGGCAACCTGGAAGCGGAAGTCCAGATAGTCTCGCACTGGACGGCCATTGATCTTGATAATTCGATCACCAGGTTCGAGCTCCAATTCAGCTCCCAAACCCGCGGGAATGACCTCCGCGATTTCCACGCCGCGCCTGCGTATGCCTGTCACTGCGGGTGTAACTGCGAACTCGTACATATTCCTCGCCTGATTAACTTAATCTTTCCTGGCCGGCTGAGGGATGGCCCCTCTTGCCGGCACTCTGATGGGTTTGTCAAACTTGAAACTATAGCAGAGCAGCCTTTGTTTGTTGAGACGCCCCCCATGTTTTGGGTTTTTGGCCGTCTGGAACACCGGCGCAATTCGTCGTTTCTACTGTGGGTTGGTTCCTTCTCAGAACGCCTCTTGCGCTTAAGGTTTTTGCCAGTTGGTGTATAATTCCATACTTCGCAAGAGCGACCCCGATGTCCACCCAAACAATCTTACCCAGGACGTAAGAGATCACGCTTTAGGATTCATCGCTATGAAAAAGGTTTTCCCCCTCGTAGGCTCTTCCTTACTGACCATCGCTGTAATTTCTACCCTTATTAATGCGCAGTCCGGATCGCCAGTTCCTAAACCGACCGAGAAGGCCACGGCATTCAAGTCTCAGCCCGGCGAGCAAGCCGGGAATCAGTCGGGAGTAGGCACAGGCCAATTGAGTGGCAACTCTCTGTCCGAGGATACGATCAAGCCGGGAACCTCGGAGGCGGCGGTCGAAGCGCAAAAGCTATATGCCTCTGCCGTAGGTCTTTACGAAGCCGGGAAGCTGGATGAGGCGATTGAAGCTTTCAAGCAGTCTGCGAAACTGAGACCGGATGATGCGCAAACCCATTTCAGTCTGGGTATGGTTTATTCCCAGTCGCGCGCTTACAAAGATGCCTCTGACTCGTTCAAGCGAGCAGTCAAGTTGAAGCCTGATTGGCCGGAAGCGAACTTTAGAGTTGGCATGATGGCCTACGTTCTCGGTCGCCGCAGCCAATCTCTCGAAGCCTACAACAAACTGCTGAAACTAAACTCGCCTTTCGCCAATACGCTGTATCGGATTATTAATGAAGGTAACACTCCGGCGACCGTTGCTAAGAACACGAGCGCTGGTCGAGAGTCGTCTACAAAAACAGTTGAACTCGTGCCGGCCTCAAGTTTAACCATAGAAACGAAGACGAACAATGCGACTCGGAGCGATTCATCAGCCGCCAATCGATCAGGGCCTGCCAACCCCCCGGCTTTGACGGCAGCAAAGGAGTCACGCCCGGAGCGTGCGACCGATCCGCCGGCGAGTGTCACTTCCGCACCCACCTCTAATCCGGCAAACGACCAACCGTTGACGAGTGTGTACCGCGTGGGCGTCGGAGACGTCCTCGACGTACGTCTCCTCAATTCCACCACGCCGCGATCGACACTTTATACAGTGGTTGACGGCGGCTTGATCGATTTTCCCATAGCGGGTGGTCCAGTCTCTGTCGGTGGATTGACAACGGATGAAATTCAAGCCCGCATCGCCGGCGAGCTCAAGCGCAGAGCGGTGGAAAGTAATTCGCTGGTCACTGTCGGCGTCCGTCAATACTCAAGTCACTCGATTATTGTTACAGGTCTTGTTTCCAATCCAGGCACTCGCTTCCTGCGCCGCGAGGCAGTTCCGCTCTATGTCGTCATGGCCGAAGTCCAGCCGCGGTCAGATGCGGGACGAGTAACGATCATGAGCAGCGGTGGAGAAAAGCGCACGGTGGACGTGAATGATGCTTCCGCTCTCAGTGCCCTGGTTCGACCGGGTGACGTTGTAAGCGTTTCAGCGCGCCCACAGGAGTTCTATTACATTGCTGGTCGCGTAAACTATCCTGGGCAAAAACCATTTCAATCAGGGATTACGCTGGTGCAGGCGATTCTCGCGGCTGGTGGGACCGTCCGGCAGAATGACAACGATATCGATCTCTCGCGAGAAGGCCAGGACGGCCGCTTATCAACTACTCGGTACAACTTGAAAGACATCAAATCGGGAAAGGTGCAGGACCCGCGATTGCAATCAGGCGATCGCATTGAAGTTGTCCATTGATTTCTTCTCAGCCCAAAGTTTCAAGTCCAAAGTTTCAAGTTCCAAGTCGCAAGTTTCAAGTTCCAAGTCCAAAGTTTCAAGTACTGAGTCACGATTAAGTGTTGAAACTTTGAACTTGGAACCTGGAACTTGGTACTTGGAACTTGGAACTTATTTCCGCCAATTTTATTGACAATCCCCGCCCTCTTTGTTAGTTATTCACCTCGCTCTTTTGCGCCAATCCGTTCGCCAGTTTGACGATTTTTCCAACCCGATTACTGGAAGAGTGGGAGTCTGACGATGAACAAGCTAAAGCCAGCCCTTTTGGGTGGTTTGATCGCGGGAATACTGAGTGCTATTCCCTATGTGAACACTTGCTGCTGCATCTGGGCTGCCGTAGGAGGATTGCTCGCCACTTTCTTGTACATCCGAAGTTCGCCGGTACCTGTTTCCACTGGCGAGGGAGCTGTTGTTGGCGTTTTATCCGGAGTAGTAGGTTCCATAATTTACGTGGTTATCGGGTTGCCCCTCGCATTGCTTATGGGCACCGCTGCTCAAGCCGAAGAAACGTTCAGGCGTTCAGGCATAGCCGTCCCCGTGACTGGAATAGCGCTGGTAATAATGGGTGCGTTTATGGTCGCAGTCCTGCTCCTGGTTTTTTCGGCGATCGGCGGGCTTATCGCTGTACCGATTTTTGGAAAGGGCAAGGGAACGGTTGCTCCTCCGCCGCCGCCGCAGAATCTTGGCGGACCAGGAGGTTTTGGCTCAGGTCTCTGAGGATTCAAGCGTCTGACTTGCAAGTAGGGTAGGAACAAATTTTGTTTTGCTGCTCGGGAACCACCTGCTCCTAAGGTGATTTTAGTGGTATAGGCTTGCACCTATACCACTAATTTGCTTATCGCATCCCCAACAATAGGATCAAAGGACATGACTAAATATTGCACAAAATGCGGGGCGGTTAATGACGAGTTTGCCCAGTACTGTACAAGCTGCAACGCCCAGTTGGCCCCAGTCAGCGGCTATCAACCCATGCAGTCCGTCAATCAACAGCAGTCAATGACGGACTGGAAGGCTCTGGGGGCCGATAAAAAAATTGCAGCCGGAATTTGTGCGATCCTGCTCGGCAGTCTGGGCGTTCACAAATTCATTCTGGGCTACACAACTGAAGGAATCATCATGTTGCTGGTGACAGTGTTGACGTGCGGTTTTGCAGCCATAGTCACGAGCATTATAGGAATCGTCGAGGGGGTTATTTACCTTACTAAATCGGACGAAGAGTTTGTCAAGACTTACTTGCAGAACAAGAAGGGCTGGTTCTAAGCCGCCGAGATATCGCGTCGCCGAAAGCAGTGACACCGTGTTACGCTGTTTACAGGTCGCAGCCATCTGGTTAGTAGTTATCGGAGCTGCGACCTATCTGTTTTTGTTTGACCCGGCCACAAGCAGTGGTTATCCGTCGTGTCCTTTTCGAACATTAACCGGACTGCAGTGTCCCGGTTGTGGATCAACTCGGGCGCTGCATCAATTGTTGCACGGACATCCCGTTGCTGCTTTCGAATTCAATCCCCTTCTGGTGCTTTCGCTGCCTTTCCTTGCTTTGGCTCTGCTCCGTGTTGGGAGGTTCCTACCAACTCACGACAATCCAAAGAATAGAATTGTTTCACCGAGTATTGGCTGGCTGGTGTTGGCCGTCGTAGTCGGTTTCTGGGTTTTTAGAAACACTCCCTTCTATCCGTTTATGTCATGATTGACGACTCTGTTCGACAGATATCTCCGCGAAATCAACCAGATTTCGTGTGAATTCGTGGTTGGTCCTTTCTTTCTTCAACGTTGTGAAGAGATCCGGTTAGCTGTTTAGACTGGATTTGCCTTTGCCTTAACGAACGAGGATGCTGGAGAACACCATGCGAACTATGACTACTGCGCTTGCACTGATATCTGTTTTCTTACTTGGCCTAATCTTAGCTACGAAAACACGCGCTCGAGCTGAAAGTGAATCCCTCTCGCCGCCGCGGCCGGTGCATACCTTTTCCATTGTTGCGCGTGATCCGCAAACGGGCGACCTTGGTGTGGCGGTTCAGTCTCACTGGTTTTCCGTAGGTCCTGTCGTACCGTGGGCTGAAGCTGGTGTGGGCGCTGTAGCCACGCAATCTTTTGTCGATCCAAGTTATGGCAGAAATGGTTTGGATCTGATGCGGGCGGGAAAAAGCGCCCCCGCCGCCTTGAAAGAACTTCTGGCGAAAGATGACGCCCGCGAAGTGCGCCAGGTGGCGATGATCGACGCTCAGGGTCGGGTGGATGCATGGACCGGCAAGAATGACATTCAAGCCGCCGGTCACAAAGTTGGGCCAAACTATTCCGCGCAGGCGAACCTGATGCTCAACGATAAAGTCTGGCCTGCGATGGCCCAGGCTTTTGAGAGCGCCAAAGGGGATCTCGCCGACCGCATGCTGGCAGCGCTTGATGCCGCCCAGGTTGCAGGCGGCGACATCCGCGGACGGCAATCCGCGGCTTTGATCGTTGTAACCGGTAAACCGGCGGGACAGCCCTGGAAGGATCGAATATTTGACTTGCGGGTCGATGATAGTCCCGAACCGCTAAAGGAGCTGCGACGGCTGGTAACTCTACAACGCGCTTACAATCATATGAATGCTGGTGATCTCGCGGTTGAAAAGAAGGACAACGAAGGGGCACTCAGAGAGTACGGCGCTGCCGAGCAACTCGTGCCCGATAATGCTGAAATGATCTACTGGCACGCGGTTGCCCTGGTGAATATGGGTCGTGTGGACGAGTCGTTGCCACTTTTTCGGAAAGTGTTCGCCATGGATCGTAATTGGGCGATCTTGACGCCGCGTTTGCCAAAATCCGGCCTGCTGCCTGACGATCCGAAGGTGATCAACCGGATTTTGAGTGCCGCTAAATGAATGGATACCGTTTGTGATGGGCACCGAATAAGATCGATCCACGAATTCACACGAAACGACTTGAACGCCCTGCGGTAGACATTCGTCATTTCGTGTGATTTCACTTTCGTGTGATTTCGTGGATCGGTTTTGGCTCAAACGAGAAAGTCAATTTACAAATTGAAGCTCGCCGATAAACTAACGCGTGATTACCGTTGCTTAGAAATCGTGGGCATTGTCTTGCTGTGTTTCCTATTCTCGGCCTGTTCACGCCAAACACCGCCAACCCCGAATACCAACAATCGCTCTCCCGAGGTACAAATGGGCATCAAGCTTATCAGCACGGCATTTCAAGATGGCGGCATGATCCCGGCAAAATATACTTGTGACGGTCAAAACATTTCGCCTCCCTTGAATTGGTCCGGCATACCGCAAAGCGCCAAAGCTCTGGCGCTGGTTTCTGAAGATCCGGACGCCCCCGGCAAAACCTGGGTGCATTGGGTTGTTTATGATCTGCCACCCACGGCTACACAATTACCCGAAGGCGTTCGGCCTGAAGAGACAATTTCCGGCGGCGGCAAGCAAGGGAAAAATGACTTTGGCAAGATCGGTTTCGGCGGGCCATGTCCGCCGAGCGGCACTCATCGGTACTTTTTCAGATTGTATGCCCTTGACCGCGAGACCGGCATTCAACCTGGCGCGATGAAGGAGCAATTGATGAAAGCGATTGAGGGACACGTCGTTGCGGAGGGCGAATTGATGGGTCGTTACAAGCGGTAAGTTCTATTAATGTCAGAAACGAACAACAACCTGAAGGATCGAGTGCGTGATTTCTGGCAAGCCCATCCGTGCGGATCGAAGTTCGCAACTGCTCAGCTGGGCACAAAAGAGTTCTTTGAGTTGATCGAAGCGCATCGCTATGCAAGCGAGAGCCATATTCCCATCGCCGCCGATTTTGCCTCTGCGAAAGGCAAACGAGTGCTGGAAATCGGATGCGGAGTTGGCACGGACGGAGTGCAGTTTGCCAAAGCGGGCGCACTTTATACAGGCGTAGACTTAACGGCGGCAGCGGTTGAGCTGGCGAAAAAGAACTTTGAGCTGCGAGGACTCTCGGGCACTCTTCAAACTGCGGATGCGGAAAAACTCGGGTTTCCTGATGAGTCGTTCGATGTCGTTTACTCCCACGGAGTGCTGCACCATACTCCTGATACAAAACAAGCAATCAGCGAAGTTCATCGCGTGCTTCGTCCGGGTGGACAAGCAATCGTGATGCTTTATCACCGCAACTCTTACAATCACGCTGTCAACATCCGTGTGCTTCGCCGCGTCGGCGCTCACCTGTTGCGCTGGAATTCCGGGTTGCGCGCAGTTCACAATTTGACTGGCGAGCCGATCGGATCTTTGAGACAGCACGCGGCCATGCTGAAGAGCGACGAACATCGCTATTTTGAAGCGCAGGAGTTCTTAAACAACAATACAGACGGCGTTGGTAATCCGCTGGCTCGCGTGTATTCACGCAAGGAAGCACACAAACTCTTCGAAGATTTTTCGCAGGTGCGGTTGCAGACCTATTTTCTCAACAAACGCTTTGTCCCTTTAGTCGGAAAATTTCTGCCGCGATCTGTTGAGACCCAACTTGCCAGTCGCTGGGGCTGGCATTTATGGATATTCGCCGAAAAATAGGGAGGGCTATTCCAGACAACGCAAACGGTCGCGGTTCCCCTCCGAGGCGCCTGACAAAGTCGCACCAACAGTATCTGGATTGACCAAGTGATGAAAACAATTCTCGTAACGGGCGGAGCCGGATTCATCGGCTCGCATCTGGTTGATAAGTTACTCGCCGAGGGACAGTGGCAGGTGACTGTAGTGGATGACTTCAACGACTTTTACGATCCAAACATTAAAAGGGAGAACATTCGCGCCCATCTCCAAAACCGAAATTACCGGCTTGTTGAAACCGACATTCGTGACCGCACATCCCTCGAACGAGTTTTTGGCGAAACAACTTTCGATTGCGTGGTTCACCTGGCAGCACGGGCCGGCGTTCGGCCTTCGTTGAGCCAGCCCTTGCTTTACGCGGAAACCAACATCAACGGCACAATGAATCTACTGGAGCTTGCCCGCGAGCACGGCGTGTCGCAATTCGTGTTCGGTTCATCCTCGTCGGTCTATGGCATCAACGCCAAGGTTCCCTTTAGTGAAGACGATCCGATTCGCCAGCCAATCTCGCCGTACGCAGCGACCAAAGCCAGCGGGGAGTTGTTGGCGCACACGTATGCGCACCTATATGGCATGCGTTGCGTCTGCCTGCGGTTCTTCACCGTTTACGGTGCCAGACAACGGCCCGACCTGGCGATTCATAAGTTTGCGCGCCTGATGAATGTGGGCAAGGCTATTCCTGTTTTCGGCGACGGCAGCGCCCGCCGCGATTACACTTTTATAGACGACATTATTTCCGGAGTTCGTGCCGCCATCGATTATGACGGCAGCTCGTATGAAGTCTTCAATTTGGGTGAATCCAGAACCGTGGAACTGCGCGAGCTGATTGCGCTCCTCGAGAAGGAATTGGACATTCAGGCGAGGATCGATTGGCAACCGGTCCAACCCGGAGACGTTCCCCAGACTTATGCAGACATCAGCAAGGCCCGTCGTTTGCTGAACTACGATCCTCAGACGCCCATCGAGGAAGGTATTAGAAGGTTTATTCAATGGTTTCGGGACTCTGAATCTAAAGGTCACTCAACCTGAAGTGACACCAGGAGCGGAGAGAATTTGCAGGCATCGTGACACACAACCTGGCGGAGCGCGCCCCACCCTTTCAGCCTCGCTGCACTACACCCCCCATTTGCTTTACAATGCCTGTCAGCGTTTTCGTGGGTACCGATGGCCACCACCAGCACCACAATCGTTAACAAGCCCCTGCCGCAGGAGATGCAGCAGCACACCTACTCGATCATGCGTCAGGTCGAGGGTAGTCATTGGTGGTTTGTCGGCAGACGCCGGATTTTGGACGGCTTCCTCCAGGACATCTGCGCGAGACCCGACGCTCCCCGCCCGCGTATTCTTGACGTCGGGTGCGGCACCGGAGCTAATCTGGAGATGTTAGAGCGCTTCGGCGATGCCGAGGGGGTTGATGTTTCTTCCGAGGCACTGACGTTTTGTCGCGACCGAGGTTTAAATAACGTGCGACAGGGCGAAGCGGAAAGACTTCCATTTGCAGACAGTTCGTTCGATCTCGTCACCGCTCTCGATGTTGTCGAGCATCTCGACGACGACCAGGCGGGACTGCGCGAGATCTACCGAGTGTTGCGCCCGGGCGGCCGGGCTCTGCTGTTTGTTCCAGCTTTTATGTTTCTTTGGGGTGTTCAGGACGATGTCAGCAATCACCGGCGGCGTTACACGCTTGCGAGTTTGCAGCAAGCGGTCGAGTCCTCAGGTCTTGCGGTCGAACGGGCCACCTATGCGAACTTAACGTTCTTTGCTCCAATTTTTCTGGGCCGGCTCTTTATGCGGGTCACGGGTTTGCGACCTGCCTCTGAAAACAACATCAACGTGGGACCTCTAAATGGCCTCCTCGGCCGGCTACTTGGCGCCGAAAGCAAGGTGTTAAAGCGAATGAACCTGCCGTTCGGCGTTTCAGCAATTTGCATTGCGCGCCGCGAGTAGCGCCGGCCTTCCTGCCAGTAGACTGCGATGGGAAACCGATGAGAGTTTACGAAGAAGAAATTGTAAATGGATCTCGCGAAGCTTCGTTAGCCGAAGAAAACGAGACGCCGGAGATTTCTGTCTTCCTGCCGGTTTACAACGAAGAGCCAAATCTTTTGCCCCTTCACGCTAAGCTCGACGATGCTCTAAGGAAACTCGGGCGATCCGCCGAGATCATCTATGTCGACGATGGCTCAACCGACGGGAGTCTCAGAATACTGCGGGAACTAGCCTCGGCAGACCCTCGGGTTCGCGTGGTTGCTCTCAAGAGGAATTACGGGCAGACCGCCGCGATGGCCGCAGGCATCGATGCTGCCCGGGGAGAGGTCCTGATCCCGATGGATGCAGATTTGCAGAATGACCCGGCGGATATCGTCCGTTTGCTGGAAAAGCTTGACCAGGGGTTTGATGTTGTCTCCGGTTGGCGCAAACACCGCAAAGACAAAATGGTCACGCGCAAGATCCCGTCGATGATTGCTAATCGAGTGATCTCGTGGATTGGCGGTGTTCCCCTGCACGACTATGGTTGCTCGCTGAAGGCGTATCGACGCGAGTCGTTGCAGGATGTGCGGCTTTATGGAGAGATGCATCGGTTCATACCAATCTATGCTTCATGGGCCGGAGCGCGGGTGACGGAAATACCGGTTGAGCACCATGCGCGCACAATGGGCCAATCGAAGTACGGTTTGTCACGCACAATCAAGGTCGTCTTCGATCTGATTACGATCAAGTTCATGGCGTCGTATCAGACAAAGCCGCTTTATCTTTTTGGCTGGGCGGGTCTGCTGACTTTCGCAGTTTCGTTTCTATCGGCCTTACTGGCCTGTCTGATGAAGTTCGCCGGTTGGCCCCATCATGCGGACTTTATTCAGACGCCATTGCCGGTAATGGCCATGGTGATGCTCGTCCTGGGTATTCAACTTTTCCTCATGGGATTGCTGGCCGAGATGATGGTGCGCACATACCACGAGTCGCAGGCGAAGTCGATCTATGCAGTCCGGGAGCGAATAGGATTTCCTCATCGTGAATCGTAAATTGTAAATCATGAATGGCCGTACAAAAGCAATATTGTTGAGAAGTATGAATCAATCGGCAATCGGCAATCGGCAATCGGCAATGTAATATGTGTGGAATAACCGGTTGGGCCAATCTTGAAGCACGCACGCCGCCTCCAGAAGGCGCGAAAGAACTGCTGCATTCAATGTGCGAGCGAATGGTCCATCGAGGACCCGACTCGGAAGGCCTAATGGTTTCAAGGGGCGTGGCGCTGGGTATGCGCCGCCTGGCAATCATCGACCTGATCAGTGGCGAACAACCCGTTTACAACGAAGACAAAAGCGTGGCTGTCGTCCTCAACGGCGAGATCTACAACTATCGTGAACTTCGCGAGCAGTTGGAAAAGAAGGGGCACACGTTTGTCACCGCTTCGGACACTGAAGTTCTGCCTCACCTGTACGAAGAATATGGTCCGGACCTGGTCAACCATCTGAACGGAATGTTCGCCTTCGCACTTTGGGACGCCAAGCGCCGGCGGCTGATTATTGCCCGCGATCGCTTCGGCGAAAAACCTCTCTATTGGGGCGTATTCGAGAATACCCTTCTATTCGCGTCCGAACCGAAGGTGCTGCTGTCCCACCCGGCAGTTCATCCCGCACTCGACTTGCAATCATTGCGACTCTATCTCTCGTTTGATTACGTGCCGGCCCCGCGCTCGATCTATCAGGGCATACACAAGCTGCCGGCGGCTCATTCGTTGACTCTTGAAGACGGTCAAATTGAGGTCAAACCCTATTGGTGTCTGAGTTATAAAATTCAAACGCCGCTCGAGAGCGAGGCCGAAGCTGCCCGCCACCTGCGCGAGTTGATGGCCGATTCAGTTCGCATGCGTTTAGTGTCGGATGTCCCGCTTGGCGTCTTGCTTTCCGGCGGGGTGGATTCATCGACTGTGGCAGCGCTGGCGGTTCAGACATCCTCCGAGCCGGTGAAAACATTTTCGATCTCTTTTGCCGAGTCTTCTTTCGATGAATCCCTTTATGCTCGCGGCGTGGCAAAGTTTCTCGGCACGGACCACCACGAAGAACGCTTAAGTGCGAACCTCGCGGCGAATCTGGTGGGCGAGATCGGTTCCTGGATGGACGAACCGTTCAGTGATCCTTCACTGGTGCCGACGTACCTGCTCTCGCGCTTTACGCGCAAGCATGTCACCGTCGCTTTGGGAGGCGACGGCGGTGACGAACTGTTTGCCGGGTACCCAATGTATCGGGGGCATCGCTGGGCAAGGATTTATCAGCGCGTGCCGGCGGCGCTTCGCAGCGGTCTGTTTGAACCATTGGTGAGACTGCTTCCCGTCAAAACGAAGAACCTTTCCTTTGACTACAAGGCCACCAGGTTTGTTGCCGGGGCAAAGTATGATCCGGTGGCACGCCATCATGTTTGGTTTGGCTCTTTTACGCCGGAAGAACAGCAGCAGTTGCTTGCAGCGGAAACCCTGCGCGCGACTGAGGGTGATATCTATCACGACGCACGGCTGATGGCGGAAGAATGTGACAGCCAAGACATCATCACGAGAATGCAAAGCCTGGATACTCGCCTCTACCTGGCTGAAGACATCCTGACAAAAGTAGATCGCGCCAGTATGGCTGTTTCGCTGGAAGTGCGAGCCCCTTTTCTGGACCCACGTGTTGCGGAGTTTGCGGCCTCGCTTCCTTCGAACTACAAGCTGCACCGCGCAAGGACCAAGCATATTTTAAAGCTGGCAGTGAAAGATTTGGTGCCGCCTTTCGTCACCCGCAGAGGCAAGAAAGGTTTTGGAGTTCCGGTGGCAGAGTGGCTGAAAGGAAAACTCCGGCCGTTGGCGCGAGATCTGTTGTCACCGGAACGCGTCCGTCGTGCGGGTGTCTTTAATCCCGAATTTGTTACTCGATTGCAGGACGAGCACGAGCGTGGGGCTGCAAATCACCGCAAGCTGCTCTGGACGTTGCTCATGTTTGAGCTATGGCACGAAAGCTTTATCGAGACCGCGAGGCGAATTGAAACCTCAGTCAGCAGCAGGAGATAGTCTAACCCTTGCCGACCTTTGCATTTCCATTCTTAATCAACCTGATAGCCTCGAACCTCTACACTCCCTGACGGCCATCAGTGAACTACCAGCAACAAGAGAGTTTTCACGAATTTGAGATTGCCTATAAAGAGCTTCTGGCGTGGTGTCGCACTCGAGGGTTCGCCGGCTACGATCCGTTTGACGCATTAAATAGTCGTCTGTTCCAACATACACCGCTGGCGAAGTCACGCGCCGGCCGTCTCGTTTGGACCCAACTGGTAAAACGCGCTCCGCTAAATCCTCGCCAACTGATTGCCGTCCCCCCGCAGCGAAATGCCAAGGGAACAGCGCTCTTTGCCCTGGCTGGATTGGCCAGCCACCGCCGCTCGCAATCGGAGGAGACTGAGTTGCACGCGCGCTCTCTTCTTCAATACTTACTCGAGATGCGCATCCAGGGTTTTAGCGGCGCCGCATGGGGTTATAACTTTGACTGGCAGAGCCGCAACTTCTTCGCGCCGGTCGGATCGCCAACGATCGTACCGACGGCATTTGCCGCCCGTGCCTTACTCGAGGGTGCCCTAACTTTTAAAGACGAAGAATACCTGCGAGTGGCCCGCAGCGTGTGTGACTTTATCCTCCAGGATCTGCCACTACACTACGAGCAGAATGGAGCAATCTGTTTCAGTTATTCCCCCGGAAGTAATACTCAGATATTCAATGCCAGTTTGCTTGCCGCCGAGACTTTAGCGCAGGTCGGAAGTGCTACCGGAGAACAGGATCTCTGCGATTTCGCAGGTCGCGCCACACGTTACGTCGTCGATCAACAACGGCCGGACGGGTCGTGGTCCTATGGCTCGGAGTCGAGCCAGTCGTGGATTGACAATTTCCATACTGCCTTTGTCCTCTATTCGCTGCAAAAAATCCATCGTGCTTGCGGGATCGAGGCCACGTCTGCGCAAGCGATGGAGCGCGGATATGCATTTTGGCGCGAGACGTTCTTTCTTGCGGATGGTTGGCCGAAATACTACCATGACAGCCTTTATCCGGCGGACGCGCATGCAGCAGCAAGTGGCATCATCACGCTGCTCGAGTTCCAGGACTCTGATCCGACTGCGCTGGGCCTGGCTGAACGAGTAGGTCGCTGGACATTCGAACACCTGCGCAGTCCTGGGGGCTTCTTCTACTATCAACGCAAGCGCTTTTTTACCGTGAAAACGCCTTTCATGAGGTGGAGCGAAGCCTGGATGCTTTATGCGCTGGCGCGCTTGTTGGAAGAGAAAGCCAGGCAGGCGTCTTAAAGGAGATTCATGCCCATCGCTGCTGACGTTGTTCTGGGGCCCGGCGTCAGAATCTTTCAACCCGATCTGGTTAATCTTTACGGCTGCTCAATTGGAGCTGAGACTAAGATTGGCGCCTTCGTTGAGATTCAGAAGAACGCTATAGTTGGGGCTCGTTGTAAGATCTCGTCTCACAGCTTCGTTTGCGAAGGCGTGACCATCGAGGATCAGGTCTTTGTCGGTCACGGTGTAATGTTCATTAATGACACTTATCCTCGAGCGACAAACGACGATGGCACAATGCAGACTGGGTCAGATTGGGAAGTGACTCCCACTATCGTCCGGTCGCGCGCCTCTATCGGCAGCAATGCTACGATCCTGGCGGGCATCACCATTGGCACAGGCGCCCTGGTGGGAGCAGGCGCGGTGGTAACTCGAGACGTTCCTGATTATGCGATTGTGGCCGGAGTTCCCGCTCGAGTAATCGGTGACGCGCGCCAGGAAACAGTTCGACCCGGCCGTCAGCTGCAACCGAAAGCGCAGGGGAGCGGAGAATGAGTTGTTAACGAACTAATGATTCATGTAGGTGTAATAGGCTACGGCTATTGGGGGCCCAACCTGGTGCGCAATTTCATGGAAGCGCCGGGAACCGCAGTAGCAGCGGTTTGCGATGAACGCGATGACCGGCTTTCACTTGCTCGGAAGCGTTATCCGGCAATGAGCACTGTCAAGAATTGCGACGAGCTAATCCGCGATACAAGTATCGACGCTATCGTGATAGCTACCCCGGTCGCATCCCATTTCGAACTCGCAATGAAAGCGCTGCAAGCGGGCAAGCACGTGTTGGTGGAAAAGCCCCTGGCCGCAGACTCCACGAGTGCACGCCGGTTGATTGAGGAAGCTGATAGACGCGGCCTGGTCCTGATGGTGGATCACACCTTCGTCTACACAGATGCGGTACGCAAGATACGCGAGTTGATAGCCAACAATGCCCTGGGCCAGATCTACTACTACGATGCTGTTCGTGTAAATCTGGGTCTCTTTCAACACGATGTGAATGTCATTTGGGACTTGGCCATCCATGACCTCTCGATCATGGATTATGTTCTGCCGGCGAAACCTGTCGCAGTCTCTGCCACCGGGATCAGCCATGTTCCGGGTCAGCCCGAGAACGTCGCTTACATCAGCCTTTTTTTCCCCGATACCCAGATTGCCCATGTGCATGTCAACTGGCTGACTCCCGTCAAGGTTCGTCACACTCTGATTGGTGGCAGCGACAAGATGATTCTTTACGACGACCTCGAGCCCAGTGAGAAAATCAAGGTCTACGACAAAGGCATCACTGTTTCTTCGGGGCGCGAAGCCGTGTACAAGATGCTGGTAAGTTATCGTTCAGGCGACATGTGGGCGCCTCGACTGGACAACACCGAAGCGTTGCAAACCGAGACGCTGCACTTCATCGACTGCGTGGAGAACAGCCACCAACCGGAAACCGATGGCTGGGCAGGTTTGCGGATGGTCCACATGATCGAGGCAGCCGAACGGTCGCTCCGCGCGCGCGGTGAACTGGTAGAGATCTGATCCTTTTGCACGAAGTAATGGTCACGCAGTCCGGATCCCTGCGCATCACGCGAATTGTATTCGTGTTAATTCGTGGATCGTGTTTTGTCCGGACGAAAAGCTTAAAGTGAGCGATGCGCATCTGGATTGATCTGGCAAACTCGCCGCATGTGCCGTTCTTTCGCGCTCTGGTCACACGGTTTGAGGAGCTCGGACATCATTGCGAGATCAGCGCGCGCGATTTCGCTGAAACGGTTCCGTTAGCTCACGCCGCAGGTTTCTCACCTCAGGTCATCGGCGCTCACGGCGGCAGGAAATACTCAGGGAAGGCGACAAATCTTGCGAGCCGGGCGCGAGCGCTGGCCTCATGGGCGCGCGGCCGGCGATTTGATTTGGCCGTCAGCCACAACTCATATTCCCAGATTCTGGCGGCGAAGTTACTGCGGTTAAAAAGCGTGACGCTCATGGATTACGAGTATCAGCCCGCGAGCCACCTCGCTTTCCGGCTGAGCTCGCGCGTCGTCGTGCCTCAGTCATTTCCCGAAACTCGACTGCGCCGCTTTGGTGCGAGGGCCGCAAAGGTGCGCCGCTACAACGGCACCAAGGAAGATGTTTATCTGGCTGGTTTCGAGCCTGACGAGAATTTCCGTGCTGGTTTGTGCAAATTGGGAATCAAACCGGATAATGTCCTGGTGCTGATGCGCCCGCCCGCGCGGGCGGCTTTGTATCACCGCTTTGAAAACAAGCTCTTCGACTACGCGATCACTCAATTGCGGACAAGGCCAGGCGTCCAGATTATTCTATTGCCGCGAAATGCTGAGCAGCGCGGATTCTATAGCGGCCAGTTGGGCGAGAACCTCCTGATGCCCGCGGAGGTTCTTGATGGCCCGAATCTTATCGCGGCCAGTGATCTAGTGCTCAGTGCCGGCGGTACCATGAATCGCGAAGCTGCCGCGCTGGGCGTGCCTGCCGCGAGCATCTACGCGGGACGATGGGCAGCGGTGGACGAAGAATTAATGCGCGAGGGCCGTTTGTCGCGCATTTCCGCTCCTGCAGATATTGAGGAACTACAGTTGTGCAAAAAGAAGAAAACAAATCCGCGCCGGGCTGTAACAGTACGTGACGAAGTGGCCAAACTGATACTTGCGTAGGCTAAATTCGCGAACCAATACAAATGAAGCCACAGCGGATTCGCAAACCCCTCACTGATGCCAGCACGGTGCGTGTGCCGGGGCGAGTTCCCGCGTGGACTATGCCCGCAATCAAACTGACACTGGTGCTTGTTGATCTCCTGATTACTGGCTGCTCTTTTATTCTCGCCTTCTACCTTCGTCATGGTTCCTCAATTCTTGAACAGAATGGCAATGGCAGTTGGACCTGGAGCCCTCGGTTTGCTCCGTATGCCGCACTGCTGGTGCTTATTCTTCCGATACGTCTGCTGACGCTCCGCTACTACGATCTTTATCGTCTGCGTGGGGAGTTTTCGTTCGTTGATGACGCAATCAGGATCTTCAAAGCCACCAGTATCGGATCCTTGCTGGCTGTTGCTGCTGCCTTCCTCTATCGCGGAGGTTTTCAGTACCGAGCATTCTCGTATGCCCGCGGCGTATTCGTAATTGACTTTCTTCTGGTGCTTGGCGCCATTGCCCTGGTGAGGGCGGTGGTCCGAAGCGGCCAAAGTCTCGCGCGCCGGCGCGGAATAAACCTCATTCCCACGCTCGTGGTTGGACGTGGTTCCGAGGCGGCCCTGTGCATCAGGGAAATGCGCGAGCGACCGGCGCTCGGTTACCGCGTGATTGGCATGGTTGAAAGCGGACCTCTAGAATCCGGCGTGCCGGACTCGTTCGAGGGGGTTGCCGTAATTAGCGATCTCGCTGGGTTGCCTGAGGCAATCCGCGATTCGGGTGCAAACGAAGTGATCGTCGCCGATCCGCGGGTTGACAGTGACAAGTTGTTCGAGGTCATGATGCGTTGCGGGCCGCGGCAAGGTGTCGAGTTTCGCATTGCGCCCAGCCTATTCAACTGCCTTCCATCCAAGACCGAGATAGATCAAGTGGGCGCGTTGCCGATGATCCGCTTGTTCCGCGAACCACTGTCCGACGGATTGCGAATTCTAAAGCGGGTGTTTGATCTAACTATCTCGTTAATAGTCTCGATTTTTTTCCTGCCGCTTTGGCTACTCATCGCCTTGTCGATAAAACTGGACTCTGCCGGGCCAGTTTTGTATGTGCAGGAGCGGGTGGGGATGGATGGCCGCATATTCCGGCTTTACAAGTTCCGCACCATGCAACGGGGGTCAGACTCCGCGATGCACAAGGAGTACCAGCGCAAGTTTATTGCCGGCGGGGTCGAGGCGAACCTGGGCAGCACCGAAAAGCCCGCCTACAAACTATCCACGGATCCGCGCATCACGCGCGTCGGTCGTTGGCTGCGGAGGACCAGCCTCGATGAGGTACCGCAGTTTCTAAACGTCTTGCACGGAGAGATGAGTGTAGTCGGCCCACGTCCGCCAATCGCCTACGAGGTTGAAGCGTACCAGTTGTGGCACCGCAAACGACTCGATATGAAACCGGGTCTGACGGGCCTCTGGCAGGTCTCAGGAAGAAACCGGCTTCCCTTTGAAGAGATGGTCAAGCTGGACTTGTTCTACATCGAGAACTGGTCGCTGTTGTTAGACATCAGGATTATTTTGCGGACAGTTCTGGTGATGTTCCGAGGCGACGGTTTTTAGTTCGCTTTCGTGTGATACGCGTGGATTAGTTCGCCAGGCCCGCCAGCGAGAGCTCCAAGAGCAAAATCTTCTTGATACCTTTGTAAAGCGGCTCGATCTCGCAGTTCTCCGTCAGCGCGTGAGAATCGCTGCACGGACCGGCGCCAGTTGAGATTGACGAGATTCCCTGCAGAAGCGCAGCGCTCGAGTTATTTGAACCAGCGTTTGTGATCGGCGGATTGAAGCCCATCGCGCGATGCACGGCTTCGGCAATCTTAACCAGTTGCGAGTCTTTGTTCCCCGGTAGAATCGCCGCTGGAGAAGTCGAGATGATCTCGGTTTTCAAAGTCATACCGGCACGCTTCGCTTCCTGCTGAAGAATGGTCCCAATTTTCTTATCGAGATCCGCAATCACCTGATTATCCGTGGAACGCAGATCGACGGTAAACCAGGCGTCGCTGGCTTTCGCGTTCACTACTTCCGAGCCGCCGAGCATGCCGATATTTAGATTCGAAGATGGATTTGCCGGCACCTTCAATGCGTAAATTCGCCCGATGGCCCTGGCCAGCGGCAGCGTTGCTGAGTATGGCGGCGTGCGCGAGCGGGTGTGTCCGCCTGGCCCAATGAAGTGGTGGCGATACCACTTGATGCCGATGCCCGCATACGTGAATCCCTCGTAGCCGCCGTCAAGCGCGACGTAGTAATCAACCTTTTCCTTGTTGTCTTTTACGAACTGCTTGGCGCCGGTGAGCCCTGTCTCTTCGTCAGTGGTGAAGACAAAAACAAGATCGCCCTTCGTCTTGATCTTCGCTTCGTCGAGCGCTCGAATTGTGGCTAATAGGGCTTCGATGTTCCGGGTATCGTCGCCCACCCCAGGTGCATAAACTCGCCCCTCCTTAAGAGTCGCTTTTATCTTCAGTCCTGGCTGAAACACTGTGTCCATGTGTGCATCGAACACGGTCACCGGTCCGCCGCCAGTTCCTTTTCGAACAGCAATCAGGTTTCTGGCTGCGTCATGCCGAATCTCGAGCTGCTGCTGGCGCAGAAGTTTTTCCAGATATCTGGCCCGTTCTTCCTCATGGCCGGAGGGCGCGTTGATTTCAGTGATAGCTATCCATTCTTTCAGGATGCTGTCGCGGCTCTTGTCAATATAGTCGTTCGCGGTCTTGACTCGTGGGTCGTCCTGAATTGCCTTTACCTGATCCGCATAACTAAGTGTTTGTGGTGGGACGCCTGAGGGTAATAGTAAGACACTGGCGAGATAAATTAGACCAGCGGAGAATCTGTGCATGGTAATTCCTCGTGGAGGGACGATATAGTAGAACGGAGGCGCATTCTAATCATTTCTGACGCAACAAAGAAACTTGAATGCTGACCGAGGCGCATACTTAAAACGCAAAGGAAGCAAAGGCAGCAAGCACACGCCGGAATGAGAGCATCCGAAACGCAGAGTGAAGCAGTAAAGTGGATCGAAAGAGGGATAGTTGGGGCCCTCTTTCTCTTTGCAGCCTTTGCTCCCCACTCAATCGCCATTACGCAGATTGCCTGGTTGTTGGGAATGCTTTTGTGGATAGTGCGTTTTGCGTTTTACCCTCCGCCAAAAACCTTTCGCACGCCAATCGATTACGCTCTGCTCGGATTTTTCATCCTTACGGGACTCTCAGCGATGCTGTCGTACGAGCCGCTCATCTCCGCCGGCAAGCTCCGTGCGGCGAGCTTGTTCACAATCGTTTACCTTGTTGCCGAGAATGTCCGTAGCTTGCGGACGCTGCGCCTCCTGGGCATCACGCTCGTAGCTTCCAGTCTGGTCAACGTCTGTTTTTCCGGCGCTCGGGAAGTATTGGGCCGGGGAGTGAAGGTAGAGGGAGTACAGGCTGATAGTCCTTTGGTGCGGGCGATGTCCACCCCTCGCACCACCGCACGTGCGGTGCCGATTGAAAACGGCGACACGATCTTTGAAGTCGACGGAAAAAAGATAAGTAACGCCGGAGAACTCGCCGCTGCCCTGGCTGCGGGCCCAGGACCAACCGCCAAGGTACGAATCTTCCGGCTCGAGTGGACTCCCGTGCTCGAGGTGCCGCGAGGTCGTTTATTGCCCGGCGCTACTGTGGAATCACAGTTGGGGATAGCCGGGTGGACCAGGGGACGCGACTGGCGCGCCACCGGGTTCTATGATCATTTCGTGACCTATGCCGAAAGCTTGCAGTTAATTGCCTCGCTGGCACTGGGGATATTGCTTGCGTGTCCACGGAAGCGCAGCAGACTGGGAATCGGCTTGCTGGTCGCCGTTGCCGGGCTTGTGTTTGCTTTGGCGCTCACAGTGACGCGCGCCTCCTGGGCCGCATTGTTCATCTCGGCGATTGTGATGCTGGTGTTGAGTGCTTCGCGAAAGACGATTGCGATTGTGGGAGTTTGTTGCATTCCCCTGGTGATCGCCAGTGCTCTCTTTCTGCAGCAGAGACGAAATGTAGGATTTCTTGATCAACACGACCTTTCAACGACGTGGCGGGAAACGGTCTGGCGCGAGGGAGTCCAGCTGCTGGTAAGCAAACCTCGTCATCTGCTCGTCGGCGTGGGCATGGACTCGCTGAAAGCACACTGGCGCGAGTGGGGCTTATTCGAAGGTGGGCGGATCCCGATCGGGCACATGCATTCCAATCTTTTGCAGATTGCGCTTGAGCGAGGTGTGCCTGCGCTGCTCGCCTGGTTTTGGTTGCTGGCAGCATATGGGGTCACGCTTTGGAAAGTTTTTCGGAGAAGCACACCTGACGACGACGCGCAAAATCTGCAATCCGCAATCCGCAATCTGCAATTCTCCTGGCTTGACCGCGGCATCGTGCTCGGTGCCTTTGGCGGCCTGGTTGGTTTTTTTGTGAGTGGGTTGGTTCACTACAACTGGGGCGACTCGGAGGTGGTGATGATCTTCTACTTCATCATGGGACTGAGTTTGGTGATTAATCGAAAAGTGGCCACACAACCGTTATCCACAGATTACTCCGATTACGCAGATTCAAAACCAAACCAATAAAATGATTCGCGGATTCAAAGAACCATATCTTCCCCTATGAGGATACATACAGGACATCAGTCCTTGTTCTCATTTGAAGATATTGTTTTTGAATCTGTGTAACAAACCGCCAATTTCTTGTTTTCTTGAGCAGGTTTTTTTGGCAAGTAAACAAACCGATCCACGAAATTACACGAACCGAAAAACAACTGACACGAAAGCTCCTCGATTTATTTCGTGTAATTTCGTGGATCATGTCTTAGGTTTTTGGTTGCGGCTCTGCTGCGCTGCGTAATCTGCGTAATCTGCGGATGTCACCGCCGCGACTGTTGCGTCTCTTCGGCTGACGATTGGGCGATAATCAGCCTCGAGACGCAAAGTCGCGATGGTGCTGGGGTGAGGACTATTTTGAAAGAGTCGCTTTTTACCTCGATCCCACCTCGAAGCGGGAGCCAAACTCTTTATTGCATTTGTGGTGGCCTTTTAACTAGAATGAGGCCGACCCAAGCTTGGTCCCTCGCAACGCTTTCTCACGTGACGTGAAAATACCGAGTGGGCATCCGTAAGTCCTTAGAGCGCCCTCAATCAGTTCTTATAAAATTCTAAGGACCAAGAACTGGTAATGACTGACGGCCACGAGTTCCTCTACGAGTTTGGCCCTTATCTGCTCGACGGGCGAGAGCGTGTCTTGCTGCGCGATGGACGACCTGTGTCGCTCGCGCCGAAAGCGCTCGAAACTCTCCTGGTATTACTGCGCAACAGCGGACACCTCGTCGAAAAGGAACAACTGATGAGCGAGGTGTGGCCCACGACTTATGTGGAGGAGGCAAACCTTACGCAGAACATCTCCATCCTGCGCAAAGTATTGAGTGCGGGCAGCGACGGCACGAATTACATCGAGACGGTACCGCGTCGTGGCTATCGTTTCACATGCGCAGTGCGCAGGATTACAGAAGTTCCGGCGGCCGACGCAGAGGCCGATGGCAAACTCGGCCAAAACGAAAGGTCTTACCGGTTCCTGGCGATCCTTCCTTTTGCGAATGCCAGTCACGACGAGAAGATGGAGTACCTCTCGGATGGCATCACTGAAAGCATCATTAACAGTCTTTCACAATTGCCGCAATTGCGCGTCATGTCGCGAAACGCCGTCTTTCGGTACAAAGGGAGGGAGTTAGATGCTCAGCGAATCGGACGCGAGCTGGGCGTCGATGCAGTTTTAGTTGGTCAGGTTCAATTGTTGGATCGCAGGCTGCTGGTAAGCACCGAACTGGTGGATGTCGCCAATGGGTGGCAGCTGTGGGGTCACAATTACGATCGGGGATCGAAAGCCATCTTTGAAGTTCAGGAGGAGATCGCCCGGCAGATTTCGGCGACCCTCCGACTAAAGCTTACGGGAGACGATGAGCAGCGACTCACCAAGCGTTATACCGAGAGCGCCGATGCCTATCAGGCATATTTGCAGGGCCGGTTTCACTGGAGCAAATTCACCAGGGAGGGGCTGGAACGAGCGACGATATTTTTCCGGCAGGCGATAAACCTTGACCCAAACTTTGCGCTGGCCTATGCGGGCATTGTCGACTGCTACTTGCGATTGGCCACGAACTATATTCCACCCGCCGAAACCCAACGGAAAGCGACAAGAGCTGAGACGGCGACGCCTGAGTCTGTTCCCGCAACGGAGGAGAGTCTTGAGCCGGTCAAGACGCGCTACAAGTGGGATTGGACGGGAGTGGAACGCGAACTCAAGCGCGCGACGGAGCTGAAGACGAGTTATCCGGCGGCTCATCAATGGCACGCGGCCTATGTCTTTTCATTGAAATTATTCCGAGAAGCGCTGGGGGATGAGGGAGCGGAACGTCTGAAGACTGCTGAGCGTGAAGCCGGAATAGCCCTTGATCAATCGTTGGTGGAGCAGATTCGGTCCGCGAGCCCCACTCGGGCTGAGGAGATACAGGTTTTCTGTGCAATTGCTCGCGAGCAGATTGAAGCTGGCAACTATGAGGGTGGCTGTCAGATCCTTAGAAACTGGTGGACAGTGGGCGAATGGCCCACTCTGGAAAGTCTGAGCTCTTACTCGGCAGGGGATCTGCTTTTTACCGCTGGGTCGTTGACAGGCTGGGTTGCGAGCGCGCGGCAGATACCTGCGGGTCAGAAACACGCTGAAGCTCTTCTAAACGGTTCCATTGGCATTTTCGAACACCTTGGAGCCAAGACCCGTTCGTGTGAGGGGCAGATCGAACTCGGTTACTGTTACTATCGGGAAGGGTTGTTTGATTTAGCGCGGCTAACAATTTTGAGTGCCGTCCGCAAATTGTCACCCGACGAACGGGACCTGCGCAGTGTTGGCTTGGTTAGACTAGCTATTATTGAGCGTCATGCTGGAAGACTGCAAGATGCTCTCACCTGCCTAAATGAGGCCTCTGGCTTGGCGAAACTCGTAGGCCCCTGGGTAACTGGTCGATACCATCTAGAAGTTGCGACGACGCTAAAGAACCTCGCCAAAGCGGAAAAACAAGAGAAGTATTTTCCAGTGGCCCTAGAGTACTATCATAAAGCCTTTTACGAATTCCAAGCAGTTGGAAACCATCGTTACGCCGCTGTCGTTGAGAATAACAATGGCTACCTCTTGCTGAACTTGGCGAAATTCAGAGAAGCGGAGGAGCACCTACGAGGCGCCCGAAGTCTCTTTGACAGTTTTGGTGACAAAGTCTGCCGTGCCCAAGTCGACGAAACGTTAGCGCGCCTTCATCTTGCGGAAGGACGGCTGGACTCAGCCGACGAAGCAGCACAACGAGCAGTAGAGACATTGGAAGAGGGGGATGGTGAAGCATTACTTGCTGAGGCCCTAATAACACGTGGAATAGTTCTTTCGCGATTAGGTAACTCTAGCCATGCAATAAGGCTCCTCGATCGGGGAAACCAGCTTGCTGAACGTTGTGGCGATACCGAAGGTGCCGGACGAGCTCTTTTGTTTGTCGTCGAGGAAATGTCGAACCAGTTGGGTGATGACGAACTCAGGGAGCTGGCGCCCCGGCTTGAAAAGCTATTGGCCCTTTCACCGCAAGAAGCCACCCGAGAGCGTTTGCGCAAATCCCTTACAACCATTACCAGAGCAGGTTCCACCGACGACTAACTGCTAACAACAGCAGCCTGATCATTGGGATGGATATAACCGCGAAGTAAAGACTTGGTTGTAATCAGAGTTCGAGCCATAACCATGGTCGCTTTTGTGCTACTAACTCTAATATCCATGTTGGTTCCTCATTCCTCAAGGGGAGTTGCGAACTGCCGAAAAACTACTTTGCGGCATATGGGTTGCCAGTAGAGGTCTCAGCAGGGGTTTCTTGCCAAGTTTTTAGTCAGATCGAGCGAATCGCGGAAGAACCCCAAGCAAATTGACCGAGACTTGCCAACGTGACCGCTCGCGAGTCTCGTCAGTAAACGAAAGACAGGAGACTCAGAGCGACGTCGACTACGCCAGTCGGTATGTTTCCGGCGATGCCAGTGGGAATATTGCCATCCTTTCCGGTGGGAATATTTCCGGCAAATGCTGTAGAAACGGTTGCAAGCGAAAGAAGTGTCGCAAAAAGGATGCGTCTAACGGTTTTCATGATCAATTCTCCTCAGTGAACTATTCAGTTTGCTGGGTGGCGCCTCAGTCGGGAATTTCGTTGCTGCGGATTGTCCGACTGAGGCAATTACTCATCTTGCTCACTCCCCATAATCAAGGAATGTGCCACAACTAGTTACTGAATATGAATCGCAGTGAAACCTTTTGATGTCAATTATTTACACGAATCTATAGCCATGAGGCGAATAGATGAATACGGCGTATACTTGGTATCCAGGGGGCGAGCTTCAAACAGTGACTATTACTGGTCTTCGAATCAAACCATCGGATCTTGCTGCTTTTTTGCGTTTGGCACAGTAGATTTCGCAGTTGTATACGGAGGTAACACCGTTTACCGGGTATTCACCCGTATCAAGTTTCCCGGACGGACCTGGAAAACATGTTAGAAACCAAGCTACTGGAGCACATTCATTCATCGCACCTAACCCTGAGCGAAAGGGTTCAGGCTTGCTGTACTGTAGCTAGGGAGCAACTTGAGCTTGGCGACTTTGACGGGGGTTGTGCGGCCCTTAAGAAATGGTGGACGATAGGCGATTGGCCTAAGGTGGATGGTTTGAATCGGATTGCAGCCGCTGAGTTGCTGCTCACCGCGGGAACACTCAGTGGGTGGGTCGCTAGTACGCGGCAAGTCCAGGGAGGCCAAAAAGCCGCCGAGCGTCTGTTGAGTGCGGCGATTGCTTTCTTCGAATATGAGGCTGCGAAAACTAGAGCAGCCGAAGGGCACATTGAGCTCGCCTACTGCTATTTTCGCCAAGGGCTTTTTGACCTCGCACGGATTACCTTGCGTCAATCGCTGGATACCCTAAACGATGGAGATTCCGAACTCAGGGGTCTGGCGCTCATACGCTTGGCAATTGTGGATCGACATGCGGGTCGATTGCACGATTCACTTGATTTGTTGGCTGAAGCGACACCGATCATAGATGGTTGTGGAATACTCACAAGAGCTCGATTTCACCATGAACTGGCGACAACGCTGAAGGAACTTGGTACCGCTGAAGGTTGCAATGATCACTTTGAAAGGGCACTTGATCATTTCGCCAAGGCCCTTGACCAATTCGAAGCCATTGGGAACCGAAGGTATGCAGCAAGTGTTGAGAATAATCGTGGCTATTTGCTATCCACGATGGGTAGGTTCAAGGATGCAGAACCCCATCTCGAACGTGCACGCCACCTATTCGACGACTTTGGTGATGATGTCAGGTGTGCGCAAGTCGATGAAACCCTTGCACAGCTCTACTTGGCTTCTAATCGGTTGGAGATGGCCCAGCAGTGCATAAAATCGGCGGTGGATACCCTAGAAACGACTGAGGAGGACGCACTGCTGGCAGAGGCGCTTACTACGCAGGGTTTAGTGCTCTGTCGCTTAGGATTGCGCCATGAGGCGAAGCCTAACCTAGAACGTGCACGCCGTGTGGCGGAGCGGTGTGGTGATAATGAGGGGGCCGGGCGCGCCCTCTTGATCCTCATCGAGGAGATGTGCGAACAACTCGGCGACGACGAACGCCGCGAAATCGGCGCCCGCGCCAATCAGTTGCTCGCCAACTCGCAACAGAAACTTACCCGCGATCGCCTCCGCGCCTGCCTCGAACGCATCGCCGCCGCCCATGCCGAACACGAACAGAAACGCGAACAGGCAGTTCACGCCGAAAAGATGGCAGCCCTCGGTGAACTCTCATTCGGCGTGGCCCACAACGTCAATAACACCCTCACCGGAATCCTGGGACGCGCCCAACTGTTGATGCGCACCCACGACCCTGAAAAAATCACCAGCGGCATCGAGATGATCATCAAGAGCGCTGAAGACGGCGCCCAGATCATCCGCCGCATCCAGGACTTTGCTCGCCGCCAGCCCAGCCGCGAGTTCCAAACCGTTTCCGTGGCCCAGTTGATGAAGGATGTCTGCGAGATGAGCCGGCCGCGTTGGGAAGCCCGCGAAAACGGCCCGCAGATTCGAGTGTCACTCTTTGCCGACTGTACTTCATCGGTCATGGGCGATCCGGTGGAACTCCGCGAAGTGCTCGTCAACATGATCTACAACGCTATCGATGCAATGCCCGGTGGCGGCGAGATCCGCATGAGCGCGCAAGAGTCAGGAGGGCGCGTCCTGCTAAGCATTAGCGACAATGGGACCGGAATGTCACAGGAAGTGAAGTCCCGTTTGTTCGACCCGTTCTTCACCACCAAAGGACGCGCCGGCACTGGCATGGGCCTGGCCGTAAGCTTTGGTATCATCCGGCGGCACAGCGGCTCCATTGAAGTGGAGAGCGAGCCCGGCCGCGGCACAACCTTTCGCATCTCTCTTCCAATTGCGAGCGAGGCGCCCGCAACTACAGCAGGTTACTTCTTCAACGTCGAAACCTCGACGGCTGCTGACACGGTGCGCGTGCTCGTAGTCGATGACGAGCCTGCCGTGCGCGACGTCCTGCGCGAGGCCCTGGAAGCTGAAGGCTGTGAAGTCCTGGTTGCTGAGAGCGGCGAAAAGGCGCTGAATATCTACGATTCGAGAAAAGGCAAGCTTGACGTTATCATCACCGATATCGGTATGCCGGAAATGAGCGGTTGGGAACTGGCCCGTGAGATTCGCAAACGCTCGGAAACAATTCCTCTGGCGATCGTCAGTGGGTGGGCCGATGCCATAAGTTGCGAGGCTCGCTTGGCGATAAAGGCAGATTGGGTAGTTTCAAAGCCCTTCGACATCGCAGCAATCGCCGAAATTGCCAGAGAGGCCGGCTCGCGTAGAAAAGTTCAGACTGAGTCCAGGTCCGAATTAATCAGCACAAACGTCCCTACTCTTTTGGGGATAGCCGGAAATTAGGCGCTCGCGCTCAAGTCGTGGCGTTCGAGTTTCAGGTAGAGACCTCGTCGAGTAAGACCCAACTCGCGGGCGGCGCGTGAGATATTGCCGCCATGCCGCCGCAAGGCGTCGGCGATCATCCGGCGTTCGACCTCAGCTAAAGCATCTGCAAGCGTGCCGCCTTGCAGCGCAGCGGCCGGCATCGAAGCCAGCGTCGATGCGGTAGTAGTCGGCGTGGCCGGCGAAGAGGTGCGTTTCAGCTCGGGTGAGAGTTGTTCCGGTGTGATGGTCGTGCCATCTTCGGCGCGAGCAACGATGCGCTGAATCTCATTGCAAAGCTGGCGAACATTACCCGGCCATTCGCTGACCATCAACAGGTCAACTGCCTGCGGCTGAATTTGAATATCCTTCCGCCCGAATCTGGCCGAATAGTGGTTGATGTAATAGCTCACAATCGTGGGAATCTCGGAACGCCTTTCCCGCAAGGGCGGCACCCGCAACCTGATCACGTTCAAGCGATAGTACAAATCCTCGCGGAACCGGCTCTGGGCCACCATCTCTTCCAGGTCGGTGTTGGTGGCCGCGATGATCCGCACATCAACCTTGCTTGGACGCTGTTCGCCCAGCGGTTGAATCTCACCCTCCTGCAAAAAGCGCAACAGCTTTGGCTGCACGTCCAGGGGCAGATCGCCGATTTCATCGAGAAAGAGTGTTCCTCCGGCAGCCGTGCGAATCACGCCAGCCGAATCGGTAACCGCACCGGTGAACGCGCCCCTTCGATAGCCAAATAAATATCCCTCGGAAAGTTCTTTCGGCACTGCCGTGCAATTAAAAGGGACGAACACCTTTGAGCGCCGGGCGGAAATCGCGTGGATGGCTCGCGCTACAAGTTCCTTTCCCGTTCCCGACTCGCCCGTCACCAACACAGTGACGTCTGATGAACGAATCTTGTGAACCTCCTCTACCAGCCGCGTCATTGCCGGGCTCGAGTGGATAAACCCGGGTAGCAGGCTGGTACCGGTAAGCTCGTCCGGTTGTTCAGGGCGCGCGCCTTTGTGATTCGCCGACCGCAGGGCACAGACATCCATCCCCAGTTCGACGACACGTATCAAGGGTTCAAGAGACATGTCTCCGGGCAGTTTGGCTCTGGATCGCGGCGAGATAATGAGTGTTGCCGGTGGGGCGTTCGCGGATTTCAGTTGAATAACAGCGCAGTCGTTACGTTTGGCGTAACGTTCGCGGTCCTCCTCGTTTTGTAGGCTTCCCAGCTCTGCCGTGATCTTGGCACTTTCCGCGGGAGTGTAACCGTGCGCGATCACCAACCGGGGTTGATTGTGCTCGTCTCGCTCCTTGATCAAAACGCGGCGTGCGCCGGTTTCCTGACCCATCACTGCTGCCAACTCGCGCAAGAGTAATTCTCGCGAAGCTACTGCTTCGGCTAAGCGCAGTGTCAAAAGTTGCGTTAATGCCGATTGCTCCTGACCGCGCTCCGGAGCTGCTCTATCAAGGTGCGCCAGTGCCTCTTCAGCTCGTGAGAGATCCAAACGGGCCCCCAGCTCACGAAACGTGTTGACGGCCCGCGAGAGATGTTCTGAGGCGCGCCGGGCCTGGGTTTCAGCATAGGCGAGTCCGAGCTCGTAATGAGCTCGTGCCGCGCGATAGCGATCACCCAACATGTCAAATATGGAAACACTACTACCGAAATGTTGAGCAGCGGCTGCCGGATCTGACTGCAGCATGGCCAGGACCCCAGCCAGTCGCTGCGCCTCACCGGTAAAGCCCAGATCAGTAGCTGAGTCGGTAGTTTCTGCCGCTATCTTTTGCAGCTCGGCCGATGACTCACCCAGGTTTCCTCTTAACAAGTGAGCTTCAGCCAGGATTAGGCGTGATTCACAAATCGCCTGGCGGTCACCAATCTCGTCCGCCAGGCCCAGGGCCTGTCTGCCACGGGCGAGGGCTCTTGAATCGTCTTTCATGGTGAGGTAACAACGCCCGAGTGTCCTTACCGCCTGACCCGCATACCACTTATTCCCATTTTCGGTCGCCAGCGTAACGGCCCGCAGCAGGTAGTCTCTCGCTTCGTCAAGCTCTCCCCGCAGCATGTGCAGCTCGCCGAGCGAGTCGAGAATCATCGGCACTTTGGCCCCGCGTTCATCGACTTCGGAAGCAAGCGAAAGCGCACGCTCAAGCGATTCCTGAGCGCGCTGCCACTGGCCGATCAGGATCAGGTTTATGCCGAGATTGTTGTACCCGTCGGCGGCATTGGTCTTATGGTCCGTGCGCTCGTAGTAATTAATCGCTTTTTCGAGATAGCGAATGCCTTCCTGCGGCCGCTTGAGAAACCAGCAGGCGCCGGCCATGTTTGCGTAGATTCTGCCCAGCATGAAAGCAGCCTGCCGGTCTCCAATCAGCTTCAGGGCTTGCTCGAGATTTTCCAGCCCAGACTCGTATAAGCCTTCCTGAATGTCGGCGAGGCCGATAGCAAAATATGCGTCCGCCAGGCCGCGCCAATCACCTGCCTGACGAAAGTGTTCAAGGGCTCGTTGGGCATAGTCACGCGCAATCGGAAACTCACTGATGCTGCGATAGACTCGCGCGAGGGCTGAATAGGTGCGTCCGAGTCTCGCATCGTCGCCGCTTTCCTGATAATCGCGCAGCGCCGACTTGAGCATGGCAATCGCTTTTGGATGGTCGCCGTTGTAGTTGTACGCGAGCCCCAGTTGGACTCGGAGATGACTGATGGTTTGCTCGTCGAATTTCTCTCGTGATTCCGGCGACTCGTACATCGCCACCGCGGCCAGAGACTCGCGATAATGCCCTTGCATCTCGAGTGCAGTTGAGAGAGCGCAGCGGGCCAGAGCGAGAATGTTTGGATAGGTTCGACCAGTGGAGATGATCGAGGTCAGGCGTGACTTGGCTTCGGTGGACAGACCCTGGTCGAGAAGCGAGCGGATCTCGTCCAACTCCGCTATCAGCGAATCATTTGAGGGCCGGGCACGAGAACGCAGTCTGACGCGGGCGTCAGCCAGATCAACCACACCTCGCTCGCCTGAGGAGTTCTTTGCGGTGGGGTCAGTGGACCCTGAACCGACACGTTTAGCCATTTAGTTCCTAGAAAGTACCAATTAGCTGCACTTTTCAACGCGCAATTCGGTCGTGGCAGGTGGGAGGCTGGTACTCGGCAGTCAGCCGCGCACCGTGTTTACTATTCAAACGGTACTGAATCTAACACATGCTACCAATACCGTACAGATCTTAAATTAGCCAAAAACGCTTTTCAGCGTTGCGTGGAGACGATTTGCCATTGAATCCAGGGCTTGGTGTCCGACATGCTTCAGCTTGTCGTTTTCAGGCGATAAGGTCTTCCTGCGAGAGTCGGCGACAAGCTGAAGCATGTCGGACATCTGACCCACTTCCGTCTCCAGCCCTTACCTTGACACTCCTCTGAGTGGCCGCTATTCTTTTCGTTTCCGTCTTCAGTGCGGAACTTCGCCTAGTGTTATATGTTTGAGTCCCTATCGGATAAGCTCAAGCGCACCTTGAAGAATCTGCGCGGCGAGGGTGTGCTGACGAAGGAACACGTCGATGCCGCGTTGCGTGAGATCCGTCTGGCACTGCTTGAAGCAGACGTTAACTTCAAGGTCGCCAAAGACTTTATCGCCTCTGTCAAGGAAAAGGCAGAGGGACAACAGGTCTGGCAGGAGCTAAAGCCTTCCGAGCAAGTCGTCAAGATCGTTTATGACGAGTTGGTCGAGTTGCTCGGAGGTCAGTCGTCGCGGCTGGTCTTTACAAAGCAGATACCTAACGTGGTGATGATTGTCGGTCTTCAGGGATCCGGCAAAACCACTTCCACCGGCAAGATTGCCCGTTGGCTGGTAGCGAATCAGCAACGCAAGCCGCTGCTGTTATCGGTTGACGTTTACCGGCCGGCTGCTCGAGAACAATTGAAGGTCATCGCCAGGGCGACTGGCCAGCAGATCTTTGAACAACCTCAGACAGACGATCCGCTCACACTGGTGCGCGAGGCATTCAAACACGCGCAGCAAACAGGGTTCGATACCTTGATGATCGACACCGCCGGCCGCCTCCATATCGATGACGCTTTGATGGAGGAGTTGGTCACGATCAAGCGGGAAACGCATCCGGTGGAAATCCTGTTTGTAGCCGATGCGATGACGGGTCAGGACGCTGTCCGTTCAGCCGAAGAGTTCCACCGGCGAGTGGGCATTACTGGCGTGATCTTGACCAAGATGGACGGTGATGCTCGCGGCGGCGCAGCCCTGTCGATCAAGCAGGTCATCGGACAGCCGGTCAAGTTTGTCGGCGTGGGCGAGCGTTATGATGCGCTGGAACCCTTCTACCCTGATCGCGTTGCCCAACGCATTCTGGGCATGGGCGATGTCTTGTCTCTGATTGAAGAGGTGCAGTCAAAAGTCGATCAGAGCGAAGCTGAGGAGCAGTTAAGGAAGCTTCAGAAGAACGAATTCACGCTCGACGATTTCCGCTCGCAGCTCCGGCAGGTTAAGCGACTTGGTTCTTTCTCCAAGATCATGAAGCTACTTCCTGATCAATTGCTCGGCGGCATAGGCATGCCGCAATTGGATGAAGAGCAATCCAAACAGATGGAAAAGGAGCTCAAGCGTACCGAAGCGATTATCGATTCGATGACGCAACAGGAGCGCATTGACCACCGCATCCTCAACGCAAATCGACGCCGCAGAATTGCGCGCGGCTCGGGAACGGCGGTGGCGGACGTTAATCAGCTCATCAAGCAATACAGTGAGATGCGCCAGATGATGCGCCAGCTTTCCGGCTCTGGTTTGTTTGGCGGTGGCGGCTTAAAGAGCAAGATGATGAGACGCATGGCGGGCATGGCCGGCATGCCGGATATGAGCGAGATGGGCGAAAATGGCGACGAAATGACGGTACCTTCGTTGGCGGGCGGACCGTCACGTAAGAAGTTGAAAAAGAAAAAGCGAAAGAAGAAAAGAAGGTGAGTAGATTGGGCAATTTCCGATTGACTTTCATAAATCGGCAATCGGCAATTGGAAATCGGCAACGCTGAGGAGGACGAAACATTGTTAGCAATCAAATTGATGCGTACCGGTGCGAAGAAGAGCCCATCGTACCGGGTGGTGGTCAAAGAAAAACAGTCCAAGCGCGACGGTGCTTACCTGGAGAACCTGGGCATTTACAACCCGACCCGCAATCCAGCGGAGATCAGGTTGGACATGGATCGCGTTCGTTATTGGATTGAAAAGGGCGCACAGCCAACCGACACTGTTAACCGGCTGATCAAAAAGACTGCAAAAGCCTCCGCCTCGCAAGCTGAAGCCGGAGCATAACGGCTGGTTGTTCTCTGGTTATCCGCGGTGAGCTATGCGTGAGACGATTGCAATGATTGTGAAAGCGCTGGTCGATGATGACGCCGCTGTCGACGTGCGGGAAATCCAGCGGAATGGCACGACGCTGATCGAGATCCGCGTTGCTCCGAACGACATGGGCAAGGTCATCGGCAAACAGGGTCGCACCATCAGAGCACTTCGCGCGCTGGTCCGTACAGTGAGCGCGAAAAGGAAACACCGCTTCGTCCTGGAAATAATGGAATGACTGGTGAGCGCGAGAGCGAGGAACCGCTGGTTGTTGTGGCTCGAGCCACCAGAACCAGAGGACTCAAAGGCGAGCTCGTTGCAGATCTTTTGACAGATTTCCCTGAACGATTTGACGCAATCACGCGGCTGATTTGCATAGATCCGAATGGAAATCGATCGAGAGCCGATCTCGAGGATCATTGGTTCCAACAGGGGCGAGTGATTCTGAAACTGGCAGGCGTTGATGACATCGACTCCGCAGCCAGGTTTGTTGGGTTCGAGTTCGCAGTGCCTGAGTCGGAACGGGTCAAGCTTCCCACTGGCCAGTTCTACGATTGGGAACTTGAGGGGTGCGAAGTTACTACCACGAGCGGACGGCAGTTGGGCCGTGTACGCGAGGTCATGAAAGCGGGTGGGGTCGATACCCTGGTGGTGGAAGCTGACAAAGAGCGGGATTACCTGGTGCCGCTGGCCGAGCCAATTGTTATCAGAATTGATCTCGCTGGCAAGGCGATCCTGATTGATCCTCCGGAAGGGTTGCTTGAGTTGTAGCTCTTTGATTGACGATTTGCCTTTGTGGATAGCGTGACCGCAGTTGCCTGAGTCGCAAGTCGGCAGTCACGAATCGGAAACCGTTTGAGATGCGTTTCGATATAGTTACCATCTTTCCCGACTTTTTTCGTGAGCCGATCGAATACGGCATCGTCGGGCGCGCCCGGACCACGGGACTGGTAGAAATCAAGGCGCATGACCTTCGCCGTTGGACCACTGATCGGCATCACGTAGTGGATGATCGACCGTTTGGTGGGGGCGATGGAATGGTGCTTAAACCGGAGCCGCTCTTTGCCGCGGTCGAGGAGCTGACCGGATCCGATGAGCGTACTGGCTACGCGGAGGGAACAAGGGTCGTGTTGTTGTCGCCGCAAGGAAGAGTTTTCAACCAGGGCCTGGCGGAGGATCTTTCAAAGACAGCGCGGCAGGTGGTTCTGCTTTGCGGCCGTTACGAAGGCATTGATGAACGCGTTGCTGAACACCTGGCTACAGACGAGATCTCCATTGGGGACTATGTTCTTTCTGGAGGCGAGGCGGCGGCACTTGTCGTGGTTGATGCGGTAGTTCGATTATTGCCGGGCGCGCTTGGTAGCGACACGTCGTCGGTGCACGAATCTTTTTCCGGGCACTTGCTCGACTTTCCGCAGTACACGCGGCCGCCTGATTTTCGGGGTATGCGCGTACCTGAGGTTTTGCTGACCGGGAATCATGCGGAGATTGCTCGTTGGCGCCGGGAAGCTGCGTTGGCGAAGACCCAGCGCAACCGGCCCGATCTTTTGGAGTAAACAGAGCGGTGACAACTGTTCCGCGGGGTCTTAAGCAATTTGCACATTTGATTATCGGTTTGGCTCTATTGTGTTGCCAAAGCGCGCAGAGGAAGCGCCAGCGAAAAATCAAGAATCGGGAATCTGAAATAATCTTGTTGGAGTGGGAAAATGAATCGATTAGATAGTGTTGAGAAAAATCAACTGCGCGACAATATCCCTGAGTTTCAGCCTGGCGACACCATCCGCGTGCACGTTCGGATCAAGGAATCAGAGACCAAGGAGCGCCTGCAAGCTTTCGAAGGCGTGGTGATCGCTCGCAAACACGGTGGAGCGCGAGAAACCATTACCGTGCGAAAAACAAGCTTCGGCGTTGGCGTAGAACGGATCTTTCCTCTTCACGGGACCATCATCGATCATATCGACCTGGTCAAGAAAGGACGGGTGCGTCGAGCCAAGCTTTATTATCTCCGCAACCTGCGCGGCAAAGCGGCACGTATTCGTGAACGCGACACGCGCGGTCAACAGGGCGGCGATTCGCAAGCGTCTGCGGCAGGCAAAACCAAGTAAGATAGACGTTCAGTTTTTATTGAGTTCGTGACGAGCCGACCGGTTGCGTTCCTTTGACAATCATCCGGTGAAGCAGATTATGCATCCCAGGCACTTTTCCTGGGTGTAACCACGGGAGCAAGAGGCGGTCTTGCGCATCGCAATTGATGCTCATTCAGTTGGCGCCGGGCTAGCGGGAAACGAAAGCTATGCCACCAACCTGATTGAGGCATTGGCGGAAATCGATCCCGTTAACCAATACACGCTATACGTCACAAAGCGCGAGGCGGTAGATCGGTTCAGTAATCGCTGGCCCAATTTCACAGTTCGGACCACGCTTCCCCATACTCCACTGATCAGAATCCCACTGACACTCAGCGCGGAGTTGCGCAAGAACCCCGTAGATATTTTGCACGTTCAGTTTACCTCGCCGCCTTTCGCACCTTGCCCGGTTGTGGTCAGCATTCACGATCTTTCGTTTGAACACCTGCCGCAGACATTCAATAGGCGTAGTCGTACCCAGTTGCGACTGACAGTGAGGCGGTCAGCCCGCAAGGCCGCACGAATCATTGCCCTGTCTGAGCATGCACGTCAGGACATAATCTCGACGTATGGCATTTCGCCCGAGTCGATCACTGCCATTCCCCTGGCTGCCCCGGAAACCTTTCAGCCGGTAACGGACACAACCGAACTTCAACGTGTGCGCGACATTTATGGCATAGAAGGTGACTACATTTTATCGGTCAGCTCGATTCAGCCGCGAAAGAACCTGGGTCGTCTGATTGCCTCGTATTCATACTTGCGCCGCGTGCGACCCAATAGTAAGCTGCCGAAACTGGTCCTGGTCGGGAAGCGCGCCTGGCTTTACGACGAAACACTACGGGCGATTCAAGATAACGGCCTACTGGACTCGATCATTGTGACGGGCTATGTGCCGCAAGGCGATTTGCCGGCGTTATATTCCGGGGCGGTCTGCTTTGTTTATCCTTCGTATTTTGAAGGTTTTGGATTGCCGCCGCTCGAGGCCATGAAGTGTGGGGTCCCGGTAATTGTGGGAAACAGGACCAGCCTGCCGGAAGTCGTGGGTGACGCAGGTTTGTTGGTTGATCCCTTTGAGGTTGAAGCGCTCAGCTCTGCAATTGAGCGCCTGATTGATAATCCAGAATGTCGCGATGATCTTCGCGGCAAAGGGCTGGCTCAAGCCCGCAAATTTGACTGGCGCGAAACTGCACGGCGCACCCTTGCTGTTTATAAAGAAGTTGTTGGTACCGTCGCCCGAACGAAGGCCTTCGAACAGGGAGCCGCTGGTTAGAACAGATTGCGACCTGGTTCTAGTCACAACGTATGCGGATAGCGATTCTTGGAACGCGCGGTATTCCCGCTAGTTACGGCGGGTTTGAAACTTTTGCCGAACATCTATCGACCAGACTCGTCGCTCGGGGTCATGACGTTACCGTATATTGCCGGGCCCACTACGTTTCGCCTCGTCAGCTCGAATATCACGGCGTAAAATTAAGAGTCCTTCCCACCATCCGTCATAAATACTTCGACACCATCGTTCACGCTTTTATCTCGGCTATTCACGCGGTGCCTTCAAGGTTTGACGCTGCATTGATCTGTAACGCCGCGAATGCTCCTTTTGCGCCAATCTTGCGGTTTACCGGCACCCCGGTTGTGATTAACGTTGATGGGCTTGAGCATAAGCGCAAGAAATGGAACTGGCTCGGCCGCCGCTATTACCTGCTTGCCGAGAGGCTCGCGACTATCCTGCCGAATGTCACAGTTACCGATGCCCACGTGATTCACGATTACTATATGGCACGTTACAACGCCACTTCGACGATGATTGCGTATGGCTCTGAAGTTGAACGACGTCCGGATCCCGAAACAGTGCGGCGCTGGCGAGTCGAGCCAAATCGTTACGTGTTGTACGTCTCGCGCCTCGAACCCGAGAACAACGCCCGCCTGGTCATTGAGGCATTCAAGCGAGTACGCACAGCATATCGCCTGCTAATTGTCGGCGATGCGCCATACGCTCATGAGTACATCAGCGATCTGCGGGCGCGAGCCCGCGGAGACAAGCGCATCATATTCACAGGGTTCGTCTTCGGTCAGGATTACCGGGCTTTGCAACAGAATGCCTATTGCTATGTTCACGCGACTGAGGTGGGCGGCACACACCCGGCGCTGTTGGAAGCGATGGGCTACGGAAATTGTGTGTTGACGCTGGCGACGCCGGAGAATATCGAGGCGGTCGGAGAGGCGGGCATTCCGTATAGCGACGAATTTGATCTGGCAGAAAAGCTCCAGCGGGTGCTCCGCGACGGGTCGCTGGTCCACTCATACCGCAACCGAGCGCAATTGAGGGTGCAGCAATACTACGACTGGAATCGAATCGTGGATCAGTACGAACAGTTGTTCGCCGAAATGGCCGGGCTCAAACCCATGGTTTCATTGCAACCGGACGAGATTGAGGACGTAAAAGCCATCGCCTGCCAAAAGTAAACACCGAGGCCAGAAGACACCCCACAAGGAAGAGCCCCGCCAATCATGCGATTGGCGGGGCAAACTTTACCGGGTAGGTTCGGGGTAAATCGGAATGGCGTTGGCACAGGACTGAGAATCGTCACTTAGGGCCGATCCCGTAATTCAGGCGGTGCGTTTCGACGGGCGAGATAAAGCCATGCGGTTGAATAAGATGAAAGACCGCAACCGCGATAAATTCTCACCACCTTCTGCGCCCCTGACGCCGGAGCCGAAGCACTTAAAAGAACTGCCGAGCTACGAAGAATTGTCCCAAGGCTCAGTCTGGTGTGAAATTATACTAGACTCTCGTGACGTGTCAAGAACATTAGTAACTATTTCGCCAAAACTTCGCAACACTTTCCGGCGGTGCCGCTCTATTGCCCGGATCTAGCCTGTGACAGGCGAGTGGCCTGGCGGCGCACGGCTTCGGAAACATTGCGGTTTTGCGAAAGGTTCTTCAGATCTTTAGTGTGGATTCGTGGGAGGATTCCGACCACGCTCGGAATGGGAGTACGTGGATTACGAGCGAGATTGTGGATGATCGGATATGACCGGGCCCAGGCGCGGTTTAGCGAAATTATCCTCAGCACTTCGTCAGCCACTGTCCTCATGGCAGCAATATTTTCAATTTCATGGTCCGTTATGCGCGGATTATTAATAACCGCGGTCGAAACCACCCGGTTCGAATCGCGGATCAGTATACTTCGGGCCTCACGGTCGCCTTTCATCGCCAGTTTCATGCGGTCTCTGGCGTTCATGAACATGATGCGACGAATGAGGGATACGCGTTCGGGTGATATTTCCCCGGTCTCGACCCGTTCAGTTTCAAAAATGCGCTTAATATTTGCCGCAATCTGCTCCTCGGTCTCGGTCAGTTCCTCATAACGTTCAGACGGCAACCAGGAATCATCCAGCTCGGCATCCGATACCTCTATGTGTTGGGCCAGAAGCCAGGCATCGTCCAGGCTGAGTTCGCCGGCGGCGCCGGTCAGTTCGGCGGTTTCAAAAAACTCGGCTGCGGCAGTTTTGCCTCGCGCTCTCAATTCCTCGGCAATCTGCTGGGCCCCGCGTTCCTTCTCAAAGAATTCACGACGCGTCTCACGAGCGCGTCTTTCGGCTTCGTTTGTGCGCGCAGCGTTTTGGAGAATGGCATCGATAATCTCAGGAGAGCGGACCAGCCGTTGTTGGTTGATCGCAATCAGCTCGAGCAGGGAACCATCAATGGTCGTGTTAGCAAGTGCGGCAATTGCCCGATCGGGTGTATTGCGGTTAAGAATTACCGCCTCGTTGAGTTCGCGCTCGTTACCGGTGGCTGTTGCCAGGAAACCGAGCACGCTGGGTGACGTGTCGTCGGCCTTTGCGGCGATCAAGAACTCTTCTTTTGTTTGCGACTCGAGGGTTGATGCGGCAGCTTCCGCGATCTCCGCATCGCCCGCTTCCCGGAGGGCAACCAGGACCTCGAGCAGATCATTCTGCGGCAGGGGCAACAAGCCTCGCGCTGCGGCCAACCGCGCCGGTTGCGGGGCAGTGCCGCTAATGATTGCTTCAACCACCGGGTTTGTTGTTTTGAGTTCAGTGTCCAAGGTGAGCGATCAGCCGGGAAACGTTCGATCGATCTTCAAATTAGCTGATCAGCATCCGGCTTGTCTATAACTCGTTGAACAGCTCTTCGAAGATAACGCACAGCGAATTCAAGTTAGCTAGAAACATTTCAGAGGTGTTAGTTAAAACCTGAACCTGTATTCCAATTGAATATACATCGAGACGGCGCGGCCATTTATTGTCGCAGGATCAAACGTGATGCGCCGGGCCGCTTCGATGGCGGCTTCGGTCAAGCCCATAGGTTGAGCCTCGACGATCCATAGATGTTTTACTTTACCGTCAGCCGCGAAAATGCCGCGCAAAACGACAGTTCCCGAAATCCTGTTCCTCCAGGCGATTTCTGGGTATGCGGGTTGGGGTCTACTTCTAACATGCGCCTTTTTGGTAACTTCCAAACCCTTAAACACTCGATCTTCTTGCTGGCGATTGTCTGCTGCGAAGAAACGCAAGCTTTCAAGTTGTTCAGTCCATGTTCGGTTTTCCTGCGCAGTTGGGTTCAGCTGAAGGAATTTTTCCAGAGCTGCAGCAGCTTCGATTAAGTGATCTTTGTGGGTCTCAGGTGCCTCTTCCTTATTGACAACCATAGCATTGCTGACAAAAGCGACTAGCGCCTGGCTCTTTACCAGATAGGCAGCAGCAAATTGTGGGTTCAATTTGATAGCGGCTTCGGCATGCTTAACAGCTTCCTGCTTTTCTCCAGCCCGCAATCGGGCCACAGCTATTACATAATGGGCATTCTCAATGTTGGGATTCAAGTCGAGTGCCGTCTGAGCTTCCAGCATTGCATCGGATGGTTTGTTCCGCAGTAAAAGAATGTAACTCAGTCCTGCATGCGCCAACGCCAATTTAGAATTAAGCTTCAGTGCTGTCTCAATGCTTTTGGTGGCGTCCTTCAAGTCCTCTTTTTGAAGTTGAGCCAAGCCAAGGACAAGCCACGCTTCAAAGTCTTGGGCGTTCTCCTTAACAACTTTGGTTAAGAGGACAATGGCTTCGGCGGTTTTTCCAGCCTTGTATAGACTAAATGCACTTTCCCGCTCGTCGCCCGCGGACGCGGGAGTCTTATTCTGATTAGAGTTAATCTGGCCAGCGACAATTACTACGAGCAGAAGGACGCGGATCCAGTTCGATTTATGCATGGTGGGGAACAGCGATAGGGAATTTGCATGACTTATGCCATGCCGTGGCACTTCTTATATTTCTTGCCGGAGCCGCAGGGGCATAGTTCGTTTCGACCAACCTTTGGTTGATCGCGGACTACGGTTTTCACCTTGCCCGCTTCTTCACCGGCGGCAGCAGCCCCCTGGTTCGGACCGGTAAACGTCATAGGAGAAGGACGGCGCGGCGCCCGCCGGCGAACATTCTCAGGTGGGTCGCCGGAAACGATCTGAAGATTAAAGAGCGAGCGGATTGTGTTTGTGTCGATCCGATCGAGCATCTGCTGGAACATCACGAAACTCTGCTTCTTGTATTCAACCAGGGGATCCTTCTGCCCGTAACCCACCAGGCCAATACCCTGCTTCAAATGATCAAGAGAAAGCAGGTGGTCCTTCCATTGTGCATCGATGATGTTGAGCATGATGATGCGCTCGTAGGTGCGCATCGCCTCAACGCCGATTTGCTGCTCTTTCTCGGCGTAATGCTTTTCCAGACGTTCCCAAATAGCCTGCTCAACTTCCGGCGAAGTCAATTTCAGCAAGTCAATTCGTTCCGCGTCCGCATCAAAGGCGTAGATCGTGTGGACCTGGAGCTTGTAATTCTCAACGTCCCAATCGTCAGGCGAAGCATCCGGATTCAGATACTGCTGCGTAATATCACTCAACAGGTCGCGCGCAACTCCCAGGATGTATTCACGTTGATCCGGTTCTTCCATCAACTGCCGGCGCAAACCATAAATAGTTTCGCGCTGCTTGTTCATGACGTCGTCGTATTCAAGCAGGTGTTTGCGCGCTTCGAAGTTGCGACCCTCAACGGATTTCTGAGCCGACTCAATTCGCTTTGACACCATCTTTGACTCGATCGCGACGCCCTTCTCCATGCCCAGGCGCTGCATCAACGCTTTGACCTTCTCGCCGGCAAAGATGCGCATCAAATCGTCTTCCAAAGACAGGAAGAAACGCGACGAGCCCGGGTCGCCCTGGCGGCCGGCACGCCCACGCAACTGGTTGTCAATCCGGCGAGATTCGTGTCTTTCCGTTCCGACGATGTGCAAGCCGCCGATGCCCACTACTTCCTCATGTTCTTCTTCGACAATTCGCTTCGCTCGAGCAAAGGCCTGGCTCCATTGGTTCTCGCTGGCCTCGTCCGGATCGACCTCCTCTTTCTTGAGAAATTCGCGCGCCATGAAATCCGGGTTGCCGCCGAGCAGGATATCCGTGCCGCGTCCGGCCATGTTAGTGGCGATTGTGACGGCGCCCTTGCGGCCTGCCTGGGCCACGATTTCTGCTTCCCGCTCGTGATACTTCGCGTTCAAAACGTTGTGTGGTACAGCCTCTCGCTGCAAGCGGCGCGAGATCAGCTCGGAGTTTTCTACTGAGACCGTGCCAACCAACGCCGGTTGGCCGCGCTCGTAGCATTCTTTGATCTCTTCGATCACGGCATCCCACTTCTCGGGCAGGGTGCGATAGATCACGTCCGAGAAGTCTGTGCGCACCATCGGCATGTGCGTCGGAATCACAATGACGTCGAGCTTGTACGTCGAGTGAAATTCAGATGCTTCAGTTTCCGCGGTTCCGGTCATACCGGAGAGCTTTTCGTAAAGCCGGAAATAGTTTTGCAGCGTGATCGTAGCCAGGGTTTGGTTTTCCTTTTCGATCCGGACGCCTTCCTTGGCTTCGACCGCCTGGTGCAGGCCGTCGGACCAGCGCCGGCCTTTCATCAGGCGCCCGGTAAAGTCGTCAACGATGATGACTTCTCCGTCTTGCACGACATACTGGTGATCGAGTTTGTACAGCGTATGGGCTTTCAGCGCCTGCTCGACACAGTGAAGCAATTCCATGTTTGAAGGATCGTAAAGGTTTCCCACCGCGAGCAATCGCTCAGCTCGATCAACCCCTTCCTCGGTGAGCACAGCGGTGTGCGCCTTTTCATCGACGATGTACTCGCCGGTCTTCACACCGTCGACTTCTTCTCCGCGACGAAGTTGCGGAATGATTGCGTCCGCTTTGTAATACTTGTCAGTTGCTTCGTCGGATGGGCCGGAAATGATGAGGGGGGTGCGGGCTTCGTCAATGAGGATTGAATCAACCTCGTCGACGATAGCGAAGTAGTGACCACGTTGCACGCAGGTGGTCAAATCAAACTTCATGTTATCGCGCAGATAATCAAAGCCGAACTCATTATTTGTGCCGTAGGTTATGTCGGCGGCGTAGGCAGTCTGACGCTCAAAGTCGTCCATGTCATTCTGAATACAGCCGACTTCAAGACCAAGGAAGCGATGGATCTGGCCCATCCACTCCGCATCGCGCGATGCAAGGTAATCGTTGACTGTGATCACATGAACGCCGCCCCGCCCGGTAAGTGCGTTCAGATAAGACGGCAGGGTGGCTACGAGTGTCTTGCCTTCGCCGGTGCGCATCTCCGCGATCTTGCCTTCATGCAGGACCACGCCACCGATCATTTGCACGTCGAAATGGCGCATGCCCGTAGTTCGCACACTTGCTTCACGCACGATCGCGAAAGCTTCGGGCAAAATCTCGTCAAGGATCTCTCGTTCCCGCCGTTTGCGGTCATCCAGGTCGCGCGAGTCTGCCACGGCTGCCTGAACCTGTTCTTTGAATGCCGCTGTGCGGGCCTTTAACTGCTCGTCCGATAACTTCTTTATAGAGGGTTCGAGATCATTGACCTTCTGAACAATGGGCAATACAGATTTCAGATACCGCTGATTGCTGCTGCCGAATACCTTAGTTAAAAATTTGTCGATCATCTTTCCAACACCTGCATACCGGGAATATGTTAAATCGTTCTGTTATTAGTCGTTCGAATGACGGTTTTCCGCCCCTGTCATAGTGATGTTTTGTGATTTTAATTTACAGGCAGAGGCAGAGGCAAACCAGTAAAGTCATGACATAAGCGGTACAAGGGCCACCCAGGGCATTCAACCTTGTTTTGTTTTAGCGTTTGAGGCTATTTGCTTCTTGATCATCTCACCCACGGCCTGGCGCGGCATAGAGAAGTTAAATACGACTTTCTTCCCTTCCGCAGTGGCTGCGGTGTTTCGCATCAGGACGGCTTCGTCTTTACCCTTTCGCGCCTGTTCCCCGGCAGCAAGCATTAAGTTAAACACGCTGGCTTTCTGTCGCGCGCTCTGTTCTGAGCTGACATCCGATTCAATCCTGGCGACCAACTCAGACTGATCCTGTCTAATGAGAAAGACTACCTTGGTGGGCTTGCCTTCATTCAGAGTCTTGAGCAGAACAAGGATTTTACTGTCATTCAAGGCAGCAATCATTCGTCCCGCCAGATCGATCAGGCCGGGGTCTCCTGCTTTCTGAGTAAATTTTGGTTTTTGTAGTTTGGCTGTTTCATCCAACTCGGCTTCAACCACAACTTCGAAAGTCTGATCGAGATCGAGTTTCCCATCCTTCTTTAGATCGTTTGCATAACTCGCGAGATCCTTCAGGGGTTGCCGGTTGATTTCGTTGTCAACGGGCAGGTCAACGCCGTTGGCAGCAGCGGTTTTTTCCAACTGCTCCTGAGCCTTCTCTGCCTGCGCCTTTTCCTTCTCTTCGTCAGTTTGGTTAGGTTGAGTGTTGTTCGCGTTCTGCTCAGGCTGAACTGCCGGCGATGCACTCGCACCAGCACTATTGTCATTCGCAGGGATCGGCGAGATTGAAGGTGTCGGACTCGGGGACGGCTCGGCCTTCGCAGCTTCGGATTTTATGCCGGAGCCCAAACCTGCGGCCCAGGGAAGCGGCGTTGGAGTTGGCTCGGCGATTAGGCCTGCGTCCATTGCAAAATAACCTTCGGGATAATGAAACTTCTCCAATTGAACAATCTGAACGTCGTCGCCGATCTGCGTCTGAACGTAGGGTTTATCTACGAAGTTCGTGCCTGATAATAGCGCCGCAACATTAAAAGCCTCGCGCACGGCCGGCACATAAATGACACAAGCGAGCACGGTCACATGCAATACCAACGAGGCGATGACCAGCCGTAGTAAAATCGGCCATCGTGGCTCTCGGTTGACTTCAAAATGTGCGAAGATTTCTACCATTTCCAAAAGAAAACGTTATTTCGAGGCTTTTGTTCCCGTGCTTAGACGCTCTCGACGGCCCCGACGTTGCGAGCGATCTCAGAAGCCAATTAGAGGTTAGCACTTCGCAGACCAACACCTCAAAGGGTGCTGGGTTAGAATCGGTTTATGCAGGTGCCCAGATAAATGAGAAGGCGTGAAGAGCAAAGAGGGAGGGGCCAGCGGCGCAGGCACGTTGGCGCGCGCGACTCAGGTTCCAACAAGCAGCATCATGACCGCGTGCCTCCAGCTGCACGAGATGTGAAAAAACTGCTCGAGGGAATTGGCAGCCCACCTGCAGGCATTTTCCAGCCGGATCCGTTTCAGTTGGAAGCACTGGCTGCATTGGAATTTGAGGATGTTTTGGTGACAGCCCCCACCGGCAGCGGCAAGACCTGGATTGCCCGGGAGGAGATCCGGCGTTTGCTCGCAGCAGGACGGCGCGCCTGGTACACAACGCCACTCAAAGCCTTAACCAACTCGAAGTATCAGGAATTCGGCGAGGCCTTTGGCGTCGATCAGGTGGGAATCTTAACTGGGGATCGTAAAGAGCACACTGATGCCCCTTTGATCGTTGGCACAACCGAGATTTATCGAAATCAACTGTTCGACTCTTTGCGTGGTTTTGGCGAGGTTAATGCGGACCTGGTTGTGCTTGATGAAGCACACTATCTGGCCGACGAAGATCGCGGTCATGTCTGGGAGGAAGCCATCATCCTTACCCCACCGCGGATCCGGTTGTTGCTGCTGTCGGCCACCATTGGGAACGCAGATGAGTTTGCGAAGTGGATTTCGGAAGTGCGTGGTGTTCACTGTGGTGTGGTCAGGCGACCCGGAGCCAGGCCGGTGCCATTACGGTCGGCTTTCCTGTTACCGGACAGGCGTCTTCTGCCCCTGCTGGACGAGCGCGGGCGATTCAATCCGGAAATTGACAACATGGCTGCAAAGGGCGACAGAGGTTCGCGCAGGAATTGGTAAGCGCAAGTTTCGCCATTGAAAGAATATGAAGGTCAGCATGCCCGAGATGCCTCCAGCTACCTTGTTGGCGGCGCTTGGTTCGTACAATTTGTTACCCGCGATTGTTTTTCTTCCAACGCGCAGGCGCTGCGACAAGGCTGCCTCCGAAGCCGCGTTCGCTCGACGGGAAGCGACCGACGAACGTCGCGAAGCCCGTCGCGAATTCATGCTGGGTTTTGTGGCTGAAAATCCGGAGATTCGCGGTCATCGTCACTGGGATACGATCGTTCGCGGCGGAGTGGCCTCTCATCACGCTGGACATATGCCCGCCTGGAAGCTGGTAATCGAAAAGTTGATGAGCGCCGGGTTGCTCGATGCGATCTTTGCGACCGCAACGGTTGCCGCCGGAGTTGATTTTCCGGCTCGCACAGTTGTTCTTACTGGCGCGGATGCGCGGACGGGCAACGGGTGGCGGCAATTAACGGCTTCTGAGCTTCAACAAATGACCGGGCGGGCGGGCCGCCGAGGACGTGACAATGTCGGGTTTATTGTCGCTGCTCCCGGCCTTCATCAGGATCCGCAACGCATCGCAGATCTGCTCAGAGCGCCCCCAGATCCGCTTGTCAGCCAATTTCGGGCGACTTATACAACGCTGCTTAACCTGCTCGACGCGTATGGCAGCTTTGCTCAGGTTAGGGACATAGCCGAAAAAAGCTTTGCTCATCGTGACGTTGCGGATCGAGTTGCTCGCCTCGAAGTTGAATGCGCAGAAGCTGAGACACGAATCCAGAAGAAGTTGAGACAGGCCGGCTGTGACTTGCCCGCCTCGACGGCACTCGGACTGGAACGGTTGGTGAGCGCCCGAGCTCGTTTGCAGGAAACCAGGCCGCAGACACGCGCGGAAGTTCTGCATCGCTGGCTCGACGAGGTGGTCCAACCAGGCCGAGTCGTTGGCATTGGTCGCAGTGGGCGGCGATTGGTAATGGTTACCGAAAAGCGCGATGGCAATATTCGTGGCATTCGGGAAGATGGACGCAGCGCGAGTCTGGCTTTGGGGCGCATTGGCAGAGTCTACGCCCCTCTCTATCGCCTGCGTGAAGGAGCGATCGATGAGGCGTTCGAAGAGATTCACACCCGGGGCAAAGACCTGGCCCTGCCAGAACCCCGATTGCGCGACGCACATGCTGAAGAGAGCGAGAGCCTGAAGGCTTTGGACGATCTCATCGACTCTTTTGTCCCGTCTGAGACCGGCGCGGAAAAACGTCTGAGATGTACCCAGGCGCTTTGGAGCGCAATGGACGATGCTGAAGTCGTCAATCGTGCAAGACGGCGGATCGAAGCGGCGCGCGATGACGTCTGGCAACCATTTGAGCAGCGGGCGAGGATTCTGTCCTTGTTTGGCTACATCGACTTTGAGGCCGAGAAGGTCAGAGAGCGGGGAAAATGGTTAGCAGATCTTCACATCGACAGGCCCTTGCTGGTGGGGGAAGCGCTCGAGAGTGGGATATTCAAGTCGCTCGACTTTGCCCAGCTCGCATCTGCGATGGCGGCTCTCTCCGCGGACGAAGACCGTGATTACGGAGAGCTGGAATTGGGTGATTCGCTGGTGAAGAGTCTGTCTCAATTCGAAGACATCGGTTTTCGTGTCGCTACAGAAGAGTGGAAATACGGGGTCGAACCAACGCCCGATCTAAATTTTTCTGCCGCGGGGGCAGCAGCTTACTGGGCCACGGGTACTGATTGGCCCACTCTGGTTCATGATACCGGGGCTGAGGAAGGTGATCTTTTTCGTATGCTGTCGCGCACCGGTGAAGCGTTGTTGCAGATCGCCGGCTTGAAGAGATCACACCCCGAGGCGGCTCGTTTGGCGGCGGTTGCCGCTGACGCCGTCCTGCGCGAACCTGTGCGGTAAGCCATTTCAGCGATCAATCTACCGTGATCCCGACACGATCAGCACACTTGTATAGCGAGAGGCCGAGCAGACAAGCGATAACAAGATTGAAGTAGAAAGTGACCGAGCCATCAATGAACTTAGCTGGAAGATTACCAACGAACGGCAGGGCGAACGGAGCGGTGACGATCGCCACGACTAAGGCAATAACAAAACTCACTGCCTGAAGCAGCAATACCATGCCGAAGGCTTTGAAGTATGTTCCGCGCATACGCCGGATCGTGTCCAATCCAACGAGAGGATTGATTACTGAGCCGAAATTCTGCGTATAACCGGCAACAGTCAGAGCCATTGGTCCATAAAAGACGGCCCACAAAAAGAATGCAAAGAAGAGAAAGACTATGAAGATACTGGCACCCAGGTACGGCAGCAGCAGCCGCATCGGTGCAGCCGGATCATTCTGTTGTTGTTTCGAGTTTTCAGCTTCGCGGCTGATAACGCTGCCCGGCCGCGTTTCCTGCAACTTCCGGTTGGCCTCTTCGAGCTGTTTCGCATCTGCGTTGGGATCGGTGAGGACTGACAGATCCTTCTCAGTAGGTCCCGCGGACTGTGCTGCGGTGCCTGGCAGGGCAGTTGAGGGAGAATGTCCGCCGCTAAAGACGCCGAAGAAAAGCACGAGGATGAGGAGAATCATTGGGCCCCACGTCACGATGATGATCCCGATTCCGAGTCCGAGCGGCACAGCGAAGTCGTCCCACATAGAAAACGCGCTAAAGTCAGGCATGAAGCTGCGGTTGAGCCGGCCCCAGGCCACCTGACTGATTACCTGCGAGATACAGCCAAACATGATTACAAACGCGATAACCTGGCCCTTTAAACCGCCGAGCAAGAGAAATCCATAAATCGCCGCGCCACAAAGGAGCGCGATCTTGTGTTGGAGTGGGTAGCGCAGCGCTCTCACGAAATCGCTAAAGCCAAAGCCCGATCCCTGGAATGCCTGCCGGACGACCTTGCTTCGAGTCTCTTGAAACGGTTTGCATAAATCTCCGCAAGCGGGGCAAAGTGGAACCTTGTTCACAAACTTCGGGCAGGTTTCACAAAACGTAGCGGCGCAGACTCGACAGACATAATACGCCGGGGCATCGGCGTGATTTTGGCAAGTGTTTGATGCGGTCGGATTGCTGGCTTCCGAAGATGGATAAGAGGGCCCTGATTGAGCAATGCTATTGGCGAGGGGCACGAACGGCTCTGTCCCTTCAACGTTCTGAGTGGACGTGACCGGCGCTGGCACATTGCCGGACTTGGCAAGGAATGCGGATCGCAGCATTGGAGCGCGGCCGGCGTCAATCCAATTGAGACTTCCTTTGCTGACCTTGTCTGTGGCTATGACTGCGCCTTCCGCGATCCACTGTTTGAGTGTTTCCAGATCTGCTTCAAAGGTACCTTCAGGGGTGGTCACACGCCACATTTCAGCTTGGGCACTCATAATCGGCTCCCTCGTAGGAAGTCTTCATCAAGGATTGGTTCGAGATCGTGGGTCCATGACCGCCAGTGGTCGGGGCTGAGATTCTGGGGTTTTGGTTATTTTCCGGAAGGCACAACGTTTGGGGCCGACAGCTGATTCTTACGGACTTGTTGTGCTGGTGGATTGCGTCCCGGAGGCGAGAGGCGTTGACGCACAAACATCTTAGACAGGCCGCGGTTGCTGCGTCAATAGTTTGTTTGATACTGGCCCTGGGAGCGCGGGCGTCTCGCCCGCACCGCACGGGAGCCTGGGACCAAGGCGTCTCGCCCGCACCCCGCACGGGAGCCTGGGAGCGCGAGCGTCTCGCCCGCGTCCCACGGGAGCCTGGGGGCGCGGGCGTCTCGCACGTACCGCATGGGAGCCTGGGACCAAGGCGTCTCGCCCGCACCGCACGGGAGCCTGGGACCGAGGCGTCTCGCCCGCGTCCAACGGAAGATCGATCAGATTGCGGGCGAGACGCCCGCGCTCCCAGGGGTCTTTACTACCGACTCGAAGGCTCGTAAGATGCCGTCGCACTCCAGGAATTTCGCTTAACAATCTGACATCCTGAGGGAGAAATGTGAGTTCGGAGATCTATTCTGTTTCTGTCATTCCAACAAGACTGAAGGGGGAAAAGTAATTTGTCTGAAATCACACCTGAACGAATAATGCAGTTAGGTTTAGGATTTTGGGCGTCTAAAGCATTGCTGAGCGCGATCGAGTTGCAGGTTTTTACCGAACTGGCCGGTGGTCCATTGGACGCCGTCTCATTAACCCAGCACCTGAGATTGCATCCGCGAGCAGCGCGTGACTTCTTCGATACGCTGGTCGCGCTCGGGATGCTCGAACGTGAAGACGGTCTCTATCGCAACAGTCCCGATAGTGAACAATTCCTCGTGCGTGACAGGCCTCACTACATTGGCGGGCTGCTGGAAATGGCTAACGAACGACTGTACCCATTCTGGGGTTCGTTGACTGAAGGTCTGCAAACCGGACTTCCGCAAAATGAAATCAAGACAGGCGGCGCCGGTCTTTTCGAGGCGATATACGGCGATAACGAGCGACTTCGGCTTTTCCTCGGAGCCATGACCGGATTGAGCATGGGCGCGGCTAAGGCTATAGCGGAGAAATTTCCCTGGGCCGACTATCGCACCGTGGTTGATGTTGGGGGTGCACAGGGTGGATTGCTAGCCATGGTGTGCCGTACTCACAAGCACCTGCATGGAGTCAATTTTGATTTAGAGGTAGTTAAACCAATCTTCGAAGAATACATTGAGGCGAATGGGCTCAGCGATCGAGTCAGATTTCAACCCGGCAATTTTTTTGAAGAGGAACTGCCTTCAGCTGACGCGATCACGATGGGCCATATCCTGCACGACTGGAGTCTGGACCAGAAACGAATGCTGCTTGATAAGGCTTATCGCGCCCTGCCGGACGGTGGCGTACTCATAATCTTTGAAGCGCTGATCGATGATGAAAGGAAACAGAATGTCTTCGGTCTGTTGATGAGTCTGAATATGTTGATCGAGACGCCCAGCGGTTTCGACTTCACGGGCGCAGACTGCGCCGGCTGGATGCGCGAGGCCGGCTTCCGCCAGACGAGGGTCGAGCATTTGGCTGGTCCGGACTCAATGGTCATAGGTATCAAGTAGCCTCCCGCAAAAGTTCCAGTTGAAGTTATCACCAAATAGAGTCCCGCAAAGGCGCAAAGGCGCAAAGACGCAAAGGGGCAACCAGACCATTCGCGGCGCCCCAAACTTGTCGGTTGCGGTCCGAAGACTTTCTTTGCGTCTTTGCGCCTTTGCGGGATATTGTCGATTCGCGTCATAAAACTGACCCACTACCAGGGAACGAAGCGGTTCGTGTGCTCGTAAGCTTGGTGTTAGAATGAGTTTGCAGTGTGGAGGTGTGACATGGGCTTTGATGCGTCAGAAACAAGGGAATCCGTGAATAGCGCAGCCGGCGCCGTCTGCGACGCCCTACGTTATCTGGGTGACGTTTCCTACGCAGTTTTCCCGCGGGATATAGCGCATAGTTTGGGAGAATTTAAGAAATCCTTCTTGAATGTGGTGCGGACTGTGGTCGATAAAGAGATTGAGTGGATTGACGAGCGGGTCGCAGGCGGCGATCGTTTGCGAGAAGAATGGAAACAGGCCTGCTCGAAGAATACAGCGGAAGGAAAGACCGAGCCGGTTAACTAAGTGAAGCCTATGGAAGTCTTACTAGCTGACGAATACGGCTTTTGCTTTGGAGTCGAACGGGCCGTCGAAATGGTGGAGGACGCATTGGATGAAGGGGTGCGTCCCATTCGATCCCTGGGTCCGTTGATTCACAATGCGCAGGAAATGGAGAGGCTTGGAGCCAAGGGAGTTTCCACCATCGATTCTCCTGATGAAGCTGACGCAGATACCATCGCTGTAATCCGCGCGCACGGAGTGACGCCGCAGGTCCAACGTGAACTGGAAGAACGAGCTGCTAAGGTTGTCGATGCGACTTGTCCATTTGTCACGCGCGTACAGCATCTTGCAGAGCGAGCTGCCCGGCAGGGCAGGGATGTCGTGGTCGCGGGCAATCCGGATCATCCCGAGATGATTGGCGTTGTCGGTTACGCTCCCGACAATACCTACGTTGTTCGTGATGCCAGCGAGGTCGCTGCGTTGCCTAATCTCCGCGCGCCGTTGGTTGTCTCGCAAACAACGATCAAGCTGAAGACTTTTTTGGAAGTTGCCGAGGCGGTGCGCGCGAAGACCGACAGCGAGCCCCAGGTAGTAAACACGATTTGCTCAGCCACACGGGATCGCCAGGACGCGGCCCGCGCGTTGGCAGGGCAAGTCGATGTGTTCTACGTGATTGGCGGTCGCCACTCATCGAATAGCGTCAAACTGCTGGCGGTTTGCGAGGAACAGTGTGAGAAGAGTTTCTTGATCGAAACACCCGCCGAAATCAACCCGGGTGACCTTGAGGGCGCCAGCCGGGTGGGGGTCACCGCCGGAGCTTCAACACCTAACTGGCTAATCAACCAGGTAGTACAGCGGCTGCACGAACTTAGTGAGTAACGCAAGCTGTTAGCTTGCGTTCGCGGACGTAAGAGATGAGCGTCCGCTTGAACAGTCCGTGCCAACGCAAGCTAACAGCTTGCGTTACCTACTCAAAGTTCTGATCGATAGCATTCACAATCTGCCTGGCTTCGTCAGATCCGTATTCAATCACCTGACGTCGCAGCGCTTCCCGCGCAACCTCAGTATCCACCGGGTCCCCCAACAAGGTTAACAACACCGAGGTTGGGAATCGTGCCAACGCTTCATTGGCAAGTTCCCGGACGAACACATCGTCAGCGCGCGCGAGTTCGCAAATTTCACTGGGCGCGAAGCGTGTCGTCAAAGCGTCGGCAAGCGCATCGATGCGTTTATAGTCTCGCTGGGCGTCCGCGCGGCGTACTAACTGCGCAAAGACTTCGGCCGACTGAGTCTTTTCCTGCAAAACCAAAGCACAAGTATCGGCCACCATCCGCAACCGTCTCTCCTTTTCCGAACCTAGCACCGCGCCGGCATCGCATGCGCGATCGTCAAGCGCCGAGAGAAAACGGCTCAGCTCGAGATCAGCTCGGGCATCGTAAGGAACATTTCGAGATTGAGATGCATTGTGAGAGGCCTGTAGGGCACGCTCGACCAGGCCTCGCGTGGCGGGACGAAGTTCCGACCAGACGGTGGCGACGTGACCTCCCAGATCCTCAATCATTAGCGACAAATTAGGACCCTCTCGGAATAATCTGCCCGAAGGCAGTTGCAGAACGGCGTACTATACGCGAAGAGCACGGTGGGGAGAAGGGGGCAAAGCGATGGGGTAAGACTTCGGTCTACTGATTGTGGTCTTTGATTTCCGCAATTGCGGGAAAGGGGATCTTGATTATATCGCCGTTCGAACACTCGATCTTGACGCTCGGCGTGGTCAGAGCTTGGGTGGTCTTCAAGCTCCGAATTATGCCGCGTATCCGGCGGCCGTCCAAAGTGACGATCTCTACATTCCCCTTGCCGTATAGCGGTTGCAGCGCCGCGAGCGCCTTCGTAACTTCCACGGATAAGCTCCTCCTGGATAGTTGCTGAGAGACCGCCGAGACCACTGCGGTGTAATAAGATATTGCGCTCATGCTGACAGGATGTCCAATTGACGGCGCCAGGTGGTTGTCCGAGTGCGCCGCGATAAACCGGCAGGTTGTAGTCTGAGCGGTTCACCAGCCTCGTGCGCCACACGTACCTCTTAAGTACTTTGCGCGAAGCCTATTATGGGTTGAAATGCCACTCCCTGAGCCAGTCATTATCGAGGACTGAAACAAGCGCAGAAGGTCTTGCGAGAAAATCTTGAGGATTTTAAGAGGGAGTGTCTTGATCGAAACGACAACACCAATACGGGACTTCCAGCTAACGCTGAAGAACTTGCTTATATGGACATTCCAGAGCCGCGCGAATTACAAAACGAACCCTCGCTTTTTGATCAGATACGAGACTGGTGGCGCAACTTGCCGCCACTCCCAGCTCCGACGAACTGGCCTAAGTGGATTCCTCCGCCGGGGCCGTTTCCGATACCGGTTCTTCCTTGAGGAGATCTAATGTCCGATCAGGATGTCGACGAAACCCGGGTTTGTCGGATGCTAAAGAATGCATTTGCTGATGTTCCGTGTCCAGACTCATTTAAGAAGGCAGACGGTCGTGGACCCCTAGCCCATGAAATAGCCTTGGAGTTGCGGCGTAATTTTTACAACTATGAGCCCGAAGAGGTTCATTATTTGCTTCCGCTCATTTTGGAAGAGCTGATAAATAGCCGCACAGGCGATGAGATTGAGACCGACGATGCAGAGAGACTGGTGCTCCAACTGGATCCTCTTCAGATTAATAATGAGCTTGTGCGCGCCGTTAGCCTTCAACAATTCTCCGCTTTTAGCCAACAACAAGCAGAAGCGATTTGCGAGTTCCTGCGTATGGCTCGAACTTGGAACGACCTCAGTAGGTTCACAAAATGGGTCGACACTTCGATGGAATATTGGTGCTCTCGCGCAGCGGGCTTAAGTATTCGCTGAAAGTGTGTTCCAATAATTGGGCATAGGTGACCCTCATCTCGGCATTTCCAAGGCAATAGTTGTTCATAGGCAGCGTTGCACCTAGAATGATCCGCTCCGCTTCGTTGATCCCAGTGGTTTACGCCGTTGCAACACGATTTTGACGGCTAGTCAAAACAACCCTGTCTGATGGTGTCGTGAGCAATGTATCAATACGACAACCTCAGTCGCCTCACACGCCTCACCCATTCGTAAGGCGCAAACTGGCTGGTTGATTCTCAATATCAGTTTAATGCCATCAACAACCACTTCCTGTGACAAATGAGAAATTCCAAGTACTTTTTGGTCTTTGAGTTCGCCAGACGCCTGAGTTAGGCTTGGCGTTGATGCAACTGCGGACGTTTCTTTGGCGTATAGGTTTTTGACCAAATGTTCGGCAAACATCAGTTTGTCGTGGCGCCGACTAAAGAAAATTGTAGGAAGCTGATGACAAATCCTCGGATTGTCAGCGTGCCGCCTGCAACTAAAGAGGTGGGTGATCCCTATGTCACAGAATCCCGGAATGCAGCCTGGCCCCGAACTGGATCAAGGCGTTACAACTTGCTCGAATTGCCACTCACCCATGCCGGCCGGACTGCGGTTCTGTCGGAATTGCGGCTTTCGTCTGGGTGAAGGTCTCGCCGAATACACGGACACAGTCAGATTTAAGAATGGCCATCCGGGTGTTGGGATGGGTGTCGGAACAACAGCGTCCCAGCAATCGGTGGTTACAACGTACGGTCTGGGAAACATGCCCGCGGCGGGCCCAGGCGGCAAGCTCTGTAAACGGCGTCGCAAAATCAGTGGCATGACCTGGATGTTTCTTGGACTTTTGGTGTTTTTTGTAACTTCCGGTGTGTTTACCGCGTTGTTTACTCCAGCCCGACAAGCTTTTCGTGGCCGGGGCGGATTTGCCGCCGCCCCGGCCCCTGCACCCAAGTCATTCGTCGGCGTCAACGGATTCGAGAGTACTGACGGCGGGCTGACCTTTGGGAATGTTGAGCCTCCAGGCTCCCCGGCAGACAAAGCAGGTTTGGTCGGCGGCGACATAATCACGTCTTTCGATGGACAACAGGTCGAAGACACTGATGAAATGACCGAGTTGCTGCAAAACACACCTGTGGGAAAAACCGTCGACGTGATCTATACGCGAGATGGCGAGACGAAGACCACCAAGCTAACAACTATCTCAGATGAAGATTCCAAAAGGTTGAGGGCAACCTTTAGCAACAGACCGGAGGGTCATGGTCTATTCGGCTATCAAAGTGACGAAGTGGAGCGGGTTGCCATTCCGAACTCCAACAAATACGGAGTCAAACTGGGAACTGTGGACCAAAGCCGTCCCGCCGATCTGGCCGGCATAAAAAGCGGCGACATCATTGTCGAGTTTGACAAGATCCCGATTCGAACCCGATCAGAATTGCAGTCTCGAGTTCGCCGCGCCCTTCCCTACAGTACCGTCAACGTGACCGTCATCAGGGATGGCCAGGAAATGAAAATCCCGGTCAAGATGGGCAAGCAATAGAGTCAATCACAGGCAAAGCTCACTGATGCGTCTCAGCGCCAGCTGGCACATTCGGTATCCAAAAGAGCTGCCCATTCACTTCTACGCTTTTCAATCCCCGCTTTGGCAGGTCTTTCTCTTTCAATCCGAGAAATGTGAAATGCGGTAGGTCACTAAGTACAGTCTGAAACCAGCCGTGCTTAGCCAGAAGTTCACGCACGCGAGGATTGTCAAACTCATTGACATCAAACGCGAGCATTGCAATGTGCTGAGAAGTGCCTGGCGCTGCAATCGAGTACAAAATCGATTTTGAAAGATCTTTGCTGAAAAAAATGCTGCTCTTTTCCAGCTCCAGCACCTCAGCCACCTGGTCATGGAGCGGGAGCGTGCGCATTTGCTCAACCTGTTGCAGAGTTAATCTTTCCTGTTGCAACCAATAATCGAGAGCCGGAAGAAAGCGACTATTCCAGAGGCGCACACTATCCTCGTAGTTGCGCCGCGCGGCTTCCGCGCCGTCACGAGGCGTGATGTCGAGATTTTCTTTTTGTGCTTCCTGGCGCGCCTTGATCAGCGCCTTCATTGCTTCGGGTTGTAGCTCGACATAGTCAAAGCCAATACTCTCAGTGGCCCACCCGGCATTATCCTGAAACCTCGTCACCTGATCTTCGGTGGTAAAGACGCACTGCGGTGGTGGGATGACTTTCTTATCGGCAATGTACATTGCCCCGTAATCTTCCAGGATCCTACGCGCGACGGGGTCATTGAGCGGACAAATACTCTCCAGCTTCATCTTTCTTTTTTTCAGAGCCTTTGCCAATGCTTCGTAGAAGAAAACCGGCTCGTCAAGCGGGCTGTGCTCTGTGATTGCGATGGTCATAAGAAAAGGATCGGGTAAAGTCCAGCTATGTTCCGAAGCTCGGGCAGATTGCCCACAGCATATCAGACCACAGAGCAGGAATGGCAAAGAGCTGATTATTGAGTACTGATTCAGTTTGTCCTGGGAACGCGGGCGTCTCGCCCGCAATCTGATCGATCTCCCGTGGGCCGCGGGCGAGACGCCCGCGCTCCCAGGGCAGACTGAACCAGTATCGATTATTGAGCCCTGGCCTGACTTGGCGTGTGTGCTGGCTTTGCGGAGTCTGCGTTTCAAATTGCGAGTGTCTCGCCGTCTTGTGCGTTTTTGCCAGAAAACAAAACGATCCGCCAAAGCACACGAAATGCTTGTCCTTCTTTTTCGTGTGATTTTATGGATCATCAACTCCGACGTTTCAGTCGCGATCGTTTGCAGAAGCTTTGACTCAAACGATCTTCGCTGCGTTCTGGTAAACAAAGTATACTCTGGAAACGGCCGGAGCTTATTTAAATGCAAACCGATCTTATGAACGAGATCACTTCGACTTATCAAAAACACGGGTGGGAATTGAAGAGTGTGTTATTGCGGCGCGAAAGTTTAAAGGATTTGCCAAATGAGATTTATGCTGCGACGGGCAACAAAAAGGCGCGCGAAGCGGCGATTGATGCGTTGTGGTTTTCGCGGCCTTCGCACAACAAAGGAGAAGCCTGGGAACTTAGGCTGCTGGCCGAGACGCCTTACGCGCTTTTTCAACGTTTTGAAGCAGACGAACCGAAGGAAAAGCGTGCTCAAGCAATGAAGGAAATGGAAGAGCGAATGACTCAGTATGTAGCGGGTGGTTAAATGTCAAATGCTCAATGTCAAATAATGTCAAATGACGAATGGAAAATGATTCTTTTCCCGGCTAAGCATTCTCCTTTCCTTCCGGCTAAGTATTCCCACCCCGTCTGGAAGGTGCTACACTAACCAAGCCCCAGCACAGCAGGATCAAAGTCTCTCCCCCGATTCGATTTCCAAATCCGGATTCCTATTTAGGCGGCGCACGGGTGCGCGCTTCTCCTCGCATAGCTTGCAACGCACCGAGCGACCTTTTGTCCCGAAAGAAGGTCCACTATGGATGTCCCCGAGCTTATTGCCGGCAGATTTCGCATCGAAGGTGAAATCGGAACAGGTGGAATGGGAACGGTTTACCGGGCCGTCCACCTGGGCCTGGAACGCCCCGTCGCAATAAAGATCATCAAACGGGAATTCGCCGCCGATCCCGACGTTGCCGACCGCTTCCTGCGCGAGGCCAGGACCATGGCCCGGCTAAGACATATGCGCGCGGCAATGATTTTTGATGCCGGGAACCTGCCGGATGGACGGCACTTCATCATTATGGAGTTCGTCCATGGTGTCACCCTTTCTGAGGCACTAAACCGGGAAGGCCGGTTCTCCCCCCAACGAGCGGTCAAGATCGCACTCGAGATATGCGAGGTCCTCGAAGAAGCACATCAACTCGGCATTATTCACCGCGACTTGAAACCTTCAAACATCATTCTCAACGAACGCGGAGTTTGCGTACTCGATTTTGGCGTCGCAAAGGTGCTGGCCACATCAGCTGAATCGACCTCGACCCACGCCACGACGGGATCGGGACAGATTATCGGCACTCCCCGTTACATGTCACCGGAACAATGCCTCGGCCAAAGAGTCGGCGCACGCAGTGATCTCTACAGTTTGGGAGTGTTACTTTTCGAAATGCTCGCGGGACGGCCTCCCTTCATGGATGTGTTGCCGTCGGCCGTCCTGGTGAAGCAGGCCACAGCAGCCGCGCCACCGCTCCCAAATCTTTGTCCGGACATTCCAAAGCCACTGGCGGTGGCCGTTCATACATTGTTGGCCAAACGACCTGAGGATCGGCCGCGCACAGCAGCGGATGCGCGCGCGATGTTGGCAAGAAGCCTGCGCCAGCCGGACCGCTTTGAGCCTGAGCTGGAACCGCTCTCGTCTACAGTAGCCGCATTGGGAACCGGGACGGGACTACTTTTTCGTGTTGGGACGCCGCTTGCGCTGGTACTGGCGTTTAGCGCCGCCCTGCTTGCCTGGGGATACACCAGCAAGAGCGCGGGCGATCAAACGGGGCAACCGGCCCCCATAGCGGCGTTGTCAGGCGGGCCGGTCGGGATGAAACAGCCGAAGCCGACGCTCGCTTTGCAGCCCGGCGGAGCAGACGTCGCCCAACCGCTGAGTTCCGGAGTATCAACGGATCCGGCCAGCATTTCGGCCGCCGAGGTACGGCGAGCTGTTGCTTCAGTATCGCGCGGACGGGCCACCCGTCTTGAAATTGTCGGAACCGAGTCTGGGCCGGCAATTGTCGCCGTGCAGAACGCGAAAAAATCTGGCTCAACGCACTTTTTTGTTATGCAAAAGCGCGCCGGTGTCTTTCGGATCGTCGCGCGTGGTCCCCTCGATGTGGAAGGGTTTCGTCACGCAGCCTGGACCACTGAGACAATGGATGCCGACGACGATGGGTATCCCGAAGTCCTATTCATTGGGGGCAATTCCAGCGATCGTCGGTTCGCTCGCCGGCTAATTCTCTATGTGCCTAATGAACGACGAAGCTATGGAATGTTTCTAACCGGTGAAGTTACCTCTCGGGGCACGCCCAGAATAATCTGGTCAGCAAACTCAGCGCGGGCCGAGGCTGCTCCTTATCGGACGATGCTCAGGCTGAAGGCGCGCACACTGCTAAGCACGGCAAAGAATCGCTAGCCCTTGGGAGCCTGCCACATCAAACTTCCTTTGCAGCACCACTAGACCCATGCAAAGATAGGACTGCTTTGGCGTCTATCCCACTCGAGAGTTCTCGCTTCGTTCCCGAATGAGTCACGCGAAATTCGACCAGTCTGCGTGCGAGTTACTCGCTCAGTGCGTAAGGGAGATCGAAAAGAAGACTGACGCCGAGTTGGTAATCGTAGTCAAGGCCCGGTCCGATCATTACCGGCAGGCAGACTACTTGTTCGGCGCAATCCTGGCGTTGGCTGGTCTGCTGTTTCTGGTCTTCTCACCTTTTAACTTTCATCCTTACTGGTTTGTGGTCGACGTTATAGCGTTATTCGCCTTGGGCGCCTTCGTGTCTTCGCGCAGTAATGCAATCCGTCGTCAGTTGACGCGCGCGCGATTTCGCGCCGAGGCCGTGCGCAAGTCAGCCGCAGCGATGTTTTACGATGCCGGCATTGCAAACACTCAAGCGGAGATGGGAGTGCTCGTCTACTTGTCGTTGCTCGAGCGCAGGCTCGAGTTGATTGCCGATCGAGGCGTGCTCAAAGCGGTGCACCCGCTCGAGTGGAATCAGAGGTTGTTTGAGTTGCATCAGGCCGGCCGGCATCCCGATCCAAAGTCCCTTCAAAAGGCAATTAAACATCTCGGCACATTGCTCGAAGAGCATCTGCCGGCAACAGGGGAGAATCCGAATGAGTTGCCCGACTTGCCGCGATTTGAATTGAAATGAAGTGGCCTCGGAACAAGCAGGTTCTTCACTGGCTCGCGCTCGCGGGCCTGATACTGCTGCTTCCGCTCGATCTATTTGCGCGGGTCGGCGGCGGCCAGTCATATGGCGGCGGCGGTCATGGTGGTGGCGGTGGGGGTGATGGCGGCGCGATAGCCTGGTTAATCTTTCAAGCCGTTCGCCTGCTGCTCTATCTGACGCTTGAGTATCCGATCATCGGCATTCCGCTCGACATTGTCGTGGTGGGTGGCGTGATCTACTTCTTTGCGAGCCGCAGCCGGGCCACAACGGCCCGGACAGAGCTGTTTTCCTCCGCAGGCGTTACCTCGATTCAGGCGGCCATGGAGGCGTGCGCCGAACCAGAAAACATTGCTCGTTCTTTCAACCAACTAAGAAAGTTCGATCCGAACTTCTCGGAAATCGTCTTCACTGATTTTGCTTACGCGTTGTATGGCAAGGCGCACGAGGCGCGCGGCCGGGGAACGGCGGCGCTTGACGAGTTCTCTCCTTACCTGAGCGGACCCGCGCGAAACATGCTGCTGCAACGAAATCCCGCCGGCTTGGCCGAACTGAAAGGAATCATTGTGGGCGCGATGCAGGTGGCCGGAGTGAGTGGCCTGGACACGCCTATGGTGGCGATAAGCCTGCTTTTCGAAACCAATTACACCGAGGTTGTAAAGACCAGCAGTGGTCCCTCGGAAATGACTTATTACGTGCGTGAGCGTTGGGAGCTCGAGCGCAAGCGCGACCGGTTATCGCCGCCGCCAGCCCAGGCAACTGCCTTGCACTGTCCACGTTGTGGCGCTCCGTTGCAGAAAGATTCGGTCGGCGCCTGCGCCTTTTGTTTGACCAAGATCGACAGTGGCGAATTTCAGTGGTACGTGCAAAAGGTTACGCTGCTCAGCAAGGAAGCCCGGGGACCACTGCTCACGTCTGATGTGCCAGAGGCAGGTACCGACCTGCCGAGCGTCGTGCAGGCAAATTTCTCCAGAGTGCGGAGCGACTTTGAAGCGAACAACCCCTCGTTCTCCTGGGGCGCCTTTCAGGAGCGCGCACGCCTGATATTCAACGAGCTACAGGCAGCATGGTCGAGCCTCAATTGGGAACGGGCAAGACCACACGAAACGGACAGTATCTTTCAAATGCACCAATACTGGATCGATGCATACAAACGGCAGGGACTGAGGAATGTCCTGGATCAGGTGGCCATTTCAGCCATGCAGCCCGTTAAGATTCAGGAGGATGCCTATTACCACGCGATTACCCTGCGGATCTGGGCGCAAGGATACGATTACACCATCGATCAGAGTGGCAAGATAGTAAGCGGCTCAAAGACGAATGAGCGACGTTGGACGGAATACTGGACGTTCATTCGAAATCGTCAGGCTAAACCGGCGCCTGCCCAGCCCACCCTCAACTGTCCAAACTGCGGAGCGCCATTGAAGGTCAACGCGACCGGCATTTGTGAATTTTGCGGCGGCAAGATAACCTCGGGAGAGTTTGATTGGGTACTGTCAAAGATTGAACAGGATGAAGCGTACTCTGGTTGAACATCTAATTCGTTACCTCTGACATCGAACTCGTCGCTGTCCGATGAGTGAAACCCCAGATCAGTTGTTGGTTTTTGTGTGACAACCGAGTGATTTGCCGCCAACGATGATGCATACCGGAACTAATCTACGGAGCTTTTTTGTGAAACGCACCTTGTTACTCCTGTTACTTTTTTACTCGTTGCTTGTGCCTTCCGCGCCGGCTGCTTCGCTGCTGACTCAAGCTACCGGCCGGGCTCCGGTGAGCCGGCGGGGCGTTGCGGCTCCCGCACCCGCGCCTGCCCGCTTGCCCGAGGCGAAACTGACCAACCGCGTGTTGGCAAACGGTCTGGAAGTGATCGTGCTTGAAGATCATTCAGTGCCGCTGGTGACCATTGAGTTAGGCGTAAAAAATGGTTCGTACACCGAACCGCCTGAGCTCAATGGTCTTTCGCATCTTTATGAACACATGTTTTTTAAAGCGAATCGCGCGATCGCGAACCAGGAAGACTACCTGGCATCAATCGGCCAGCTCGGAATCGCCTACAACGGATCAACTCGCGAGGAAGTAGTCAACTACTATTTCACCACTACGAGCCCCAATCTGCGAACCGCGGTACAGTTCATGAAGGATGCCGCGCGCTATCCGCTTTTTAACGCCGCGGAATTCGAGCGCGAGCGCCAAGTCGTGATCGGAGAAATCGACCGAAACGAATCGAACCCTTTCTACTATTTGAATCAGGAGATGACTAATAGGCTCTTTTATAAGTATCCGAGCCGGAAGAGTCCGCTAGGAAACAGGCAAACCGTCTCAACGGCAACCACGGACATGATGAGGCTGATTCAGCAGCGCTATTACGTGCCTAATAACTCGGCGCTGGTGATTACGGGTGATGTACTCCCCGAGGAAGCCTTTAAGCTGTCCCAGGAGTTTTTTGGCGACTGGGTGCGTCGGGAAAAAGATCCGTTCGTCGAGTTTCCCCTGGTCGAGCATCCGCCATTGCCGAAGAACGAAGGTGCAGTCATCACCCAGCCCGTAGAGAATGTAATCTTCAACATAGGCTGGCATGGTCCTTCAATTGGTAAGGACGACGCCGCGACTTATGCGGCTGATGTTTTTTCTTACATCCTGACGCAACCGAATTCGCGTTTTCAACGCGCTCTGGTGGACACAGGCCTGGTAACAGGCGTCACCATCGGATACTACACGCAGAGGAACGTTGGGCCGATTGCGATTGTCGCACAAACCACGCCAGAGAAAGCGCATGCAGCTTTGAAGGCAATCTACAACGAAGTCGCGCACTTCAATGACCGCGACTACTTCACCGACGAGCAACTCGAGAGTTCTAAGGCATTGCTAGAGGCAAACGATCTGTACGATCGCGAGAAGACGAGCGATTACGCACACACCTTGACTTTCTGGTGGGCCTCTACAGGGCTCGATTATTTTCGCGGTTATCTGGGGCGCTTGCGAGCCACTTCACGCGGCGACATCAGCCGGTACGTAACCACATACATTCAGGGCAAACCCCATGTCGGTCTGGCTTTGCTCTCTGAAGATGCACAGGCAAAGATCAAACTTCAACCGGAAGAATTAGTAGGGCAATGAATACAAAGAGGGCAAATCGAAGAGGACGGCGACATTTCATCGTGTCCCGGCTGAGCGGATTATTAATGGTGGTTGCGCTTTTCACGCAAACCGCCTTCCTGACTGTCGGGCAAAGCCACGCAAGTGGAAAGGAGTCGTCAGCCCAAAAAGCCCAAAATCAGATTACCATCCAGTTACAGCAGAATCAGGCGCTGCAAGGTGTCGTTGCGAAACAGGCTGCGCTAGTTACTGAATTTGATGTTAACGGCCTCAAGGTGCTGGTGAAAAAACGCGAGGGAAGTTTGACGGTTGCTGCCGGGTTATTCATACGGGGAGGCGCCCGAAATATCACTCCCGAAAACGCTGGTATTGAGGCCCTAATGCTGGACGTGGCTTCAGAGGCAAGCGCCAACTTTTCCCGGGAACGTTTGCGCAGCGAACTCTCGAGGATGGGCACGGTGATCGGGTTTGATGTTAATCGCGACTATTCCGTAATGGCGCTCCGGTGCACCCGCCCCAACTTTGAACGGTCGTGGCAAATCTTTTCGGATGTCGCCTTGAATCCCTCGTTCGCGAAAGACCATGTGGCCCTGATCCAACAGCGACAGGTGACCTCCCGGCGAGATGACAGCGATGATCCTGATGGTTATTTGCAGCAGTTGCAGGACCGGGTCGCCTATGTGGGCCATCCTTACCTGAACCGCACAGAGGGAACGGTGGAAAGTTTGAGCCGATTAACTCCCGAGGATTTGCGGCGCTATCACGAGAAGATCATGGAGACCTCACGGCTATTGCTTGTCATTGTAGGCGATCTGAACCCGGCGCAGATCCGCGATCTGGTCGCCTCAAGTTTTGGCAAGCTCCCAAAAGGCAACTATCACCCTGAGTCGGTACCCCAACTTTCGTTTGATAAGTCGACGGTTGACGTCACGGCCAAATCACTCCCTACCAACTACATTCAGGGCTTGTACACCGCGCCGTCACCCAACTCGCCAGACATGGATGCAATGCGGATAGCCAGTTCAATTCTCCGTGACCGGGTCTTTGAAGAGGTCCGCGTCCGGCGAAACCTCTCGTACGCGCCCGATGCTTTTTTGCGCAGCCAGGCGGCGAATATTGGCGGTATATATGTGACGGCCGTAGATGCCAATCAAGCCGTCCGGGTAATGCTGGACGAGATTGCTCGACTACAACGTGAGCCAATTAGCTCGCAGGAGATTCAAGCTGTCGTGGCCCAGTACTTAACCGGTTACTACATGGGACAGGAAACCAACGCTGCCCAGGCGGGTGATCTGGCCCAGTCCGAGCTGCTTGCTGGGGGTTGGCGCAATTCAGTAGAAGTGATCGAGCGCTTGAAAGCAGTTACGCCCGCGGACGTCCAACGGGTCGCGCAAAAATACATGCGCAATATCCGATTCGTAGTGCTGGGAAACCCGGAAAGCGTAAATGCAAACGTGTTTACAGGTCAGTCGGGAACTCAATGAGAAAAGGGAGCGCTGCCTAAGCGGGCGCTCCCTTCTGGTAACCCCTTAAACCTGTTCAGTGCCTCGCTTCACTGAGAAACTTGCGATATAGCCTGTCATCCAGCTTTTGTAGCAGCTGGGCCTGAACCGCCACCATCGATTGATCTCCCAATTCATCGTAAGCGATAGCGAGGTTGTAATATGCTTCGGGATTATCGGGTCGCAATCTGGCCGCTTCCTTGTAGCATGCTATGGCGTCTTCCAGGCGTCCAGCGTAATAGTAAGCATCCCCCAGCTTGTTGCGTAAGTCTCCTGAGTCAGGCTTGAGCCGCAATGCTTGTTGGTAAGCACGAATGGCCTCATCGTTCTTGCCCTGCTTTACCTTGCAGTAACCCACCTGAATCCATGCGTCGGCGCGTTTGGGGTTCTTGTTAACGGCGTTCTCAAAGTATGCCAGTGCGTTGTCATAGTTGCCGAGCCATAGAGACTCGAGGCCGTTACGATACGCAGGATCAGCTTGATCCACTATTCGTTCACGTCTGAAGACTTCGCTAAGTGGCCGCAACCGGCCCGTGTTCAGCTGGGCGACGCGCCCGGCTGCTATAGCCAGGTTAATGTTTTGACCATTGGTGACCTTGACGGTCACGACTCCGACAACCTGTCCTTTCAAATTAAAGACCGGACTGCCGCTATTTCCGTGCGAGACGGGCGCCGTGATCTGAATGATGCGACCGAGGTTCGGCACTTCCCGGACGGCCGAGACGATTCCATCACTTACGGAGCCTTCAAGTTTAAGCGGATTACCAACGACGAAGATCCTTTCTCCTTCGTCGGGCAGCACCGGCGAAAATTCGATTGAGCGGGCACGCTCAGCAGGCATGTCAACATTCAGGACTACCAGGTCGCCTTCCTCGTCCACGGCGACTGCGCCGGTTACCGGATATGTTTTCCCTTTACCGTCAAGGGTCTTGATTTCCACGCGCGCCGCGCCGCGGATGACGTGCATGTTCGTAACCACCTGACCCGGGCGAACGAAGAATCCGCTGCCTGTCATCAGGGCTTCGCCGGACGCATCGTAGGTCGTGATGGCCACAACGGAAGGCTTAACTTGCCTGACGAGATCGGGAAGATTCTCTTGGGACCGGATTGATGGGGTTGCCAGGAGGACAACGGCAAAGAGCAGCGAAAGGGGGAAGGTACGCTTGTACATAATCGTTAATTACCACTGGAGAAATCGGGGGGATTTCAGTTTTCGTCGTTAATCGCGCCTAATAGCGCTGGTCAGTCGGGGGAGGAGTTGCGTCGGGCAACTCCGGCTGGGTCTATATTAACTCAGGAAAAGGCCGATTTGAAACAGATTTGTTACAAACTCCCGAATTCAGGTCGATCTCTCAGGTAATGGTCAGTTCTCAAGGTTCCTCGGGCAGTTTTGTTACGCCTTCGTCGTTACTGTAACTTTTCGTACGGAAAAGAAAGGCCGCCAAAATGGCGACCTTCGGATAAGCCTTATCGAGGAACCTTTTAAGGCACTATTACGAAGTCCCCAATCCTGGGACCGGCCGGGTTGGTTCCAAGCTTGGTGGCATCTTCAAGAGTTACGAGCAAACCAAAGTCGGGCAATGCTGTTTGAGATTTGATCTCGGCCTCATTCTTGCCGCCGGTGTTTACTATTTGGCCAAGCTTTTCGAATTTCCCGTCGGGAGAGATAGCCCAAAGAATAAAAGCCTGTCCCGCGGGCGCTTCCTTGAGGTCATGGAAACGAACATTTACTTCCGTTGGTCCACCTTTTTTGGGAGTGATGAAGACGTTTGCCCGTGCACCCGTCAACGCTCCGGTGAAATTGACCTTGATTTTTGTATCGTCCCCTTTTTTGTAGGCGGGAATGTTTAGCATTGGCACCGAATAAGCATCACCCGGCGTCACTGCGGCCGTGGTCGCGGCTACTTTTTCACCAACAGGAGCCGTGGTATGCGGGATAACTGCCAAGCCTTCAGGCACAGCGCTCCTGAAAAATACTGGCGTTGAAGCGTTGTACGCAGTTAGTGACCCTTCCGGCGATGCGATCAGCATGAACTTCGTCAGGGGCGTAGTTGTTGTAAGCGCACCTTCACCATTGGTAATGACCACTGGTCCAAGGGCAGTTACGGCGCCGGTTTCGTCTACTGCATACAAAGTCATTGCAGTAGTCGTCTTGGGCAGTCCAGCCAAATGCAGCTTAATCCGCGTACCGTTATCATCACGCAACACTGTCGCCATGCCTGTTCCCGCGGTAGGCATCGCGGGATCTAATGTGACTTGAATCTCCTTACCCGCCGGAACTTCTATCACGGTGTAGGTTCCATCAGGGTTTTGCACAACTGTAGTCGTTTTCGGCGTTTGGGGAGTTTGCCCCAAAGCCATAGCGGCGGTCGTAAGACTCAGGATAACCGCCGCCAAAACTGCAAAAGCATGCTTCTTCATGCGTTTCCTCCTTCGCATTTAGTCAATCGCGATTAGCACTCTGTCGGGGAGAGCTGCAGGCTTGATTCCGTATAGAGATTCGCAACCTTTATGCCAGTGTTAGGATTTTGAATGATTTGACAGGTCTCCGTGCAATCTCTGTGTACTCTGTGTCTCAATGGTGAAGGGTTCGTCAAGTTTCTTGAGGCAAGGAGCGCGAGTGGGGAAAATCGCGCAGACGAATGTTCGAGATGTATTGAAAAAGGAATCCATCAGTGAGGCAGAATGAAGAAACTGCGATACGTAACGATACACAAATGTACCGCAAGTATTCGGCAACTGGAGGCTCTTTTAGTACCGGTTGAGCTCGACGATAGCTTTTGCAACGTCAGCAACCTGCGGCAGGATTGCATCCTCGAGCTGAGGCGCGTAGGCGACAAAAGTATCCAGCGCGCACACACGCCGTACGGGAGCGTCCAGGTATTCGAAGAGTTCATCGGCAATGCGAGCGGCAATCTCGGCGCCAAAGCCAAATGAAAGAGAATCCTCGTGGGCAATGATCACTTTGTTTGTCTTCTTCACTGATTCAACAATAGCCCGCCAGTCGTAGGGAACCAACGAGCGAAGATCAATTACTTCGACACTGATGCCCTGCTGCTCTGCCTGCTTCGAAGCAACCAGCGATCGTTGCACGAGCGCACCGTAAGTAACGATAGTGAGGTCCTCTCCCTCGCGCACAGTCTTCGCTTTACCGAACGGGATCATGAATTCGTCGGGCGGATACTGCGATTTGTTATAAGCCTGCCGGTAAAGGTGTTTGTGCTCGAAGAACAATACGGGGTCGTCGCAGCGGATCGCCGTGCGCAGCAGACCATTTGCGTCCAGAGCAGTTGAAGGATAGACGGCGCGTAAACCCGGAATCTGAGTGAAGGTTGAAACTCCGGATTGGGAATGATAAATAGCACCGCCCTTCAAATAGCCGCCAATCGGGACACGAATTACTACCGGGGCCTTCCATTCGTTTGCCGAGCGCCAGCGCAAAAGTGCGAGTTCGTTCCGAATTTGATGCATGGCCGGCCAAATATAATCAAAGAACTGAATCTCCACTACCGGCTTTAATCCTCTGGTGGCCATGCCTATTGCCCGGCCGACAATATTCGCTTCCGCGAGTGGGGAGTTGAACACGCGCGAGCTGCCAAATTTCCGTTGCAGGTTGGCCGTGACTTTGAAAACACCGCCCTTGCCTTTGACCCGTTCGAGATTTCCTTCGCGCGAGCAGTCAGCAACGTCTTCACCAAAGACAACAATCCTGGGATCGCGTGCCATCTCGGTGTGCAGACAGCGATTGATCAAATCAACCATGGTCCCCGGGGTGCCCGACAACGTCGCTCCGTCTTCCGTATCAAAGTCTTTACTCGTGGGATCAACGTCGGGTGAGAAGATATAGCGAGTGACTGTTTCGGTTGACGGCTGGGGGCTGGCGAGGGCCGCGTCCGCCGCTTCATTCACCTCACGATCGACTTCGTCCTTGATCTGCTGCAACTCCTTCTGGTTGATGACTCCTTCATCGATCAGCCACGCCCCAAAACGCTTTACCGGATCGCGTTCTAAATCACTGGCACGCTCCTCGTCCGGCCGGTAGAGCTTTTCATCGTCCGACAAAGAATGAGAATACGGTCGAATTACGTGCGCGTGCACCAGCGCCGGACCCTGTCGCTGGCGCGCATGGCGTACTGCGCGGCGCAAGGTATTGAGCGATTCAAGGGGATCGGTGCCGTCACACTTTTCGACGTAAAGATTGGGAAAGTTTTCTACCAATCGCGAGATGTCTCCCCCGGCTGTCTGCACTTCAACCGGCACACTGATGGCATAACCGTTATCTTCAACCAGGAAAAGCACCGGCAGCTTAAGGTTCGATGCGGTATTTAAGGCTTCCCAAAACTCGCCCTCGCTGGTCGTGCCATCGCCAAGGGAGACGTAGGCCACTTCGTCTTCGTGAAAGTTAAGAATCCGACCCCGAAGTTCATCGATCAAGCTAAAGCGATATCCTGCTTCCGCACAACCAACTGCCTGCAAAAGTTGAGTGCCGGTTGGAGAAGACTGTGAAACAATGTTCAGTCTGCGGTGGCCCCAATGCGAAGGCATCTGCCGGCCATGAGAATTCGGATCCTTCTCCGCGCCCACCGCCGACAGCAATTGTTCAAGCGGAGTCATACCAAGCTGAAGACAAAGTGCGCGGTCTCGATAGTATGGATAAAACCAATCGTAACCCGGTTTGAGAACCATGCCGGCGGCAACCAGCACAGCTTCATGACCGGCTCCGCTGATCTGAAAGAAAATTTTATTCTGTCCCTTGAGCTGAATCTCCTTATCGTCAAGGCGACGCGACAGGTACATCACGCGGTACATGTGCAACAGTTGCGCGCGCGTCAAACCGTGATGCTCAGTCACTTCCGCGACGTCCACACCGGGCCCGTTTTCCAACGGCTCGTTTCGTTTGACCAGTTTCAGAACTTTCGTGTCAGTCTTCATACTCGCTCGATAACAGCGTTCGATATTCTTCGGCCATGGAAGGATGTCCGTGCGCAGTGGCAGCTTCAACTCCACGCTGGTAAGTCAGCTTTGCTTTATTACGCTCACCTGTTTGCTCGTAAGCTCGCGCCAACATGCCGAAGGCATTTCCTTCATCATCTGACGCTTCGATATAGCGATTCAGAGCTTCGATTAACTCTTGATGGCGACCGGCCTTTTCGTACTCTTTCGCCAGACCAAACAGAATATTGCTGTTTGCCGGATCGCTCTCCAGCATCTGTTTGAAGAGGTCGATACGTGATGTAGTCATCGCCAAATCCCTTCCGGCCCTATTTCCCAATAATCAATTTCGCGATTGTTTGCAGTTGCATATTCGAAGTGCCTTCATAAATCGCGCCGATCTTTGAGTCACGCCAGTACTTTTCGACCGGGTAATCCTTCACATAGCCATATCCGCCGAACAACTCAATGGCTTTCGACGCCACACGCTCGGCGACTCGCGAAGAAACCAACTTGGCCATCGCCGCTTCCTTAACGAAGTTCATGCCCGCGTCTTTCATTCGGGCCGCGTTGTAGACCAGCAACCGGGCTGCTTCCAAATCCGTGGCCATTTCGGCGAGTTGAAACTGCACTGCCTGAAACTGGTTGATCGATTTGCCGAACTGCTGTCGTTCGGCGGTATAGGCGAGCGCACTCTCGAGCGCACCCCGGGCGATCCCGATCATCTGTGCCCCAATCCCGATGCGCCCTTCGTTCAAGGTCTCAATGGAAACCTTATAACCCTTGCCAAGTTCGCCAAGGATGTTCTCCTTCGGCACTTGGCAGTCTTCGAGAATCAGTTCGACCGTGGACGAGGCCCGGATGCCCAGCTTGTTCTCCTTTTTACCGACTGCGAAGCCGGGGAAACCCTTTTCGATTACGAACGCGGTAATGCCGCGATAGCCGGCGTCCGGATTTGCGTTGGCGAAGAGAACAAAAACTTCTGCCTCGATACCGTTTGTGATCCAGAGCTTCTGTCCGTTCAGGAGATAGTGGTCGCCTTTATCAACGGCGCGAGTTTGCATGGCGAAAGCATCAGAGCCCGAACCCGCTTCGCTGAGCGCGTAAGCGCCCACTTGTTCACTGGCAAGTTTGGGTAGATACCGTTTCCTCTGCTCGGCGTTACCCCAGCGGATCAAGGCATTGTTGACCAGCGTGTTTTGCACGTCGACCAGCACTCCGACCGAAGCATCCACCCGCGATAATTCTTCGACGGCCAAAATTGCAGTAAAAAATGTTGCCCCTGCACCACCATATTCCTCGGGTGTTTCAATGCCCATCAAACCGAGATCAAAGCAGTGCTTCACCAGATCTGGATCGAGTTTGGCGTGCTCGTCCATATTTTCGACGCGCGGCCTCAGCTCACCCTCGGCAAACTCGCGCACACTCGCTCGAAACATTTGCTCGTCTTCTGAAAGAGCAGTCAACGGTATGCCGGAAAGCTGTTCTGTTGTTGTTTGGGGGTGACTCATATTTGCCACTTCAGTTTCCAGGTAGAGTAGTTCAGGTTTGGACGGATAGCATCATAATCAAGGCAAAACGAAAAAGGCAAAAGAGGAAGAGTGTGAGGGCAGCATGGCAATCTCAACTCTGCGCGAACTCCGTGTTCTCTGTGTCTCCGTGGTAATAAGTTTTTCGGTGTATGTCAACGGAGAGCCGGTTACAGAATTGCGCTGGCACGGCTCTAGCTGAAGTTGCTGACCATCTCAAGCTGAGGGACTACATTGCCGGAAAATAAAAGCCTTGTGATACCGTATTTTTCGAGCATTTTAAAGTCTATGCCGGAAGAACAAGCCAGGTGAACGATCAACCTACTTCAAACCAGACCGCCCGCCGCCGGTTCGCGCCCGTGGGGATCATCTTTGCTTTGGTGGGCTTGATGTTGTTCGCCTATTTTGTGCGAAAAGCAGGACCATCAGAGATCATCGCGGGGATCAGGCGACTGGGCGGCGCCTTTCTTTTGATCCTGGGAATATCTTCAATTCGCCACATCGTTCGTTCGATCGCCTGGACAAAATGCTTTGAATCTCCTTACCGGCTTCGCTTTCGAGATGCGTTCGCCGCGAGGTTAATGGGAGACGCGCTTGGAAATATCATTCCTCTGGTAAGCATCGCAGTTGCCGAACCTTCCAAAGCAGCATTTGTTCGGGATCGCGTGCCGTTGCTGGCGGGACTTTCAGCGATTGCCCTGGAAAACATTTTCTATAGCCTCTCTGTAGTGATCTTCGTTTTTTCCGGCACTACCGCATTGCTTCTGAGCTTTCAACTGCCAAAGCCTTTGCGTTATGCAAGCATCGGCGCGTTGATCGCGACTTCGGTGGTGGCCTGCCTCGGATACATCGTCATACACAAACGGTGGAAATTTCTGAGCGGGGCACTCAGTTTCTTGGACACCCGGGGACTAAAACGAAACTGGGTTGAGAAAGCCATTCCCCGTGCTCAGACGCTGGAGGATCGGGTTTACGGGTTTTATGCGCGAAACCGAGGCCGGCTGCTCCCGATTTTTGCGCTGGAGGTTTGTTTTCATCTTGCCGGAGTCGCCGAGATCTATACAACCCTCCTGTTCATAAGCGATGTAGCTCCACCTACACTACTAACCGCTTTCATTCTCGAATCAGTCAATCGAATTATCAATATGACGTTCAAGTTTGTTCCGCTTCGAACTGGAGTGGACGAAGCGGGAACGGGGATGCTTTCCAAAGTGCTTGGTTTCACCACGGCGATTGGCGTGACACTCGCCATCGTCCGCAAAGCCCGCGACATTTTTTGGGCGATGATTGGCGTGAGTTTGATTGTCCGGCGGGGTCTTTCGCTAAAGAATATTGCTAAAGATCCGGAGCAACTGGATGCGGCTCAAACGCCAGGATTGTCAGGGGGCACGCTCTGATTTACTCATAAGCCAGAGCATTCACAGCATCGAGACTCGAGGCTCGCAACGCCGGATACAACGCGCCGAGAGCACCTCCACCCAAACCAATCAACGCCGCAGTCAGTGCCCAGCCCCAGCTGTATGCGAACAACAGGCCATAAACGCGATGGATTAGATAACCAGCTACGACGGACACCATGAATCCGGCGATTAGTCCTATCAGACTGATAAGGACCGCTTCCTTTTCGATGATGCCGACGATATAACCGCGCGAAGCGCCCATTGCCTTGAGAATTCCAATCTCGCGGGTCCTCTCCGTAATGGTCGTGTACATCGCGAGCATTACGACTAGTCCGCTCACCACGGCGGCCAATCCGACTAGTACTCGCAAGAACACCGGAAGATACGGAATACTCTTCTCGATGCTGGTGAACCATTCCCGTGAAAACTGAATTTTGTTTCCCGGCAGCTGCTCATTTATTCTCTGAGCCACTGCCATCTCATCCTTTGGATCAGAGACCTTGACCAGGATATGACTGCATTTACCGCTCGCCTCGAGTGCCTCTTGCATTGCCGCCAGCGTCATTTTCACGCGCGCGCCGGACTCCGGTGCGTAGATGCCGGCAACTCGATATTCCTGATTACCAAAAGGCTTTAACATCATACCGACTGCGAGATTGTTGTTTTGCGCTTTGGTTTCATCGATAACGATTTCGTCAGAGCTCTGCGGTGCGCGTCCGGCGACAAGTGCGATACCGTTCATTTTCGCGTACGCGTCCCAATCGACACCCTCAATTTGTTCAAAGCCAAAGCCAGTTCTGCCCTGGAAAATATACCGCGCTACGGGCAGCGCATCCTGGACCCCCGGTATCTCTTTCAACCTATCCGCGTATCTAACGTCGAGGTTGAGCGTAGACGAAATCAGCCCTCCTGAACCGGGCCGCATGAAAATGATTTCGGCTCGCACACTTGAGGCCCGTCTTTGCAGATCGTCAGACATCCCCCGCGCCAGCCCTGTAAAAAGCATGATTAGGCTGACACCCAGAGCTATTCCCGCCACGCTGACCAACGTGCGAATCGGTCGCTGGCGAATGTTTGAAGTAATCAGATTATCCACGGTGCAAGCAAGATCCGGACAGGTGCAATTTAGTTCTGACAGCCTTGTTGGTCGCTACAACCATAAAGCATTTTAGTCTAAGCTAACAACCGAGCCGCCGGCGGTGGTCGAGAGTACAGGTCTAACTTGCTGATCGACAAAATTCATGTTGCCCGGCAGAGTGTATTCTAAACGGCTAACGCGGGCGGAACTGCTTTTGCGAGCATCGTTCACGCAAGCTCCGGCCCATAACCATCGAGACCGGGCAATTAATCTGTATCACATATATCAACCGGTTTTGGTTTTCTACCTTTGAGATTTGGGGTTTCATAATTGGATCAAGACATTAATCTTAGCACTGCCGCACCTGGTGTGGAGATCACCTCCGATCGCCCGCGAATAGGTGCGATGCAAATGCCCAGCCGCCTTGTTTGGTTGGCGGGGGTGGAGTGGAGTGTCGTCGGGACGCTCGCTCTGCTGCTGGTAATGGGCTTTGGTTTGCGGGCAAATCAACTTGGAGCCATCGGATTTGCGGAAGACGAAATGAACAAACTCGACGCGGTACACGCGTATCAGCGAAACGATTTTTCCGCAAATGCCGAACACCCGATGCTGATGAAGCTCTTTATGTGGGGCTCGATAAGCGCAGCCAATGCGTGGCAGGCAACCGGCGGCGAGCGCATAAGCGAAGAAGCAGCCCTGCGTTTCCCCAATGCGTTATTCGGTGCATTAACCGCTATCCCGCTTTTCCTACTCGCTGCCGCCCTGTTCGAACGCTGGACCGGTCTGCTTGCCGCCGCGCTTTGGACCGTTGGTGTCAATGCGATCGCGCTCAATCGGATTGGCAAAGAAGACACGCTGCTCGTCTTTTTCATGTTGTTTGCGTTCTATTTCTATCTGCGGGCGAAGCTGACCAGTCCGCGGCTGGCAACAGTCAGACGGAAAAACTATATCCGGAGCGCCGCAACTTTCGGTTGGATGATCGCGTCGAAATATTTCCCCCACTATTTCGGCCTGAACATGCTTTACCATCACAACTTTCATGTGCGAAAGGCGCAACCAGGCGAGCCAACGGGAAAGACGCCGGGCTGGTTCTACATTCTCATACTGGTATTCTTTCTGCTTGCGAACCCCGCCGTGCTATTGCCGCAGGTATGGGATTATTTGAATGCCTACATGGGCGAGCGTTTGCTGGTCCACTCCGGCTACTTGTTCGCTGATCATCTTTACAAGAACAACATGTCCAGCACGCCATTCTGGGGGACACCGATCTACTTTTATGCCCTTTTCCTGGCTATTAAAATGCCTTTGCTCGTGGTCACGGCTTTGCTCACGGGTCTGGCCGTATCTTTCAAACGATGGCGACATCCCGAGCACGCGTTTCTAATCTTCATGTTCCTATTTTGGATCGTTCCGTACTCGCTGGGCGGTGCTAAGTGGTTGCGTTATACGCTTTCGCTGATGCCTTTTGTTTACATGCTCTCTGCAGTGGGAATTGTCGCGCTCACGCGGTTTGCGGTCTCGCGATTCAAGCAGTGGAAGAATGGAGGGGTGATTGTCTACGCCGCTGCAGTAATCATTTTCGTGGCCATCCCATCCTGGACCGCCTATAGCAGCGGCCCGCACTATGCGCTTTACACAAATGCTCTGGCAGCGGGTAAAGCTGGATATTTCTTCCCACACGACGAGTTTTACGATGATGGTTTGCGCGAGGCTATCCGGTTCATTTGTGACTCCGCGCCCAAAGCGGCAATTATCGCGCATGAAACGCCCGCGGTGACTCACTATTATCTTGAGCGGTTTGCCCGGTCGGATTTGAATTCGCAGGCCATCTCCAGTGCGGACTTCGAACCGGCCACTTTGTCACAGATCACTTATGTAATCGTACAGCGGGGTCGAACCTACTTTGAGAACCAGGAAAAGCTGGCTTTCATCCGGTCGAATTTCAAAAAGATCCACGAGGTGCAGATCAACGGATTGACGGCTGCGGAAATTTTTGTCAACCGTTGATTGCTGACACCGGTTTCTTGTTTTGTTGCGCATTCTTGCGAGATAAAAACCGATCCACGAAATCACACAAACCCAAAGACACAAAAATACACGAAATGTTCCCTGGTTCTATTTCGTGAGATTTCGTGGATCTGAATTTACTTAACTAAACACTCACCATAGAGACACAGAGAACACTGAGGATGCGCTAAGCGAGACCAGCCGCTGGGCTCCTATCTCCCAAATCAGTTAATCTCCAGCGCATGAAACAAATGAAGCGATATTCCATTCTTTACCTGGCTTTCATCTTGACCGTGTCACTGCTGACGGTCGGAAACTCAGGTGCCGCAGCAAAGCGCGTGCACCTTACGATCCTGGCGACCACCGACCTACACGGAAATATTTATCCAATCGATTACTACAAGAACGCTCCCGACAATCGCGGTTTGGCGAAGATCGCGACCCTGATTAAGCGCGCCCGCAAAGAGAACCAGAACACCCTGTTGCTTGACTCGGGCGATACGATTCAGGGGACTCCGCTCGAGTATTACCACAACAAGAAAAACAACCGGCCGCCGGACCCGATGATGCTGGTGATGAACTCGCTTAATTACGACGCCATGGCAGTTGGCAATCATGAGTACAATTTTGGTTTGTCTGTGCTCGAGAAGGCTCGCAGCGAAGCCCGGTTTCCCTGGTTGTCCGCAAATACTTATGACCAGGGCACTGACCACACGCATTATCAGCCTTACCTCGTGAAGGAGATTGCCGGCGTGCGCATAGGCGTTCTTGGGCTCACCACACCAGGCATTCCTAACTGGGAAAATCCGCCCAACTATGCCGGCCTCGAATTCCACGAGCCGGTAGCCGAAGCGAAGAAATGGGTGGCGCTGTTGCATGAGAAGGAGAAGGTTCATTTTGTAGTCGTCTCAATGCACATGGGTTTGGAAGAAGATCTACGGACGGGCGAGATCAATCCCGGACAGGTCCCAAACGAAAACGAAGCCATCGAAGTCGCGCGCAACGTTCCCGGCGTAGACCTCATTCTAATGGGTCACACTCATCGTGAGGTGCCGTCGTTGTATATAAACGGCGTGCTGTTAACGCAGGCGAACTACTGGGGCAAACATCTCGCCAAAGTCGATATTTATTTTGACAGGGATGGCGACCACTGGCGGGTGTTTGCTAAGTCCGCGCGTACCCTGCCCGCTGATGTCGAGCCTGATCAAGAAGCTCTTAAATTGGCTGAGCCATACGACAAAGAGACCCAGGCATGGTTAGCGCGACCCATTGGCGAATCTGTCAAAGAGCTGACTGCCCGGGACGCCCGTTTTCGGGATACGGCAATTTTGGATTTGATCCAGCGGGTGCAACTCGAAGCAGGAAAGGCTGACGTCTCGATGGCCGCCAGCTTTAATCCCGAAGCTCGGATACCCCAGGGAACTATGTCCGTGCGGGACATCGCCGGGCTTTACGTTTATGAAAATACCCTTGTGGTACTGGAAGTAACCGGGCAGCAACTAAAAGATGCTTTGGAGCATTCCGCCAAATACTTTCGAGCATTCGAACCCGGCAAGGCGGCTGCTGACCTGGTCGATGAGAAGATCCCTGCTTACAACTTTGACGTCGCCGAAGGCGTGACCTACGACCTGAATATCTCCAAGCCTTTCGGCCAGCGGATCGAAAATCTTCGTTTCCAGGGTCAGCCGGTAAGTCCAATGCAGAAATTCCGTCTGGCGACAAACAATTACCGAGTCAATGGCGGCGGGGGCTACACGATGTACAAAAATGCTCCGGTTGTTTACCGCTCGAGCGAAGAAATTCGGGACTTGATTATCGACTGGGTCGAGCGACACAAGACGATACCTACCGAACCCACTAACAACTGGCGAATCGTGCCCTAGCTTGCAAAAACCAAGAACGGCAACCCGGGGGCGTTGGGTTGCCGTTCTGGTTTTCGTCAGGGGAGAGCTGTGGACGAGTAGAGCTCACCACCTGCTGCGCGGATTATTTTTGCTTAGCGAAGCGCTGCCACCAACTCAATTGTTTCATAACTGCTTTGCGCTACCGCCGCGAGCTCGCGCCTCAACTGACGCTCTTGCTTCGACTCCACCAATACGCGTCCTGGGTTGTCACCACCTGCCCACACTTCAGCCAAAAAGTAGGTTTGACCGTAGCGGTGGAAGATCAGCCGCGCCTGGGTCTTTTCTGGATTTGGCTGGATGGAATTCGTCAGCCGGATTGCCGCGGTTTTTGCTTCGGTGCTCCTGACCATCACAGCAGCCCCGCTGCTTATCGCCGAGTTGGTTTCGTAGTCACCCGCCGGAAGTGTTCTCGCGCCGATCACAAAATCAAACGGAATGTGTGTTACGGTACGTTGGGACTGCCCATTGGCCGTTACTGCTGAGGTCACAAAAGCTACCGTCACTATCAGAATTGACATCGTCAGCCCGTTTACCATTTGCCGTTTCATGCTTCCTCCTCTGCCCACTGGGGGCGCGGTCGATATCGACCGAAAAACTTTTTTACCGACTTCTAACGCTTGAGCCTGATGTTGGTGCGACTCTCGGAAGTCGCCGCTATGCTCTGCGAATGTGGTGCCACACAGACCCTGGTTGAATATTGGCCGAAAATCCCAACGACTAACGATCTTCTGCAATCGTCACTCAAACCTGGCTATCCAATCAGATAGACTTTGGCTCATCGGCGGTATCTATTTGGATAGTAACCGGGCTGCTAACCCATAGGGGCGCACCTGAATTCGGACTTTGCACTTCCGGTTGCTCGAACCTTTGGAGACGCGTAAACTCTGCGGAGTAGCCCGTAACACTCTCACGCAAGCATGATGAATCCGCGACTCGCAGCTATCTCCGGCAAACTAAAGGGCGCTACTTTCACGGTCGGTGAGGAAGCGGTTGTCATCGGTCGCGACACAGCGGCCACGCTTTGCATTCCAGATCCATCAGTCTCACGCCGTCACTCACAAGTCCTGAAACAGGGGAGTGAGTTCGTCTTAAACGATCTCGAGAGTCTAAACGGCACCTTCATCAACGACGTGCCCGTAAAGACCCGCCGGTTGCAACATGGCGACCGCGTTCGTATCGGTGAGTCGCAGTTTCTTTTTCTCCTGCACGATGGCGAGGTGCTGACTGAGTCCAACCGCGTGCAGTTTGACGACCAAAACGTACAAAGCGGCTCGACCATTCAACTTCGATTCGACGATGCGTTGTATTTGATGGCGCGCGACCTGTCCGCGCTGATGAAAATCAGTACCACGATCAACGCGATACATGGATTGGAAGAACTGCAAAAGACGTTACTAGAGCTGCTATTTGAAGTTGTGCCGGCCCAGCATGGCGCGATCTTGTTGAGTGATGGCGAGTCGCCGGATTTTGAGTCAGTCTTTGGCCTCGATCGCGGGCACGGGTCTGACGAAACAATCAAAGTAAGCCGGACGATCGCCAGGCAGGTGATGCGCGATGGAGCAGCCCTGCTCGCGAGCAATCCGGCGACCGATCCGGTGCTTGCCACTGAAAGCATGATTGGTTCAAATCCGGGTTCGGTACTGTGCGTTCCTTTGATGATGCACAAGCGGGCCTTAGGCGTGATCTATCTCGACACCAAAGAGATCGCCACTCAGATCGATCAGGATCATTTGCAGTTGGTGACGGCGCTCGCGGGGATCGCCGCTGTGGCCATACAAAACGCGCGGCACATCGAATGGCTGGAACGTGAAAATAGACGGCTGCTCGAAGACGTGAATATTGAGCACAACATGGTCGGTGAGAGCTCGGCAATGAAGCAGGTGTATCAGTTGATTTCCAAAGTCGCTCCCACTGACTCAACCGTATTGATCTGCGGCGAAAGCGGGACGGGAAAAGAACTCGCAGCGCGCGCAATTCATCAGAACAGCAAGCGCGCGGGAAAGCCTTTCATGGCAGTTAACTGTGCTGCGCTGGCCGAGTCTTTACTCGAGAGTGAGTTGTTTGGCCACGAAAAAGGCGCTTTTACCGGGGCGCTCGCTCAGAAGAAAGGTCGCCTGGAGATTGCCGAGGGAGGAACACTTTTTCTTGACGAAGTAGGAGAGATTCCCCCGCCTTTGCAGGTAAAATTGTTGCGCGTATTGCAAGAGCGAGAGTTTGAGCGCGTGGGCGGAACAAAAACGATCAGAGTTGATATTCGTCTGGTCGCCGCCACGAATCAGGATCTTGAACACGCTATTGAACAGGGGACATTTCGCCAGGACCTTTATTATCGTTTGAATGTCGTGTCGATCGAGATGCCGCCGCTGCGTTCAAGACGGGACGACATACCCTTGCTGGCCAGTTACTTTGTGGAAAAGTACAGCTCGAAATGCAATCGTCACGTGGAAGGAATATCAGCCGAAGCGCGGGCGCGGATCAGGGATTATGATTGGCCGGGAAATGTCCGCGAGTTGGAGAACGCCATTGAGCGGGCAGTAGTTCTGGGTACGACTGAGCGGATTTTGCCTGAAGATTTGCCCGAAGTAATCCTGGAAACAAGCGTGCTCGAAAGGCCGTCGCCGAGATACCACGAAGCTGTTGCGCAGACGAAAAAGCAGATCATTCTCGAAGCGATGGAACAGGCCGACGGCAATTACACAGAGGCGGCCAAGATTCTGGAAGTCCATCCTAACTACCTTCATCGGTTGATCAGAAACCTTCATCTGAGGGACCAACTTAAGAGGTGAGCGATTGGATTTGTCCAACTTAAACAATGGCATCACTATGCGTCCCGCCACCGTCGAAGATGAATTTTTTTTGCGGCAGGTTTATGAAAGTACACGCGGGGCGGAATTATCTGCAATTGATTGGACTGAAGCGCAATGGGAAGCTTTTATAGATATTCAATTCGCCGCGCAAACAAGATGTTACCCAAAGGCGGATAACAGAATAATTCTTCGCCGCGAGTGTCCAATTGGCAGGATGTTAGTAGATACAACTCAGGAGATAATTTTGCTCGTTGACATTGCTCTATTGGAGCCACACCGGAACGCCGGGATAGGGAGCGCATTAATCCGGGAATTACTGAAGCACGCCGCAGCAGTTGGTAAGCCCGTGGGTCTTCATGTGCTGGCGTCAAGCCGCGCCGTCCGGCTTTACCAGCGACTCGGATTTTCGATCACCGGCGGTGATGCCGCCTATTTAGAAATGAGGTGGACTCCACTTTTCACGTGATTTCGCGAAACCGCTCCGGCTAGCCGCAGGTTCGATTTCTTTTGAATTGCGACCTCCACCTAAACTGCTGAACAATGCTTCGTTTTCGTCTCAGTCCCTTTGTGAGCTTTGTCGAGAGTCATCTTATTCCAGGCGTTGTTCAGCACGGCGTTTTCCATCGATTGACCGGCGAAGTACTGGAGCCGAGTGAAAGAATTCGCGCTCTGTTGCATGCCGCGACCATGGGCAACTGCATTTCATTGAACGATAAGAATCTAACGAGCTTTGGTCAGGAGGGCGCGCAATTAGAACAAATTTTCAAAAAAGACTTTCTTATTGAGATTGACAGTGATCCGCTAACTCCCTTTCTGGGGCAGCACGTCATTCGGCCCTTACAGAACCCGGCACTGATGTATCAAGCAAAGGGCGGAGAAATATCGCTCGTGCACACGTCCATGGCGCACCGGGTGTATTCACCAGCAACGAACGACCTGCCAAAGATCACAGAAGAACCAGTACCGCCCTTGAGTGCTGAAATTTTCAAGCTCGCGGATGGCAAAAAAACGCTCGTTGAAATAACGAACCTCCTGCTAGTTAACGATCATACTGATTTCCACCAGAGTTTAAGGGAAGCAATAGACTTCCTTACAGCACCCGAGCGCCAACTCGTAAAGTTTACGCGTCAGCTCGAGGACATGGACAATCCGTTCAAACCATTCAACTGTGTGCCACGCAGCTTCTATCACTCTTCAAGGTGGGACGCTTCCTCACGCCCGGAGACTCCTGAGCTACAGCGCGATTTCCACCTGCATGGGATCGAGGACTCATCTTGGGAGTTTGACCAGATTGAGCCTACATTGAATCACGCATTCCGCTTCTCAAGTGAAGTGCTTGGCGGGTTTGACTACGGAGCTCGTTTTTGTCAGGTAGCGATGCGTCCGGAAGTGCTTCCGCAGTTGCCCGACTTGGTTACATTGCGTGTGTTGGAGGTCGGCGGAGGGACTGGGAGTTTCGCGCGAAGTTTCATCCAGCAAGCGAAACAACTGGATCATGCTCATGGCGTCAAACTGGATTATTACATCTTGGATTTGTCTCCGGTCCTGATGGAATGCCAGAAAGAGCTCCTGGGTGACCTGCTTCCCGCGGCCAATCATTTCCATCAGGATGCCACAGAATTCAATATTCCCGAGCGCACTTTCGATTTAATTATCGCCAATGAAGTTATTGCAGATTTTCCGGTGGCTGAGATCCACCGGCGATCCGGTGAGTCTTCGACCGCGCAGCCGCGCACTTTGAATAGCAAGGTCTGGGAAGGCAGCGGCGCCGATTACTTGAAGAGATATGACCTGGAAGACGAAGGTTCGCCGGATCACTACCTAATCAATGCAGGAGCATTTCGTTTCATTGAGCGAGCCTGGCAGCACCTTTCGCCCGGAGGTACACTGATCATCACCGAGTATGGTGCTGAACATAGATATCCGGCCCAGTCTTTTCACTTGAATCATGAGGAGTATTCAATCCACTTTGGTCATCTGAAGCGTTGTGCTGCTAAGGTGGGGTTCAGTTCTCGCTTGCTTGCGTTGAGTGATTTTCTGGGGGTAGACGACAAAGTGCTGGTGCTCAACGGGCGGGAGGAACGCATCCTTTGCTTAAATCACATACTGCGAAAATATGGGCTTTCGATCCCATACAGTGTGATTTCGAAAAGCGAGTTTGACTGCCGGTTTCGAGAGATTGTGGAGGATTTAGAGATGACGGGTCTTTCATTCTCGCCTTTATACCGGGCGTTTTATTATGGACCGAGAATGGACGACTTCATGGCCTTGATTTTAAATAAGCCATTTATCTGAAAGTGATCCTGGTCCGTCTACACACACACAAATAGCAAAGGAAAGACTGATGGAACCTGCTTTGGCCTACGAAGATTTTGCTCGAAATATTAAAACGACATTCAACGTCAGCGACGCCGGCGGCACGGAATTGGAACTCATTGAGCTGTCAGAACTCAAATTGTCGCCAGGGCACGAACAGTTTTCACTTGTGTTCCGCGGACCAAGTGAACGATTTCTAGGACAGGGTACGCGCGTCTTACAGCATGATGCCATGGGACAGTTCTCGCTTTTCATTGTTCCGATACGTCAGGATGGCGAAGGTTATTACTACGAGGCAGTATTCAACCGTTTCCGAACTGAACCGATGGCTTCAACCAAACATCAGGTTTGAAAATTCGAAACGCATGATTAGATCTTCGGTAGCGCAATCTATTCAGCTTCGGCCTGTGTCTCCGGACGACGAGGCTTTCTTATTTGCGTTGTACGGAAGTACAAGAGCTGAGGAGATGACACTTGTACCATGGACCGTTGAGCAACAACAGATGTTCATTGCGATGCAGTTTTCGGCCCAGCAAGAGCATTACAAAAAAAAATATCCCAGCGCCCAACACCATATCATTATTTTTGAGGGCAGACCGGTGGGACGACTCTATGTCGCTCGTCTCGAACAGGAGATACGGATTGTAGATATTTTGTTGGTGCCGGCAGAGCGAAATGCCGGGATTGGTTCTCACCTACTGACGCAACTACTCGACGAAGGAAGGCATAGTGGAAAACCAGTTCGCATTTATGTAGAGAATAATAGTCCGTCGTTAACGTTATTCCGGCGGCTGGGATTTGAAGCCCTCGAGCAGCACGGAATTCATTTGATGTTGCAGTTTTCGCAGACGCTTACTCAGAAGCCGGTGAAGACTTTCGAGATGTCGCAGGATTCTTGAACAGCGAAGAGAGGAGAAATCGTTTACGGATGCAGACGATTAATAACCGCTTCGTAATACTGAACTGTCTTGTCTCTTGAACCGATCGGAACAAGCAGAAAAGAAAACAGACCGAGGTGATCGTGTTCGATCAGGTAGGTACTCTGTCTGAAAGTGCTCTCGCGGTCGCCACGAAACCGCAAAGAAAAAGCCTCTCGTCCGGGTTTCGTTACCTTCTTTCCTGATAAGTCAACGACGTCAACCAATGTCAAAGTCACTTTTGAATTATTCGCGTTGACCCGAAACTTCGTGTTCAATTGTGACGTGAAAGCTGATTTCGTGAGGCCAAAACCGGCCGGCGCAGCAGGTATGTTTTGCTCCGCGTTAACATTTCCTCTTAATACCGCAGGCACGCCGGCAGTAAGAGCCACAAGGGTTCCTTTTTTTAAAAAATCGCGACGTGAACTGGCCATGTTGATCTCCTAGTAAGGGGTTCTCGGGCTGAAAAGCGAAGTGCAGTCTATTTCTTCTTCTGAAAAGTTTCAACATAAAACTTACAAGGATTGATGCAGTGCGGGACAAGATCTTTCTGCTCAATTAATTCTTGTAATTGTCCCCAATTCAGTATATATTCCGCGGCGCTCGGTCATCCACGGGTTCTAACCAGGAAAACCAAACAACCAAGCAGTTACTCAACGCTATCATTTTCCTCGTCGGTGCAGCTGTTGATATTGAGACACCGAGTCTGATTTAACTCTCAAGCTTTAGGAGAACAGTAAAGATGGCGCAACCATTTGTTGGTGAAATCAGAATATTTGCCGGTAATTTCGCCCCGGCCGGGTGGATGTTCTGTGAGGGGCAGCTTTTACCAATCTCTGAGAACGAGGTCTTATTTTCAAAAATCGGCACGACTTATGGGGGCGATGGGCAAAGCACGTTCGCTCTGCCCGATCTGCGTGGCCGGATTCCAATCCATATCGGCAATGGCTTTATTTTAGGGGAGTCGGGCGGCGTTGAAGAGGTCACACTCACAGTAAACCAGATACCGATTCATACTCACGCGTTGTCATGTTCTTCCGGCGGGCAAGCAACTACAAGCGATCCGGCAAACAGCGTTTGGGCGCCCTCAGACGTCACACAATACAGTACTCAGGCCTCAGATACTCAGATGGGAACCAACCCGCCAATCACCAGCGATGCGGATGGAGGCTCGCAACCGCACACCAATTTCATGCCGTATCTTTGCCTAAACTTTATCATCAGCCTTTTTGGGATTGCACCGAGTCCGACCTAAATGCGAAAGCTTCCGCCACGAATGGTCGGACTTTAATCGCTATTCGAAGTCAGTCTAAAACAAAGGGAGTAGCCGCCAATGGCTGAACCATTTTTATCAGAAATCAGGATCTTCAGTTTTGATTTTGCGCCGAAGGGTTGGGCAATGTGCAATGGCCAGTTTCTGCCCATAAATCAGAACCAGGCGTTATTTTCTTTGTTGGGTACAACCTACGGCGGTGATGGCGTGACTACTTTCGCCTTGCCGGATCTGCGCAGCAGGGTTCCTATCCACATGGGCAGTGGTCATACGTTAGGCGAGCGCGCCGGCGAGCAGGCACACACGCTAACGAGCAGTGAGATGCCGACACACACACACGGTTTTAACAGCAATTCTGCTGTCGTTGGTGGCGCGGCAAACGCAACTCAGGGAGGAACCACTGGCAACTACTGGGCTAACAGCGGCAAGACTGCGTACACCACCAGCCAGGGAAATGCTGTGATGTCGGCACAGGCAGTCGCGAATGTTGGTGGAAGTCAACCGCATCAAAATATGCAGCCTTTTCTAGCGCTCAACTTCTGTATAGCGCTCCAGGGAATCTTTCCGTCGCCAAACTAGAAGAAGAGGGAGACAAATCATGGCGGATCCTTTTGTTGCCGAGATCAGAATTTTTCCATTTAACTTCGCTCCCCACGGTTGGGCTTTCTGCGACGGTCAGTTGATGCCCATTAGTCAGAACACCGCGCTGTTCTCGTTGCTGGGAACGACGTATGGGGGCGATGGCAAAAGCACTTTCGCTCTACCGAACCTGCAAGGTAGCGCTCCGATGCATCCGGGCCAGGGCCCTGGCTTGTCTCTACATGATCTTGGAGAATCAAGCGGCACGGAATTTGTCACTTTGCTTGAGTCGGAGATGCCGGCTCATGCGCACGCAATTGGTCGCGCATTAGCTGGCAACGGCGATTCAACTACACCAGTAAACAATATCTGGGCACAGGCACCTTTTGGTCGCGGTTCTCTGGCTATTTATCATGAGGCTCCGCCCACCGGCAAGATGAACGCGGCCCCGCTGGCGCTAGCTGGAGGCAGCCTGCCGCACAATAATATGCAACCTTACTTGACGCTTAATTTTTGTATCGCCCTGCAGGGAGTCTTTCCGCCACGAACTTGAGGTTCACGCGGTCTTAGCTATCCACACAGGCAGAATTTGCCGTGAATCTGCCGCGAGAAGTTACTTGCCACTTGAAAGTTCCAGATAAACATTAGTGACTGGAACAAGGAGCCTGCAACATGCTTCATTCTCACGATCGACAGTCGATTGCTGATACGAGACGCCAATCGGCTAAGGCACGTTCGTCCGCCTGCGTGATGTTCATGGCGATCCTGGTTGTATTCGCAGCAGCCCTGGTTTCGTCTCGCTCAGTCGTTTCCGCATCCCGTTCTACCGAACGAAGCAACAGCCGCGTCACGTTGCATAAACGTCTCTTCGCAGGCATTGTGACGGCGAATTCGACGACTCTCTCGCCGCTCGCTTCCATTACGGTCGATCGAACTGACGACAACGCGGGGGCGTCCGCCTGTACCGCGTCTGCGAACGACTGTAGTCTGCGCGGGGCCGTAGCTTTCGCCAACCTCAATCCAGGAACAACGATTAACTTGCCGGCCGGGACCTATCAGCTATCTATTGCCGGCACTGGAGAAGGGTTTAACGGCAACAACTCGATTGGGGATCTCGACGTCACGGCCAACAACACATCGATCATTGGTGCGGGCTCGAGTACGACGACGATTCAGCAGACTCAGGCAAATGATCGCGTTCTGGAAGTGAACCCTTTTCTTGACGCGGGTTTTAATTTCAGTATTTCAGGCGTGACCGTCAGTGGAGGTCAGGAGACGACAGGAGTTGGCGGTGGCGGCATTATCTCCGGATCGATCAACAACACGACATCGGTAAGTGGCTGCATCATATCCGGAAATTCCGCAACCGGTGCCGGCACTGCCGGTGGCGGCGGCATGTTGAACACTGGAGGTAACCTCACAGTATCGGGCACAGCTTTCGCTACGAATACCACACCAGGGAGCGGCGGCGGCTTGGCTTACACCGCCGGCGATCCAATCGGCAGAACACCCTCAACGGGCGCTCTTAATGTCAGCGGTTCAACATTCAATGGTAATTCGTCCACTTCTACGGCCGGCGGGGGCGGAGGCGCGGACCTCTTCGACTCGAACAGTTCGATCGGCACTTACAGTATCAATAGCTCATCTTTTACCAGCAATACCGCCAGTGCTGCAGGCGGCGGCGCAATAACAGTTGAAAGTGGCCCGTTGACTTTGAGCACGAGTTCGCTGACTGGTAATAGTGCCTTATTTGGTGGCGCCATTCGATCGAGCGGCAGCGTCGCCGTCACGTACTCGCGTCTGGTTGGAAACAGCACTTCCACGGCAGCCAATGGCCTTACTTTCTTTAAGAGTGGAGGCGCCTTTTCAGCGGAGGATAACTGGTGGGGTTCCAACAGCGGCCCGGCAAGTAATGATTTTCGCGCGCCAGACGGTACCATTTCTCCTCTCGGCTATCTTCAACTTCGCATTAGTGCCACGCCCAATACTGTTTGCGGCTCGGGGTCAACGGCAATCTCTGCCGACATAAAACAAAAGAGTGGCGGCGGCGCACTAACTACACAGCTGAATGGCCTGCCGGCGTTTCCGGTTCCAGCTGGAACGATTTTCACCGCAACCTCGGGCACTCTATCGAATGCGAGCACTCAGTTTGTAGACGGTGCTGCGAGCGCGACGTTAACCGCAGGCACGACATCGGCAACCATCAATGCAGTGGCCGATAACCAGACGGTAATGACCTCTGTCACGCTTTCGAATATATCGGTAACCGTTAATTCACCTTCTGTCTGTGCCAGCGCGCTGCCGGCCACCATGACAGCCACAGTCAGTGGCGCATCTGGAAGTGTGACGTACAGCTGGACCGGTCCAGGTGGATTCACTTCGACCGCTAATCCAATTTCTGTCAGTACTCCCGGCACTTACAACGTAACCGTGACGGATGGATCTGGTTGTACTGCCGCCGGATCCGGGACGTTGACTGTGCATCAGAATCCGACGGTTTCTGTAAATTCAGCAACTGCGTGTCCGAATTCACCGAACGGCACGCTCACGGCAACGGTAAGCGGCGGAACTGGGCCATACACGTTCAGTTGGACTGGCCCAGGAGGATTCACTTCCTCAAGTAACCCGATCAACGTGACCGCTGCGGGCACTTACAATGTCACGGTTACGGATACGAACCTCTGCACCGGCGCCGGCTCAGGCACGTTCACACTCAGTGACACCCAGCCGCCGAGCATCACGTGTCCGGCAAACATCACCGTCGAGCCAACCAGTCCGTCGGGCGCGGTGGTAACTTATACAGCTCCCGTAGGTACCGACAACTGTCCTAATCCGGTGACGGCGCGAACCGCAGGCCTGGCAAGCGGCGCCACGTTCCCGATCGGGACGACAACTGTTACTTACACTGTTACAGATGCGTCCAACAACAGTACGTCGTGCAGCTTCACTGTAACCGTTAGATCAGCTTCACAGGTTGTTCAGGATCTCATCAACAGAGTGCAGGCGTTACAACCGCCGTTAAGCGGTCAACAAAGCCAGGGCCTGGTGAGCAAGCTGAATGCGGCGCTAACTGCGATCAATAACGGGCAGACTAATGTAGCCTGCAACAAGCTGAACGACTTCATTAGCCAGGTCAGTGGTTTCATCAACAACGGAACCCTCACGTCAGCGCAGGGACAACCGCTGATTAATTCAGCGAATAACGCGCGCGCGGCTCTCGGTTGTAACTGAATGGCTAACTGGATCGCGTATAGGTAGATCGGGTTAGTTCATCAATAGCTCGTCCAGTGCCGGACGCTGTTTGATACGTGCGGCAGCCGAACCACAACGGCTGCCGCTCGTTTTCTATCAGTACTGCGCTCTTCGTTAGGCAGGCCGATGACGCATATTCAAGAACGCGTCAGACTTCCAAATGTGCCGTCACACCAACGGCAAGGTTCTAGGCGACAAGGAGATTTACGATGTATTGCGTGACGAATCGTTCTCACGGTGACCTCACATCCCTTCTGATTCCAGGAAAAGCTATTAAACTGATCGCTCTTGTCGGGCTGATCGCATTCGTGGCGCTTGCGATGTATGTCCGAGTCGATTCGAAGAATTGGAATCAATCAGAAGTTACCGTGAACGCTGCCGGAAGGGGCAAGCCATACTTTAATCTTCGAGACGGGCGTCAAATGCAGGTCGAGTATCGTGGCGACCAGGCGTTGGCCAATGCGCTCCGCTCGGGCACCGCCCAGCCTCGGGCGTTGGCCTCAGCAGATCTCGGTACCAACGGCACGCCTGACGTCGTTGCGGGATATTCGTACAACGGAATGGGAATTGTCACTGTCCAACGCGGTAATCCTGACGCATTTGCCCCGAAGGACGAATCGGTGTTTTCCCGTCTCCAACAAGGCTACAATCCTGATCCTCTCCTGCCTGAGGCGGAAGTCTATCAGGTCCCGGTACCTGCCGACCTTCTGCAATTGGGCGACTTCAATCAGGACAACCGTATAGACGTGCTGGTAGCCGCGAAGGGTGGCGCACTATTCTTGTTGGCTGGCGATGAAGAAGGCCGGCTGGGGACTCCGCAACAGATCTCCTTGCCCGGATCGGTGACTGCCTTAACCGCTGGTCAGTTCAAAGCCGCTGATGGCTCCGCCGACGTCGCGGTGGCAGTTTCCGGCTCAGGTGGTGCTTCACTGCTTCTTTATGATGGGGCCGAAGGCGGTCTCGCAGGTGAACCTGTGAGTTATCGACTGTCGTCGCCGGCGAGCGCCGTTGAATTTGGGGAAATGGATTCGGATCCGTTTATGGACGTTGCCGTTGCTTCGGGTAGCCAGATCGTTATCGTTCACGGATGGGGAAGAAAACTAACTGTGGATCCGCAATCGCGAGTGGAACGAATTGACATACCGTTTACCGCGATGGGTTTAGCACCAGGATTCTTTATCTGGAATCGCGAAGCCAGAAAGCAGCTAGCTGCGATCGGGGAAGATGGAACAGTCCGCATTCTTCAGCGCGGGCACGTAGACACCGAACCCTTTAGCGAAGAAGAAATCGCCCAGCGAGCCAGAGCTCGAATGAAGCAGACAAGAACAGACGCTGATGTTGAGACTCTTACCGGTTGGCAGCCCGGCAAGGGCGAGGCCTGGACCACCGAACGCGAAGTGGTCACCGGCAACGTCGTGGGAACGAATGCCGCTTCGCAAAACTTGCTGGCGCGCGCTCATGTCTCTTTTTCAGAGACTGACGATTTGTTTGTCCCAATCAGCAGCGAGCGAAAACTCAAGATTCTTCACCAGATCGATTCTACGCGCGGAGCCGCGGTTGAATCTCTTACTGCTGGCGATATCGCTGAGGTCAATCTGGATGTGACTTCAGCTCCGACCGCGATGTTGGCGCTTCCTCAAAAACTGAACGGCGAGCGTAGCATCGTCTTGTTACAAACGGGGACTGCCGATCCTACGATAATTTCCCAGGCGCCTACGGCCGTAATCACAGTAGATCGCTTTGATGACGTGGCCGCAGCTACTGCTTGCACCAACGCGGTAGCGAACGATTGCAGTTTGCGCGGAGCGGTGACATTCGCAAATCTTGCTATCAACTCAGGATCAACTATCAACCTCCCGGCGGGTACTTACACTCTGAACATTAACGGCACCGGAGGGTGTGTTAACGAAAACGCTATAACCGGCAACACCATCGGCGATCTGGAGAGTAACAATCCCACAACCTTTACGGGCGCAGGATCGGCCACCACGATTATTAGGCAACTTGGAAATGGTACTGGTGGCGGAACATCTAACGGTGACCGCGTTATTTGTTTGAACGTGCCTATCACCATCGGAGCGCTCACCTGGAGCTTTTCCGGGCTGACGATTACTGGAGGGAGAGAGAGTAGCGGAATCGGGGGCGCGGGTCTGGTTGGCGGCGCCAAAGACAACGTACTCAACTTAACCAACGTCGTTATCTCGAACAATCGGGACACGGCGACCGCTAACTACAGCGGAGGAGGCCTTTCGATCACGGGCGGTTCCCTCAATATTACTAACTGCACGATCGGAGGCACGAGCGCCCCGGGAGTAGATCGCACAAACGTCAATCTCGCAAACTCAGCTGGAACCAGCGGAGGTGGTGTTGGCTATTCGCCAGGTCATCCCATCCCCGGCACTCCCGGTATGGGCACGATGACCCTCGCAGGCACAACT
>Ga0137403_10000058_pt1 | contig 115466 bp, 91 predicted proteins | sample CZOMad2_1_16fung_FD_122057 | JGI IMG/M metagenome (GOLD analysis project Ga0137403, IMG submission 122057) | Vadose zone soil fungal communities from Angelo Coast Range Reserve, California, USA - CZOMad2_1_16fungal (Hybrid Assembly) | ecosystem: Environmental > Terrestrial > Soil > Vadose zone... | reverse complement strand
GGAAAGGGAAATCCGAGCTTGGTAAAGCGGCCCACTCCTTGATTCGCATAAACGAATTTGAGGACACCTTCCCACAGAAACACAGTTCCAGCCATAAGCCGAAGTACGATGGTTGCGGCCGGCGCATCAAGCGGCGGCCTGAACAGCCAGTTCCATAATTTGTTAATCTCCATGATATTGATCCTTTCTTTCCGATCGCTAATTCATACATTTGCCTCGTCACCTGCCCTATCAGCATGACGAGTTGCAATGCCTTCACCTGTCCAGACTGGTCCGGGCAGGCAAATATTCCCGAGGAGTGCGTTAGTCTCACTTCGGGAATAAAATCATCTGAGAATCAGTCCTCTGAACAGGCAGGCGCCGAAAATGGAGCGAAGAAGGGTTGCAGGAACAGAACAAACTCGCCCGTTTTGAACAGGCCGTCCTGCCGCACCAGGATGCTGCGTACAATCTGGCCCGCTGGTTGACGCGCAATCAGGCAGACGCGGAAGACATTGTGCAGGAAGCATTCCTGCGCGCCTTTAAGTTCTTTGGAGGATTTCGCGGTGGTGACAGTCGCGCCTGGTTGTTGACGATTGTTAGAAACGCCTCTTACACATGGCTGCAACAACATCGGTCGAGCGAGCTGACAACCGAATTTGACGAAAAGTTACATAGCGTTGAAGGTGATAATCCAGAGACAATACTACTGGAAGATGCGGACAAGCAGATGCTCAAACAAGCGCTGGAAGAATTGCCTATAGAGTTCCGTGAAGCGGTAATCCTCCGCGAGCTGGAAGGTTTGTCCTACAAGGAGATTTCACACATCACCGACGCGCCGGTGGGAACGGTCATGTCGCGCCTGGCACGCGGCCGCAGACGTTTACAGCTTTACCTGACCAATCGCCGGCAAGGAGTCTGAATTGAGCTGTCCAGAAATACAAACTCTGATGCCTGGATACATAGATGATGAATTAGCATTCTCTTCAGGATAGACCAACTTATAGATTCATGATCATTTCGAGCTGTTGCAAAATCTGGCTGAAACCACACGCTTCCAAGAAGTCCAGCGTACCTGTCAGTACGCAGTCAATGTTAGTCGCCCTTAACCGCTCGCCTGGAGTCAACCTCGCTTGCAAGGAATCGAGTAGTGCAGAAGCCACACCCCTCCTTCGATACTCGGGCGAGACCGCCAGCTGCATTACATTCCCGGTGATTGTCGAAATAACGCCGTAGCCAATGCACTCATTGTTCAAATATGCGCCGACAAACTCTTTGCCGATTTTCATTCGTTCAATCGCGTCGATCGAATTCTGCCATGACGGCTCGCCATCCCAGAATGTTTGATACAAACGCCAAGCGGGAACATCCACGTCGTGTAATTCGATCTGGACCAAAACGGGTCTTTCCACGATATTGGTTTGCTGGCAGACTGCAAAGGTCCTGGTCTCGCTAAACCCCAGCTTGCGATAAAGTTTCAAGGCCGGCAGATTGTTACTTAATACTTCGAGAAGACACTGCTCGACCCCGGCCTTCTTTAATTCCGGCATCATGTAGCCAAATAGGTCCCGCCCCAAACCACACCCGCGGTAGGTTGGCAACATTCCAGTGCCCGCATCGTAGGCGGTCAGCCGCCCTTGCCAGCGACCGTAACCGTTGAGGGAGAATCCGACCATTTCCTTCTCTGTAAACGCACCCACGGATCGGTACAGCTTGACACCGTCGCGGACGAGACGATCGCGAAATCGCTGCTCAGAAACATTCATGTTCACTGCATAATCGGAAAACGCTTTGAGGAAGGCGTGGTACAACGGAATAAAGTCAGCATCTGACAAGAACCGGTACGCTATCTCTTCCATTTAACAGGCTCACGAAGATCTACTAAGGACGCAAACGCGCCATCACGTACGAATCCACAAAACGCCCGTCGCGGAATGCATGTTGTCGCAGGGTTCCCTCGCGCTCAAACCCGAACTGTTCGTAGAGACGTATCGCCGCTTCATTATCCGTATAAACCTCAAGCTCAAGTCGCGTGAGGTTGAGCCATTTATCCGCCAGGTCGAGACCTGCGCGCATCAGGCCTGCTCCCACACCCTTGCCTTGCCACTCATCATGCACACCCATTCCTATTGCTCCTGCATGCCGTCTCCGCGGCGTGTTCGGGAAGGTGTGCACTCCGAGCATTCCCACGACGCGATCGCCCACGACAGCCACCAGGTTGTATGTGCCCTCGGGAGGCTCCGCCAACCGCTGCCGCCACTGTTCACGTGACGGATATGGCAACTGGAGTGTGCCGGCAAATACGTTCGGACAACTAAATATTTCGTGGACAGCCGAATAGTCATCCGGCTCAGCCCGACGTATCTGTAGACCTTCGACCTGCGATGACATCGCCTCGTACTCCTGACAAAGGGAGTGTCTCTAATCTATCCCTTGCTAGTAACGATGTCGGCATAGGTGCTCTGAACAATCGCTTTCAGCTCTGCCTGCTCCGCGGCGGGAACTTTGAACTTGTCGAGAGTCTGCTGCAAGTCATCAATGAAAGCCTCCCACTCGTTGGCCGTGATGTTCAGGTGTTGATGAGAATCCAGCATCGAGCGTCCTGAATACTTCTGCGGGCCGCCACTTGCCCAGCCAACCATTTCAGTCACGAGATACTTGAAACCGGCTGGTGGCACCTTATGGTGAGCTTCGTCAACGGCCGGGTTTGCGTTAAGACGGGCGTCGGCCATCACTCGGTCGATCAAGTCATCGATCACGACAGCGATATTGTAAATTCCGCCCAGGCGGTCATAAAGGCTTGGTTGAGGTTGTGGTTGGGTTGACGACATATGTGTTTCCTTTCGCGTGTCAGATTTCTACAACGAACGCTCTAACATGAACATTACAACAGCGTGGAGCGAAGTAATCGCGCCGACCCGTATATCTGGGTTCGAAAGGGGGTTCAGTTGCCCGGGAATCACTCAAGCGAGACCCGATCGCCGCGCCGGATCGTCCCTCCTCGTGCTACGGCGGCGTACGCGCCGACGTTGACGTGGTTATGTTGGGCTGCCGTGCGAAGGATTCCCGGATCCTTGGGAAGATCGCCCTGCGCGAGAGTGGTCATCACGCAGCGCCCACAAGGAGCGGTGATGTCGAGCCGCACATCTTTTCCGATCGCGAGCGTGTGCCCCACCCACTCATTCTCCGCAAAACCCGTCTCACCGGGGGGCAGTTGTACCACGATGTTTGGGCGAAAACGCGGGACTTCAAAGCGGCCTTGTGGATTGAGTTCACGCAGACGATCGAGCGTCGCCGTGGTCAAGACGTGGACCATGGCACAGTCGAAAAACGTGCCTTCCGGTAGAGTGAAATCCGTGACCGTGTCCCGGTGGGGCAGGCCTTCGAGGTCCGGCCAGTACTCTTCAGCATTGAAAGCGCCTTGCTGGGCTTCACGAAGTGTCACCTCCCGGCCAAGTGCTTTGGAGAGGAGCTGGTTCACGTCTGCTTGATCACTCGTGACACTGGCACCATTCGGGAGGGTAATTCGGATTGCTGGAGCGGTGGCGGCCGGAAGGCTCTTCTCAACAAAGGTGGCACGGAAAGCGAAGAGACCCGGCCATTTTCGCGGGTTCTTCGCGGTCGCAGCTTTCCCGTCGGACTTGTCCACGAGCGCATAGACTCGATCCCCGAGCAGTCCACGTTCTCTCACTTCAGTGGCGTCCAGTTCCTCACCCATCATCGACTTGACGGGATATCGCCAAAGAGACAGCACCGAACCCACCCCAACCTGCGTTGCGTTTGACATACTTCACTCTCCTTTAGTGCGGACCACGGGTAGTGGGTCAGTTTCGCTGCAAGTGTCCGATAAACTTTAGTTTGTCGCGCGTTACGACAAGCTAAAGCTTATCGACATCAAACTGACCCAGAACCCGGAGCGATAGCGACGGGCTGCGAGCACTCTATTTTAATGGACGCGCATTGAGCTGCATTAATGGTGACTCGCGGTATCTCGATGAGCAGCATCAATCGTTGAGGTGAGGATAGGTCGCTATTGAGACTGTGTCAAAACTCGGGCATATACTTCCAGTAAAGGCTTGCAGCCGGCACTGCTTCTGACTTAGAGTCAATCAAGCCCCTTCTCACTGCCCTACTCTCAAATCGTAAAAAACCTCGTGATTTTGCCACGTTGTCTCGCCGGGGGCCGCGATAAGCCGGGCAGTCTGAGGGTCGAGGGCTTAATCAAAGAAGGAGGTGACCCATGCTTGAAGATCTATGGCACACATTCATCACGCTGATACCGGTGTTTATTCTCTTGCTGATGATATTCGGGGCGGGCTTTTATATAGGACGAGTGAGCACGAGGAAGTAGGTCTGGATCAGGCTATTGATCGAACCCGATTTGCTTCAGCAGTTCTGTAAAACGAGGGTCCGATCGCAGCGATTCTCCCAACGGGAGAACGTTAAGCCAGCAGAGAAAAGCATCACGAGACTCGGCGGCTGCTCGCAAATGAGTGAAGGCCTGCTCTTTATCCTGCAAGGCCGCGTAAACGATGGCCCGACAAACCGATGGAACAAACTGAGTCTCAGCTAATTGATCCAATCTGGAAATTACCGTGAGTGCGTTTTCGCGCTGTTCGGCAGAGGCATAAGCTGAGCCAAGAAACGCCTGGACCAGTGGATGTTTACCGTAGATTGAGGCTGCCTTCTCCAGGTGCTCAATTGACTCTTTGAATAATCCCAGTTGTTCATAGGCGGCACCCATGGCCACCCAAAGTTCAGGGTATGTCTGGTCGTGTTTCAACGCCTCTTCCAGTTTTTCCAGAGCCACCCGCGGACGCTTTGCATAGTACTCCAGCCAGCCAGCCGACGTCTGATACAGCATGTTAAAGGGATCCAGGTCGACAGACTTCTCGAGGGCGACGCGGCCTTCATCAAAGCGTCCTGTTTGCACCAGACACAACATCAACGAGTAATAGGCCTTTGCGCTGCTGGGGTTGAGCTCGATCGCCCGGCGCAGATAATACTCCGCTTCTTTCCAGTTCCAGTCGTGATAGAGCTTGACGTAACCCATCGAAATGTTGGCGTCGGGGAGCGTCGGGTCAATATCCAACGCTCTCGCTGCCGCCGCCCGCGCCCTGGGAAACATTTCGAGCGCCGGTGCAAGACCGTGGAAGCCCAGAAAGGTGTACGCATCGGCCAGACCTGCGTGCGCGGCGCCAAATGATGGATCGACCTGCGTAGCTTTCTCGAAACAAAGAATTGCCTTCTGGAAGCCGTCTTCGGTTTGCCGGTTCCAGTTGTACTTTCCTTCCAGATAAACATCGTAGGCTTCGAGTCGTCCCGTGGAACTGGAATCCGGAGGCGCTATCCGCTGGGGCGTCAGTTTTACTTTCAGCTTTTCGACGATCCCGAGCGTGATCTCGTCCTGCAATTCGAAGATGTCTTTCAGCTCGCGATCAAATCGCTCAGACCACAGGTTAAAACCGTCAGCCACATTGGTGAGCTGGACCGTCACGCGCAAACGGTTTCCTACGCTGCGCACGCTGCCCTCGAGGATGGTGGGCACCTTCAATTGTTCGCCGATTGTTTTGATACTTACTGACTGTCCTTTGAAGGCAAAGGCGGAACTGCGCGAGACCACGCGCAAACCATCGAACTGGGCCAGCGCATTGATTAATTCGTCGGTGAGCCCGTCACTGAAGTATTCCGTGTTCTCTTCGCGATTAAGGTTGGCAAACGGCAGCACGGCGATACAAGTGTCCGACAGGCTCGATGAGAGTTGTGTTTGGGATTTCGAGTTTGTCAGACTCTTCAGATCGCTAATGAGATCATCGGCCGACGCATACCGCTGGTTTCGATCTTTTACAAGCAACTTTCGGAGAACCGGCTCCAGAGGCGCAAGGTCCTCGACCTGTCTCACACGCTGCCAATCGACGTCATCGAAGAGAATTGCATGCACCAATGCCGGCATGCTTTGCCCGCTGAACGGTAGACTGCGAGAGAGAGTTTCGTAGAGCGTCACCCCAAGCGCCCAGAGATCTGCTCGGTGATCGGCGGCCTCACCCCTTACCTGTTCGGGCGACATATAACCGGGTGTCCCGATGGACAAGTTCTCGCGCGGAACTTTTTCGTCGCTAGGCAACAGGGCCAGGCCAAAATCGACGATCTTTACAACCCCACCACGAGTAATTAAGAGATTGGATGGCTTGATATCCCGATGAACGATCCCTTTCGAATGCGCTTCACGTAAACCCAGCGCAACCTGCATTACAATCTCCACGGCTTCATCAAAAGGCACCGCCGCCCGGGCTATCCTTTGCTTTAAGCTCTCACCCTCGACATAAGCCATCGCGATGTAAACCTGCTCGCCAACCGCGCCGATGTCATAGACGGTGCATACGTTGGGATGATCCAGAGCAGCTGCTGCGCGTGCTTCGTTAAGGAATCTTGTCTCGCTTGCCGGATCCAGCGCCGTTGGCTTACTCAGAAACTTCAGGGCAATCGTTCTATTGAGCTGAGGATCAAAAGCCCTGAAGAGCACACCCATGCCACCCTGGCCGATCTGGTTGAGCATGGTGAAGCGACCCGCAGTTGGCAGGGCCAGGACCTGGGTCGTGTCGTCGTTCAGTGCGACCATATTGGGACTCGGCAGGCCATCTAAATCCGAGGGTAGATCAATGTGGAGATCCTAACACAGGTGGGAGTTGTTAACGTCCGTGAGTACGGCCTTTAGATACTGGATTGTTTGCAGCGCGGCCAAGCCGATAACTGTATGGTGGTGCTGTGATAGCGGCAGGGCGTCCAGCAACGAATCGAGGTCGGCCCGGTGCCTCGGGTCGACTTTCGCGTGCAGCAGGAATGAACTGAATGCTTCCGGCGGCAGTTTAGTGCGTTGCGCTACCGCTTCGATGAAATCGGTTCGCGGCGGATTGCCTTCCATCACAGCGATGTAGCCCAGCATAGCAGCCGGATGATAATGATGGATCCAGTAATATTGTGAACCTACCATTCGCATCGCCGTTTCTTTTGGCACTCGCTCGAGCAACAGCGCGCGGTCGATTCCCATTACTTCCGCGTCATCGAGAATCCAATTATCGTGGCCGCGTTCCTCAACGATGTGATGCGCGAGATAGTCACCGAATTTCTTTAGCACAGGATCCCCTGAGTGCAACCCAGAGCGGCAGGCCTCGAGCGTCGCCTCCATCAGCGGAACGCTGGCACGAATTATTGAGTGACTCTGAAACAGGTATTCTCGATAGACTACGGCGAACTCCGCGTGCGTCCAGAATTCGTATGCGGCTTTATTCAGACCGGCTCCGAACAGCGAGATCTTCGTCCGTACAAGTTGGCTGTTGAAGGACGTTTTTGCGAGCGGTAACGCCATGGCCCTCAGACTGATTTAGAACATCATCCCATGAGGCACATGTCTGTGGATGAAATCTTCACCCAGCTTTTCCTTGCTGGAGATTAGCGAATCAACCTCCTGGCTGCTGAGTGATTCAATGGCGGTTTCGTCCTCTCCTTCGAATTCATAGTCGTCGGGGACCAGACCGGCTTGCTTGAGCCTTTCCAGATTAGTCATTTTGTTGTTCTCCTGGACGGGGTTTAGTTTTAGGATGGGGCGTATCATGGACCGTGACTGTATTGAAGTCAAGACCTTGGACTACTCTGTACCTTAACAAATTGATGGAAAAACACAGAGTCATTCTAGTGGGAACGCAGAGGCTGGTCCCACCACAGCGCGACCGAATTGCGCCGGTTCGCTCAGATAAGAAGATTACTGTCACCTTGACCCTGCGAAAGAAGGAGGGCTCAGGTCTCGTTCTGCGCCGCTCGCCTGCTATTGTTCCAGCAAAGAGAAGGAAACATCTCACCGCCGCTCAAGCAATTGGCGCGTTTTCGCGTGCGAGGAAAGATGAAGCCGCTATCCGCCGATTCGCACGAGAGTACAATCTGCAATGCAGCACCTCAGCCAGTGCGCCAACCTCAATCGACTTGCGCGGAACTGCCCGGCAATTGAACCAGGCCTTCGGCGTAAGACTGTGCCATTACCGCGAATCTAAATACGAGTCGAAATACCGAGGACATGAGGAAGAGGTAACTCTTCCAGCCTACCTGGAAAAAGTAGGAACAGGTGTTTTCGGCCTGGATACACATCCGGCGGGGCGGCGGCCCGGTCTCAGCCACCGAATGGCCGCGCTTGGTATTGCTCCCCCGCCGGTTACGGTAAAGACCCGCAAGCCTGCTGAGTTCGCCCCTCTCTACAAATTCCCAACAATGTTCACCGGCAGGGGCCAGTCGATAGGACTGCTGGAATTTGGAGGCGGCTTTCGTTCACGGGAACTAAATTCGTACTTCAAATCCGCCGGCATAGGTGCTCCTACCATAGTGGTGAAGGAGATTCCTCCTGCAGCCAATCGGCCGCGCGGCAAACGGGGAACATTGAACCCTGACACTGAGGTCTATCTGGACATTGAGGTGGCCGCAAGTTTGGCGCCCAAAGCGACGGTCGTTGTCTATTTTGGCGAGAACACCGAGCAGGGCTGGTTGCGTACTCTACAAGCTGCGATTTTCGATAAGACGCACGATCTATCAGTCATCTCAATCAGTTGGGGCCAGGCCGAGCAGGATTGGAGTCACCGGGCGGTGGCCGAGATTGATAGACTCTTTCAGTTGGCGGCTTACCGGGGTATAACAATTTGCTGTTCATCGGGTGACAATGGAATCAACGAGTTGGATGGTCACCCTTTCACGGTAGCTTTTCCGGCTTCCAGTCCACATGTACTTGCGTGTGGCGGAACCCGTCTCGAAGTCAAACGAAACGGATCCAGAGCAGAAACTGTCTGGAATCAGTGGCGGCAGTATAAGCTTGCTTCAGGAGGCGGCGTCAGTGATATCTTTCCGTTGCCAGCCTATCAGAAGACGGTGAAGATGCTGTTGTCTCCGTCGCATAAACCAAAACCCGGTCGCGGCATTCCGGACGTGGCAGCCAACGCTGATTCGGATGCAGGCTATTTGATCGAAGCCGACAAGACGCGCATGTCAATGGGGGGCACGAGTGCCGTGGCCCCGCTTTGGGCAGCGCTCATCGCTCGCTTAAACGAAGCGCTGGGGACAAAAATCGGTTTTATTACGCCACTGCTATATGAACTGAGGCACGCCACGCCGAAAGCTGTTTGCGACATCGTCAAGGGCTTTAACGGACCAACACGCGCTCTCGGTTATCGGGCCAGACACGGGTGGGACGCCTGCACGGGGCTCGGCAGCCCGAACGGCGAAAAATTACTTGCCTGGCTTGCGTCCCGGAACAACAAGAAAAGGTGACCACGAAAATGGATGAAATTCAAGAATCAAACTCCACATTTCAAGAATTGTGGGGGATGTACGCACGAGGCGCCGGAGGAGAGATTGTCGAACATCCCGGCGTGCTCGCGACCTGGGCCGGTGTTCGGTGGCCTATAGTCAACGTGCTCTTTCTCACGAGCCCCGCCAGTAATCTCGAAGACCTGGAAGAGCGACTGCAACGAGTCGCAACTTTTACCCAAGCGAAACAACATCCGGGAATGCTGATCGGTTGTGCCGATTGGCTTCCAGATAACGCGGGTTCGGCTCTTGAAAAACATGGCTGGATACGTATATCAGAGGCCTACGGAATGGTCTCTGACGACCCGGTCGATGCGACTGCACCGTCGAATCTGGAGTATCGCCGGATAGAGGGAAAGGAACTGAGACGAGCAGCGGCTGATATCAACGCCGCAGGTTACGAAGTGTCAAGTGAAATGGCGCGTGAAGCGCTCGATCACGAGAATCTTTGGCTGGAAGGCTGTTTCGGGTACGTTGGCTTTTTTGAAAACGCGGCAGTGGTTACCTCTACAACTTACGTGCGGGATGGCTATCTTTATGTGGCTCTGGTCGCGAGTCTGCCTGAATTTCGTTCTCGTGGTTTTGCCAGGGCGATCACCAGTTATTCGATCCGGAAAGCTAGAGATGCTTCGAGTCTGCGTCGGACTATTCTGCATGCCACTCCAGTGGCTCGCTCGCTGTATGAGTCGCTGGGCTTCCGCACCGTAACGACGTTTCCGATGTTTCTACCAGCCGCAGTATTGGCCGGCTCGTGAGCGCGGACTTCAATCGCCACTCACGCCGGCGCCGACTTGCCCGTGCTTGTCGTCTCGTGCGACCGGCGCTTTGACAGGCGCCTCGGGTGGAGTTTCGCGCGCGCGACGTCGCGATTCAAACAGTCTCGTGCGAATGCCGCCAACCACACTGGCCCAGGTCCGCCAGCGAGCAGTACCTCTCAAGTCATCAAGCAGCGAATAGGCAACGGGGGTGGCAATCAAGGTGAGCAGAAGCGAGAGCGTCTGCCCGCCAATCACAACTATAGCTATCGAGCGGCGCTCCTCAGCTCCCGGTCCAGTGCCCAGTGCCAGAGGTGACATGCCGGCAACAAGGGCGAGGGTTGTCATTAGAATCGGCCGCAGCCGATCGCGATTACCCTGCATGATCGCTTCCATGCGCTCCATGCCCCTGGCCCGCAGGTTGTTCATGTGATCTATCTGGAGAATCGCATTCTTCTTGACCACGCCGAACAGCACGAGAATGCCCAGCGCCGAATAAAGATTCAGCGTGTCACCTGTGCCCCAAACCGACAACAGCGCAAATGGTACTGACATCGGCAAACTCAACATGATTGTGAACGGGTGCATCAGGCTCTCAAACTGCGAGGCCAAAATCATGTACATAAAGATGATCGACAAGATAAAGGCCCAGATAAACTCGGTGAAGGTCCTTTCCAGTTCTCGAGCTCGTCCAGCCACGGATGTCGAATAAGCAGCCGGCATATTCATATCAGCAGCTGCCTTGCGCATTACCTCAATGCGATCTGCGAGCGCAAATCCTGGCGCTACGGAGGCGCGCACTGAGACCTGTCTTTCACGGTTGAGCCGATCAATGCGCGAAGGACTGGCATCGCGAGTGATCTTAACCAGGTTATCGAGTCGGATCAGGCCACCCCGGGATGAGGGGACATAAAGCCGGCTGATAGTCGCAGCATCACTTCTGTCCGCGTCCGTCAGTCGCAACTGAACGTCGTAATCCTGATTGATTGATTCATCCCTGTAGCGAGAGGCCTGTTCCTCACCACCTACCATTAGCCGCAGACTGGTCGCGATGTCCGAGGTGTCGACGCCTAGATCGGCAGCCCGGTCGCGATCAATCTGCACCTGCAGCTCAGGCTTGTTCAACTTGAGGGTGGTGTCGGCATCGACGATGCCACCGAGTTTCTGTGACCGGTCCATCAACTCATCTGCATATCCAGAAAGCGCGACAAGTTCCGGGCCGCGAATAACAAAGTCGATATCTGTGCGTCCGCCGGCGCCAAAATTAAAAGACTGGCTGTTGCGAACGCCGATGCGCATAGGCGCATACTTTTGTAATTGGCGCCTGATCTCCTGCATCACATCCTGTTGCGTGTAGTTCCCGCGAAACGCCTGCAACGGATGGCCCCTCAAAGTCTCTGACCACAAACGACCAAGCGAAAACGTCCGCTCCTCGTGCGGGGCAATCCGAACATACGCCCCACCCTGATTTACGCCCCCAATAAATCCTCCGCCAGCATTCGAAAGCACCAGCCGCACGCCCCTGGTTGCGAGCATATCCTGCTCCATAGCGGTTATGGTCGAGTTCATTACGGCGAGGTTGGTTCCTTCCGGACCGGTGACGCTTACCTCAAATTCCGCTTCGTCGACATTCGTGGGAATGAATTCCTGTTTGACGCTGCGGTAAAGTGGAACGCTGGATGCGATCACAAGCAGAGCAACAACAGCCACCGCCAGGCGGTGATGCATCGCGAACGTCAACATCCGCTCGTAGCTCGCATCAATCCAGTGATAAAACCCTCGCCGCGACGATGCCTGACCGTGGCCACCCTTGGCATCATCAACACGGATCAGTCTCGAACTCATCATCGGTGTCAGCGTGAAGGAAACCAGCAAGCTGACCATGATCGCGACGGCTGCAGTGATGCCAAATTGATAAAGGAAGCGTCCGGAAATCGATGACATGAACGAGACCGGCAGGAAAATTACAACCAGCGAAAGGGTGGTCGCCAGGACCGCCATGCCGATATCCTTCGTGGCTTCTTTTGCAGCCTCGCGGGAGGGCATTCGCTTCTCTTCGATAAAGCGAAAGATGTTCTCAAGCACAACAATAGCGTCGTCGATCACGACCCCAACCATCAACACCAACGCAAGCATGGTGACGCTATTCAGCGTGAAGTTCAGCGCGCGCATCATGCCGAAAGTGGAAATAACGGAACACGGGATCGCCACCGCCGCGATCAGCGTCGAGCGCCATGAACGCATGAAGACGAGCACGACCAGGCTCGCGAGGATGCTGCCAAGAATCAAGTGCTTTTGAATTTCGTGCAGCGCCGATTCGATGTACCGCGATTGATCGCGAATGACTTCCAGCTTGACATCGTTGGGGAGTTGCGCGCCAACGCGCGGTAGTTCCCGCTTAATGCCATTGATAACCTCGATGGTATTGGCGCCCGACTGGCGCCGGATTTCCAAACTGACCGTGGGTACGCCGTTGAGGCGCGACAGTGATCGTTGTTCCTTGGTGCCGTCCTCAACGCGACCAACGTCTTTGAGGCGAATCGGCGAACCATTTACGTTAGCGATCGTCAGATTTTCAAAATCGCGCGGGTCGGTATAGCGACCGAGCGTTCTCAGCACCAGCTCTTCCCGGCCGGTGTTAACGTTGCCGCCGGGGACGTCCGCATTCTGGCGTTCTAACGCTTGCCGGACAGCGGTTATCGGAATCTGATATGCCGCCAGCCGCTCGGCATCAATCCACACATTGATCGCGCGGTCGAGACCTCCGACTACCCGAACTTCGCCGACACCACCCACGCGTTCAAGCTGAGGACGAACTAGCTTGTCGCCAAGTTCGGTGAGTTCTCTAATCGAACGATCGCCTGAGAGAGAGACCGACAGAACAGGGGTACTGTCGTTATCAAATTTTTGAATGATCGGCGGAGTTGCATCGTCAGGCAGGTTGCGGCCCAGCGTATTAACACGATCTCGAATGTCCTGGGTCGCCGATTCCAGGTTCCGGTCCAGTTTGAAGGTGGCGATAACAATGGATGTCCCTTGTCCCGATACAGAACGCAGCTCATCTATGCCATCAACCGTGTTAACAACTTCCTCGATCTGTTGTGTGACGAGCGATTCAACTTCTTGCGGTGAGGCCCCAGGCAAACTCACACGAACGCTGACCGTGGGCAGATCAACAGATGGGAAGCGGTCAACTCCCAGCTTGAAGTAACCAGCCGAGCCCACGACCACGAGCGAAAGCACGATCATCGTGGCGAAGATCGGACGGCGGATACAGATTTCAGCTAGTTTTTGCAAGTCGCGCTCCCACAGTAAATCCGAGCCACGAAATCACACGAACATTTCGTGTCATTTCGTGGATCGTATTTGCTGAAAGTACAACATCAAGATTTAGTCCATCACTTGCACCGATTGCCCGGATTGCAGGTTGCCGGGATCAACTATAACTTGATCGCCAACATTCAATCCCGCGATGATCTCCGTCAGGTCGCCGTTGCGGCGCCCGGTTGTGATTGGTTTCTCGAGCGCTTTTCCATTCTGGACGACGATCACTTTTTCAATGCCCGCAAAAGTAACGATAGCATTACTGGGGACGGCCACGGCCATTTTCGCATCGTTGGTAACGATCTCTGCATGAGCAAAAGAACCAGGACGCAGCTTTCCATCATTGCGCACATCGGCTTCCACTAGCAGCATTCGATTCTGCGCGGCGATGACAGGACTGAGGCGCTTTATTTGCCCGAGATAGATATTGGCGTCACCTTCAACTGTTACGCGGACGTTCTGTCCGGAGCGGATCGTTTGCGCCGCGCGTTCGGGCACTTCGGCCCGCAGCCGCAGAGGATCGATTCGTACAACGTTGACCACCGCCGTTCCGGCCGCCAGATACTCTCCTACGCTGGTCCGCTTTTCCTGCACAATGCCATCCAGTGGCGAGTAAACGGACGTATCGGCTAACTGCTGTCGCGCGAGACCCAATTCCGAGCGCCGCTGTGATAGTAAAGCTTGCCGATTCCGAATCTCCTCGATGGCATCCTGATAACGACCCTGCGCAACTTTAAACGCTGAATCGACCGAGTCGTACTCGGCGCGCGCAATCACACCCTGCGCCACCAGCCTCGCGGCGCGTTCGCGATTGAAGCTGGCCTCGTCAAGCACGGCCCGCGCCTGGCGCACCGTAGCCGTCTGTTCGGGGTTGACCTGGTCGTTGGTCCCTTCAGGCGATAAACCGAGCCGCGCGCGCGCCTGGGCCAATGCGGCTTCAGATTGCTGGACGCGCAATTTGTAATCTTCCGATTCGATCTGGGCAATCATCTGCCCGCGCCGCACCACCGTGCCGAGATCAACTGAGATTGAGCGCAGTCTGCCTGGAACTTTAACGCTGATCGTCGTTTGGTCGTAAGCAGCCAAAGTTCCGTTGGCCGTAACCGTCTCACCGAATGGCGTTTCCGCGACGCGGGCGGTTTTTACCTGTCGCGCCGCCTTGTCCTCGCCTGGCCGATTTTGTCGTGCTGAGGCGGGATAATCACTCTTGCATGCCGCGCCGGCAAGGATGACCACGGAAAAAATCAGACCGGGCAGCAGTGTCCGCAAAGCTCCAGTTGAGATCGTTGCTCCTAACATTCGCATTCTTGCACTATTCTTATCGGGAACTTGTGTCTCTCTAACACCTTTTCGACGCTTGGTTTATCAGTTTGAGATAAAGATTAAGTTCAGGCAAGTGCGGTAAGGGCAGTTTAGCACGCGCAAGGCCCAATTATCAGGGTTAATCCCGCCGATGGGCACTCTCGTATTTTCGGTTCTCGCTGCCATCTCTGTGTCCTCCGTGTCTCCGTGGTGGAATATGACAAGGAAACCTACCACTGAGACACGGAGGACACGGAGCAAGAAAACGGATCCACGAAATCACACAAACATTTCGTGTTATTTCGTGGATCGTATCTATGGTAGGCGAATTCAGGAATCCGGGCTAACTGCCAAAACTCTTGCGGATCAGATATGACATCTTAACGAGAAACGTTCGGCTGTTGCGACGAAACCCCGGCGTGAGCTGGCCAATCAGAAGCTCTTCCTGAACAAATAAGATAACTTGATAAAGAAGGTGCGTCCATTCCGGCGAAAGCCCGGCTCGAGCTGTCCCGAAAACCGATTAAAGCCATTGCGGTTGAGGTCATCGTTATAACCGACATAAAAGGCCGTACCGGGATTTGGCGTCCAGCCTAGCAGAAACTGACCCTTCACATTCGAGGCAATCGAATCATAGTCAACGCGACCACGCGCAAACAGAAAACGAGTAAACTGATAGGTCGTTCGCAGGGAAACTATGTTCTCGTCAAACGCTACTCGACCTGTGTCGTAACGAACTAATCTTTCTTTGGTAAGACTGAGGGTCGCGTTGAGGGCCGAGGTCGGCTGATAACTGATCGTTCCGTCAAAGTGCCAGAAGTCGCCTGGACCTGGATCCTGAGGCGCGTTGCAAACGGGGGGTGGATTCGGGACGTCGCAGAGGCCGGCAGCCCTTGCGTTGGCCGCAGCCAGCGCCGGCGGGCTCACTCGGGGAAATTTTGGACCGGCGCCAAAGTCGAAATCGAACTGGTTCCAAACTCTGTTTATGAACAGATTGAAGTTGTATTTCTTGCTCGGCGTTGAACCGGCGAACATGTAAATTGCCCGATTCGGAGTCGAACGCTCGTTGTCATTACCGGCAAAGGTGCAGTTATTTAGAGCGGCGCAGTTTGACGAGTTGCGCTTTGGTCCAAATTCTTCTTCTTGTAAGCGCTCGTAGCCGTAATCAACCCCGATCCCAAGTTGGGTTTGTCGTCTCAAATTAACCTGAATCTGCGATTCGTTGTTGAAGTTCTGTGAACGTCCCTGCCAGTCGAAGTTGGTTGAAACATCATCGTAAACACGCCAGGAGATCAGCTTGGCCTTAGGCTTCGGCTCAGAATTGTAGCGCACGAAATAGTTAATGTTGTTCGTGTTGTTACGACGATTGAAGCCCACATCAGCCTGGTAATAACGAGTGCGGCCGACGGCTGAAAGCTCATAACCAAAGTGCCGCCCGTCTTTGTTGTAGTCGCCCCCGTAAATGAAGCCGTTCTCTTTTCGATCGAGAGTCGCCCCCTCATCGGGAAAAAAGAACTGGTGACGAGAATGCGTCCCGAGGACCTGAAAACTAAACGTCGTGAGCTTATCGATGCGCAGTCGTCCGTCGAAACCTCCGAGTTCGTTGTACTTGTCGACAAAGCGATAATAGGTAGCCAGCAGCCCGATGAAAGAATCTGACTTTCCAATGTCACGCTTGAGTCGCAAGATCCCGACATTGGCGTTCTTATCGAGAAAGCGGGGATTGGCAGTCGCCCGGTCGTCTTCATTGAAGTTCCCGGGACCATTGTCAGAAGCCAGAAGCAACCCAAAGGTGTTGCGATTCAACTTGCCGGAGATCTTCACGGCAAAGTCCGGATCGATTATGGTCCGGGTATGGACCGCGGCAATCTGTGTCTGAAAGATATCTATACCTTCCAGGAAGAACGGCCGCTTCTCGGCAAAGAAAATGGGAAAGCGTTGATTCGCGGTTACCACAAGTTGATCCGATTCCACCTGGGCGAAATCCGGATTGATAGCGAAATCGAGGGTCACGGTCGGCGTCAGGCTGAATTTGCCGGTCAGACCGGGATCAAACTTGATGGGCTCATTCACGAACCTGCCGCCCTGCGCAATCTGAGCGGCCGTTATTGGCGCTTTTCGCTTACCGGTCTCCGATAAAGTCAGACTCGGAATCAGTTCCAGCGTGCGCTCCGTCGAGAGGCCTTCCAAACCAGTCAAATGCCCCGCCTGAGCAAGCCAGCTCGATTGATCGCGATTTATCGGCATCCACATATCAAGCTCGTTGTTGAGGCGTTTTATGCGGCGCCAGAAATGAACTCCCCATAATTTATCTTTCCCGGCAACATAGCGAAGCGACTTGAAAGGTATTGCGACTTCGATGGTGTACCCGTCCTCAGTCACAATGCCCCGGGAATCCATCACAATATCCAGACTGAAATCCTCGCCCTGACCATCCGTCCAAATCCCATCCGCCTGAATGCCGACGGGATTAAAGTCAAACTCGTAAGCCTTCCGCTGATCATTGAACGTGTCGAAAAGTATTCCCACGTAATCGTCATCCCAGATGTTGTCGCGTTTAGGAATGTTCGCTCGAACCTTGCTGGGGTCGTCGTAACAATGAAAGGCTATGTAGAGAAACTTTGGGTCGTAACCAAGAAAGACTTCCGTTTGTTTGGAAGGAGCGATGTTATCGCCCGGCTGGGTCTGGTAGAAGTCTTTAAGGACGACTGCTTTCTTCCAAATTTCATCGTCAAGTTTACCGTCGATGACGGGCGGCTTATCGAAACGTGGCAGAGTCACCGGGCGAGACTTCTCAGGCGGCAAAGTTACCGCGGATTTCGCCGATCCCGAAGTGCTTCGTCCATTGAGGGTTGCTGGGATCCCGTTCTTAGTGGCAGCCAATTCCACGGTGGCCGAAGGCGATGGAGAGGGTGACGGAGACGGAGAGGTGGTAGCCGACGGAGTAGTCTGCCCATCCACGGCGCGGACAAGGAGCAACCCTAGAAATACAAGCGAACAGAAAACTTTCATTTTCGACGGTTCCCGGAGTGACAAGAAGGGAGGCCGTTCGGCGGCGCAACGGCCTTTGTTAGACGAAACGGTATCGGTTATTGTTCCGCGAAGTCAGCCTTAAAGTTTTAGTATGCTCGCAGAACAACCTTGCCGTCGCCGGTAGTCAGCACAAACAGATTGCCGCCTTTTCCGACACGCCATCGTTTCACGCGCTGTGAAGGTGCGATATCTTCCGAGACATCCAAACCTTCGTTGCTGATGCCTTCAGCGTTCGTTTCGATAGTGAAATTAGAACCGGACGGCACAGCCAAAGTGATCGAACCATCACCCGTCCGCGCTGAAAGCCCGGCAAACTTTCCTCCCAGTGCTATTGAACCATCGCCCGTGCGAGCATCAAGCTGGCCGTCGAAGTTCTCTACGCGAATGCTGCCGTCGCCTGTGTTCACCTGCAATTGGCCGCGGGTGTCAGTGACTTCGATTGAGCCGTCGCCAGTGCGCAAGGTGATTTGACCCGAAACTCCTTCAACGTTGAGGCTGCCGTCATCTGACGATACATGCAGGCTTGTATTGCGCGGCACGTAAACTTCCAACGCGGCAGATCCGGAACCCTGGGTCGATCTGGCAATCACAGAAACCGCCGCATTTTGCTGCTCAGCCTGAATGATAATTTGTTTTAATTCGTCATCATCACCGCCCCGCTTGGTGGCGGTGTACATAACTTCCTGCTTGTCCCAACCGTGCACGGTAACCGCGCCATCGAATGTGCTGACGTTGACCCGGGGCTGGCCGGTTACAGCGAACGATCGGGATTCGCGATCGATTAGCTGCGCGCCCCCAACTCCTTCGCCGCGTCCTTTGCCGGAACCGCTACCCCTTCCAGTTCCGCGATTCTCCTGGCGAATCTGCTCGCGAACCTGCCGCTCGGTTTCCCGTTCTATCTCTCTCTGTGCACGCTCTATTTCCCGCTGGGCTTCGCGGATCGCCTGCTCAACTTCTCGCTGGATCTCGGCTTGGGCCTGGCGCGCTTCTTTCGCTGCCTCGGCTTGCGCTTCGCGCTGCGCCCGGGCTGCTTCTCGACTCGCTTCTGTACTGTCCGCCTGAGCTGCTCGCCGGGCCTCAGCGATCGCAGTTTTGTTCTTGATCTTTTCCTTATCCTTGTCTTTATCAGGAAGGAGACAAGCGGCAGCGCTCAGCTTTTTCCCATCCTGAGCATGCCTAATCGAAATGGCGCCGTTGACGTTGTCGAGTTTTATTCGTGGTCCGCCGGTGCCGAGTTGGCCATAAAGCTCATGACCTACATACTCGCCATGCTCGACATCCAGGCCAAAGTCATTACTTATTGCTCCGTGCACAGTGGATGCCTTGATGGTGGCACTTGCGTCCGACGGAATAATGATCGAGAGATTTCCGTTGACCGAGCCCAACGCAATCGATGTCGCCTCGCTGAGTTGAGTGAAGCTGGCTTCGAGGCTTCCATTGACAGTCGATAGTTTTGTTTCAGACATCAAACCGCGCGCTACTAAGCGGCCATTTATGCTCGATGCTTTTACAGCGCCTTCGACTCCCTCGACATCGAACGAGCCATTTACCAGCTCAATGGATTCCAGTCGCGCTTTGCGCGGTACGATGAGTGAATAATCCACGACGGCCGGATTGTTATAGCGACCTTTATCATCATCCGTGAACCGCTGGTCTTGATCGGGGTAAACAGTTTTGATTCTGAGGGACTCGGGAGTGCTGTTGATCTCGATCTTGGCTTCGTCCAACCGGTCGCGGCGATACGCGCGCTTGACCGCGTCAACCTGGACGGCATCGCGATCCCACGCCTTAATCTGCACAGAGCCATTAAGATTATAGATGCTTACACGACCAGTCGGGGCCAGCACATAAGTCTGATGAAACTCATCACGCTCTTCGCCAGAGTCGGTGGTCGAGACTTCAGGCACGTAACTGAGCATTGCCCGCACCCCGCCGCCGCCGAATGCACCCACAAGCGCCATGGCTAATATGGTTGATGTGATTAATCCTTTTCTCAACATTGCTTCTATTTTCTTCTTCCGTTAACTAGTTTTATTGGGTTCCGAAAACCTAACCAGCGCGCCTCAGGCTGATGCTTCATTAAGATATCACCACTGATTCCTTTGATCTCGATCGACTTACCCTGGGCAACACGCCCTGTCCAGTGAAAGTCTTCAGCACCGGCGCTGGTCGTCTTGATTAAGCAGGTTTCTGCGGGCAGCAGGGTACGAGCATGAACTGTCGGCAGAACATCGCCAAACCATCGATCCGCGAAGTGCTGCACATCGTTGGCAAGCGTTAGAAGCTCATTCAGATCTTTTCTGACACCGGAAATGGCAGTCAGTCCAATCAGCAGAATCAGAATAGCCTTGTAAATTTTCTTTTTCCGGTGGTCGTATTCACCCTGGTTCATCATCGACGTACCCTCTGGTGTTTCTCCGGGCCGAGAACAGCTACCTTGGAGCTAATACTTGCTGTCCTCGGCCCGTCTGCGTTGCTCTATATTCAAAACACCGAACGTCTACCGGTTGTGGCAACAAATTTCTCATTTTTGGGACCTCTTTGGAGTGCGGCGCTCTATCGCCGCTTTCGAGCGGAGGTGAACTCAAGCGGAGACAAAAGCGGCGATAAAGCGCCGCACTCCAAATAACTTCTGTACTAATGAGAAATCGCTTAGTTCTTTTGGAGGTGGATCGTGCCGCTGAAGGAAGCGACGTTGATCGAGGCATCTCCGCTTCCGTGAACAGCAACTATGCGTCGCCCCAGGTAAGGAACGGCCATGACCGAGGGAGTGACCTTTACAACCGGGGCGACCCTTACAATCGTGGGCACAGTGGCAGGAGCTGGGGGTTTTTCCGGAGTGGCCTTCGGTGAAGTAGACGGTGATGCCGAGGTGCTTGGAGCAGGAGCCGAAGGTGCCGGCGTCGCGAGGTGCGCGGCCGTCGGAGGACTCTTTGGCGATTTAGTTGGAGAAAGCGTTTCGGTGGTAAGTGTCAACGGGAAGTCCGTGATCACTTCGCCATCCTGCGCAAGCTTTGCCACGAGTCGAAAAGAGGCATCCGCGGGAAGCGACAACGTAACATCTCCAGACATGGTATTGAAGCCATAGTTACCGTTGTGTGCCAATGAACCTAGAAGATTGATATTGCCGGTCACGGACTTTGCCGTAAGCTTGGCGTGACCAACCTTCTCAAGCTGGATATCTCCACTGACAGAAGTAACATCGAAGTTATCATCCCCTTCCAGGGGATTGATATTTGTCGCTTCAATGCCACCCCCCGCGGTAGTCAATGTCACTCTTCCACTGGAGTCCTTCACGGAAATACTGCCGCCGATACTGCCCACTTCGATCTTCTGACTTACGTGCTCAATGCTGATATCGCCGTTCTGCGACCCTGCATATGCGGCGTCAACGCCGGCAATACTGATGTCGCCGTCCCGAGTCTGTATCTGCACAGTAGCACCCTGAGGCACGTCAAGGTCGACATCAGCGGAGGCCTGACAATCGCCGCGGGCGCGTCTCTCATCCGATTTGTCATCTATGAAAACATCGATTTTCCTGGCCAAGCCCGCTGGTTCACCGGGAACGTCAATACGTTTCAGTTCGATCTGCTCAGCATCAACCGAGCGCGCCCGAACTTCGTTCTTATTCCAGCCGCGAACAGTTATCTGACCAGCCATCGCGCACAAGGTCACTGTAACGTTCGCGTCTGCGGGCAGGATGCGCTCCACTCCGTGCTCAGATTTCCCGTCGCCGGAATGCTTTACGAGACCCGCCGCTGAGCCGACGGCGAACACAATAATTGCTAGACTCGTGATTACTGACTTCATTACTCGCTTAAGGAACCTTTCACCGCTGCCGGTTATAAACTCGCGCATCCGCAATGGTATTCAAGAGATCGACTTTGCTTTGATACGCGGAAAACATGAAATCCGCGGCGTCCGGATCATTTGGATTGCGTTTTGCGGCACTGCGTGTTGTTGCGATGGCCCGGTCGACTAATGCCAGGTTTCTTTCATACTCGGCCTGGAGCGACGGCCTCATCGTTTTCTTTCCCGACTTGATCGTACTATCGAGCGCAGCAATCGTCTTCAGGTAGCTGCGTTCGCCGGGAAGCAGTTTTACTTCGGCAACCGCGGGAGTAGAAGGCAGAGGACGTGCAGTAGTTGCTCTACTGGTCCTTCGAGATCTTTGCGGTGTCGGATTCCTTGTGAGCGCCACTCGACTGTCTGCGGGGTTTGATTCCACCACCGCCGGCAGTGGTGAAGGATTCCGCTGAGGGCCGGCAGCAACCTGGGATGGCGGGGTTACCGGTGGTGTATTCCGCAATCGGCTGATTCCAAAAATGGCCGCAAACGCCAGGACCACTGCCAGGCCCGCATATCCGAATGTTCGTTGCGGGGTCAGACTAACCAGCGACGAGAGTGATTCCAACCAATTGCGCCATCCTGAAGTGGAAGCCTGTGACGCCACGGGCCCGACGACCTGTAATCCCGCAATCGCCGCATCAATGCGACGTTGTAATCGTTCGGTCGGAACAACCGCGTCGAATTCCGGCGCCAGCGCCGAATACAAAAGCTCAGCTTCACCCTCGAGCTCGCGCAGCGACGCAGCGCATGTTTGACACCCTGCCAGGTGCAAAGCCGCGCCTTCCATGCGTTCGCTCTCAAGCTCACCGTCAAAGTACCGCTGCAGAATTTCCTCGCTTAAACATTCTTTCATCGCCTGCCTCCGATCTTTCCATAAACCCGGGCAAACTCTTTTCGCCCTCGCGCAATCAAGCTGCCAACATTCGTCTCCTTTAGAGATAACGTGGTAGCGATCTCTCGATATGAAAGCCCCTGCTGTTTTAGCAACAGGCAGCTTCTCATAGGCTCTTTGACCTTATCGAGAGCGCGGCGCGCTTCTTCCAGCGCCACGCGGCGCTCGTAATCTTCCTCCGGTGCTAAGGCGAACCAGCCTTGATCCGATTCCTTCTGGTATTCGCTGTCGCGTGCGACGGAACGGCTTTGTCCTCGCAGAGTATTGCGTGCCACGTTTAACGTGACCCGCAACAACCAGGCACGAAGCAATTCCTCGCCGGGGGTTGAATCGAGATTGCGATAAAGCCTCAGAAAGACCTCCTGCGTAACATCCTCAGCCAGCCCCGAGTCGCGCACCACTGCCCGAGCAGTCCTGAAGACCGCGCGGTGGTGCAGTGTGAACGCCTCGTCAAAGCTGAGCGGGGTCGCTGCCGTCGCGATGTCGTTAGGCATTGAGTCTACAAAGGCTCTAGCTTGTCCGTTCATGGATCACCGCTCTCAGGAGTTGAACACCGCTGTCCGCCCATTTGTGACAACTATTTAGCGGCAGTGCTCGCTACCGCTTTCGGGCGGTTTATTGTAGTCTGAATTCGTGTTCGCACCCAATTTTCCGAGCGGTCGAAGGCCGGCTTTTAGCCTTCTTCAGCCAAATAGTTCAGCGTTTTGAACGCCGGAATCGGCCTGAAAGTTCGGAAACCTCTGATAGGAGCCACGAAATAACACGAAGTTTCCGTGTAAGTTTGTGGTTGGTTTACGAGGCTACCACCAGCAAAAATGTGCTGTTTAAACCATGAAGCAGCAACTAGTCTTCCTGAAGCCCTGCGCAACAGCGTTTTTCTCCGCGCCTGCCGCCGCGAACCGGTTCCTTACACTCCTGTGTGGCTGATGCGGCAAGCCGGCAGATACATGAAGGAATATCGCGAAATCAGGGAGCGCACCGGCTTTCTTGAGTTGTGCAAGACTCCGACACTCGCCGCCGAGGTCACAGTGACGGCAGCCGAACGACTCGGAGTTGATGCCGCCATCATCTTTGCCGATATCCTTCTGGTTCTCGAACCAATCGGCATTAAACTCGAATTTGCCAGGAACGAGGGGCCGGTAATTCATAACCCCGTGCGGAACAAATCAGACATCGAACGTCTGATTGAATTAGACGATGTCGGTTCGCTCGAATTCGTTTTCGAGGCGATCCGTAAAACTCGAAGCGCGCTGAAAGCGGATCTGCCGCTGATTGGCTTTTCCGGCGCGCCTTTTACGCTTGCTTCTTACATAGTTGAGGGCGGCGGCTCGAAAAACTACGTTCACACAAAAACATTGATGTACAACGACTCGGGAGCATGGCATGCGATGATGTCGTTGATCTCGCGAGCTTTGACAAAATACCTGAACGCGCAAATCGCCGCGGGCGCTCAGGCTGTGCAATTGTTTGATTCCTGGGTCGGCTGTCTAAATCCTGATGATTACCGCAAGTATGTTTTGCCCCACACACAAACCGTCATCAGCAATATCACCGAAGGGGTGCCGGTCATCCATTTCGGCACCGGCACAGCTTCGTTACTCGAGTTGATGCGAGATGCGGGCGGTGACGTGATCGGGATCGACTGGCGGGTGCGACTCGATGATGCCTGGAAGCGAATAGGTTATGACCGGGCGTTAATGGGTAATATGGATCCGGTCGGATTATTCGCGGGCACAGAGCACGTGCGTAGTCAGGTGAAGCGAATTCTTGATCTTGCAGGCCAACGTCGCGGTCACATTTTCAATCTCGGCCACGGTATCCTTCCCGAAACGCCGGTCGAGAACGTGATCGCACTGGTTGACGCAGTACACGAGGGAGTCTAGAGAGTCTGGAGAGTCTTGGAGTCTGGAATCCCGAAAGTCTTGGAGTCTAGAAAGTCTTGGAGTCTGGAGTCCCGAAAGTCTTGGAGTCTTGGAGTCTAGAGAGTCTTGGAGTCTTGGAATCTCGAGAGTCTTGGAGTCTTGCTAGTCTAAGGGGTTTCTTGACTCCAAGCCTTTCTAGACTCCAAGACTCCAAGACTCTCCAGACTCCAGACTCTCGACTCCAGACTCGCGACTCTCCCTACGACGCAATTCTGATCGTTTCGTTCGGCGGACCGGAGGGGATGGAAGATGTAATTCCCTTTCTGGAAAATGTGTTGCGGGGTCGCAATGTACCGCGCGAACGCATGCTGATGGTCGCTGAGCACTACTACCTCTTCGGCGGCGTTAGTCCTATCAACCAGAAGAATCGACAGTTAATCGCAGCTTTGAGCCAGGAGCTTGAGAAAAAAGGGCCTCGACTGCCGGTCTACTGGGGAAATCGCAACTGGCATCCGTTGCTGCCCGACACTGTGCGGCAAATGCGCGACGACGGCGTGAAGCATGCCCTGGCGTTTGTTACTTCTGCTTACAGTTCGTACTCAAGTTGCCGGCAGTATCTCGATAACATTGCCACCGCGCGGGAAGCAGTTGGCCCAGGCTCACCGCAAATCGAAAAGCTCCGGGCATTTTACAATCATCCCGGCTTTATCCGGGCAAACGCTGAAAACGTGAGGACCGCCCTCGGACGAGTTCCAGTAAGCCGGCGCGCAGCTGCTCAGTTGGTGTTTACCGCACACAGCATTCCTCTTTCAATGGCTCAGAACTGCCGGTATCAGGCCCAGCTTAACGAAGCCGCCCGGCTGGTAGCAGAAGCCGCCGCCCACAGTCACTGGAAACTCGCATTTCAAAGCCGCAGCGGTGCGCCCGGTCAGCCTTGGCTGGAACCGGATATCTTGGAGTTGCTCAAAACCTCCCACGAATCCGGAGTAAGTGATGTGGTCCTGGCGCCCATAGGCTTTGTTTCCGATCACATGGAAGTTGTCTACGATCTCGATGTGGAGGCAAAGCGACTGAGCGAAGCGCTGGGAATAAACCTGCAACGGGCCGAAACCGCAAGCGCACACCCCGCGTTCGTGCAAATGATTCGGGAGTTAATCGTTGAAAGGATGAATTCCCCCGGCAACAACGACCGGCCCGGTGAGAATTGTGCTATCGACTGCTGTCGAACTGGTACATAATCTGAGCTTTATCAATGAAACGCATTGTAATCATTGGTGGCGGCATCACTGGATTGGCGGTTTTGCATCGCCTGCTCGAACGCTGCCGGGAACTTGGACAGTCCACTGAGATAGTGTTGCTGGAAGCAAGCTCGCGGGTCGGTGGCGTAATTCAAACCGACTCTCGTGAAGGTTTTCTTCTCGAGGCCGGTCCGGACTGCTTTATCTCCGAAAAGCCCGAGGCATTGAGTCTCGTCCACCGGCTTGGCATCGACTCGCATCTGATCTCAACCAATAATGAACACCGTCGCAGTTTCATTGTCCGCAAGGGAAAACTACGCGCGGTTCCGCAGGGTTTTCAGTTACTTGCGCCATCCAGGATTTGGCCATTTTTGACCAGCGACATTTTCAGCTTTGCCGGGAAGGCCAGGATGGCTGCCGATCTGGTAATTCCCAAAAAGCGTTCCAACGGCAACGACGATGAATCACTCGCCAGCTTTGTCAGACGGCGGCTGGGAAATGAGGCGCTTGCGCGAATGGCGCAGCCAATGATTGGTGGAATTTATACTGCAGATCCGGAGAGGCTGAGTCTGCGGGCGACATTTCCACGCTTTCTCGATCTGGAAGCGAGCCACCGCAGCATTATCCTCGGGCTGTTTCATGCCGGTCGCAATTCCCCTCCGGAAGAGGAGGCCGGCACCAGCGGCGCTCGCTATAGTCTCTTTTTATCCTTCGATCAGGGAATGCAGTTGCTGGTGGACAGTCTAGCCTTCCGGGTCGGGGATCTTCGTGTGCCGCTTCCCGGATTCGAAATTACCTCAACGGTTCGTCTTAGGAAAACCGTAGAGGAGCTGAAACTTGAGCCTAAGGCAAGAGCATCTCAATGGCGGGTCCATACCAGTAGGGGCGATGATTATAGTGCCGATGCCGTGTGCCTTGCGCTACCCGCATACGTCTCGGCGCAACTGCTCGCCAAGCTTGCCCCATCGTTAGCCGGCGAGCTTCGAGCCATTCCCTACGCCTCGACCGCCACGGTCAATCTGGGCTATCGTCGCGAGGACATTCGCCATAGACTGAACGGCTTTGGTTTTGTTGTTCCGTTTGTTGAAAAACGATCGCTTATCGCTTGCACCTTTAGCAGCGTCAAGTTCGCCGGTCGAGCACCGGGCGGCTGTGTTTTGTTGCGTGCCTTTGTAGGAGGCGCCTTGCAGCCCGAGATATTTGATCTGGGGGTCTCACGAATAATCGCACGCGTTCGTGCCGATCTTCGAGACTTACTGGGCATCGAAAACAAACCTCTTTTTGCCGAAGTATCCAAGTGGGCGCGCTCGATGCCGCAATATGAACTGGGCCATCTGGGCCGGGTTAAAAAAATCGGCGACGAGTTGCAGAAGCTGCCAGGTCTGAAAATCGCCGGCAATATTTTTGCGGGCGCGGGTATTCCTGATTGCATTCGCAGCGGTGAAGCAGTCGCTGACGAACTGCTCGAAAGTTTTGCCATTGACTCTCAAACTAAGCTGAATTAGAAGAACGTGTTTCGTTCCACAAAAGGGGGCTGAGAACGTGTCGAATCAACAACCAGCACCGGACCAGTCGAAGATCGAAACTGAAGCGTTGTTGCGACAACTCAACGATGAGTGGGTGAAGGCGCTGGTGCGGCGGGACGGAATAACTCTGGACCGCATCATGGCGGACGACTTCTTCTTCGCTTATCCGTTAGAGGGAGACGACAAGGCGCAATTCATCAATGATGTAGTCTCTGGAGATCTTCGGGTTGAATATCTGAACAGAGAAAACGTCAGCGTGCGGATCCGGGGCGCCACTGCGGTGTTGACGGGGAAGGATTCAGCCAAGTGGTTCTATAAGGGTCATGAATGGTCCGGGAACTACAAGATTATTAACGTATATTCAAAACGCGACGACGAGTGGCAACTCATCGCAGTTCAGGCGTGCCATATTCCTTAGGAAGTCGGGAGTCTTGGAGTCTGGAGTCACGAGTCTGGAGTCCAGAGTCTGAGATTAGTTAGCTTTTGTAGTCCGTAGGTGCACGGACAGTGCGAGTGTCATTCGTGACACCTCATCGAACTGGTCGTACAAACTCCTGAAGGCGTTCTCCGAAACGTATCCCAGGGCGAGGGCGACATAAAGATGCGACTGTATCTCTGACACTGAGGCGTGAGCAATGTTCAAGAAGTTAGCAAACTCTCGGTCGGAATGTCGGCCAAATCCCTCCGCTATGTTCGCCATAATCGAAACACTTGCGCGTTGGATTTGGTCTCGCAGACCGAAGTCCTTTGCAAAACTGACATGCTTGGTAGCCTCGTAAACTTGACGAGTAGCCTTTCGAGCTTTCTGCCAGGCTAGAATGTCTTCGAATTTTTTGAAGGTAGCCATGTGAGTGTTCCTTTCATTGATGAGGTTAGTGAGGTTTGAACTCCAGACTCTGGCGGATAATACTGCCAAACGACCACTGGCAACAATGCCTGACTCCAGACTCCCGACTCCCGACTCCCGACTCCCGACTATTTATTGGCAAGACTCTCAATCCACTCCCCATTCGATTGCATTAGAGGACGAAAAGCCTCGCGCGGCACAGTTGTTTCGATGTGCATGTTGTCGTCGGTATTGATAACTGCCCCGGCCACCGCGGGCACCAGTCTGGATTCATCGCAAACTAGCCACGATCGCACATTAGCTTCACTGTTCATCTGGATACGAGTCAGCTCAGCCGAAATCTTTGGGTCCAGCATTCGCTCACCGAGATGGTCCAGCGAAAGCGCGCGATTGCTTCCTAGCAGCAGCAAGTCTTTTCCTTTCGCAATACCGCCGACTCGAAACAGCAGCACGTGGGGGAAAACCCGGGAGTAAGTCGCCAGGGCCGAGCGCAAACTATCCGTCGAGAGTTGGTAGATCTGGAGCCACTGGACAAAAACCCCGGATTCACTCAGGCGATCTCGACCCAACTCGAAAAATTCTTTGGTAAATAGATTTGCGACACCTGGCACCCAGGGATGGCTCGGCTCGCTCACGATCATGTCATAATGCGCAGGCGTCACTCGCAGATATGTCCGTGCATCGTCGATGATCATGTGAAGCCGCGGATCATCCAGCGGACGATTGTTGACATGCTCGAAGTAGCGCGAACCTTTAATCGTTGCGGGTTCCAACTCAACGCATTCGAGCGACTCGAGCGGTGATTGCAGCATCGCTCCCGCGGTAACTCCAGTGGCAAAGCCAACGACTAGACCATTCTTAAGACTTGGCGCGACCAAAATCGGCAACTGGCCGAGCATTACCTGGGTTGGCATATCGCCAACGTCAGATCCGTTCGTGCGCCCGTTAATCGCCATCGAGATGCTGTCCCAATCCTTGCGCACGCTAACAGTCGAAGTAGTCCCTTCTTCGTACATCAATAGACGATGTTCAGCCGGGCCGGTTTCTGAATTGGCGTCCCCGCCTATCTCTCGAGTTTTTGCCAGCACGCGAACCAGACTGTCATAGGCCCCAATCGAAAGCGCATCGAGATTCATCCTCGGAATGTTCAGAGCGGCGGTCGCCAAACACAGAACCAGGACCATCGCAAAGCTGCCTCCAACCACAAACGCTCTCAATAGAGCCGGATCCTTTGCCTTAGGTCCGGGTCGATAGGCAAAACCGGCGACGATCACGCAGAGCGATGCTGCGAAGAGCACTGTGAATCGCGTGGTCGCTTTTGGGATCAGAACGAAACCGGCCAGGAAGGCGCCAGCTATCGCACCGATGGTGTTGATTGCATAGCTCTGCCCCACAAGAACGACCGACTCGCGTTGTCCACCAGCCCAAATCAACACCAGCGGCATAACAGTGCCCATCAAAAATGCGGGTAACAAAATCAACAATGCAGCGCAGGCAATTTGCAAAGCCAACAAGCCGATCCAACTGTTCAAATGGAGTAAGAGACCAATCTTCACCAGCAACGCCGGCAGAAAGGCAACGACCGTTAGACTGAAGAAGAGACTGACAGCTGTCGCGAGTTCGACCTTGAGCAAAGTCTGTCGAAGTTTCTCCGAGTAATCCTTACGAGCGATAACGTACGCACCGGCTGACAGGCCGATCAGAAACATGGCGACAACGATGCTGAAGGCATAAGTACTCGACCCGATGATCATCGAGAGCAGTCGTGTCCAGGCAACTTGAGTGCTGATGGTGACAAATCCTGAGATAAAGGCGCAAAACATCCAGAACTCTTTGGACTCGATAGAGGCTCCTGCCGCGGATGGATCGACTGCTACGTGATCCTCAACTTCCAGCGACTCCCCCGCTCGTTCGGCCGATATAGCCAGGAGCCCAATGACGAGATTGACAAAGGCAGCAAAGAAAATGGTATTTCGCAGTCCAAGGGTCGGCAGCAAGATAAAACCTGCCGTCAGAGTTCCGAAGATTGCGCCAACCAGGTTGCAAGTGTAGAGCCGGGTCACCGAACTTGAGTCGTAGCTGCTCGAGCGCAACAAGGCTGCGGCCAGAACGGGCAGAGTGGCACCCATCAGTGTGGTCGGCGCCAGCAACATCAAACACGAGAGGGCAAAACGCCAGATGCTGAAACCGAAGAAGCCCGGATGAAATTGCTGCCAGATGTGAGCATAAAGATTATCGACCCAACTGAATAGTAGAGGCACCAGAACCGCGTAGATTGCAATGCCAATCTCGATTGCCCCATAAGTGCGAAGCGGCCGCTTGATGGAAGCAGACAATCGACCTGCCAGGCCACTGCCGAGCGCAAGACCTCCCATGAACGCTGCCAGCACCGTGCTCACTGCAAGAGTGGTTGCACCGAACACAAGACCCAGCATTCGAGCCCAGAGCACTTCGTAAATAAGACCCGTCGCACCTGAAAAAACAAAACATACGCTGATTACAAAGACGATCCTTCGCGGATATGCTGCGAACAAAGGTTGTGACTTCGCCTCTTCAACCGTCGCCATCGATTTCTCCTGGCAGTTTTCGTGTGATTTTGTTTTTCGCTTCGTGTTATTTCGTGGATCGATTTGCTTACTCGCAAAAAGGCGGCGAACGTGAGACTCCCCCGGACAAGCCGGGGGCCTCTCTTCTTAACCTTTCTGGTCGCTCTACAAATAAATCACATGGGACGTTCGCCAGACTCTCGCCGGAATCGAGCCTGGCGCCGCCGTTGTAAGCAGAATCGCAAAATCGTGTTCCAAAATCGCCGAGACTCCTCTGCCCGTTTCAATCTCATCCCGGTCGACAGGCGATGCTTCGTCTTGTGATGTCACGAGAGCGAGCCGGCGCAGGCAGTGATTCAGATGCTCGAGGCCAGAACCAAACGGGCCGAACTCATTGCCGAGTACCAGCCTCACTTCCGCGCGCTCATCTATAAAGTGTTTCAACAAAGATGCCGTTTGAATTACGCCACGCTCAAATCGCTCTTCAAAACCGCCTGAATCCCCATTTCGCGGCAGGCGCGTATCAAGCTCGATTGTGATCCGGCGCTCATCCTCGGAGGTGAACTCGCGCACTGTGAGCTTCCGGGCCCGGGCCGTGGCTTTCCAGTCAATGTGTCGTAGATCGTCCTGCGCCTGATAGTCACGCAATGAAAAAAGGTCGTGACCGGCGCCGCGTCTCAACGAAGCCATCTGACCGGCATAAGTCGGCAATAGATGGAGTTCATCACTTATCGGCTCTGGTTTTGGATAAACAACTATGTCCACATCGCGCGCACGCAGCCGGCGTCGACGCCTTACGAAACCAAATGGGAAGCGAGTAGATAACTCAAAACCGCTGATCAGAACATGTCCGCGCCTCGGAAAGAGTTGTTCAACCCGCTGTTCCGCCGCCGCTCGGTGCGGAACGTACGCAAAATACGCAAGCGTCCGCTTGTGATAGCGTCGCCTCCCACGCCGGCGCCTGGTTTCACTTTCTGGATTCAATGGTCCGCGCGCTTCTACGACAATTGAAAACGACGGCAAGACGCGCTTGGTATTTCTCAGCGTGACGATCACCGGCGCAGCCTCTCCGGCAAAGATGTGGTCCGGAAAGCGGGCCGAGACGACCAGGTCACGCAATGAGACGCGCGCCGCGACCCACGATACAAACAACGCTGAACACAATAAGGAAAAGACCAGGAAAAGCAGATTGTTCCCTGTATTCCAGGCGGCAAATCCGACAACGCCGATGATCAGGACGAAAATAAGGCCACCGGCTGTGATCTCGAAGGGGAAATCCAACCTGAGAACTTCGAGACGCGCCGAACGTGCAAGTGGTGGAACTACAAAGACAATGATCAGCAGCGCGATAATTAGTGACAAGATGGCCGCAGCGCCTGCGAGTTGAGGCTCGTTCGTGCGGCGCGCCAACACCGTTACCAAAGCCGACGCGAGTCCCGCAAGAATGAGCAGCAGGCCAGGGATTAGCCTTGAGAGCTTGAGAGTTTTAAGACCCTGTTTTGATATGGAGGGAATTGGACTAGACCTGGAACTGTCCTGACGCCCGGTCCTGCTCGCAAGGGGCTCTGTCTCTTCTCCGCGTCGCCGCTTCTCGGTCTCCCCCTGTCCATCTCTTTGCGCCGTCATACTTGCTAAAGCGGCACACTGACCGACTTCAGGATCTCGTGCAGGACGGCTTCCGCCTCCTCACTGCGTCGAAGCGAAGAAGAAAAGCGCGAACTTACAACCACCCGATGGGCAAAGACTGGGAGCACAAGACGCTTGATATCGTCGGGAATGCAGAACGCCCGCTCCTCGGTTAAAGCGAGCGCCTGCGCTGCACGGAAGAGCGAAAGCGTTCCCCTTGGACTAACGCCGAGATCCAGCATCTCTGAATCGCGAGTCGCAGCGACCAATCGCATTAGATATTCAACCAATGCATCATCGACCGAGACTGAGGCAACACTGCCTTGCAGTTCAGTTACTTCCGCGCTATTCATAACCGCTTCCACATCGTCCAGCGGGTCAGAGTATTCACGATCGCGCAGGATCTGCTTCTCGTCGTCAGTCGCCGGATAGCCAATGCGCAAACGCAGCATGAACCGATCCAGCTGGCTTTCCGGCAATGGATAGGTGCCGTGATGCTCGATCGGATTTTGCGTGGCCAAAACTATAAAAGGGGCGGGCAGTAAGTGAGTCGTCCCTTCTACAGTTACATGTCTCTCGGCCATCGCTTCCAGGAGGGCCGATTGGGTCTTGGGAGTAGTGCGATTGATCTCGTCCGCCAGAACAATGTTGGCAAAGATCGGACCGGGCTTCCATTCAAAAACACCTGAGTGCTGGTTGTAGACGGACAAACCAATCACGTCGGAAGGCAGGAGATCCGAGGTAAACTGTATGCGCTGAAAACTGCAATCGAGTGCACGCGCAAGCGCATGAGCTAGTGTGGTCTTGCCAACGCCGGGAACATCCTCAACCAGCAGGTGGCCGCCGGCAATCAACGTAATAATGGCCAGACGAACCGCCTCAGGTTTGCCTTTGATTACCTTTTCGACTGCCTTTTGCAGGCGCTCAATCTGCTCAACAGCAGTTGCCAGCGTTACGGTTTGCTCTGAGTTAATGGCTTCCAAACGTCTCATAACAGGGTACAGACATTCCTGTCTGTCTGGGCCTTTTTCTTACTTCAGCACTCTGAGGCGCGCCTGACAGGCACAATGCCTTTCCTTCGAACGGTTTTCATTCTACATGCTAAGACCCGCGGTCGCACCTACAAAAGTGAGGTGCCGGGGGCCTTAAGTGGTGCAGCGCTTGGCGGATGTGACGTGCCTTGCGACCTGTAGTAGACTAAAAGTGATCAGGTTTTCCAGGCCGGTTTACTTCATGATCGTGGGAACTACGGGCCGGCCATGTCGTGTAATTCAGGCAGGAGATCCCCTATGAGACACCATCGTACAAGTCGTAATACGGAACATGGTTTTTCACTCATTGAATTGATGATCGTCATCGCGATCATCGGCATTCTTATCGCTGTCGGGGTAACAGGCTGGCGCGCGGCCGTGCGTGCGGCCAACGAAGCGGCCGCCATTAAGACCCTTCGCACCATCGCCGAGCAACAGATGCTTTACTACAATGCACATCAACGCAGCAGCTTTGGGGCTTTCGACGAGATGCTTAAGGAAGGCTTGTTGGACACGCGCTTTTCGGGCTCCACGCCCGTTGTTGAAGGCTACATTTTCCAGATGAAAGTTATTCCCAAGTCGACGACCAACCAGGCTGGTTACTCCATTAACGCCGATCCTCAGGTGACTGAAGGAGTCGGCGCTACGGGGAAGAATCATTACTTCCTCGACTCGAATACACTCACCATCCACGTCAATGCCAATCAGCCGGCATCACCCACCGATCCGCCGATCGGACAGTAGGAGTGCGGTCCGTTTTGATCGCAAGCGGGTTTCACCCGTAGGAGTGAAGCATCAATGAAATCAGACGAAACCTTTGCCCACAAATTTCACTTGCAACCTTCCTTCACATACTGCTAACCTCCGCTCGCACTCAGAAAATGCAAACTGCCGACCTCGCGGCTGTCCGCTCTGTCAATAATTCTCTGGAGCCTCATACTAATTAAAGGAGAAACAATGCCCACCAAGATCGATAAAGTGATCGTCACGAACTTTTCTGCACTGACGGAGAAGTATGGCAAAGATAACCTCAAGAAGATTGATAAAGCAGTGGCTGCTTTAATCGCTGCCGACAAGAACCGTGGCTTAATTGCCGAGTATGTCGGGCTAGATAATGCCGCCGCGATGAAAAAGGTGGGCGCAACTCCGGTAACATCCGCCTCGAATCGAAAGCAAAACAAAGCTGCCATCGATGGTATCTACAAAGCCCTGGCGCCTGATTACATAATGATTCTCGGTTCGATTGACGTGGTGCCCCACCAGGACATGCGCAATCCAATGTATTCCCCGGACCCTGACGGCGATCCCGATCGTTTTGCTTTCGGCGATCTGCCCTATGCTTGCGAAAAACCCTATGGCCAGCGGCCGCAAGACTTTATTGGACCGACACGAGTCATCGGGCGGTTGCCCGACCTTACCGGCATCAATGATCCAACCTATCTTATCGACTTGCTTGAAACAGCGACGTCGTACAGTTCAACAACCGCCGACGCCTATCATGACTACCTTGGAATTACCGCCGAAGTCTGGAAATCGTCGACTGAACAGAGTCTGGAGCGAATATTTGGCGAGACGAAATCGCTGAACTCGGTACCGCCCCGGAAGGACAGTTGGTCCAAGTCACTTATCGCCCGCAAGGTACTCTTTGTGAACTGTCACGGCAACTTCAATACACCGTATTTCTCCGGCCAATCGGCTGCGGACGAGGACGATTATCCGGACGCTCTGCGCGCGAGTTTTGTAAATGGCAAGATTACTGAGGGAACACTTGCGGCTATTGAATGTTGCTACGGTGGCCAGCTCTACAATCCCAAGTTTGCCAAAGGTCAGGCGGGAGTTTGCAATACATATCTGGAGAACAAAGCCTACGGATTCTTTGCCAGTACTACGATTGCTTATGGACCAAGTTCTGGCAATGGCCAGGCTGATCTCATCTGCCAGTATTTCCTGCGTAGTGTGCTGGCCGGTGCTTCAATCGGCAGAGCCGCTCTCGAGGCGCGGCAGAAGTTTGCCCGCACCACCTCAATGGGCAACCCGATGAACATCAAAACCCTGGCGCAGTTTAACCTCTACGGTGATCCTTCGTGCTCACCCGTAAAAATGCTGGATCCAAAAGGGCCGCAGCCTAAAACTCCGGCGAAAGGAGTTCCCTGCTCCACTGTTGATCGCGTCGATCGCTCGAGCCGGCGGCGCGCTTTGTTCATTGAAGGTGCGTCGATAACAGCTACTCGCTCGACTTCGCGTGAGTCAAAAAAGCCACCCTCAAAATCAATCAAGGCTGCTCTTCAGAACAAGGCCAGAGAATTAGGAGTTATCGGCGCCGCCACCAAGTCGTTTATCGTAGAGGCGCCCAAAAAGATTAAGGGAATGCCGAAGATGATGATCGACGACGAATTAATTCCCAGCGGTTACCATGTTCTCTTGGGCAGGGAGAGAATCAACGGTAAGATGAGTAAGTCGAAGAACAAGAAAATGAGAGCAACACCGCCACCCGTCACCCAAATCGTGGCCCTGGTGGCAAAAGAAGTCGATGGCAAAGTCGTGTCCGTGACAAAGCTGTACAGCAAATAACGACACGATCACCTTGAGAAGGCGGTTTATAGATGGCTGAATTCAAAGGTCAAGTAGTCAAGGGCCCATTCGCCGTCGGATCAAAGAGCGAACGCCAGGGACTGTTTCTTCAGACCAAAGGTGATAGGTATCTTTTGCGCCAAATGGGGGGCAGCCCCTACCAGGATCCGGAACTGGAAAAACTTGTTGGCAAGACAATCAAGGCAGAAGGCGAGATTGACGACTACATGTTGTTGCTGTCCAACTGGAAGGTTTTAGAGGATTGAGCCGGGTTGACTTGCAACCCAAAATCGATGCTAAATCATATGCGTCACGGCTCGTTCGTTTTCCTGGTATCGATTATTCACCCAACCTAGCTCGCACCGAGACAGTCCCGCCAGGGACTTCAAGTGTGAAACTGAGTTTGCCGTTCATCCTGAGGGTGATCACGATCCGAAGGCTTTCAAATCCCCGCCCGCGGAGAACTGTGAAAGAATCAGCCACAGATTAACGCGGATGAAACTGATCAGAATAATGAACTCATACGACAGCTTCATAGGCTGAGCTAGGTTTCTGGTTGGATCCGTGTAATCTGCGTTAATCTGTGGCTAAACTTCCTTGAACGAGGCACCATCCAAGCATAATGCAGATCAAGCTCGCTGAAGAGATCCAGGGGCAGCCAAGTAACGAGACTAGTTACGACGGCCCCGCTGTGGCTGTGGGACGAAACCCTGCAACCTGCCAGATTGTTTTCGATCAAAAACGGTGGCCCACTGTCTCGCGGCAACATGCCCAGTTTCAATTTCAGAACGGCCAATGGAAACTGGTTGACAGCGGATCCACTTACGGCACATTTCTAAATGGCCAGCCGGTCAAAGGCCCTGTCAATTTGCAGTTGCATGCGCGAGTGCAGTTTGGGTCTGATGGACCAATACTCGTAGTAACGGGCTTTGCCACGGAAGACGAGCCAGGCGAAGCAACCGTTATTGACATGCCCAAACCGGCGGCGCCCGCTCTGCACCCGGACATGCAGGCGCTGCCCACACACCCGCCAAAGCATTACCCTGCGGCGCCGGTTTTCGTGGAATTGTCCGGTGCCGGAACTGGACAATTGCAGCGGATAGAACTAACCAGGGACGTCACTCGCTTCGGTCGCGACCCGGGAGTGGAAGGCGTGATCGATGCTGCGGCGGCGATAGTTTCGCGCCGGCATGCAGAAATCCAGCGTCGCGATGACAGATATATTCTGGTCGACCTCGGCAGCTTTAACGGCACCTTGCTTAACGGCCGTCGCATTGTCGAGCCTGAAGTCCTCCATGACAACGACAAGATAGAGCTGGGTCCGGGTGGGCCTACTGTCCGTTATGTCGATCCGGCGCATCCTCAACCCCGCCGGGAAGAACCCGCAGTTCTCCCGGAGTCAGCCTTATTGCCGGAAGCGGATCTGGGGATGCACTCTTCAGCCAAGCTTGCGACCATGGTGCTCCGCTCACGCTCTGAGAGCCCACTACAGATTACCGGTGGGCTTGATTCGGGGATGTTTATCGAACGGCCGTTTGGCGATGCGCAAAGATTGATCGTCGGCCGAGGTGAGGAGTGTGATATTCGGTTGGATGGTCTGTTGATATCCAACCGCCACGCCAACATTCTCAAAACAAACTCAGACTTTATTATCGAAGACTTGAATTCGACCAACGGCACCTACGTCAATGGTGCTCGAATCACTGGTCGCCGAACTATTCAACCACAGGATGTAATACAGATCGGGCCTTTCGTTCTCCGCGTTGACCCTCAGCGCGGTGTGGCCGTATTCGACACTCGCGCGAAAACGCGGATTGATGTTTTCCAGGTCACGAAGGAGGTGCCTAACCGCTCTGGCCCGGGAAAGGTCAGATTGTTGGACGAAGTCTATCTGAGCATTCAGCCCAATGAGTTTATCGGAATGCTCGGGCCCTCGGGAGCAGGTAAGTCGACCCTCATGGACTCGCTCAACGGTATGCGGCCTCCGTCGAGTGGACAGGTGCTGGTCAATAATCTGGATTTCTATCAGCACCTTGAATCGCTTAAGCAGTCGATTGGTTACGTTCCACAGGACGATATCATTCACCGTGAGCTGACGGTCTATCGCACGCTTTATTATGTCGCCCGTCTGCGACTCTCTCGAGACATTTCCGTAGGCGAGATAAACCAAATCGTGGACGAAGTGATGGACGTGACCGGTTTGTCTGAACGACGCGACGTCCCCATCTCGCAACTCTCGGGAGGCCAACGCAAACGCGTTTCCATAGCGGTTGAACTAATCACAAAACCGTCTGTCATTTTTCTGGACGAGCCGACCTCGGGACTTGACCCGGCAACTGAAGAAAAAGTCATGAAGCTCTTCCGTCAGATCGCCGAATCGGGACGGACTGTGATTCTGACGACGCATGCGATGGAGAACGTAAAGCTGTTTGACAAGATTGTTCTTCTGATGCGCGGCAAGCTCGTGTTTTACGGAACGCCCGCCGAGGCGCTGGCTCATGTGGGCGCCGAGAGCTTCAAGGAGATTTACGACAAACTCGAGGCGCCGGTCTTCGAACGCCTGGCAAAATCAAACGGCAGTCTTTCGCGCGAACAGGTCTCCGAGGAAGTGGCGGAAGAGTGGAAACGTCGTTTCACCTGGACGGAAGCGTACAAACGCAACATCGCCAACCCACTCACGGAAGTATCGAGCAAGCCCCGTCAGATAGCCCCGGCAAAACGTCGAACAACCCTGGGCGATTTGCTGCGACAATGGGGCACTCTTTCGCGGCGCTACCTCGGGGTTTTGACTCGTGACAAGCTGAACTTGCTGATTTTGTTTGGTCAGGCGCCAATCATCGCCCTGCTGACTTACATGGTGGTTGGGGCGCACGCGCAAAGAGACTTTCCTTATTTCATACTGGCGCTGGTAGCGCTCTGGTTTGGCACGTCTGTGGCTGCGCGAGAGGTTATTAGAGAACGGGCCGTTTACAACCGCGAGCGCATGGTTAATCTTCGTCTAATACCCTATGTTGGTTCGAAACTGTTTGTCTTGACGTTGATTGTGAGCTTCCAGTGCCTGCTTCTTTTCGCAACCTTAAAGTTGCTCGACGTCACCACCTTGATGGCCCTGCCCGGGAGATACGGCGGTCTGCCTCAGTTGTTCGTAATAATCCTTACCGGGATGGTGGGCATCGCTCTGGGCTTGTTTATTTCCTCAGTCGTGAAAACTTCGGAAATGGCTACCAGTCTGGTGCCACTCATATTGATCCCACAGATTCTCTTCTCCGGGCTTGTGGGTGTGCCCGTCGGAATAGCCAAGGTGGCCGGCGTGGTAATGCCGGCAACGTGGTCATTCGATGAGATCAAGCGTCTTTCGGGTCTGGATGTTTTGCGTGGCAAGGATGAAAACGCGCAACCTTCAGCGAAAAACGAAGGGCGAGGACTTTTCAAACAGATTGAGCACGATAACGACGCAAACATCGTTGACGCGCAGGAAAAAATCAAGAGCTACAAAGCCGATGCCGAGAAGAGCTCGAAAGATTTTGAAAAGCAAATGGATCAATACCAAAAAGACTTGATGAAAGGCGGCAATCCCACCAAGCCGGTGGCCCCGGAACTTGGCGCTGCGCCGGAGGTGGCCAACGCCGAAAGAATTCCCGACGACTTGAGCAGTTTCATTGATTTCCTGCACCCGTGGGGTGGGCACTGGGTAAATCTAGGCGTGTTGTTTGCCATGCTCTTCGGTCTGCTTTTGGCTGCTGGTATAGCCCTCCGCGCTCAGGATATCGGGTGAGCCTTGCCATGGCAGGATTCTTACCTTTCAGCGATGTTCGTGAAAAACCCGGGAAAGACTCACCACGGAGACACGGAGGTCACTGAGGTGAGCTCGGCTGAAGAACGTTCTTAGTTCTCGATTGACGCGCGCTACGAGTTCCTGTAAAAGCGCGTCCTACGTAATCTAAACCCCTTGGAGGCATCTCATGAGAAGAAGGTTCACAAAGAAGAAGGTTCTATTCCTTACTTGTTGTTGCCTGGCAGTGATTGGGCTGGCAATGACCGAAACCACAATCCCCAACTCCGCTGCAGATTTTACCGGTCGTGAGATTCTGAGTGTCACTCGAATCGCTCACGGAGGTCCGGACTATGCAAACTTGCAAAATGTTACAGTGCAGGCCAGCGGGTTCGTAAATGCGGTCGCATTCGGCGCTGTCGGCGCCAATCCGCTCGGCGCAGCCGCGGAGGTAAGACTCAGGATAACGGACTACCAGGACAAACAGATGCGACGGAGACTAAACGTTGCCCCAACCACGATTCTTCCAGGTCCGACGTTCCTGGTCTTCACAGGGGCTCAGGGCGGAGGAATGGTTTTTGGCAACGAATTTCGCGTGAGCGAAACGGCAGTTTCACGCCATTGGGCGATGATGGGATTCGACACTCTCAATCGAGCCATCGAAGGCCAACTGGTCACCGCAAGACAAAGAGATGAGGGCATTGACTACGTAGTAGAAGTTAAGTTCAATCCCCAGGATACTATTCGTTACTGGATCAATCAGCAGACGTTTCTCATCGATAAAATTGTCACGCGCTACAACAGCAACGTCATAATCGAAGAGCAGCGCAGTGATTATCGCCGGGCCGACTGCATGATGCTTCCTTTCCACATCACTACGCGGTTGCAGGGCCAGCGCTTTGCTGACCTGGCGATCGAAAACTACGACCTGAAAACCCTCGTACCTGCGGCTACTTTTACGATTAGCGCAACTCCTTAGGAGAATGGAAGAGTTGCGTTCCAGCTGAAGTCGAATTCAGACTTTCAAATCTCAACTCTCGTCTTGACCTCGCTTCGGACTGTGCCTCCGTGTTGGTTTATTCCTTCGCGGGGGCACATTCCGTTCTGAGCACACTAATCTGATGAAGTAATCAAACTCGTTTTCAGAATCGATTGTCGTGTGTATCGATTCTAGCGCGATCGAGCGCATTCCGTTGCAGATCGAGACAGTTCCAAATCAATCCAGCGCTGGAAAGACTTGGCCGAAAACTGCTGAATCCACGCAAGCGATTGGTACAGAAGTCGCAAGTGATCACACCAAACAACTGGACCACAGAATTTTAAGGCAAGCAACGAGAGGAGGAGCTATGCCAGAACGAGAGACGCTCGAACGGGCAAAGCAAGACAAACGTGAAGGAAAGGCTGCCAGCACACAGGCGGGTGAGTTTGTGCACGAAGAGATTGAACATATCCGCGAGGGGAAGCACGGCGCCCGGTCGACGAAGCAAGCCATTGCTATTGGCCTATCGAAAGCCCGTCGGGCCGGTGTAAACCTTCCGCCGCCAAAGAAGGGGCAAACATCCAAACAAACCCGTGAACGGGCAGAGCGCGATATCGATCAGGGGCGCAGCGGCTCCAGGAAAAAACCAGCCACAAAGCGGTCAAGGGCAACATCCCGGGCCCTCAAACTCGAAGGGCACAGTGCCGCATCGAAAGTGGCGTTGTCGCGCCATGCTCGCAGCGTAGCGGCAAAACGGTCCGCAGCCTCTCGCTCGCGCTCCGCGCGCAAGGCAGCCGCGACCCGCAGGAAGTAACGGTTTGATGTCCGATAAGCTTTAGCTTGTCGTAAACGCGCGACAAACTAAAGTTTATCGGACACTTGCAGCACTAAAGGAGATGAGAGAGTGCAAAACGACGAGGAGGCAATACGCAAATTGGTTGACACCTGGATGGTGGCCAGCAAAAAGGGAGATCTTGCGACCGTGCTTAACCTCATGACTGATGATGTGATTTTTATGGTTCCGGGTAGAGAGCCATTCGGCAAGGAGGAGTTTGCGGCTCTTAACAAAGGCATGAAGAACGTCGAGATGGAATCAACCAGCGAAATTCAGGAGATCAGGGTACTGGGCGAATGGGCCTGGATGCGTAATCGTCTGAAGGTAAAGCTCACAACCCCGGGCAGTAGACCCACCGTCCGCTCAGGCTACACGCTTACCATCCTGCGAAAGAATTCCGAGGGCGCCTGGGCTATCGCGCGCGACGCAAATCTGCTCGCGGAGACAACCTAGACGTCCAGTCTGTTTTTCCGATAAGACAGGGAGACAGTTATAGAGCACGACAAATATCATTGGCCAAACACACGTGCCCAGCCTGTCCCCGCGCAAGTCAGACATGGGCCCGTTGCGTCGCGTCTGCCAGAGCCTTGACATTGCCTGCATGTACCGGCCGGTTGAGTCACCAGGACCTGACCTTTGCCACCACACACTGGACAGGAGATGACATAGCCCACCGCGACGGCCCACTGCCCTCGCCCGGCACACCAGGCACACTTTTGCCGTGAGCCCATGCTCTCCCGCTGATTCGTGTTTATGGTGCTCATGAGCGCTCAATTGCTAGCGCACGGTTACCAGCCTTTCAAAAGCTGGCGTCGTGCTCGCAAAGGCGGCCAGTGCTTCCGACTCGTCATCATATACATCAAAGACGGTGAGCAGTTTTGTGATGACCATTAACTCGCGAAGCCGCTCTGTAAGATGGACCAGTTTAATTTCTCCACCCTTGTCTTTCAGAGTAATGTGGCTGGAGATAAGCTCGCCCAAGCCGCTCGAATCAATATGTGTGACAGCGGCAAGGTTTAAAAGAATTTTAGTCTTCCCTTCTCCCACCAGGCAGCGGATCGCTTTATGTAAATCCAAAGCGCCGCCGCCAATTCGCACCCTGCCTTTAAGGTCAAGCACTGTCACGTCTCCGACCTTGCGTTCATTTATGTATAGATTGATCACTTCAGTTGTCTTCCAAACATGTGGCTTCTCTGAGGTGGCTGTTTGCTTCAGATAGTCTGGATAATTCCAGAGGAGCTGAGAAAAGAGTAAGCGGACTCAATTCAGTAGCTACCTTACGCTTTTGGATTGTTATATGTCAAACCCAGAATATAGTTCCTATAGACAATAGTTTTCGTATGTGATACATACCGAAGGCAAAGGAGGAGCTATGATCGGGATACGCATTGATCAGTTATTGAAAGAGCACGGGCGGACATTCTATTGGCTGGCGAAAGATACCGGCATTAGCCACACAACGCTCTGGCGCTTGAAGAAAGGCAGGGCCCTGGGGATCAACTTCGAAACGCTCGAGAAACTGTGTCTGGCACTCCAGTGTCAACCGGGTGATGTGCTCTTGCTTACTAATGGAAAAAGGCGAACCCGAAAGCAAAGCTCGAAAAAGTAGGCCGGGCAATTGCCGGTGACCTTAAGCAAGAGTTTGGATGTGCAGGCTTGAAAAACAACGACCGCGCTGCGGTCATAAGGCTGAGGCAGGTCTCTCGCGACGGCTCGTCATTTCGCTAGCCGGACTTAAGCTCGCGTCTATCTGGAACGTCGCGGTCGAAACGAGCGCGTTCCCACGCTACGGCTACTACGACTCCCCGACAGAAAAGCATTTGCGCCGCCTATCTTGCTTGAGTGCCTGGAACCGCCAAAAGCGGGAAGCACGATCCGTTCCACCGGCTGTCCAGTCAGACGCTCGATGGCCCGCATTGAGAATTCGTCAACAGGGGCAACCAAAGTAATGGCGCGCCCGCTGTTTCCCGCCCGCCCGGTCCTGCCGATGCGATGGACGTAATCTTCCGGGGCGCTAGGCACATCATAGTTGATCACGTGCGAAACAGAATCGACGTCAATGCCCCGGGCGGCAATATCGGTCGCTACCAGCACACTGATCTGACCTTCACGAAAACCGCGCAAGGCCGCCTCGCGTTGGGGCTGGCTGCGGTCGCTGTGGATGCGGTTCACCCGGTGGTTCCGCGCCTGAAGTATATGCGACAGCCTCTCTGCCCCGCGACGCGTGCGTGTAAAAACTAAAACACGATCCTGCGGATCACGTTCCAGCAGATCGAGCAGCAGCGCCATCTTCGACTCGAGGGCGACCGGATATGCCATCTGTTCAATCTGTGCGGCAGCCTGGCCACGCGGACTGACTTCGATCAATTGCGGACTCTTCATCGTTGAGCGGGCAAGCTGTTCGATAGCCCACGACATGGTCGCCGAAAACAGGAGAGTCTGACGGCTACCCGGAAGTGTCGCCACTATCTTACGAATGGCCGGCAGGAAACCTATATCGAGCATGCGATCAGCTTCATCCAGCACTAGTACTTCAACCTGCGCCAGCTTCAACGAGCCGCGGTCAAGATGGTCTAATAGTCGTCCGGGAGTTGCCACTACGACGCTGGCGCCACGGTGCAAGGCATCGAGCTGACGTCGCATAGCCGCGCCGCCAATCAGGCTCACGCAAGCAGGTCCTTTTTTCGGCGCAAGTTGCAGGTAGGCCTGCTCGGTTTGCAAAGCCAGCTCACGTGTCGGCGCCAGAATGAGCACGCGGACGCCAGGCCGCTTGGCTGTCGTCAGTCGTTGAATGATCGGCAGCAGAAAAGCTGCCGTTTTGCCCGTGCCGGTTTCGGCACAGCCAATCAAATCAGAGCCGTTCAGAACAACAGGGATCGCCTGCTTCTGAATCGGTGTGGGTTCAATGTATCCGAGAGACTGACATTTGTGCGCGAGCACATTATTCAGTCCCAGTTGAGAAAAATTCATTTGGTTCCTTGTCTTGTGATTTTAGATCTTGCGATGTTTCGCTCCGGCGCTTCGCCTTCGGGAAACATACGCAGAAAAACCGCGCCTCTGACAATTTTCAGCCAGAGGCGCTTTGAGAAAGGGTCGCTGGTGAGTGGTAATTGAGTTACCAGCGGGGTTCCCGATTGCCGCCGCCGAAGCCGCCGCCACCATTGTTGCGATTGCCGGCGTAACCACCGCTCCGACCACCGCCGAAGCCGCCACCGCGGTTTTCGCGCGGTTTGGCCTCATTGACCTTCAAGGTCCGGCCATTGACTTCTTTGCCATCGAACTGCGCAATTGCAGCAGCGCCTTCTTCTTTGGAAGACATTTCGATAAAGGCAAAGCCGCGCGAACGGCCTGTCTCGCGGTCTTCAACGACCGACGCGGATTCAACCGTGCCCGCCTGGGCAAAAAGTTGCTGCAGGTCCCCACTCGAAGTTTGAAACGAGAGATTCCCGACGTAAAGTTTCATAGACATAATTGTAGATGTACCTCTCTCCAGTGAAGGAGAATTGAGAGAAGCTGCGAATCTAAGTTGCTTCGGAGTAACGGTTAGCAGCGAAGGCTTGCGTTCGGATGCTCAAGAAGAGCGGCTTCTAAAGTTTGAATCGGCCTGCTCTCGAACTACCTAAAACGCGAACCGCCGATTATTCAGGGCGGGGAGCGCATCACCGTCGACGCGCGAGAGAAGGATAAACACGAGCTATAGTGCACTATCTCAGGCTATGACGCAAGGCTGGATGGGGATTCTGGGGTTTGATGGTCCAAAACTGAGTAAAAAAGGAGGAAATCCATCTTTTGCCGTTGCGCTTCAACTGACCAATTGACTGGCTGCCAAGTGCGAGAGTCACATCGGGAAGTCGAGTGTAACATCAGGTCGCTTCGCTCCCGGTACTGTAGAGAACATCGAGTCTTTTTGTGCAAAGCCCAAATAAGAATCATTGCGAGGTGGCTCAGGTTCAGGAGCGAAGGAATATCAAATGCTCGTTGCAACTCTCTCAGCGTTCAGTGCCACAACTCGATAACATTCGCAGGCGACTTGCTCCAGTTTCTCTCGATTGAGGATGCTGATTCGCCCGGCCGAGTAACTAATTAAACCCTCGGCCTGAAGGCTGAGCGCCGCATTACTTACACTTTCCCGGCCCAGGCCCAGCACATCTGAAACATAATGCTGGGTGAGCGGCAACTCGTTAGACTCTACTCGATCGCGAGACATTAACAACCAGCGGGACAAGCGCTCTTTCTCACTATGGAGCCGATTGCAAACGGCAGTTTGGATCACCTGCTTCATGAGAGTGCGCGTGTACAAAAGCAATAAGGTCAGCAGTGGGCTGTGCGTCTGCGTCAGCTTTTCCTTGAGTACGTTGGACCTCATTCTGGTGGCCGAGCCGGCAATTTGCACCAGGGCCTCTTCAAAGGCTATGTCATCCCCCAGTAACACCGGGATTCCTACCATCCCATCTTTGCCGATAATGCCTACTTCGATGCTCAGTCCGTCGTTAATGTGAGTGACCAGTGAGATCAGGGCCGTGCCGGGAAAGTAAACATATTCCACCGCGTCGCCCGAGTTATAAAGAATCTCTCCCACCGGCAACGAGACCGATTCGAGGTGAGGAAGCAAACTCTCGAACTCCTCGCGCGGCAGCGCCGCGAGAATCAAGTTGTCGATGGTATGCGGTTTAGTCATCTTGTTTAAGCCCGATCCTGTTCGGATGAATGCTTCCTGCGCTGAAACTCAATCCAGATAGTGATTTTTCAAACTCGCCTGTAAAGCAGGCGGGAGGCCTTTCCAACACGCGACGCCGAGTTCTTTAAACGCCAGGTCAAGAGCCTGGACCCGCGAGTAATGCCATTGTCCCCGCTTCTCTTCATATGACCAACGATAGAAAGGACCATCCGCTCGCCTGCTGAAGAATATTGAATCTCCACAGTTGACTTCTGATCCTAAAAGATTTGTGTATATTCGCAGACCATTCATGCTAAACCGTCCCGTTGTCCTGCATTAACTGAATTAATTGCTCAAAATCCAGGGAACGACTGCGCTTCACATTTATAGAGGGATCGTCCACTATCCAAAAACAAGGCGCACTTCCGTCCACCGTTTTTAGATCCTCCACCGCGCTCAGGTCCAAGTTCATTGGACGAAAGCATTCCAATTCGGAATGGCGGGAGCGCGTGACCATCGCCTCTTTGCTGCTGTGAAATACCGGCATCCGAAAGCGTCCATGATCATCAAAGGCGAACCAGTCGCCATTGGCTCTTCGCATCGCATAAAGATCGCTCATTGTAGCTTCTCAGCCAGCTGAAGTTTGCGGCATGACGAGCACAAACGGCTTAAGTTGATGGAATTAGTGTTGCAGGTGGTCAAAGACATCGGGATTCTCTTGGCCCAAGTCACATTGCAAAAACAACAGACGGCACAAGGAGAACGACGCTACGCGCAAATCCCGATGTCGAGAGTGGGTGGTATAAAGACCGGCTAAAAACTTACGAGAGAAGTGTAACACAGATACTTATAAAAGACTGTCCGGGGAGTTTGGAATGATCCACGAAAGCACACCAAAACACTTCAGGTGATTCAAGAGATCTGGGGTACTATCATGGGCTCGTTGCAGACAAACTATACTAACAAAACAGACCAAAGAATCTTGCCCCTCGATTACTGTTCGTCATAAGCCTCACTCAACTTGCGAAAGTGGTAGCCCATCGCCGCCAGACGCAGCGACTCAGTGAACTTATCGCGATGCTCTGCCAATGCCTGGCGGAAAAAGCGCCAGAACTCTACCCGTTCACGATCAAGCACACCCAGCTTTACAGCCACCCGCGCAAAGGCAGCCAAGCCACTGATGACAGTGAAATGATTCGGTTCGCAAACCTCCTGCGTTGTGCGCTTCAAAGACTCCAGGGCCCGACCATAGTATTCGCGGGAGTTGTAGATCGTACGCATGATCGATTGGTAGCCCTCCATCAGGCGGGTCGGATCCATTACTGGAACAAAGTTGAGCGAGCAGTTGGTGTTGTTCCCGGAAGCTTCGCCGAGCAGCCTACCCTCCCGCTCGAGCCTCTTCCAGAGTTGTGTGTCAGGTAGCGCGTTGAGCAGACCAACCATAGCCAGGGGAATGGCGCTCTGGCGAATGAATTCGATCTGGCGGTCAAAAATATCTTCAGGATCATTGTCAAAGCCCACAATAAATCCGCCCATCACTTCCATCCCATAGCTTTGAATCTTCTTTACCGATTCAATCAGGTTGCCCCGGTTCTGTGACTTTTGCGCTTCTTTCAGACTCTCTTCAACGGGAGTCTCAATACCGAGGAAAACGCGGCGAAAACCCGCGTCCCGCATGTTGTCGAGCAGTTGATCGTCGTCCGCGAGGTTCACGCTGGCCTCAGTCAAAAGCGAAAAGGGATAGCCATTTCGTTTTTGCCATTGAGCCAGTTCAGGCAACAGGCGCCTGACATTCTTTTTGTTCCCGATGAAATTATCGTCAACGATGAAAACCATGCCGCGCCAGCCGAGAGCTTTGAGCGCATCAAATTCAGCCAGCATTTGTTGATTACTTTTTGTTCTGGGAATTCGCCCGTAAATCTCGATGATGTCGCAGAACTCGCAGTTGAAAGGACAACCGCGCGAAAACTGCACCGACATCGCGCTGTAATGTTTCAAATCCGCCAGATGAAAATGTGGTTGGGGGGTGATCGACAATGGGGGCCGCTCTGCAGCCTGATAGGTTCGCTGCGCCTCGCCGCGCGCGAGGTCTGCGATAAATTGCGGTATGGTTGATTCAGCTTCACCCAGAAAAATGTGATCAGCATCGGGCAAGCCTTCAATGGTGGTCGTAATGTAAGGGCCACCAATAACGACGCGTTTGCCGCGCGCCTTGCATCGTTCGACCACCTGGCGCAAAGAATCTTTCTGCACCAGCATCGCGGTCGCAAACACCATATCGGCCCACTCGATGTCTGCCAACTTGAGGGGACGCACGTTCAAGTCAACCAGTCGCCGCTCCCAGGATGCCGGCAGCAATGCCGATACTGTTAACAGACCAAGCGGAGGAAACGCGCATCGTTTGCCCTCGAATGGAAGTGCATGGCGAAAACTCCAATAAGTATCTGGGAATTCAGGATTGATCAGTAAGACCTTCATTATTGTTCCTTTGATTCCAAGCCATTATGAACGCGATCGGGTCCGGGCAGAAATGCGTTCCTATCGATGCTAGTACCGATGAACGCTATTTATCAGATGCGGCAAATATTCGACTATTGAATATATTGCATCATTGACATATACGATGGCGTAGTCTAACGTCGTTTGCAGATTGAGTCCAGCAAACACCAATCCCAGCGCTTCTGGAATCAGCCAGATCATCTGAAGTCAACAGCGAAGAACAAGCGAGTGGAGTTGAGAATGTTCGGACGACTAGTCACGATGAACCTGAGTGGTAAGATAAGCTGCTTTGAGTCTCAGCGAAGTTTGCAATTATTCAAAGCAGGGGTTTGCCTCGGATCAGAAAGCTGAGCACAAATGATAGTTTGTGAATTTTGTTTGAACTATACGTCCGACGGTCAATGCCGGATCGGCCTCAATCTACCGAAAGGGATGAGTTGTCGTGACTTTAGCCCAGGGATGACGAAGTTTTGTTCGGATCCAAAGGATTTCAGTGGTCCAAACCAAATCGTCGAGATGGCTAAGTATTTTGGCCTCCGAAAAACGGAACTCAAAAAGGTCGCACTGATGGCTGCTAATGAAGAGCGAGCGCGGCTGTAGGCGATGCACTGAACGGGAGAACCGGTAACTCGGACGCGGAGAAGGAGAGAAGGGGAGATTGGGAGATTGTCCGCATCTCCCAATCTCCCCTTCTCCCTATCTCTCCATCTCGGCTTTGCACAAAAAGTCCAAAACCCACCTGTTGGTGGGCTTCAACACTGTCGTAACCGCGACTCATTGTAGAGAGTATTTGAAGCAGCCACCCACTGGCATTGGGTGGATTTGGACTTTTTGTCCAAAGCACCTGGCAGTATAAGATTGCCCTGTGCAGCTTCCAGTCAACCCGCCTATTCTGCCGATGCTCGCCAAGCGGGTTTCGGACTTACCGTTAGGGTCAACGTGGATTTTCGAACCGAAGTGGGATGGTTTCCGTGCCCTTGTCTTTCGCGACGGTGAGGAGATCCTGATCCAAAGCCGCGACGCGAAACCGCTTAACCGTTATTTTCCTGAACTGCTCGAGGTCCTGCCGGCACAGTTGCCTTATCGCTGCGTGCTGGACGGTGAAATCGTCGTCGCAAAGAGTGGCGCGCTCGACTTCGAGGCGTTACAGCTCCGCATTCATCCCGCCGCGTCGCGAGTGAAGCTCTTAGCGCAGGAAATTCCGGCATCGATCGTTTTTTTCGACGTCCTCTGCGAGGGTGAAGAGGATCTGCGAGGCCTGGCCTTTCAGGAACGACGTCGTAAGCTGGAATCAATGTTTTCATCTGCAACACCGCCTGTCCATCTGACGCCCGCCACGAGCGAATTGAGCATCGCGGGCGACTGGTTTCGTCGTTTCGAGGGCGCCGGCCTCGACGGCGTAATTGCCAAGCCGTCTTCAGGAACCTATGAACCCAATAAGCGAGTGATGCTCAAGGTCAAGCACGAGCGCGATTGCGATTGCGTCGTTGCCGGCTTTCGCTGGCACAAGAAAGGCGAACGCACGGCTGTCGGCTCGCTGCTGCTGGGTCTTTTCGACCAGTCGGGCGCGCTGCAACATGTCGGCGTCTGCGCGAGTTTCACGGATAAGATGCGCCACGAGTTGGTCGAATTCCTCGCACCTTACCGCAAGGACGCGCTTGTGGCGCACCCCTGGAAGCACTGGGCGGAACATGAGGCTCCCATTAGTGAAGCCGAGCAGCGCAGACCGGGCGCGCAGAGCCGCTGGAGTCATGGCAAGGACCTGTCCTGGGAGCCTTTGCGCCCCGAGTTGGTAGTCCAAGTCGCTTACGACCACATGCAGGGGAGTCGCTTTCGCCACACGGCCCAGTTCCGCCGATGGCGCCAGGACAAGCCACCCGGCGATTGCACCTACACTCAACTCGAAGTTGTTCCGGCCCAGGAACTGACTGAGATATTTAGTGTTCGCTGAATCCGGACCACAAAATCACACGAAGTAATTTGTGTGATGCGCGTGGATCGAATCAGGAAATGCTATTCGGAGCGACGACGGCGCCATTCTCGGGTCGGATCGTCATCAGGGTCGGGAGTCTCTTGTGACGGGCGCAATGCTTCCGGAACATTCCGTAGATTCACCCGAATGCGAGTCCACGTCGATGACCGGCCGCGCATTGAGTCGACCAACACATCTTCCAGCGCAAGCAGCTTTGCCACTTTTGGATATTTCTTCTTCCATCTTTCAAGACCGGCGAGCGCTGCTTCCTTGTCACGCGAGTTAGCGATGACCACAAGTGGGGCTTTAACACGCTTCTTTGAACTTGGCTTTTTCAGAGCAGATCGCGCGCGTGAAGGAGCGACACGCGGCGCCTCGCCCTCCATCTTTCGAAAGTGTGGAGGCCAGGGAGCATCACCGAGACCCTCCCTCTCATCTTTTGCAGCAAGCTCGAGCAATTTTTCCAGCGAGCCTCGCTCATCGTCCATGCGCGCGTGCGGATCGCCAACCTCCTTGAAGCGCTTGGGAACGGTGAGCACGGTGAAATCCTCCGGGTCGCAAGCCGCAACTTCATCCCAGCGAATTGGCATAGACACGCGGGCATCGGGAAGTGGGCGCACAGAATAAGCTGAGCAGGTCGTGCGGTCCTTGGCGTTCTGGTTGTAATCAAGAAACACGCCATGACGCTCTTCCTTCCACCACTTCGAGGTTGCAAGCGATGGTGCGCGTCGCTCGATCTCACGAGATAACGCGAGCGCAGCGCGACGCACCTGGACGAACGTCCAACGCGGTTCGATCCTGGTGTTCACGTGCATTCCCCTTGAACCGCTGGTTTTTGGCCAGCCGCGAAGTCCCATTTCCTCGAGCAGCGTTTTCACCTCGAGTGCAACGCGACGCACATCGTCCCAGGGAACGCCAGGACCTGGATCGAGATCGACACGCAACTCGTCAGGGTGCTCGAGATCGCCTGTGCGCACCGCGTGCGGATGAAGCTCGATACAGCCCAGATTCACGATCCACGCGAGCCCTGCTGCCCCATCGACGACAACTTCTTCCGCCTGCCGGCCTGAAGGGAATGACAGCGTAGTGGTTCTCAACCAGGAAGGGCGATTGGTAGGCGCGCGTTTCTGATAGAACGCCTGACCCTCGGCGCCATCGACGAAACGTTTGAGAACGATGGGACGATCTTGGATTCCAGTGAGGGCGCCCGGGGCTACCGCCAGATAATAGCGGACGAGATCGAGTTTCGAGAGCTTCGCCTGCCTCGAAAAATAGGGCTTGTCAGGATGAGTGACTCGTACCTCGTGCCCCTCAATCGTTAGAACGTCTGCGGTGTCGTCCTTCATAACTTCGTGTGGTTTCGTGGATCATGTCTTGGTTTGGTGGCAGAGACTAAGAATCAGCGTTGGCACGCCAGGCTGGCTGTGTCTCCGATAGCTCGCGTGGCGCAAACAAGAGATAGTTTCCAGTTCTCTAACGGCGTGCCTTCGACCGTGAGGCGACTAGTTATGTAGGCAAGCCTTTTGGTTTCGGGACCCTTGCCAATGCTGAAACGTTCCTTCAGGTAGTAGGGAGGGATCGATTGATAATAGAGAACGGCCATCACAGCAACGGCGCCGCGCGTTCGGTCGTTGAGTGGGACCCGGTAGATGATCGTGTCGGCGCCGCTGGATCCTGCCTTATTGACGTATTCCGGATCTCGCTCGGCATCGCCGTGAGGTCCGGTTAAATTGGCGAAAGGCCCGCTTGCCTGCCAACCCTTTGGCAACAGGCGATTGTTCTTGAGCGGATGATCCAGACCGACAAAGCTAGTTGTAGTCTTCCCCGAACTGTCTGCAAGCAACTCCTCGTAAATCTGCACCTGGTTCTCTTGGGTGATCACATCATAGTGAGGTTGAAAGACCTGCTTGCGTGTGACAGTGTCGTAGAAAAACTCCGTCGAAAGAACTTCATCGGAAGTACCATTGACAATCGCTCCAACCTTATTGGTGCGGCCCGAAGCCCAGACAACTTTGCCGGCGGCATCGAAAACTTCCAGCGCGATGAAAGCCCGGCGAAACGCAACCCCGGAAGGGAAACTGTGTCCGGCGAGATTTTCAACGTGTACGGTCGCCTCCAGAGAATCATCTGTCCGGCGCAAAGATGTAACTGCTATTCCTGCCGTCTCGTTCCGGGCCAGGCTGTCACTGGAGCTCAGCGCAGTCAGCAGCCCGAGCACGCCTTCAGCGTACATGTAGTCGGCCGTGCGTACGCCCAAAATGTTGGGGAATTGCTGAAACATCATCATGCCAAACTCATTGATACCAACCAGGGTGTGGCGCGAGTATTGCTCGCGCACGCGCAAAGTAATTTCCTTATCCGGAGCTCGATAGTCGGTATAGGGATAGGTATTGTCTTCTATATTCGCTATCCGAAAGACGAGTGGCCGGTCGAGAAACTTCGACGGCATGTGACAATCCTGGCAGGTGCGCGCAGTCTTCAGGTCGAACGGCTCGCGTTCATTCTGGTAGATGCTGTTTAGCCACTCCGGATAAGTAGTCTGCTCGTGAAATTCTTTTGGCTTACCACTGGCGTCGCGAACAGGCTTGCCTTCCCTGTTGAAAATTGGAAGGGCGACCGTGTGACAGCTGCCACACAAGGCGGACGACTTGATTTGCTTCCCGTAACGCGGCGTTATGTTCAAAGCCTGCTTCATCGGCAGGGTAGCCACCTGATCGTACGGACCGTTAACGACGTTGGGCGCGTCAAGTTTGAATTTCCCGGTGAAACTCTCTGGCCTTCCGAGTCCATCTTGAGCAACTCGATGACAGCTCGCGCAAGAGACGCCGTCGCGAGCGAGCGCGCCATACTTCCCATCGAGCTCATCGGGCAGCGCATAGACCATGCCGTGTTTGAACGGCTGATTCTTATCCAGAGCGAGCTGTCGCTGGCCCATCACGCCGTGACACCGGTAGCAGGTATCGTCAAGGAATCCTGCCTGTGACGGATAGAGCGTCTTTTCTGATTCGAGCTGAGCATGAAAGATCGGGTCCCGCCCCGCGAGTCCCATCATCGAAGCGTGCCACTCGGTGTAGGGTGAAAGGTTGGTCGGCTTCGCGTCGCCTTGAAACCTGAAACCCATGTTCTCGTTCGAAGCTGAGTGGCAACCTATACACTGGCTGGAAGTAAGAAAACCTTCGGGTCCTGCTGAGCCGGTCGTCACGTGGTCAAACGACTCACCCGGAAAGCGTTTGACGTCTCGTTCCTGAACCACCGGTAACTCTTTCAAGAGATTGAGGAGGTCCTGATCCGGAGACTTTCGCGCCAGCGGGAATGGACCGCCGATGATCTGTTTTACGCTCGCAACCTGCTCGTGAAAGTCTTTGGTGGGCGGCGGTTGAGGTAGCATCGTTGGAGCCTGGACCAGAAACGAAATCGGATCGCCCTCCACGTTTTTCAGTGTGATAAAGGTCGATTCCTTTTCGGCGGATGCGTGACATCTGAGGCAATAGAGCCCGAAGCCAGAGTCTGGATAATCGATCCCCGGACTCGCGGGCGCGTAACCGGGCGCGTGGTAGGACCAAAACCAGCCATCGAACGACCCTTTCTTGTCCTTGACCATCGTCGTCCAGCCGGATAGTTTCAGGCCTTCTTTGGCCGGCGATGGATACATTTCTTTGACAATCATTGCCCCGTCAGGGATCGCGCCTTGCCTGTTTCTGTGTTTGAGCCAGTCCCAAACCTGAGGCGAGTAATAAATCTTTACCGCGTTGTGAGTGCCGAAAGATTCACCCCGGATAAAGGGGCCGCTATTGCGAATCTGCGAGTCGGCCACCCACACTTTGTAGCACCCTTTTTCAAGGAAGGTGTGAAGCAACTTATCGAACTTACTAACCCCGATTTCACTGGGATTGGGAAGCGGAAACGGCATCTCGCAAGCAGCGCCCTGCGTCGCAGTCCGGCTAGTTTCAGTGCTGTAGCCCCGCTGTACAAACACCGCGCCAAGAACGAATAGCACGACGATGATAACCAGTCGCAAAACAATCCCAGGTTTCATAAGTTATTCTCGCTGGCTTGGTTCTGGAAGTACTTGTAATAGCAACAGAGACTCGTCATTAGTTGAAAACATACTCTGGTTTACGAGAGGAAAGTACCCTATATTTGGTTTCTTCCGCTTCCAGCACTGATCAGCTTATAGATCACCAACGCCACAGGAAGTTGCTGCCGCCCTCGCGGTAAGAACGTGAGCTAACGAAAACTCCTTATGAACTATTTTGTTTTTGCGACACATCTTGCGTCAATCCTGACTCTGCTGGCATATCTAGTAAGAGACATACTCTGGTTGCGTCTCCTCACGATCGCCGCGTCCCTAGCAGGAATCATCTTCAACTATTATGTGCCGGCCACGCCGCTCTGGGCCGTTATCTACTGGAACGTGATCTTCATTGCCATCAACGCGGTGCAGATTGGAATTATCATTAAAGAACGCAGCGGCGTCCACTTCTCTGAGGAGGAAAAAGAACTTTACGAGACCCTCTTTCAAAACTTTGCTCCTTTCGAGTTTATGAAACTGTTGCGCCTCGGAAAGTGGTTAGAGGCCAGGAAGGGACAGGCTCTAACCGTCGAGGCAGAGCCACTTCACAGCGTGATGCTAATCTACAATGGCCTTGTGAGTGTCGAGGCAGGCGGCCGGCAAATAGGCCAGATGAAAGATGGCAGCCTGCTGGGGGAGGTCAGCTTTATTACCGAGGGAGCGGCGACAGCAACCGTACGGGCCCTGGAACCGACTCGTTACTTGTCGTGGTCCAAACAAGACCTGCGACGTTTGTTGAGCCGCAACCCCAGCATGAAATTCGCCATGGACACGGTTTTCAGCAAAGAGCTCAGCAAGAAACTGGCCCGTTCGAGTGCTCGGTCAGATGCAAGCAAGCCACCAGGACCAGGAGCCTCGTTTTAGGTCGTGTTTTGTTCGTGTTTTTCGTTCGTGTGATTTCGTGGATCGCGAACCACTAAATCACACGAACAAAACAGAAAAACTAACACGAATTTTAAGACAGCTTTTTTGTGTCTTGTGCGCCTTTTTGCGGCAACTCCTTAAAACACATCCTGCGGATCAAATAGCAGCGGGAAGAACTTGCCACTCATTTTATCGCCGGCGGGCACTGGCGGCACGCCTTCAAGTGGCGGCACATCTGAGGCTGAAACAACTCCGTCTCGAAAGACGTTGAGCACCAGGGCTCGCCGCGATTTGCTCGTCCGATTCTCGTAAGAACCATGCACCATCAACGGATGATGGAACGAACATTCACCCTGTTTTAGTTCGATAGCCACAGGTCTGAAGTCGCGTTTCTGCTCGGGAGTTAGCGCATCCAAAATCTCGTCCATGTCGTTGGCAAAATCCGCCCGCGGCAGAAGATTCCAGCGATGACTGCCCGGCACGTAATGCACGCAGCCGTTTTCGCGCGTGGATTCATCCAGCCCAATCCAACACGAGAGGTGGGCCATGGGTTGTGTTCGAGTCCAGTAGGGATAATCCTGATGCCAGATCACCACGCCGCCGTGATGCGCCGGTTTGTAGAAGATCTGATCGTGCCAGAACCGCACCGCACCACCGAGCAACTGCGAGGCGGGCACAGTGAAAGCAGGGTACCACAGTAGATCGTGAAGTCCCGGTGTAATGCGCCATGCCCCTAAGGCATGAAAGAGGATCTTTTGCGGATCGGCGGATTCATTGGAATTAAACTCATAGAACAGCTCATTCCCGGGATGTTGAGGATCAATGAGTTCGCCGACTTCCTTGCGGAGTGCATCAACTTGTTCATCATTCAAGATTTTGACGCCGGCCAGGTATCCGTGTTCCCGGTAAAACTCAACCTGCTCGTCACTCAAGCGATAATGTGACCATTCTTCCCGGCGCGAGGGCTTCGTAAAAAGTTTACCCACAAGCTCGTGATGGGTTGATAGGTCTTTCATTCTCAATCTCAATCTCCGCGGTATTAGCGCGAATAAGACGAGCCGATCCACGAAATTACACGAAAAACATTTTGTGTTGTTTCGTGTAGTTTCGTGGATCGGCTTGTCAAGATCTTGCAAAAAATCGGAAAATCATGGTCTTGTATTACAGTCTCAAATTTAAGCGATTATTCCGTTCTTTAAGCAATCGCGCGAGCACATCCTTATTCGTGTAAGAAGGATAATAAGGATAGACCGATTCCTCCAGAGCGCATAAGGCAGCACATCCTCTGGCACGCCAAGCACACGAAAAGCATCCAGCGCCGCAAGGAAGTATTTGGGCCAACGCTCGATGCTCCAGATTAGGAGGGGAAAAAAAACGTATGGTGAGGGCTAAGAAGCAGACTCCCGTCGAGTCGGGCAATGGATCGGAACCCAAGGCTCCGACCATCTCAATTCCTGAACCCGTCTATAGGCGGCTGCGCGGCTATGCGTTCGATCCAAGCTTATCTGTCCGGCTGGATACCGCAGTCATCAACGAGACAATTTACAAAATTCCCTGGGACGAAGGTTTCGAAAATGAGGGCGAGAAACTAGGGCCGGGACCCGTCGGTGAGTATCTTGAGGTGGTTGATTTTGATCCGGCTAGTGGTTACTACTACGAACCAGTTGATCTCAACAATTCACAGCTACTGGCCCAGGATGGATTGCCTCCCTCCGAGGGTAATCCGCAGTTTCACCAACAAATGGTCTACGCCGTTGCGATGACGACTATTCGCAACTTTGAGCGCGCACTTGGCAGACGGGCGTTGTGGTCTCCGCACAAATCTGACGGTTCGGACTTCGAATTTGTGCGACGACTAAGGGTCTATCCACATGCCTTACGCGAGGCAAACGCCTACTACAGCCCCGACAAGAAGGCCCTCCTGTTCGGATATTTTCCCGGTTCTTCCGATCGGCCGGATCGTTATTTGCCGGGAGGCATCGTCTTTACTTGCCTGTCACACGACATAATTGCCCACGAGACAACCCATGCATTGCTCGACGGTATGCACAGTCGCTTTAATGAGGCAAACCATTACGATGCCTATGCGTTTCACGAAGCGTTCGCCGACATAGTCGCTCTCTTCCAGCACTTCACCTTTCCAAATGTTCTCCGCCATCAAATTGGTCTCACGCGGGGGGACTTGGCATCGCAGAATCTGTTAGGCGAACTGGCGCAGCAGTTTGGCGAAGCCATCGGAAACTATGGTGCCTTGCGCAGCGCGATTGGCGAGTACGACGAAGTAACCGGCAAGTGGAGGCCGCAGACGCCTGATCCGGAGGACTATGAAACGGTAACCGAGCCGCATGCACGCGGGGCAATCCTGGTGGCTGCCGTCTTCGATGCTTTTCTTGCCATTTACAAACGCCGGGTCGCAGACATACTGCGTATTGCCACAAGCGGTTCAGGCATCTTGCCTGAAGGTGAGCTCAATCCGGATCTCGTTAACCGCCTTGCTGCGGAAGCAGCCAAGGCGGCGCAACACGTCCTGAACGTCTGCATCCGCGCGCTCGACTATTGCCCGCCGGTTGACATCAACTTCGGCGACTATCTGCGCGCCATTGTTACGGCAGACGTCGACGTGGTACCCGACGACGACATGGGTTACCGGATCGCTTTCACCGAGGCGTTCAAACGACGCGGCATTTATCCGCGAACTGTACGCACCCTGTCACCCGAAACTCTGCGTTGGCCGTTATTAACTAGCAGCAACCAGGACTTCTTTCAGCCCTTGGCTGATTGGCTGAGACGAATTGCCCATGAGTTTACCTATTTCAAGAGCCGACGCATGGTTTATGACCAGACCGAAAGAATTGGCGGGACGTTGCACAAATGGATAGCCGATGAAGGACATGCTGCTCTAAAGAGCTTTAGTGAGGAAGCAGGCATCACGTTTGAATTCGGATTGGAAGGACTGCGTGGCGATCCCAAGCGCGATGCGATCCCGAAATTCCAGATTCACTCGCTACGCCCGGCCCATCGTGTCGGTCCGGACGGCGAGGCGCCGCTGAATCAACTAGTGCTCTCGATGATTCAAACACGCAGGGTGCGCATCGATCCGGACGATAAGAAGTCGCCATTAATGAATTTCCGTGGTGGGTGCACTCTCATTCTCGACCTCGACACGATGCAACTTCGCTACGCAATAAAGAAAGGAATTGGTGATAACGCGAGGCTGGAAATTCACCGGCGTTATCACCGCGACTTGTTGACTGATGGGTCGCTGAGGGCGACCTATTTCAAGAGTATGAAAGATGCAGATGAACCGTTTGCCCTGCTGCACCGAAGTTTTGATCACAGGAGGCCTTAATCATGCCGACCAAAAAGCCCGTGAGATCCTCAAAGAATTCTCCCAAGAAAGCCTCCGCAACCCGCAAGAAGGCCCGCGAGGTCAGGATAAGAATGTACAAGCAGGGACTTGGCGACTGCTTCCTGCTCACATTCCCGGGAAAGTCAAAGCCTTTTCACATGCTGATAGATTGTGGGGCTCTCAAGAGTAAACATTATGGCGAAAAAGAGATGCAGGACGTTGTCGCCGCGATTCAACTGGCAACGGGTGGCGGGAAAGGAAAGGCTAAGGGACGACTTGATATCGTGGCTGCTACGCACGAGCACTGGGACCACATCTCAGGTTTCCTGCAGGCAAAGAAACTGTTTGACGACATCAAAGTAAACAATGTCTGGGTAGCCTGGACCGAGGAGCCAGAGAATGCGGCAGCGCAACGGCTGAAGAAGGAGTTCAAGAAAAAGAAAAAGGCAGTTCAAAAGGCACTCGCGTTACTTCCGTCCGGGCAGCAAAGCGATGCTCGCATGGGGCTTTACCGTCATGCCATTTCAGAGTTGTCCGGCTTCTTTGGAATGGGCGCGCCGAAGGGCATGACGACCGATGCTGCCTGGAAATACATTCTCAGTTTGGGTCGAAACGTTTATTGCGATCCGAAGAAACGACCACTGGAGCTGAGCGGCGTTGAGGGCGTGCGGGTTTACGTCCTCGGGCCGCCTGAAGATCCTGACTTTGTTAGAAAAACACTCTCAAAAAAGGAAACCTACGACGAGGCCACTCGCGGACTGACCCTGGCGGATAGTTTTCTGGCTGCAGTCTCGGATCCCAATGATCCGGATAACGAATTACCGGACGCGAAGGAGCGATCGTTTCCTTTTGACGGCCGTTACCGGATTCCGGAGGCGGATGCCCGCCGTTCACAGTTCTTTCTCGATCACTACGGATTCGATGAAATCGACAACAAGGCGGGCAAATGGCGCCGAATCAATCACGAATGGCTGACCGTGGCCGGCGAACTGGCGCTCCATCTTGACAGCTACACGAACAATACCTGCCTGGCGATTGCGATCGAACTGGTAGAGTCGGGTCAGGTACTGCTTTTTCCCGGCGATGCACAAGTTGGCAACTGGCTTTCATGGGGAGAGCTGTCCTGGGAGGTTACGGGTATCGATGGCAAGATGCAGACCGTTAAGATTGAAGACCTCTTGAAACGAACAGTCTTTTACAAAGTTGGCCATCACGGCAGCCACAATGCGACGCTGCGGGAAAAAGGCCTCGAGCGGATGATAGATCCCAACCTGGTGGCAATGATTCCGGTTCACAGGCCGACCGCTGATGATCAAGAGTGGAAGTTTCCTTACCCTCCGCTGTGGAAAGCGCTTAAAGAGAAGGCTCGCGGGCGCGTCTTATTAGCCGATGCCCCAGATGTTACGGAAATCGAAGATGAAGCTAAGAAAATGCTGACGGACCACGAATGGTCGAAGTTTTCAAAGGCAACGGAGTTTAAAGATCTGTACGTTGAGTATCGGATTCCCTATTGAACTCCGTTTAAGCAAAGGGGTTCTCATCCGCACTGGGGCCGTATACAGAAGGGATTGGCACGTCAAGCTCGCGCAGGTACACCGTCAATTGTCCGCGGTGGTGGTACCAGTGGTTCAGCATGATCGACCGCAAGATCGCCACGCGCGGAACCGCGAACAGTTCACGTTCGCCTTTCATCATGCGCCAGGTTGCCATCAACGCGTCGTCGTCCATCCCTCCGAGGACTCTCTTCGCTTTGGCAATGCTCTCATCGAGCGCTGGAATTAATTCCGAGGCGCTCGTTGGGCTTGGGTCGCTAAACTGGGGAGCCTGAACCGTAGATTGGGTAGCAACGAGTTCGGCGACTGCGCCAGGCACGATCGCTATATGCAGCGCAAGCTCTCCAAGTGTCCTCGCTTTTTCGTGCGGTCGCCAAGCCAGCTGATCGTCTGGGACGCGCTCGAGCACGCGGCGCGTTGTCTGGGCCTCCTGCTCGAGCTCCTGCAACATTCCATCGATTAACGCCATCGAATTTCTCTCCTTCTCTTCTCTTTAGAGACGCTGCCAAAATACATTCGCTCAGTCGGGTGTGAAGGATCTAATGCGCCATCAGCCGGGCCTACTGGTGCTGGTTCTTGCTGTAGTTTACCATCCATTGAACCCCGAATTTGTCTGCGAATGAACCGTAATATGCTCCCCAGAACATATCTTGCAACGGCATCTCTATTTTTCCGCCGGCCGAAAGCCCGTTGAAGAGCCTCTCTGCTTCTTCTTTGCTTTCCGGAGCGAGCGCAATATAAAAGTTGTTGCCGAGAGTGACCTTTTGCCCCATTGATTCCAAAGCGTCGGTGGCCATCAGAACGTTCCCATTGCCGATGGGTAATGCAATATGCATTATCCGTTCCTTATCGGCTTCGGACACCTTCCCGCATTCCGCGTTGTCCTTGAATCGCATGACAGCTAGAAACTCTCCGCCGAAGACTGACTTGTAAAAGTTGAACGCGTCTTCTGTGTTGCCGTTAAAGTTTAAGTACGGACTGATTGTCGCCATTTCTCTTCTCCTTTTTTCGTTCAGCTTATTTCCCTCGAATATTCAAGGAACAAACTCCCACTTTTGATCATGTCTATGCGGTTGTCTGGCCTTTCTATCAGTTAGTCGAACGGCGAGTGTTCAAATCGACAGGTTGCCAATCTTTTTGCAATTGGGCACGAGTGGCGCCGGGCTTCGGGTAAAATGTTCAGTGCGGATCAGCCTGGCCGGGCGCAGTTAGGAAGGTATGTTACGCCGCTTAAGTATTTGTTAACCAAAAGCAAGTATTAGTGTTTTAGTTCCGGCGCACTCTCGCTTTTTACGCCTTTTTTGATCTATAACAGCCTGTACGATATAAGAACGCGGAGGTTTAGATGGAGAGTCGCACGATTGTAGTTGGAGACATTCATGGTTGTTACGACGAACTGATGGAGCTGCTTGAAAAAGTTGACGTAGGGGAAAATGATCGAGTTGTCTCGGTGGGAGATCTAATTGCAAAGGGTCCAAAGAGTAAAGAAGTACTTGAGCTGTTTATGACTGATGCACGCTTTAGCACGGTAATTGGCAATCATGATTTAGCGTTGCGGCGCCGCTGGAATGGCGAGGACATCGAACTGAAGCCTGCCCAGAAAGAGGTGCATAAATATCTGAAGGCAGAGAAAGACGCGTATGCCACCTTCTTCAACCGATTACCATTCATGATCGACCTCGGCAGTCACCTGGTAGTACATGCCGGCATACGTCCTAACGTAGAACTGTACTCACAGACCACCGGTGACCTGACGCGGCTTCGTACCCTCGGACCGGACCGTGAGAGCGAAGAAGGAACTCCGTGGTATCACGTTTACTATGGAGAGAAGACCATTTTGTTCGGACATTGGCCGGCTCCCGAGCCCCGGCGCGGCAAGAAGGCGATCGGCCTCGACACCGGATGTGTTTATGGCTACAACTTAACTGCCTACATTATTGAAACAGATGAATTCGTTAGCGTCACGGCGCAACGTGCTTATGACGAATCGTGAACCCGAAGCGAACGCCGGCGAGATTTCTCTCCCTGAGCAACCTTTTCTATCCGGCCTCCTCAACGACAGGCAGTACTTCCGCAAGCTGCTTTAGGAACAATCCGGCGCTGTCTTTTGCGGACAAAAGCGGACTGGTGCTCGGCCAGCGGATCCCGATTTCAGGGTCGTCCCAACGGATATTGATTTCGTCGCCGCGACTGTAGAACTCCGTACACTTGTATTCCACTTCCGCCGCCTCGCTGACCACGTAAAAGCCATGAGCGAAACCCGGTGGGATGTAGCATTGACGGGTATTCTCTGCCGACAACGTGACACCCGCCCACCTGCCGAAGTACGGCGAATCGCGGCGAATGTCGACTGCGACATCGAAGATCTCTCCCGCGATAACGCGCACGAGTTTTCCCTGAGGATGCTTTAGCTGGGCGTGCAACCCTCGGAGCGTGTGTCCCACTGACCGTGAATGATTGTCCTGCACAAACAGGTGTGGCAGTCCGGCGGCTCGATATTTCTCGGCATGATAAGTTTCCAAAAAGAAACCCCGCTGATCCCGATGAACATCCGGTTCGATAACGACCACACCCGGGAGCTCGGTATTAATAATCTTCATGGCTTCTATTATTCGCTCAGCCTCAATCCTTCGGCAGCTTTTTTGGTCTTACAATCCATTCCAGAGTTCCGCCTCTGTCACCGATGGCAGCCCAGTTGGAAGCCTTCAAAACGACCTTAGTTAGAGCACCGGTTGGCATAGTCTCGTCACTTCCCGTCAAGAGCATGAGAAACTCTTCAAGTCCCGGATTGTGACCCACCAGTAGCACGATTTTTTTGCTTTTCTCAATCTGTTTTACCACTTCCAGGAGCCGGCCGGGGTCGGCTTCGTAAATTCGTTCATCGAAGCGCAAGTCAGTGATAAGCTTGGCGGCTGCCATTACAATATCCGTGGTCTGTCGCGCTCTGACGGCGGAGGAACTCAACACGAGGTCGGGAACGATTTTTTCCCTTTTGAGAAAGTTACCTATGATATGGGAAGCCCTTCGGCCGCGGCCGTTCAAGGGCCGCTCAATGTCAAGCAACGTCTCGTCTTTCCAACTCGACTTGGCGTGGCGCAAGAGATATAAAGTCTTCATAGCTTGAGATTAGGTTCAGTTGCAGTTCACAGTGCTGTAACACATTTCAAATAGACTTGCGCAATGATTTCATACGGGAACCACCGCTTTCCAGGCAAGTTGTTCGTCGTCGAGGGTACAGACGGCAGCGGTAAGTCTACACAGTTGGCATTACTGTATCAGTGGTTGAAAGCTGAAGGCTACCCGGTGTTCTTCTCCGAGTGGAACTCTTCTCCACTGGTCAAAGATACTACCAAACGTGCAAAAAAGCGTCATCTATTTACGCCCGCGACTTTCTCATTGCTCCATGCTACGGACTTCGCTGATCGCATGGAACGAAATATCGTTCCTCCTTTAAAGGCCGGCGCCATTGTTCTTGCCGATCGTTACATTTACACGGCATTCGCTCGGGATGTAGCCAGAGGTTGCAATCGCGAGTGGGTACGGAAAGTATACTCGTTCGCGGTGAAACCTACCCTCGCTTTCTTCTTCAAAGCTCCTCTCGAAGTAGCTGTTGATCGAATAGTATCTGCCAGGCCTAACCTGAAATACTACGAGGCAGGAATGGATATGGGGTGGTCTGACGATCCGGAGGAAAGCTTTGCTACCTTCCAGGGAAAGATCCTCGAAGAATACGATCGAATGGTGGATGAGTTTGGGCTGACCCCAATCGACGCAACTCGTTCCATTGAGCAGCAACAACGTGAAACTCGACGTTTGGTCGCACAACATCTAAGAATAAGGCGGTCCAAGTCAAATTAACGAAAACCTTTTTTACGGCACGCCTTTACCAGGTGTCGAACAAGAACATTACAGCGGCAAACTAATCGTCATCGAAGGTACCGACGGGGTTGGTCGATCTACGCACACGGCCCTGCTGCGGACCTGGCTCGAGTCGCGCGGCCACGCCGTTCTGGACACCGGCATGACCAGATCGGTGCTCGCAGGCAGGGGTATCAAGGAGGCAAAAAAAGGACACACACTGGGCAAGCTGACGATGCAGTTATTCTATGCCACAGACTTCATCGACAGACTCGAAAACGAGATGTTGCCGGCCTTGCGCGCGGGTTTTGTTGTGCTGACCGATCGCTACATTTACTCGGCAATGGCGCGCGCTGAAGTTCGCGGTATTGATTCCGCCTGGATCAGAGCTATCTATGGCATGGCTCTGGTTCCCGATGCGGTCTACTATTTGCGAATTCAATCACCTCAACAGCTTGTAGATCGCGTGCTGGCGTCGGGCAGGGGATTTGATTATTGGGAATCGGGAATGGATATGCATTTGGGAAGTGACTTTTACGATAGCTTCATTGCATATCAGACGCGAATGCTTGGAGTCTTTGATCGCATATCCACGGAATACGGATTCCATGTACTGAACGCGTCGCGGTCCGTGCGCGGCGTTGCTGCTGATCTGCGTCGCGCGGTAGCAAAGCTTGTCGATGAGCCCGCTGCCGGCACTGTTGAAACTCCTTCACTCGCTTTACAGAGCAAGCTCGCTGCGTTGCGTGAAGTAAAAGCGCCGGCCAAAGAAGGCAAGCCCAGAAAGATAGCGGCGCAATGAAACTCGCTTCTATAGACATTGGCTCCAATTCAATCAAGCTGGCAGTGGTTGATGCGGCGGCGAGCGATTCCTTCGCGGTCCTCTGTCGCGAAAAGGAAGTTGTTCGCCTGGCACACAACACCCTCAGCAAAGGCCACCTCGCTCAAGAAGCAATTGAACGGGCAACCGCCTGTATCAAACGGTTCAAGAGTGTGGCTGAAGCGCGCGGTGTCGAGACGATCGTTGCAGTCGCTACCGCTTCGATTCGTGAGGCCAATAATAAAGGGCGATTCATTAAGGAGATCAAGCAGAAGACGGGGATCCAGGTAGAGGTACTCTCAGGCATCGAGGAGGCGCGTCTGATTGGTTTAGCAGCCTCGCGTGGTTGCGCCCACGGCCGCGGAACTACAATTAATATCGACATCGGAGGCGGCTCGACCGAGCTTTCACTTTTTCGCGATGGGCTTCCCATTTCTCTCTTCTCGGTAAAGCTGGGGGCAGTCGGGTTGACTGAACAGTACCTCGTGTCAAACCCACCAAGGTCGAAAGAGCTGAGTAACCTGAGCACGGAGGTCCGTGCCGCTTTCGAGCGTCCAGCGCGTCAGTTGCGCGGGACCGGGTGGCAGCAAGCCACCGGCACATCGGGAACGATCCTGGCTTTAGGGCGAATTCTTCGCGCTCGCGACGTCAGCGATGTGCCAAAAGAGGAACTGGAAGCACAGCCGGCTGAAGCGGAGATTTCGCTGGGCCAACTTTCAATGCTCAATACCAAACTGGCGAAAATGCGCGTCAACGAGAGGAGAGAGGTTTCGGGACTGACTACTCAACGGTCTGAGATCATTGTAGCCGGCGGTCAAATACTCGAAGGCGCAATGCGCGCGCTGGGAATCAATTCGCTAAGAACCTGCGATTGGGCTTTGCGCGAGGGAGTGATCATCGACTATTTGCGGGAGTGGGAAGACGAATCACGAACACCGCTTGCCGACTTTGTAGATCAAAAACTGCGCGGAGTCGATGCGGTTGGCCGGCGTTTTGGATATGAGGTCAACCACGCTCATCATGTAGCCAAATTGGCGGGAAAGATCTTTGACTTTCTGACCCCTCTGGAACCCCTTTCGCGACATCACAGAACGCTCCTGCTTGCGGGAGCGTTGTTGCATGATGTCGGCTACCACATCGCGAACGATTCGCATCATAAGCATTCTCTTTACTTGATCGCCAACTCGGAATTAACCGGGTTCTCGGAATCTGAACGCGCGGTCATTTCCAACATTGCGAGATATCATCGCGGTCCGTTACCAAAGAATCGCCATCCGGAATTTGCTATCCTGAACATGGCGGACAGGGAAACTGTCTGCCGGCTGGGTGGAATTGTCCGGCTCGCAGATGCCCTGGACAGAAGCCATGACAGTAGAGTTTATGACCTCGACTGCCAGATTGACGGTGCTGTGAGTCTGCACCTGTACAGTAATCTCGACTGCGAGAATGAACTGCTCGAGGCAGCGCGAAAGAAGGACCTTTTCGAACAAGCGTTCCAGCGAGGCATAACTTTCAGCACCAGTCATGCCAAGGCCAAGCGGGCCTGAATCAGCAATGGCAAAAGCTAAAAATATTCCGGTAATTGATTGCGAAGCCGCCGCAGCCGAGGCAATTCGGATTGTCCTCGTCACACGATTCGAGGAGATGTGTGCGCTTCGAGATCATGCTCTGGACTGGAGCGACCCTGAAGGCGTTCATGACATGCGTGTTTCGTCGCGCCGGCTGCGGAGCGCATTGCGCGACTTTGCACCTTACCTGCACAAACACGGTCTCTCGGCTACCTTGAAGAAGATACGCAAAATTGCCGACACCTTGGGGGACGTGCGCGATCAGGATGTGGCAATAATTGGCCTGCGAAAGCTCGAGACCGGAGCGCCTGTGGAAGCGGCCGCTATGCTCGAGCGACTTGTTCACGCCAGGGAGATAGTTCGCAAGCGAGCACGCAAAGATTTGCAGCAATCGTTGAATAAACGCCCGCTAAAGCAACTGCAAACGGATTTCGTCGCGGCCATGAGTCTGGCCACCGGCAATTCAAAACCACCGAAGGGAGGCCAGGCGAACGTGACCTATCGAGATGTTGCGCGAAGCATAATCGGGGAGCGGTTGAAGGAAGTAGAAAACCTCAGCCAGGGTCTCTATCGACCTCTGAAAATGAAGCCGCTCCACAAAATGCGCATAGCGGCCAAGCGTCTCCGTTATGCGCTGGAACTTTTTGAGCCGGGTTGGGGCGCGGGAATTCGCGAGTACGCGAAGCGGGTTGCCGCTCTACAGGCGTCTCTGGGTGAGCTTCACGACTCGGATATCTGGATTGAGACGCTCGGCGAACACCTGAATGGCATAGAAAGTCAGCCTAAGAATCGAGCTGACGCTGCTCTTTGGCTGCTCAGCCATTTTGTCAAATTACATTCCAAACACCTCCGCAATTCGTTGGACAGGTGGCGTGATTGGGAAGTAAACGAGTGTGGTTCGCGTCTGAGAGAATGTCTCAACGAGAACTTATTGGTAGCTGTTGAGACCGTGCCGCCCGCCCCGGAAAAGGCCGAGGCTGCTAGTTAGAACCATGTACACGTTAACGCATGATCAGCTGGAGCAGTTCCAGCGAGACGGATACGTTCTCATTGAACGGCTCTTCGATTCTGAGGAAGTAGATCTACTGCTGAGGGTTGCAAAAGCTGATCAGCAAATAATGCAACGAGCGCTCGAGCGGCGCGATGGCTCAAGTGGTGTCAGCAAGCTTTGGCTTACGGACCAATTGGGTGAGGATGCCTTTAGCGCGGTCGTACGTTGTCATCGTGTTGTCGACGCTATGGAGCAGCTGCTGGGCGGAGAGGTTTACCATTATCACCACAAGGTGATGCTCAAGGAACCGCTGGTTGGCGGCGCCTGGGAATGGCATCAGGATTACGGCTACTGGTACTCGAATTTCTGTTTGTTTCCATATATGAGCAGCTGTTTGATCGCGCTGGATCCAGCAACCATCGCCAATGGGTGTCTGCAGGTCATCAAAGGATCGCATCATCTTGGACGCGTTGATCATGGAAAGACGGGGGATCAGACCGGCGCTGACATCGAACGTGTCAACGAAGCGTTAAAGTATCTCGAGGTGGTCCATTGTGAGATGAACCCCGGTACAGCTCTTTTCTTCCATTGCAATTTGCTTCACCGATCAGACGCGAACCGCAGTCCGAATCCGCGTTGGTCCTTAATCTGTTGTTACAACGCTGCCCGAAACCCCTGCCGCGGCAGATCGAATCATCCGAGTTATCACCCGCTCGAGAAGTGGCCGGATTCCAGGATTAAGGAGTGCGGACTTCAACAGTTGCACGAATTGATGCAGCAAGTATAACGAGCCGAGTTGTCCAATATTTCCTTGTTGAGAAACGCGCCGCTTTGCGGCACCACACCAGCGATCTCATTGACTCCCGCTCTCTACGCGGCCTTGTTAAAAATAAAATCCCACACACGGAAGTGTGTGGATAGTTCAGATCCTTTCTCAAACAAATTAATCTCAAGTCTTCCGCGCGTAGCGCGCCAGTTGGTTAAGAGAGGCGCGTCTTAGACAAGATCTGAACAATCCATACACTTCCGTGTGTGGGATTCAATACTCGCTCCAGACTCTGCAATAAGTGGGGGTCTTGGAAGGACATTCAGAATTCACGGGACCTGCCGGACCGTAAAAACGATTTCCCCAAATCTTTTTGGCACATGGAAATCATTTTGCAATGTAGGCGACCAGGCAAGTTCGCTAATTGCCGGCCGTTGGTCAACCCGGTACAAATTTAAACGCCAGCGATCTCCCGCTTGTGGCGGTAGATGAGGCGCCGTCACAATGTCTTCCATCGGCAGGGCAATTTCACAGGTCCACTCCCTGTCCCCGCCCTTTCCATCAACAGTACCGGCAACCTGCACCGCCCACTGCAACTTTTCGCTATTCCAGCTTTCGTAGTGAAGTGGTTTGCGCACATCGAGCATATAGAGGTCGAGAACTGTCCCCAGCGGATTCACTTCAACCTCGATGTAGCCCGGTTGACGTTCATCAGCCTGAAGGAACAATTCCACAACCTCCTCGAGCCACAGATGCTGATCTCGCCGTTTGAGAGTTGCCCAGATGTTGTCATCCACACAGCGAAATGAAAAGTAAAGGAAAGTTTCATCGTAAAGAATCCTGGCCTCAGTCTTGAGCTGAGACGCGGAACCATCTGCGTTATTAACAAAGTTTCCGACCACGGGAACTCTGGTCCATGCCGAATCGTCAAGCTTTCCATCCACTTTAATCGGTACTCGCGTGCGCGCGACTTCATAGCTGGGCCGGGCGATTTCCTGGCCACTAACAATCAGGGGCAGCAAGCACACAAATCCAACCAACGGTAATACTCGGTTGTTAATCATCTGTATCGGCATTGTGTAGTCCATTTGCGTCTTCCCCGTCACGAAGTCAGTACCTTAACGTGGTGGCGGGGGGATGAAAACTCTTAAGATGCCATGGAGTTTTCTGACTTCATTGACACTGGACGGCTGTTTCACGCAACGCTACCTAACAATGCCAACTTGAGTTCCTCTACCAAGCGATGGTGACTTATCCCTAAGCTTCGCGGTATTCATCCATGAGACGTAATCGTTTCCCAGGCCGCCGGCCAGCAGCGGGTCATCTTTCTTGAAACCCTCTTCAAGATTCGGGTCAGCAAGACCCCCGCTCGGAATATCTCGCCCGCCGTTAAAGAATGTGTTGCTGGAGTGGCCGAAACCTTTGATGCTCACGCCCTGTCCTGCTACCTGGTAAAGCATCGTCTCATCAACAACCCCGGAAAGAACGAAGATGTTGTTTTTGACAGCAAGATTTTCCGTGCGCACCAGATGAACGGAACGACTGCAACCTTTCGCCGGACTGTCAACTTCATTGCCGGGCCGCACGAGCAAAACACCGCGCTCGCCAATGCCAATGAAGGTATTGTTTTCAATGCTGGCGTTCTGGGCTGCCCACAGAGCGATTGGCTCGACCGGACGCTCACCGGGCCGCGTCGAAACTACCAGGTTGTTGCGCGCAGTCATATCGTATGACTCAAATTGGGCGAACGAACAGGGATCGCCATAGCGACCGTCTATAAACAGATTCGGATCAGTTGAGCCACCCGAGAACGCTGCACCTGAATTGTCTACGAAGACGTTGGCTTCAATAAGCACTCGTCGTCCGCCGCCCTTGGAAACCACGCCTCGATGGCTGTTGCGGATTAGATTACGGCGGACGATCACATCATCGCAGCATGGCAGGTCGATTGCAGGCTTGCGCTGAAAGTTCTTGCCGTCGAACAGCTCGCACTCTTCGATCGTGATGTGATGTGACTGGTTAAACTTAATGAGATAAAGCCGCTCATCATCCTGCAATGGATCGTATGCAATCGTGCATCCTTGCGGGGGACACGGATAGTGGATTTTGCAATTGCGAACAGTTATGTAGCTGGTCCACAAATTCCGGTCGTACCATGCAGCAGTGTATCCTCCTGGCGGATCATTTGTCTGCACACGGTTGTAGGCATCTTCCGGCTCATAGACGCTATCGCCGTGAATGCCGTTGCGACGCCGATTTAATTTGCGACCGGCATCATCCGTGTAATAAGGATTGGGAATTATTTCAAATCCATCGACGACAATTCCACGAGCCATGTGAAAACGAATATGATCGATTATGACTCCATGTTTAGTTTCAGCTCGAATCACAAGTGGGTGTTCAGGATCGTAGCGATAGATACCGGTGGTATCCGCTCGAGCAGGTGGCCTGACCGGCTGACGAGGATCGCCATCATCCAGCTGATCGGCCATCGTCAAAATCAAATCGAGGCCGCCCCACTTTGCTTCGCGTCCCGCCGCACGATAGTCGCCATTCTTCGCGACGATCATGTCGCCGCTGCCTACATGCCGCAAAGCCCCGCGCCACGACTTATAAGGGTGGGAATATGTGCCGTCGCCTGTACGATCATCCCCGTTGATGAGATGAACATAGACTGTTTTCGCTGTCGCCGTGGCTGGCGTCAGGAAGGCGGCAAGCACCAATCCAAGAAAGATCATTTGACGTTTGAGATTTGACATTCGACGTTTGTCATTTTGTGTTGCGTTTCGTTTCGTGTGATTTTATCTTTTCTTGTTTCGTGTGATTTAGTGGATCCGTCTGTCTGGTGTTACGGATCGAAAAACCGATCCACCAAATCACACGAAAATAGAAAAGACAAAATCACACGAAAGAATCGCTCATAACGCCTTATTGATGATTGATCCACTGGCCATTAAGCATCACCCGGCGAACACGCCGCATGTCACTGATGTTCTTCAGTGGGTCGCCTTCGACAAGAACCAGATCAGCCAACTTCCCGGCCTGGACACTGCCCAGACGATCCGCTATGCGGAAGAAACGCGCATTCTCCATTGTGCCCGCCAGGATTACCTGCATTGGTGTAAGACCTGACTCAACCAGCAATTCCATTTCGCGTTGATAGGCCCAACCCCGCTCCGCGTGCGGTACGTCTGAGTGCGAACCAACGACCACATGAGCTCCAGTGCGAAAGGCTCGCCCGACGAATGCCTCCATTTGCTTAAAGGCATGCACATGCATCGCAGTCGTATCCTTGTCTCCTGGCTGGCGTTCAAAAACCGCGAGCGTCGGTGAGACAACAACACCGCGTTCTACAATCAACTCGAAAAGCGACCGAGCACGCGGAGAATCAAGGTCAATCGCGTTCCACACCTCGTAGCGACCCTCTCGTCGCGCGTTATTGTCAGCCAAAACCGCCTGCCTGTATTTCTCGGCTTCACGCAAAGGCAAAAGGGCTGTGCCGAATGAAGTCGCATGTTCGACGCCGTCGATACCTGCTCGAATCACGTCAGTCGCATCCACAATTTCCAAATGTGACGTTACCGGCAGACCCCGCGCGTGAGCAGTCTCGATGGCGACGCGAATGAGTGCCAGCGGTAAACGAAAATAGACTTTGATCGCGGATGCGCCTTCATCTGCGAATCGATTGACTGCCAATCGCGTTTCTTCGGCATCGCGCACAATGTACGAATCTTTCGGATAGGCTGGCGGCGGTGAATCGAGATGCGGACCACAAAGAAAAAGGCGTGGCACAGGATCGGATCGCTTGCGAGCACTATCATAAGCCTCAGTCCACTGGCCGGGATCGCGAAGCGAGGTAATGCCGTGGGTCAGGTACAGCGCCGGAAGCCCATTATCGCCATCGATATGAAAGTGCGAGTCGATCAAGCCGGGCAAGAGAGTAAGTCCTTTGGCGTCGAAGACTTCGGCACCCGCTGGAATCCTGACTAGATTTCGCTTACCGACGGCAACGATTCGGTCACCACGAACCAGCACAACAGCATCTGGCACTGTTGGACCACCCATGCCGTCAATTAATGTGACTCCAATAATCGCCACCAGGTGGTCGGACCTCGGTTGACTTAGCTGGTTCACCTCATGAATCAAGACCTTCAGTGGCTGTTTCGCGCCGGGGCTCGGACGGCGCTGGGCCATCGCTGATGAACACAGGACCAACGGCAACAATACGATCGTAATTATTCGCGTTGTTTTTTTCATAAGCAATCGACAGTCATGTTTTGATTTTACTTGGTCAGTTCACTCTGACAGGCTGTACGCGGTGGTGACCCATATACGAACTTGACCGGAATAACGCCGAAGGCGTTTGCTAACTTCAGCCCAGGGTAACACCCTGGGAGAGCCAAATCGCCAAGGTTCGTAACAGCTTTGTACCGTGAAGCGAGATCAGTACAGTACCGCGAGCGAAGCGCGACCGGATGTTGCGCTTCAACTAACTAATTGACCGGCTGCCAATTATGAAAATCATATCGGGAAGTCGAGTGTAACTTCCGGTCGCTTCGCTCGCGGTACTGTACAGACCATCGCATCTTTCTGTGCAAGCTTGCCAACACTTTCAGTGTTTCTCGTTTACGCCTCTGCGGCATCCCAGGGTGTTACCCTGGGCTAAAATTGGCCAACGCCTTCGGCGTTAATCCGACAGTCGTTGAAAGGAACGTAGTCAACCTATCCCAGGAGTTAGCAGAATCGAATCCATTTCAATCGAGCGATAACCGCTCCTCTGCCACAGACGGCGCCCATGGAGCCGGCAATCCGAGATCGGCCAAAATTACCTGGGCACAGTTGTAACCAGGCAGTCCGGTGATGTTCCCTCCGGGATGCGAGCTCGAACCGCACAAATAGAGTCGTTTCAGATAGCCGCGATAATGGCCGGCGCCCGGGAACGGTCTGTTGTAACCATATTGACCATTGGTGAACGCCCCGACAAGCAGGTCGCCGTTGCGCATGTTGGGAAACGTCCGCTCGGTATCGAAAGGACTGCGGGTGAACCAATCGATCACACTGGTCTCGAGATTGGGCGCATATTTTCGCCAGTGTGAAAGCATTTGTCTGCCGTGCGTTTGCTTAATCTCATCCCAATTGTGGGGATCGCCATTCAGACGATAAGGCAGTTTTTCCCACATGAAAGCCGTGTGCTTGCCAGTCGGAGCTTGAGTCGGATCAAAGCGCGTTGGACAACTGCCCCACATCACTGTCGGCGGAATCGTGCCGGCCACGTGGTGGTCCATAATCTGCGAGAACTGGTCCAGATGCTCCAGGCCGAGGATCACCATTAGTGGTTCATGTTGTTGGGACGTCTTTTCGAGGGCAGCATAGCGCGGTGACGCTTCCAAATCCAGATACAAACCAAACAACGGCGCAAGCAGGTTGTAGCGGAATTTTTCAGCTTTATCTCGCCAGCGTTGAGGGAGCACTCCTTCGTCGAGTAAATCCAGGAATGTCTGCTGTGGATTAAGACTGGAGGCGACAAAATGCCTGGCGCGAATGACCTCGCCATCGTCTAATTCGATCCCCACGACCCGCTCATCGTCGACCAGGATCCGGCGGACGTTCACTTGAAGACGAACCTCGCCTCCTGCGTCGCGGACAACCGCAGTCAGACCACGTGCGAGATTGGCGGATCCGCCAACACACATCTGTGCCTTGCCGGCAGAAGCCAATAGCGCGGGAATATGATGACCAAAGCCTTTGCAGCAGGGATCCACTTCTCGCAGGCCATTGAAAAATAGCAGTCCCGCCTGGATCAATGGGTGTTCGAACTCTTTCTTTACGAACTCAAGGGGAGACAGGGCCGCGACTTCAAGCAGAACCTTTCCATTCGCAGTCTTCTCCAGTAATGCTCTGCGACGATCTGGTTCAATTGGCGGAGAACGGCTTTCCGGGATAAGGATATCGTTTACGATCGGAATAAAACGTTGCCGCCATCGCCGCAGGGTGGCCGCGTCGCGCGAGGAGAATGACGCAAACGAGTCATACGTTTTCTCGAAATCGGTCCACCACTCCAACGTCTCGCCGCTCTGAAGGACCAGCGCCACATTGAGCTCCGGCTCGATGTATTTGACTCCGTACCTTTCGAGTTTGAGATCCTGATACCAGGGCATTTGCGTGACGCCCCTGTGGAAGAACGAGTGCGTGTTGTGAAAGAAGCCCGGATGATGTGGATCCTCTTCGGTGGTTAAGCCTCCTCCCGCAATAGCACGTCGCTCCACGCTCAAGACTTTGAGCCCGGCCATACCGAGATATGATTGCAGGATCAGCCCGTTGTGTCCGGCGCCGAGGATTATTCCATCATAATCAACGGAAGAAGTGTCTGTCATAAAAGATGTATCTACGGAGAAGAGACCAGTCTTAAACGCAGCCGGCCTTCCTTGCGTCCCTTGAAGGGCAAGTACAAAACGCCCGAAGCGTTCGCGTCGCCAATGTATATTCCAATTGGCACCCCATTAAAGAGACCACCTCGCCAGTTCGCACGTCCACCCGTCATTTGCAGTTCATACTTCGAGTTCGCTCTGAGACCGGTGATCAAGAGACTGCCTGTTTCTACGTCAGGTATGGTGATTTCACCTTCGGTAACTGGATTGTCAATGGTGGCAAAGACAGCGATCGTTCCACCTTCAACCACGGCTCCGGTCAGATTTGATCCATCCACCAACTCAATTTTAGGGGCGCGCGCATCATCGCGATCGCCGATTTCCATTACATGCAGAAAGAAATCTTCCTTAGCCGGTCGCAAAGGAGAAACTTCGACGCGCCAGGCTGCGGGCACAACAGCCCGGGTGTTTGAAGGCAGCAGCTTGTTAAAGTCATCGCCCCAGAAAGTCTTCCACATCTTTCTCAGGTAAGGATCAGCAGGCAGCGGCCCGCCTTCCGGCGGATCTAATGGCCAGTTCTTTCCTGAGCCCCACGCGCCACCGAACTCATTCCCCGGGGTCCAGAATTCCCAACCTGGGCCACCACGCTTCACGACTTCTCGCTCACGGGGCAGCAGCGAGTGAACGCGCAACCGTCCCTCACCATCCTCATAAGTGAATACTGTTGCATTTTCAAAAGCTGTACCGCCGTGCCCATCGCTTCGGCCATCTCCAGCCGCTGCCACACGCGGTTGATTCACGCCGTGGAGAAGCCAGACTTTTTTGTAATTGGGATCAACGCTACGAACGCGATCAAAAACAACCAGCACGTTATTGCCGGGTGTGTAGACTAACTCGCGCGTGAAGCGTTCCATCTTCGAAGGTTGATACGCTCTTGTTGCGTTCCCACGAGCGTAGTGATACTCCCCGGCTACGAAATCAGTCACTTCCATCCGGCCTGTGTCCCAAAGATCGCGAGTGCGATCAAAGTCTTCGCGGCTGCGCACCGTGTTCCAGTAACGCGAAGAGTCCATGCGCTGGCCCCCGTCATTGGCCGCGGGCCAAAGGTTCTCGGCCCAGAAGAATTTCTCCCCGGGTTTGTAAACCAGCATTGAGTTGTGGGCTATAGTTCTCCGGTAATAGTTCAGATAGTGTGGACTCTCCGTATCGGTGTAATCGGCGCCGCTCTCAGTTGCGAGATAGCCTTTGTGGTAGATGACGAAATGGTTCTGATCCAGGTGATCGTGCTTTGCAAGGTAAGGGCCGGAATTGAACTCGATCCAGGTTGAATCCGGGCCAAAGCCGTCGCGCATCACGAGGTGGCCCACGCCGTGAAAACGATAATGGCGTGAGATCTCTGCTTCAGTTGAAATTGCGGGATTACGGGGCTTTACATCCGGGTCGTCCCAAAGGAACTGTGTAATCGGGATGCGCCAATTCTTCTGCGCGGGCCACCCACTCTCGCGCAACATCCAGGCGGCGTAAGGATCTTTAAAACGATTGATGGCATACCCCATCACGATGTTGTCTTCCCATTGCAAATACGGAAACTCGTTGTCATCGTCCCGCGCAGTAGTACCGTCAGGCAACACCTTGTAGAGATAGGTATCCGTGTAATGGTGAAAAACGGTATAACGACGGCTGGGATCGCTGTTCGCCGTGGTGCGCAGCAGTTCAGCCATCATCGCCATCGGCGCGTAAGTAATCCGCTGATAGTCCATTGATTCGTGATAGCCACCGTCCGGAGTGATGAAATCAGTGAGATCCAGGATGTGGTCCAGGACGGCTCGCGCGTGCGCCCTGATCGGAGCCGCGCGTGATTCGACCGATGGATGACCTTCGATCGCGGTGAGGGCGAATATAGCCAAAGTCAGATAACGAACTGGGTAGTTGTGGTACATCGCCAGTTGCACTTCCTTCAGCGACTGATCGGCCATCATCTGCTCCGCAGCCTTTAAGAGTTCGCCGGCGATGCGATCTTTCAGTTTGGCGTCGAAACCGGCATAGTTGTAGAGCCAATCGAAAGCCAGGGACCATTTGACGTACTCGGGATACGTACGCGAGCCGACCTGCTCTGGAGGGTGTGTGCGCTCCATCTCTGCCACTGCCTTTTTTGCATAGGACTCGTCGTTGGTCAGCAGGTAGGTGAGCGCCCAGCCGTCAATGGCTTCGGGGGGACGGGCCGCGGCAGCGTAACGCGCTCGCAGAACGGCGAGGCCAGTTAAAGGGTCGTGCTCGCCGATTAGCATGCGCGGTCTGACGATGGCGGAGGTGGACTGTGAAGGTGTGTGAATGGCTGAAACAAGACTCAAAGCCACAAACACAACCATCCTGCCCGTCAATTTGAGTATGCGTCGCGAATGTTTTAGGTAGTGTATAAACATCAGAATTTGCGACTTAATTCAAAACAATGGGTTTCACTCCAGCGGAGTGAGATGTTTATAGCGTGATGATCCAATCCCCTCCTGCGCCGTTCGAAGGGGCGGAACTCAACTTGGCCGGTACCCAGTAGTATCGTTCCGCCCCTTCGAACGGCGGACTGAGATTCATTGTCTTTCGGTCTATAAACATCTCACTCCTACGGAGTGAAGACTCTTCGAGTCACACTACCCTTGCTTTCATTTGCCAGATACTTCAGCCATAGTTTGGCCATCAATCGGTGATATGACTCCTTCATGTGAATGCCATCGAGACATACGAAACCGGCCCTGTCCGGCGCCGATGCTAAGACTGTTCCGACTTCAATAATTTGTATGCCGCCGGCCTGTGCAGCCTTCATTGCTCGTTCAACAGTACCTGGCTGAACACTTTCAGGATCATGGACTTCATCGAACGTGTAAACCTTGATACCTGCGGCGTGAAAACCCTCGCCGAGTTGTCGCAGCACGTCGTAATCTTCGTCCGTTCGGGTCATCACCACTAACAAAACCTTATCGGGTTTCCAGGCAATCACATCCTGAAAAAAACGTTTTTGCGCGCGCGAAGCTGTGAGTCCTCCAGCGGCAAATTGTTTGAATTGGACTTTTGGATTTATTCTCCGGAAAACATCGATAACAGTCGGGACGAAGCTGGACGGAGAAGACCAGTGCAATCCCATAGTAAAAGAGTGGCCGATCACTGCAATTTTCTGTGCCGGCATTGCGCGTAAGCTGGGAACAAGGGCCTTCACGTCTGGCTCGCGCAACAACTCTGCTGCCAGTACTTTTTCGTCCCGGATATGGAGATTCTTTTCACCCCAATTCCAAATCTTGCGCCCGGCGATTTGCCATTCGGCGGCACTCGTGCCGACTGGCGACTCGCAAGCTCTTCCCTCCAGCTCGCGACCGACCGCAAGTAGCGCCTCGTCGGTGCCCGGTAAGTTGAACTGGCCCACATAGACCGGTAGTCCCAGTCCTATATAAAAAGCATATTCTTCCTGGAGGCGATCGCCATCACGCTCGACCTCGAGTACGGTTTGATAAAGGTTTGCGACCGGCCGAATCTTTAGCGAATCGGCCTTCGTAGCCAGGCGCAGGTAATCGGTAAAAATGTTAACAGGCGCCTTAGGTGGAACCTTGAGGCCCGAGCTAAGAATCGGCTGCAGATCCTGCGCTGGGTCGAATGCTGATTTCATGCCGTTGGCCCAGGCTTTCACCGCATGTAAATCGGATTTCAGCAATTTTGCCTGATGCTCTGAAAGACTCTCCAGTTGCGCATCGGTAAGCTCGCCGGGCGAATAGCACGACGTATCGCCCTTTCCAGATTTCTTGGCAAGCTGGACCTGGTACGCATGAACGGCGATTACATTGGCCTCGACGAGTTGGGCCAAGCGGGAAGAGTTTGCGTTGCTTGCTCGCTTTGCGTCTCGCGAAATGTTCTGGCTGAATACGAGGGACGGAACAGCCAGCACTAACACCAGCCACTTAAGTTTGCTTTTCATGTACGTTCCTTCGGTTGTTATGCCCTCTAAACAGAATCCAAAAGTCGAATTCTGTTTGCCAGGATTTCACCCCGGAGGGGTGAGATCTTTATAGCCTCTGAACCTCGGGAGTGCAGCGCGGTTCGGAGGGGCGGAACTCACCTTGACTGTACCAATCCAGTTTCATTCCGCCCCTCCGAACCGCGTCTGCTTTTTTATTTTGTGCTCTGGTCTATAGACATCTCACTCCTAACGGAGTGAAGAACCTGGCGACAACGCACCGATAAACGCTCGACGATTTCGTTTGCCATCGAGATCATGAGGCGGAAGCTGAGCGGCATCCCCACGTCGTGCAAGTAATTTAGAAGTCGCTTGAGGATGAAAATCCGGACGATTCGGATTCAATCGCCACCACCTGCCTTCGATGATCACCCACGGTTCTTCTCCATAGCGCTGGAATTCCCCAGCGATCTTTTCACGGGTTACACTGGATGTTGTATTTGCACCTTCAGGCAAGGCCACGGCTAACCGCTTCATCGCTTCGGGCATTCCCGTGTAACTCAACGTGTTCATAACGTTGAATTGAGCATCCAGTCGCCAAATACTGGTGTTAAAGATCTCAATCGACGATGGTTGATCGTTGATGAAAATGTTGTTGCGCATGACCGTGCCCCAACTTCCGTTGCGACACTGCATGGCAGCGCGTCCCTTGTTATTCATCAAGACAGTATTGTTGCGAATGAGATTTGAGTGACATCCCCACAACGGCAGGTCTTCCGGTCCCGTTACTCGATCGGGCGCCTGGGGTCCAGGTTCGATATAACTCTCATCATAAGGGTTCGCGTCATCCCATTGTGCGATGCCATGGTTAAAATTTCCGTAAAGCAGATTGTTTTGTATCAAGGAATCCTGCAGACCGGCGAGATTCAGTGAACCGCCCCCCGCCTTGCCATTGGCGTTGATAACGTTGTCCTCGATAATGAAATTGATTCCTCGACCATCCGGAAAGTTATTCTCGCCAAACTTCTCTGCCGCCAGTTTGACGAGACCAACCGCCCATTCACGCGTAGGCTCCTCTTTCCGGTAGTTTCGTAAGGCCGGATTTTTCAAGAGCTCGTGAAAAGAACTTACTGAATCGATGTTGCACTGGAGACCGCTGGCGTTACTGCCGAAGAATATATTTCGGCGGATCACATAATTGTCAGAGCCATCGGAAACATAGGCGGAATGCTCCTGTGCGGAAAACGCGAACAGATTGTCCTGGATCAGAACCGTGTGCGTATCCGTCGAATGCAGTCCCCACTTACGATGGTTGTGTGAAAAGTTGCCGATAATGGCGATGTGGTGGGTTTGTTTACTGCTGCGCCCGAAATCACCGTCAAGCATGACTCCGGCGCGGGGGCCGACGGGCTCGAGGCCCGGACCGGTGCGACCGGCGATGTTGAACCCTTCAACGATCACGTGATGGGCTGCCTGGAGTAACACCATCCAATCGGGGTCGCGTTCAGAAGCGCGATCGATGACAACGTCACCTGGCCTGCCCATCGCCTTGAAATGAATATAGCGACGATCGCCAGAGTCGCTCTTGTCGCCTAAAACAAAACCGGCATAGGTACCGGGCATCACGGCAACCAGGTCGCCGCCGCGCGACGCATCGGCGGCTTCCTGCAACGTCTTAAATACCTCGGCGACGACATAAGACATTTCAGCTTTGGCGCGGGCGTTTCTGACATTCAAGTCAATCATCGAGACACGAATGGTGCGCGGAGAATTTCCCGACTGATCAACGACCAGGACCCTGCTGTATTTATTCTGGAGATGAAAAGTTCTGTTTACCCACTCGTCGGAGCTTTGCGTTTTGTAGAAAACAGGCGACGGCGACGGATTCGCAGGCGCGACGAGGTACATCGTTAGAACTACAAGAAAAAGACCAAATAATTTGTATCCAAGTTTTCCCAAGTCTTTTACCGGCAATTCAAATACACCGAAGGCGTTCGCTAATTCCAGCCAAGGGTTGCCTCAACCCTGGCTAACTCGTGACTCCCGCCTTTACTCCGAAGGCGTAAACCTCGTTACCCTGCTCCGCACCATTCGAGAGCCGTCGTTAGTAATGCCTCGGCGGTCTGCAAAACTGACCGCACTTCCACGTACTCATTGGTATTGTGTGGTCCCGCCCCGCATGGACCGAATACGAGCGTTGGGATCCCGAAATACTTCTGGTTAAGAAACGCGTCGCACGGATACTCTGCGGCGGTAACGGTTGGTGCTTTCTCCAACGTCGCCGCGGCGCCTTTGACGAGAGCCTGAGTCCACTCATGGTCCACGGGTAACTCATGACCGAGCAACGGCGGATCGAAGATCGATTGCCACTCAGGCTTATAAACGCTGAAGAACGTATCATCCGCGCAAAAGCGGCGGAATGATTGCTCTATTTCTGCAATCACACTCGCGACGTCTTCGTGCGGCAAAAACTGAAAATACAGACGCAGGCGCCCCATCAAAGGCACGCTCCAGGGAATCTCCCGATCGAAACGGTTTGCCTCCAGCGCCAGAACCTGTACCGGAGCGGGATCCGAGAATTCGCTGTAAGCTTCACCACGATCTATCGCCCTACGCCTGGCAGTCCAGTGATCGACCCAACCGAGCAACCGGCCCATTGGAATGGCGGGGCTTACCACTTCATCTTTGGAAAAATAGTTCTGCGGATCACCCGCTCGAATATTGATATCGACAAAGAACCCGCCGCGACTGGCCCTGAAGATCGCGAGGTCAGTCGGTTCAGGTATTACGCATGCATCGGCAATATCGCCGCGCACTCTTGCCGCTAGCGTGCCTCCCCCACCTCCCCATTCTTCGTCAATCACCGACTCACAAAACAGATCGCCACCCAATCTCCTTCCCTCTTTTTTGAGCGCAACGGCAACAGCAAAGGCCGCGACTAACCCGCCTTTCATGTCATAACTTCCTCGCCCATATAGTCGCCCCTCACGAACTGCGCCAGACCATGGACTTTCTAACCATTCATCATATCCAGCGGGTACAGTGTCCATGTGTCCGCTCAACAGAAGACTTCGCCCACGACCGGTTCCAGAAAGTCGAGTGATGAGGTTGTGTCTGCCGGAATAGTTTCGATCGGCGCGAACATAGGGATGATTTGCGCGAGCCAGAAACTCGAGCTCGTATATTTCGACATCCAGATCGTAGGTCTGCAAATAGCCCTGGAGTACTAGCTGGCCTGCAGTTTCCGAACCATTAGGAGGTATTGCGACAGTATCAATCTGTACCAGTCTTTGGAGCAGCTGGACGATCTCATGCTTAAGCGGCTCCAACATTCGCCTGGCCTCGCCAGCTGGAGGCGAGGCCGCCAAAGAACTTGACGCCATATCGCGCTTTTGACTCTCTTTATCTATTGCGGACATAGGTCAATCACCCGCGACTAAGTTGCCAGGTTCTTCAGCGAACGTAATTCCCAAATCTTCGGCAAGGTCGAGGACCGCTCGGAGTTTGGTTTCGGGATGAATTGTGTGCTGCGATGTAACGCTGTAGCTGGCCAACAAGACTCCGAAATCGAGCGCTGATCTCAGTACTGCCGGGGAATTTCGGCTTTCGTCTTTGTTGGTGAAAGGAAGGCCCGCAATCATCGCAGCGAGAATTCCAGACAAAAGCGCATCCCCAGCTCCGGCCGTACTAACAACGTCCACCGGAAGTCCCGGAGAGTGGCTCCACTCTCCCTTGCTAAACCCAAATGCACCATCTTTGCCTGCGCTAATGACGATGTTCATCTGCGGCTGTGATGCCCTGAGAGCCATAGCACACTGTTCCAGAAACATATACGGAGCAGTTGCATCAAACTTTTGGCCCACCAGTTTTGCCGCCTCGTCCATGTTGAGAACTAGAAGATCGACGAAGTTAAGAACATTCAGCTGCTGGGCATCCAAAACCTCAGCGGAACTAAACGATGCGACGCGAAAGGCGTCGTACTTTGTTGCCAGCTTTAGCAGATGGTGACGAACATTTAAGGGCGCCTCAGGTACCGATAGAGCAATGGTTCGATTCCGGCTGTCTTCAAACAGAGAAGTTAGGCGATCGACATCTTCCGTCGTCAGCAGCGACGCAGCTGACTCACTGGTTGTGATATTTCCTCCCGCTCCATCGGGATATTGATAGCAAACGCTAAAGAGCGTCGGTTGGCCCACTACTTTGTCTACGTATGTGGGATCCACGCCAACATCGATCATTTCCTGAACCAGACGATTTCCCGCGCTGTCGGTGCCGACCTTCCCTATGGGTATCACATCGAAAGGTGCTTCAGATCGATCCAGCAAAGCGGCCAGGTAATGCGTGATGATGTGAAGCTTGCAGTAGTCGCGCGCATCAACCAGGCGCGCTGCTCGACTCTCATTGCGACCTAAATCGTGGTTACCTTCCAGCGCGAGCAGCATTCCAGCACCGATACCACCCACGCCGATCACCCGACGGTACGGTGAATCACCTTGAACGCGGAGTTTGAAGCTGTTCATACTTAGCTAGAAGAATTCCCAGTCTGGATTTTCTGCTATCGGGTGGCGAGCAATATCGATCGTCGCCGTTATCAACGCGTCGGCGTGTTGCTGTAGAAGAGTAATCGGATACTCCGGTGTGGGCTCTGAAAACAACGCCACACGAAATGCCGTCTGTTTCCATGCACCAGTATCGCTATAGAGTCGCACTTGCTTTGCGGCTAGACACTCACGCATGCCAAGTGTCACCGACATCGGAGGAACAAACTGATAAGCCGCACCAAAACTTCGATGGGCCAAGGCGAGGATCGTGTCTAAATTGTTTTCCTGAACGCGGATGGTAGAGCTCGCTACATCCTCGATTGTGGCCTGGGAATAGGGATGTCGACGCGCCTGATTGTAAGCAACATGTCCATCCTGCCCCCATCCGCCCACGGTGATATCAATCGGAGCCGCAGAAAGAGCACTTCTTACATCGTCAATTGTTGATGGAAGAAGCCAGTAGCGTTGTGATTCCGGTACCGCCAGGTCTAAACGAATCCCGCCATAGAAGTGCCGTTCCATAAAGGCGCGAAAGTTATAGGGATGACGAGCCGGCAACGGTTGACCCTGCCAATCGAGACATTCGTCCATGTGAAAAACGAAAAGCTTTGCAAGAGATAGGCTTTGCGAGTTGACTAACTCGGTGAACGGTTCGTACCAGCATTTCGGTCCGCACGGAATAATTGCGCGGGTCGCGCGGCCTGCAGCATTGTTAGCTGCGATCAAGTCCACCAGTTCACGAGCCATGAGTTGTCCCAATTCTTCTGAATCGGCGACAATCCGAAATGGCACTCGAACTTCAGGATGGTTGGAAAGTTCGCCAACCGGAATACTGCACCAGCGATGTAGGTCTTCCAGTTGCATGTTCTACTCTTCTTGACGCCTCTTCAACGGCTATACGATCCACGAAATCACACGAACCCGGTGACACGAAAACCTTGCTCAAACCTATTGACCATAGTCGGAATGATATCTATCCCACCATTTCTGAATCTCTTCTTCAGGCATTCGTTTGACTTGACCTAACTGACGCGCCAGCCACATCGTTTTGGCCACGTCCTCGACCATGATCGAAGCCTTTAAAGCCTTTCGCGGAGTTTGGTCGAAAGCGAAGACGCCATGACCGGCGAGAAGTATCGCAGGCCCTCGGCCGCGATGGGTCAGCATTCCATTCGCAATGTTGTCACCCTGATTGTCGAAATAGGGCGCACAGGGAATATCGCCGCCGAACTCATCCGCGATTGCGGTCAGCGCGCAGGGAATGCATTCACCTATGGCGGCCCAGGCAGTGGCGTAATTTGAGTGCGTATGCACAATGCCGCCGATTTCCTGGTCCTTTTGATAAAGCAACAAGTGGTGAATCGTATCGACACTTGGTTTGAGCTCACTCGAGATTCCGTCCGGCACCTTGTCGCGGGGAATCCGTACGCCCGCGAGGTCAACTACTGACAAGTCTGCGGGTTTCAGCCGATCGTAATCAACGCCGCTCGGTTTGATTAGAACCAGATTATGTTCTCGATCTATGCCGCTGGCATTCCCACTGTGCATGGTGACGAGGCCTGCTTTGGGTAATTGCGTGTTCACCCACCAGACTTCTTCTCGCAGCGACTCAAAACTCATTGTTCCACCTGCTTGAGCGAGCGCCAGCCGTGCTGGCGCTCCCTCACAAAACGAAAATGCCACCATCAGAATTCGTATGCGCCAATATCGAATGCTCCATTCACAGCGCGCGCGACGCTGGATTGGTGCTTCACGTATTCCCTTGTGACATTGTTATCCGGCAAGACCGCCGGGTTGAGAGTAGTGCCTGCATTGATGCATGCAGATCCTGAAGCAAGGTGATAATCCTGTCCGGGTTCGCTGACGAAACCAGGAGCAGTTCCCGTCACAGTGCCATTATTGGTAATCGATCCCTTCGGATGCGACACATTGAAAGGCGACCAGCCGGTCTTGAACCAGTTTTGTGCCAGTGTGAGGAGACCGTAGCTATCCAGCACTTTTAGCGTACTGCCGGCGGCAGTCACATAGGCGATGTTGTTCCGCGCATCACAACTCTGATTGTTCGAGTCCAGCCGGAACAGGCGCGTGTTGTCTGTCCGATTCGAGACAATCGTGTTGTTGTAAAAGTACAGCGGTCCAAACTTATAACCTTTACCTCCCGCAGTATCGCCGCCAAAGTGGACGATGTCATTGTTGCCCCCAGTCAAAGGGTTCTCTATGACCACATTGCCGTAAACATACGCCTTGTGATAATTCGGATCGTTTTTCAGAATCGTGCTGTCCTGTGCGTCAACCAGGTCAAATGGCCGGTTGACTGGCCCTTCGAACCAGTTATAACGAATCACGAGTCCCGACGAGCGATCCTTCAATCCATTACCATTGCATCCAGCACGGATTTGGCCGAAGCGATTGTATTGAAAGGTGATGCCCTTGGATTCCGTGTAGTTGTTATGCTCGGTGTTGCTGCCGGAATTTCCATTGTCGTAGATGTAGCACGATTCGACCAGGACGTTACTTGAGGTAGTGGTGTTGTTGGAGAATGAAAAGAAACCGTTGCCGCAGTCGTGAATCACACAATTCCGCACGGTGATGTGATCTCCGAATTCGAGATAGATTGCTGAAGCCGGAGACGTATACGACTTCGTGGTCCCATCGGCAGCGGTAAAAGTGAACGGCTGTCGCGCACTCCGTATTTCCAGATTTTCGATCACCAGGTACTGTGGATTGACTGAAACCCCATCTGCGAAGGGCACCGTCGATCCACCAATCTTTATGACACCGCGCTCCTGACTGTAGTAGGCCAACTGAGAACGCGTCGTTGCGCCGTTACCGTCTAAAATGGGCCGCTCGCCATTTGGACCAAGCACGCCATGTACTGTAATAGGAGCAGCGGCGGTACCAACACGCGCCAGAATAAACTTTTCTTTGTACGGAGTTGCCTGGTAAAAAATATTCACGGTATCGCCGGCGGCTAACGTCTCCCACGGTACTGATCCGATTGTCGGAAAAGGCTGGCCTGGTCCGACATTGTAAGTCGTCGCTTGAGCATTAGTCGCAAACATGAACAGGAGAAAGGTTGTGAGACCGATTGAGAAAATCGGCAATCGTTGCTTGACTGTCATCATTGTTTTTCCTCTGTGTAAGGTTTTAAGCCTGGGGGCAACACTCAACTCAGAACGGAACGATAGGGACCTGCGAAGGTTGAGTGGCAGCATCCAGTCGCGCTGCATGTCCGACATGCTTCAGCTTGTCGTCCAGATGGGCAACACTCAAGCATGATACTAGCCATTACGTCGCATATTGAGTTGTGCCAAAGTTGACGACAAGCTGAAGCATGTCGGACATTTGGTTTTCTCGCTCCCGGTTCTGATCACTGCTTAACTACTTGCCGGTTCCTACGGCTCGCACCGTCTCCGCATTCAGCTCCGCTAGTTGGGTTCGCGCGAGTTCGTTCTGTGGATCCAACTTGAGGGCTCGTTCCAACGCTGCGCGAGCTTCATCCTTGCGACCGAGCGCCTTTAACGCCGCGCCCGCAAGTACATAGCGGATGGCTCCCGACGGCGGCCAGGGTTCTGCCTCAACCATCTGCCGCTCGTCATTCAATCGCGCCAGGCGTTCGTATAACGCGCGCGCCTGCTGCTTGCGACCAAGATGTTCGAGAGCTACCGCCTTATAAAAGTAGTGTTCAGACCACGGTTCTTCGGGCTGTGTCGGCGGATTCAATTCCTCAGTCGCCGCTCGCTGCCACCAGCGATCCGCGTCGGCCGGACGTCCCGCAGCTTCGTATTCGCGTGCAGCCGCCACGTATTCGCGCGCCTGTGACTGCATTGCTGGCCGTCCCACTCCGAAGTTGCGAGGAAACTCTGTAGTAGCGGCGAATTCCACCGCTGCTTTCAAGTGCTCTCCCGATCGCTGGTAGTTGTGCGCCAGCCCGAGATGCGCCCGACGATACAAAGCGAGTGCAGCATCTTCGCCCTCGCCTGATGTGAACAGCGTCTTTTCCAGCAATGCCGCAGCATCTGCAAACCTTCCGGCATCGATGTAGGCAGCAGCCAGCGATTGCACTACAGCCGACTGTGCTTTCACCACTGCGGGCGCGTTCTCGAGCAGGCGCAGCCGTTGGTCCGTTGCCCCCATCTCCCCAAGCAATCGGTCGAACTCTATGTAAATACGATATTCCGTTGGCGCGCTTGCGATGGCCTGCTCGTACTGCTTTGCAGCCTGTTCCTTCTTCCCTGCCACCACCCATAATGCGCGCCCCAGATTTCGATGCGCGATCGTATTGGAAGGATCCAGCGTTACCGCACTGGTCCATGCCACAAGCGCTTCCTGGTCCCGGTTCTTCGAGGCGAGAACGTTCCCCAGATAATAAGCAGCCCGGCCATCCCGTGAGTTGGCTTTGACAGCGGCGCGGAGAACGTCAATCTCTTCCACGCGGTGTGGAAAAACGAAGCCGGGTGCGCCCTTGTTTCCCAGCGAATACTGCTCACCTGCACGCGCCTGCTCTCCTTGCAAGTCGTATAAGTAACCAAGCGTGTAGTGGATCATGGGATAGACGTGAGTGGAATCGCGCTTGATAGCTTCCTCCAGAATGCCCCCTGCTTCCTGGGACCGACCGGCCGCCAAATAGTCGAATGCCAGTTCCAGCACGGAGTCTGGTTCACGGGATAATAGGCGCCACAACTCGTCCAAGGTCGTCTGATCCTTTTGGCCAAGCGCCCTGTTTACTTCGTATTGTTCGTGGAGCGCGAAATAATCAATCGGTAGTTCATTAACGACGCCATCAATTCGTGCTTGCGCGGCTTTGAGCTTTCCTGCAAGCCGCTCCGCCAACGCTAGAACGGTACGCGCCTTTAGATCCCTAGGATCAAGATTTACTGCCTGTCTCAGGTGTTCCAGGGCTTCGCCAGTGCGCCCATCTGCGAGGGCCATCTCACCCAGGACATATCGTGAAACCGATTCCATGTGGCCTGCACGCACGGTCCAGATCAGGTGATCTTCAGCCTCGCCCGTTTTTCCCTGGGCGCGCAGGACAAGTGCCAGGTAATAATGAGCATCGCCGGCATCCTTATTACGTTGAAGTGCTTTCTCGAGGTGCCCGGCAGCCTTTTCGTATTCGCCGCTGCGGTAGTAAGAAAGACCCAGCGCAATGTGAGCCGGCGCAAAACCCGGATCACGCTTTAGCGCTTCTTCGTAAGCTGCGCGAGCCTCGCGCTCTCGACTCTTTTTATCGAAGGCCACTCCTTCGATGCAGGCCTGTTCGGCACTCGTCGAAATCTTCGGATCGGGAATGGGCCTTGTCGCGGGTCTAAAATCAGGATTCGCATCGATTAACGTATCGGTTCGATATCGGATCAACTCATGACCTTCCCTGTCGCGAACTGCGATCGTTAGTTGCCGGCCCTGGGCCTTATTCGATAACTCGACATTCGCGACGAAAGTCTTTGCGGGATCCAGATCGACGCGATCCGAACGCAGCTGCTCTCCTCCGCCTTCGACTGTGAAAACAGCCTCGCCGAATCGAGCGTTAGGGTGAATTGCGATGGTGGCATGCGAACCTTGCACGTTCACACGCAGGGCAGCATCCCTAGTTGCCTCGTCCCATCCGCCGCCGAGACGATTAACGCCGTACCAGTATTCGGTGAAGTGCTCGACTCGATGGGGCGCGATGAATTGGTGCTCCATCTGCGTTTCGAACCGGCCACCCTGGAACTCGACGTATTGATTGCCGCCGTCCGTCAGCTTATCAACCCAGATATCGCCGTTGTCATCCGTTCCCCAGGTCCAAGTTTTCTTGCCGGGCAGCTCGCGATGATCGGCTACATGGACCACACCCCAGTCGGATTTCTCATAGTAGACGCCAAAAAAGTCTCGTTTCGAATCCCGCGCGAATAAGGAAAGAAAATTCGGTACTTCACTGAACTTGCTGATATCGACACCCTTTTCTTTGGGAAACGAGAATACAGGCCAGAACGCATGCGGATAGGCTTCGCGCATCGGATAATTGAAACGCATGTCCTCGGCAGCGGGAGCGCCGGCGGTCGACCAGTACCAGTAGCGACCACGCACCGGACGGCGATTATTGAGCGTCACTTCCGTCTCAACATTCCTGCGCCCAGGTCGCAGCCGGATGATTATCTGCCACTGCATTCCCTGGACACGTTCGGTATCACCCACCGCTACAGCGGCGCTTCCATCCGGCTCAGTTCGCATCCGGTAATCAATCGGTGAAACCGTCGTGAGGGTATGACCGTCGGGAAAATTCCATTCAATTCCGCCGGAAATCCAGGCGCCACGCAGCGCGACCATGGCGTATTTCATGACCGGATTCGAATAGAGCACATCGCGATTCATCGTCTTATCGAATATTTTGTAGATATGCCCGCCCAGCTCAGGCATCACGGTGACGCGCAGATACTCGTTCTCGAGGTAGACAACCTTATAAGTTTTTTCCGTCCGCTTGTTGGAAAGCGCGTCGAGAAAGGGATATGGATAGACCGGGCGCCATTTACGCCGCTGCCAATCGAGTAGAGCAGGGTATGGATTTGGCGCTCCGAGTTCATATGTCGGCAGTGTTAGAGGGCCTTCCCAAACACGCGGCATGTTGGACGATTGAGCTTGCGAAGATGCGGTGCACAGAAGGGCGATGCAAATCGACAACAAGATGTTTCGAAGCGGAATTCTATTCATAACACATCCTTTGACCAGCCGGAGGCGCGGATTAAATCCCACACACGGAAGTGTGTGGATTTTTCAGATCCTATCTAAGACAGGACTCTTGAAACGGCCAGCGCGCTACGCGCGTAGACTTGAAACTCGATTGTTGGTAGAAACGATCTGAACTATCCACCCACTGCCGTGGGTGGTATTGCCCTTTCATTAATTCATGCACTAAAGGTTTTCTCCCGCACCGAATACTGCTCGAGTTTTTCGCGACTTATCCGATAACCTGTTCCCGGTCCCGATGGCAGATGTATGAAGCCGTGCGAATCGATCTCAATTGCCGGCTCAACTAAATCATCAACGTACCAACGCGCCGAAGCCTCGATGTCAGTGGGATAAGCAAATTCATCAAGCGCGGCGAACTGCAAACCTTGTGCGGAGGCGATTCCCAGCTCAGGCATCGTACCGACCCAACATTCCAAACCTGCCTTGAGTGCTGTCTTTAACATCTGGCACGCTTCACTCAACCCGCCGACACGCTGAACTTTGATGTTAATGATGCGCGCTGCTTGTTTTCGGATCAGAGAGTCCAGAGCCTGTAGCGATTCAGCCGATTCATCAGCGCACAGTGGCGTTCGCAATTGTCGCTGAAGTTCAGCGGCTTCATCATGTGCATCGCGTGCAAACGGCTGTTCGATCATCATCAGCCCAAACGAGTCGAGTTCACGAAACATTTCGACGTCTGCAAACGTGTAAGCAGCGTTTGCGTCGGCCATCAGAGGAACGTTGGGAAAGCGCGTGCGCACAGCCGTAACTGGTTCAAGATCCCACCCCGGCTGTATTTTGATCTTGACGCGTTGATAACCCTCTGCGGTGTACCTTTCCACTCGAACAAGCAGTTCTTCGATTTCGTCACAAATGCCGATTGCCACTCCGGATGCGATTGGCCGAGCGCGTCCGCCAAACAGTTCGCAGAGTGGAGCCCCCGCAGTGTGTGCATACGCGTCCCATAGCGCGCCCTCAATCCCTGCTTTGGCGAAGGGACTTCCCGGCAAATTACGCAGTCCATGATAAAACATCGGTACATTCAATGTACTTGTGCTTAAGACCAACGGGATTAGCGTTTCGAGATCTTGCCATGTGCTCTCTGGAGTGTCGGAAGAGTAAAACGTACCACCCATCGGCGACGCTTCGCCCCATCCGGTAATGCCTTCCTCAGTCGTCACCTGCACCACGATCACATCTTTTTCCACAACGGCGCCATTGCTGATTCGGAACGGCTCGATCAGCGGAACGCGCACACGATGAAGCGTGGCTGTTCTTAGCGAGATTTCTTGCGTAATCAAAGCTTTAGGCATTGGTTAAGTCATCGTCGCCAACATTTCACGAGTGACAACATTCTGTGGCTGCTCTCCCCTGAAAAATCGGCAAACCTCTTCAACTGCTATGTCACCAATCGCGCGTCGCATCTCAATGCCTCCGGCCGCGATGTGCGGCGTAAGCAAAACATTCGGAAGTCGCCGCAGTTCATGATCCACCGGCAAGGGCTCCAGCGGATCAGTTACATCAAGCGCAGCCGTAAGCCTCCCAGTGCGTAGCTCTGCCAAAAGCGCTTCTGTATCGATTAGTCCACCACGCGCAACATTGATGAGATAACTGCCGTCAGCCATCAGGGCTAGTCGCTTTTTGTCCAGTAGATTTCTGGTCTCCGGTGTAAGTCCGGCCGCAAGCACCACCACCGAGCACGACCTAAGTAATTCATCCAGCAAAACTGGCCGGCCCCCATGTGCCCGCACTGTTTCCGAAGGGCGATAGGGATCTGCGACGAACAAGCGGGACCCAAAAGGCCGGATCAAATCGGAGAAGGCTTGACCGATTCGACCGAAGCCAATCAAACCAACGTTGCGCCCACAGATAGTTTCGCCTTCACTCGCGATGTCATTCGTCCTGACGATCCCGGCGCGCATCTCGGCGGCATATTCTGGAATTCTGCGGACGAGAGTCAGGATTAGACTTAGCGCCATCTCTGCGACGGGTTGGGCCATCGGCTCAGCCGCGTTTGTAACCATGATCCGTTCTATGAGTTGCTGCTCGGCCCTCGATTTCACCTCTCCACCGCAATGCGCAATCAAACGGACGCGCGGGTTGGCGCCAAACATTTCGGTGCGCAAAAAAGGTGAATGCCACGTCGTCATCAGGGCGTCAGCTGCCGCAATCCTATCGCGCAGTTCTGATGAGTCCTCACGTCCGCCGTATCGGGACCAATTACAGACCGACGAAAGTCGACCTTGCGCAGCTTCGGAAAAAAAGTGATCAAAGAGCACGTCGCTCGCCAGCACTAACAGGCTTGGTCTTGAGCCAGCATCGGATGGACCATCGGTTCGATTAGGTTTGTGATCTTGAATAGCCATGAGCAAGCGTGTAGATCCTTCGACTTCGTACAGCTCTTCAGTCATCTGATGAAGTCAACTCAACCTCCAAAATCCTTCTCATCGCGTTCGCAAAGTCGGGCAGAGCAATTTCAGGCTCCTCGATGTCTGGTTGCCAATACTTTTCCCACTCGAAACAGATGTAACCGTCGTATTTCAGCCGCTGAAGCTCTTTAACAGCCGTTTCAAAAGAGACGTTACCGCGTCCTGCGAGCACTGGCTGCCAATGCTCTCGATCAGCAACCTTGCGAGCGTCTCGCAAATGCACGTGGGCCAGGTACGGCGAAACGCCGGCCGCCGACTCTTCTATCGAGTCTCCAGCATTGAGCGCATTCGCGACATCCCAAATAAGCGCCACATTAGGATTGGCGGCGAGTCTCGCAATTTCAGCGGCCGCCTCCGCCCGTGCAAAATCGCCATGTGTTTCCAATGCGACACGCCCCGAGTCGGGACAGCTTTCCGCGACCTCTTTTAAAGACGATGCGATGTTATCGCGCGTTTGTTCGCGTGTGGCTCCGGCTGGAATTCGATCCGGAAACACACGCACGAGTGGCGAATCGAGCTTCGCCGCCAATTCTGAATGCCTGATTGCAATTTCTATTTGGCGGCGCCGCTCGTGCTTATCGAGTGAATCAAAAGTGCACGAACTATCGACACAACAAACCGACAAGCCTTGATCAGCAAACCATTGGCGCGTCGATGCAATCGCCGACGGCCTGAACTCGGATCGGTTCAGGAGATCGAGATCGCCATCCAGTGCGCGCAGCTCGACGCCTTCGTAGCCGAAGGCGTGAGCTGCTTGCGCAATCCTCTCGAGCTTCCAATTTGGGCAGCCGAGAGTAGAAAACGCTAACTTCATGACTTGGCCCCGTGTAACGCAAGCTGTTAGTTTGCGTCCGCAAGCTAATAGCTTGCGCTACGTCGTAGGACTAGAACTCATAAGCCCCTATATCAATCACTCCGTTAACCGGCCGCGGACTAGCCGTTCCTACAGCGAGCGCGGTGTGTAATGGCGGCAAGAACGCAGGCGGAAACAATGGATTTATGAACGGGTGTCCCGCTGGACTCGGAGGCGACGGATTGCCCGCATTGATAAGCGGACTGCCGGACGCCAGTCGAAGATCGTAGGTACTAATATTGACAAATCCCGGATTGGTGCCGAACACAGTGCCAATCCAGGCCGTCGGTATCAGCGCTGAACCCGTTGGCAGCCAATTCTTCGAACCTTCACTCACTCGTCCTGAGACCCATTTCACCCTTGTTTCAAGCACAACTTTGTCGATGGCCGCGCCGCCGACGCGGAAAAAGACATTGTTGTGAACTTCGAGACTCTCGATTCCCTGGAACACTTCGATGGCCGGGCTGGTCTGTCCCTGTCTCAGGATGAATGTGTTATTCACGAAGCGGTAACGCCCATTCGTGTATCCGGTTCCATCACCGCCTACGCGGGCCATGCGCGTTCCCTGAGTCGAGATATGCTGGAACACATTCCCAACTACATCCGAGTCCTCCCTGGCAGTATTGGTGTTCACGTTGTGATTGCCATGAGGATCGGGCCCGATCAATTCGATCTCGCCATAAAAGCCGCCCGACACCCAGTTGTAATAGATCTCATTACGCTCAGCGCGACTCTTAATGTTGTTCCCGCCGTTCTGATCGTGCAGATAGCAATACTGCATGCGAAAAACTGAACCCGGGTGCGCGAACTCATCCGTCGCCATGTACACGGGATGTTGGCCAGTGCCGTTGCCGCAATGGTAGACCTCCACATATTCCATCGTCAGTGATCCCGAGTCCATATCCGCGCCAAGGATGCCGTGAGCCGGGCAGTCATGGACCACTGTATCGCGCAGCGTTATGTCATGCGCGTGATGATAGATGCCTCGAAAAGATCCGCCGGTTACGTCAAACCCTTCAAAGATATAGTGATCAGACAAGCGAAACTCGACCGTGTTTGTTCCGCCGGAAATCACCGGCCGAAGACCATTGACGCGCAGACCACGAATCGTGATCTTGCTGTTTACAGTGCCCGGAGTCGTGAAAATCAAGTCGCCCGGATAGGTAGCATTGCCGTCTACTTCGACAAGATCGCCCGGGGCCAGCAAGGGCGCCACGTCCTGTAGCTTTGTATATAGCCTGGTGGGACCGACCTGATAAGTGGCGGCGTAGATGCCGTTCGCGCAGCAGATGACCAAAAACAAAGCGGTGATGATGAGGTGTTTCATGAGTTTTCTCCTTACCGTCATGCGGTGATGCGAACGCTGATACCGTGGGGGCTTTTTAAGCAAACTGCAGAGATCTCGGCTTCTTGTTTCATGCGATTTGATGTTCATGTTTCGTGTGATTTCGTGGATTGTTTATCAAGTGGAGGCAGCAATAATGATCCACGAAATCACACAAAACAAAAACGCGAAATCACACGAAGGACGTCTACACATCATTTGCCCCTGATCCGGCCCCCGAGCGCCTGTGCCAGCCTATATCGAGCGCTTTCGTATTCATTGCCCGTTTCTGCAAAACCGATTTTGTCTTTTGAGAATACGCTCGGCACAACTGAACGCAGGACCTCATCGACCAACGAGTTCAAGCCGCGTTGTCGAGCCATCGTCAAGTATTGATGATCCTGTAGACCACGCCGGAAGTTTGCGAGTTGCACGGTTGAAATCGGACCCGCGATACCCCGATCTTCGTCCGTGTGGATCTTCTCTTCGCCTGGATACATCAACACGCCATCGCCATTGATGTAGCCTTGATCAGCCAGGGGTTTATTAGGCTGGCCGCGATTATCGAAAGTGATTGGGTTGGCCCAAACATTTTGCCGGCGTTCGCCGACTTTCTGCCGGTTGTGCTGCCAGTGAACCCCATGCCAGTAGAAGTAGACTTCGATGCCGTGTTTGAAACAGGCCCAGATCGTCGCGCGCGCATCTGTTGCAGGGGCATCGATCACTATAGCGCCTGCGGCCGGTCTGCCACCGTTGTAGATCCAGTATCTACGTCCACGCGAACGCTCTTCAACGGCACGTTGTATGTCATAGCCTTGGGGTCCCGTATCCCAGATATCAATGTAGCCATCGAGTTCTTTGACGTAACGCTTCGTTATGAAAATTGGCAGGGCTCTCCCGGGACCAGGATCGGAGTGAATATTGTCCGCAAGTCGACGAATGTACGGGTACTCCGATCTGCCTGGCTCGTCCGGCGCGTAAAGAAAAGTAATTGCATTTGGAAAGTTTTTTGCGAGGAATGTGATCCAAAGATCGGATTGTTGCCAGGCACTCGCGCGATTGTCGAAATCTTTGCCTGGCCCGTAGAACGTACGCGGGATTATCCGGTTCCCTACCCCCTCACCCGGGCCTTCGTAACGATTTCTGCTGGTGAAGGCCTCGCTATTGAAGTGAGCAGCGGCAGACCGCAAGGTTTCGATATTGTATGCGTGAACAAGCTCGACCCTCTGCCGATGAGCAAAGCGGTTATATTCAGCATCGAGATCGCGCCCGTGATAGAGGCGTGGCTGTAAACTTTCATAATAGACCATCGCCTGCATACTGTTTTCGTCAGGCAATGTGAAATCGAAGAGTTCGAGTTCAACTGGAACGTTCTGCTTTCTACCATCCGCGCTTATTTCAACTTCGCCGTTGTAGACACCCGCAGCTAACTTTCGATTTAAATAAACATCGATCCAAATCGCCTGGTTTTGGTTCGGCTTTATCTGAAGCGGAAAACCGCCGCGACCGGGCCTGGCGTTTTCAGGCACAAGCTGCACCGGCTTCCAACCGGTGGGATCTGCCGGCGCAGCAAAGGAACCCGGCTTGAATACCCAGTCGGCGTGGCTGGGCTTGTCGATGTACATGTAATTGACGGAGAAGAGTTGAATCGGCCGCTGCACATAATCTGTTGGATCTTTTGCAGGCGCAAAGTAAGTGATTCGACCCGATCCCTTTTGCTGGCGTAATGAAGGCAGTCGGGCCGATAACTGCCTAATGCCATCGGTGCCGGCCTCAACGATCACTTGAAACGCAATGATCTCGTTTCGTGCGCCGAAGATCTTGATCTTGCGGCCGTCCCATGCGGAGTTTTGTTTTCTGTTCGGATTGTTCAGGTCATCTCGTTCGACTTTTTCACCGTCGTTGACGGCCCAAATGGTGGAAATGGAAGCTAAGGTATTAGCTGGAAGTGTTAGGAGCGTAAGCAGCAGAATCAACGCTGTCCTAACCTTCGGTTTGTCTGACGACAATCTCATGCGAGCGCTATCCTCGGAGCCAAGTTTCAAATTCGAACCCCGGCTTTGAACAAAAAGCCGCGACTCCCATAGCCATCCATACCGCGAAGCGGTTGCGACTCAGAGCCCAGGGTTGCGCTTTGGCAACCCTGGGAGAAGTCCAGCAAATGGTTCAACCCGGAACGGGTTGCGGCGCGCGATAACCATTTTTCTGACGCAACCGCGTTGCGGTTGATGGTCTATTCATCCATTGACCCAGGGTAGCCGAAGCGGCAACCCTGGGCTCTGCTACATAACCGCTTCGCGGTAAAGCATTCGGAATTACAATCAACCCTCATGATTGCAACTGTTACTTATCGCTGCTGGGCACCAGCTCCGGCTCCACTTCGATCGGTGTTGCTCGAGCCCTGGGTACTCGACCAGCAAGCACGAACGCAATGCCGATGAGCGTCGTTACAAACGCATAAATCGCGATGATCAATCGGTCTCGTCCCGGCGAACTCGCAAGGACCATCAGGAAACAAGCGAGGCCCATTCCGGTTGTGACTTTTCCGACCAGCGCCAGTTGGCCGCGACCCGAAACACCGCTAGCCCCCAATTCAGTGGCGGGATCAATTGGGGTAGCCAGTTTTACGAAGAATGAATCCACCTTCCTGGCAAATTCTCCGTGCGGCTTGAACAGCAGAACAGGAGTAAAGAACGCGATAGTCGTTGTAATCGCGGGTATGCCAATCAAGTAGGTTTCATTCAATCCCCAACCGAGGTGGCGGTTGAGATAGAAGTTGACAAATAGCGAAGTTGCGGCGCCCACGACATACCCAGACACGGCAGACCACCATGGTCCACCCTTCACCAAAAACCCGTAGAGCAATGGCAGTCCGAGCGGAATCAGGAACATCGATTCCAGAATGAACAACAGTGTGAAGATGCCCGTGGCACCCTGAGCAAACAACAGCGCCACGCCGATCATCAGCAGACCAACCCCGAGTGAGGTAATCCGGCTGGCAGTCAACATGTGCCGGTCGGATGCATTCTTGCGCAAATAACCCTGATAAAGATCCTTAGCGAAGATCCCGGTAATGATATGGTTATGCGCCGAGAGCGAGGCCATCGATGACGCCAGCATAGCCGCCATCAGGATGCCAACCATACCCGGTGGCAGCACGCGCAATCCCATAGCGATGTAGGCGGCTTCCGAAGGCTGCTTCAATCCGTTTGCGGCCGTCGCCAACCCGGGTAAAGCCACCCTTGCGAGTAGCGGCGGCAGGTAAAAAATCACGCTGCCGATCGTGAAGAGGATCATGCAAAGGATGGCGATCCTTCGTGCAGACTGTTCGGTATCAGCGCAGAAATATCGCTGAGCGTTGCCGAAATTGTTGTAGCCCGTGGTCTGCGAAACTGTATAGACCACTAAAAACAGCCAGCCGTATTCACCGGCAATCGGATTGAAAAACCCCTGCGGCGCCTGGGCCACGAAATTTCCCCAGCCTACATTTGAAAGCGACAACACCATCAGCATGCAGGCGATGGGAAAAAGAAACATAAACTGAAACATATCGGTGAAGCAGACGGCCCAGTAACCCCCCAGCACCGTGTAAGCCAGCACAACCAGCCCACAAATGATCACTAGATAATGGACCGGAACACCCAACGCCACTGACATAAAGCTCGAAAGTGCGAAAAGCCTGACCGACCCAAACATCAGTTGACTGGGCCCGGTCAGCCAGGAAAACGTTTTATGCGTACCATCACCGAAGCGACTGCGGATGTATTCAACAACCGTGGTGACTCGCGAACGCCGCCAACTTCGGGCGAAAACGATGTAGCCAAAAAAGAATGCAGGCACCGCCAGGGCCATCAAGAACACACCGATTACACCCTGGCGATATGCAAAGCCCGCACCGCCGGTAAAGGTCCAGACCGAGAAACCTGACATGAATGACGCCATGCCGGCAACCCACCACTCGACTCGATTACCCCCTTTGAGGAAATCCGATCCCACACGCATGAAGCGCATGAAGTAGGCGCCAATACCCGCCATAAGCAGCAGATAACAGACCAGGACTACGTAATCTATGATCTGAACTGACGACTGCATGCGTTCTCCTTGCGGCTTCGCCGCTTCCTTTGCGGAAAGCCTTCGGCTTTCCGCGTTGCTGTCCATGATCAGCGCGTGAGGCTAAGCCTCACGCGGAAATTCTCAGGTAATGAACCGGTAAGCCACAGGCTTACCGCAAGGGAAGCGGCAAAGCCGCCACAGTTTGATCTCTATATGCAAAGCCGCTCAGCATCAGCGTGCGTTAACGAGACAAAAGCGCGGCTGAATCTCTGTCAATAAAAAGATGCGCGTCGTTATGCGTGCGCAATATAGAAGCAGGACACGCGGTTCCAATCGGTCCTTCGATGGTCTCTTTTATGGCCTGTTGTTTCGCCGCACCCGGTACGATCGCAAATAATTTTGGGCGCGCCATGATAGTAGGGATCGTCAGCGACATCGCTTGACGTGGTACTTCATCGATAGTCTCAAATGCTCCATCGTGCACCTGCTGTTCACGACACACCTCATCGAGTTCGACGACCTTCACCGCCTCGGGATCGGTGAAATTGCAAAACGGGGGATCGATGAAGGCAAGATGACCATTTTCACCAATGCCGAGGACTGCGAAGTCCGGCGGATTCTCAGCCAGCAACCTTGCGTAACGCGCGCACTCCCCCGCAGCGTCTTCAGATTCGCCGCGCAGGCCGTGAAACTTATGAACGGGTACCTTGTCAAAGAGGCGATCGAGCAAGAAACGGCGAAACGATTGCGGCGCTTGATCATTCATTCCTAAATACTCATCGAGGTGAAAAGCCGTCAGGCGCGACCATTCGACTTTTGGTGACTTAACCAGAGCGGAAAGGAATTCATTTTGCGAAGGTGCGGACGCGAAGATACCAACAGCGCGCCCTTGTTTTTCAATTTGACTTTGAATTTCAGATGAGACGGCGGCGGCGGCAGACACGCCAAGCGTTGGTCTCGATTCATAGATGTATACATTCAGGTTGCCGGCGCGAAACCTGTCCACAAGCCCTTGATTGTTAGTTGTAATCGCAGCTGTTGATTCCACGTTTGTCACTCCATTTCAGAACGCGAGCGTACTACTCAAGATACGGAAATCGCAGGTTGGGAAGGGCGGTTTACCCCCGCTTGCTTCAGTAGCACTCAACTGTAGCGTATCAAGCGGGGGTAAACCGCCCTTCCCAACTTGCGATTTCCGAACGTCGAGTGGTAACCGCCCTTCCCAACCTGCGATTTCCGGATGTCGAGTGGTAATCCCCAAGCGATTTCAATTTTTTCCCAACTTCTACCGCGTGGTGGCACTGACCTCATGACCCTCCCTCATCCCAACTCTGGACCGGCAATCGCGAACACAAGCGAGGAAGTCGAGTCGCCCGGACTCCCGTAATACATGCGGTCCAAATCGCGCTGCTTAACGAATCCACGTTTCGACAGGACCTCTGTTCCGTTTTCAAATTCAGCATTCACGTCAACGTAAACTTCCTGGCCGGTAAGTTGTTCAAGTAAACCATCCAAAAGTTGCTCGGCATACTGCTGCTGTTTCGCTATCAATGGTCCTATGTAGGTGGCGTTACTTCCACGCCGTGCAAGTGCATAGCCATTCAAACCGCTATCGCCGGCGGCGCTCACGATCGGATTGACGCAAGCATCAGCAATCAACATCTCAATGAGCTTTGATCGATCGGCGGGAAAAGCGTCGCGATCCAGCGCCAGGACACCTTCAAGGACCGAACGTGAGAACAAGGTGCAATTTGATTTTCCTGCTACCCGCGCACTTCCCTGCCATCGCTCAACGCGTGATTCGACATTGAAACCCATTCCGTCGTAAACGGGACGGCCTTCTTGCGTTGCATCAAGCTTGATTGTCGTGACTTCTCTCTCGCGCAGATAATCGACCGCCGTCTGCATCAACCGCCTCCCAATACCTTGCCTGCGATATTCAGGATGGACGAGAACCATGCCAATCCAGGCGAGCTCCCGGCCGTATCTGGTGGTCGTTGATGTTCCAACCACCTGGCCATTTATCGTCGCGCAAAAGCAACCAACTGGTTCCAGGTGCAGCAGCCGTTCCCAGTCCTGTTCGGTTTGGTTCCATCGCGCCAACTCCTTGAGCTGCAGCGCCGCCGCAATATCCGAACGTTGAAGTACTCGTATTTCGATCGCAGAACTTTTTTGCATTCTTAACGCAGCGCGGGTTCCGCTGCGGCCCAAACATGATTTTTCGGCTCGAAACAGAATTCAGCCATCTGCTTTATGTTCCAGTCTGCAGGCCAGTCGAAAGTCTGCCGCAAGTGCAATAACCAGGCGAGCAGTCCCTCTTCAGGATGAAAGTAAAGCTCATGCAGGGCTCGCACGGTCTTGCTGTTGCTCAGCATCCGATATTCGCTGCTCGGCAGTTGAAAATACGTGTGTATCTGAAAAGTGGTCGCCCCCCGAATAAGATATTCAGCGGCGATGCGACCGGAGACAATATTGCCCGTGGCGCTAATGGGCAGCCGGCACACCGGCAGGTGTCCGGCAGATTCGAGGGCACGCATTCGCGCGAGGACGGACAAATTGCGCCCGCTTAAGTCCGGTCCACCATAGGCAATACCTCGCACCCCATCGAACTCCCCGTTGGGATCAAACAACCGATTAGCATAGACGAGAAAATCCGGTGCGCCGGCATCGGTACACTGCTCGTTAATGGCCCGCAGCATTTCAAGTTGAAAGTCATCGTCAAAGATTGCATTGAAAACTTTCAAGCCGACATTAATAGCGGAAGGTCGAGCTGCGTTTCGAATCAACTCAGTAACTCGAGTCAGCCAGTGCACGATGATTGCTGTTTGTGCAGCGCGATCGGAACCTGCCAGCGTGGGGCTGAAATCCTTTTCGATTGGCATGTCCTTGTCGCGTGGCCAGTGCCGTTGCCAAACGTCCAGCAGGCAACGCGTCGTATATTCGTATTCGCCAAGTTTCCATTCCCCCTCCCCAGGCCGCGGCAGGTGGTACTTACAGGACGGAACCACCGGCATTCCGGCAGTGCTGCCAATCGCCAATGCCTCGTCAAAGAACTCAAGGTATTTTTGAAAGGTGTCGTACCACCCCCGTCCCTTCCAGGTAACTGTCCAGCCTTTCTCTCCGTTTGCGGTTTCAATGGGTTCCACAATCATGCGCGTCTCATGGATCGCCCACTCGCTCATGGACTGCGCACCTTTAGCATCTTCCGCAATGATTGTTTTGAGGACTACGAATCCCAGGCCGTCGTCGCCGTCTCGACGAACTTGAGACAGGTTCAATGACAACTGTCCGGAAGCTTTTCCGAAAGGATTTTTTACCGGCAAGCCGCCGTACTCGCTGCTCAAATCGATGCCAAATTGATCGCGCACGTATTCTTCAAGCGGATGCGGCAAGGCAACTCTAAAACGCTCGTAGTCCCTCGCGAGCGCCTCGCGGGCAGCCGCGTCAATCTTCAGCTGACTTAAGACGTTTGACCTCATGACTTGGCCGCGAGTTCGTTTATCAGAGGTAGTGCCTCGATCGCCTGCCCAATCTTTTCGAATTCACTTGCCGGCAGTTGTGGTCCCCAAGCGTCGTTGGCCGCCTCAAGGGGAATCACCTTCAGGTGGACCAACGCCCATAAGAGCCGGCGAATATAACCTTCCATAGGTTTTACAAAGAGGACCTCGGCGAGTGAGTCGACGGCCTGCGATAACATGAGAAACCGCTGAGCATCTGCCTCAAAGTGCGCACGAACCAGTTCTGTCTGCAAATCACAACAAACTGCGGCCATGCCGATGAGCGCGGCCTTCGCGCCACGTTGCAGGCTGTATCCAAGAAAACGATCTTCCCCTGTTATCAACAACTTGTGCGGATGATTTTGGACCACTTGTCGCGCTACATCCTGAAAGGTCATGACGCTGTCGAGAGTTGCCATCTTGATGCCAATCACACCAGGGAGGTCGAGTAATTGGTCAAGCAGAGCCGAACCGTAACTGATTCCGCCCGCCGCCTCGTACAAATAAAAAAGGATCAGCGGTAATCCTGCGGCTGAGACTTGCCGATGATGCTCAACGATCACTTGGTCGTGAAGCTGCTCTTCACGCAACCAGGTTGGCGGATAGACCAGCAGTGCGTCCGCGCCCAGGCGGGCAGCAGTTTCGGCCATTTCGACCGTTCGCGCCGTAGCTTCCTCCTTCTTGACGTTTTGGCGCGCGCCAACGCCGGCAATCAGCAACTTACCGGCTAAGTTCGTGCGCCAGCCGGACAAAACGTTTTCAGCAGTCTCATCATCAATTTTCAGACCACGTCCGGTGTGAGCCCAGACAGCTACGCCTGCAAGAGGCTGTGCTGCGATGTAGCGCATGTAAGAAGCGGCTGCGGCCTCGTGAACTTTGCCATCAGCACTAAAGGGAACCGGGGTCGCAGCGATGACGCCGCGCTCAAGTTGCGCTCGCAGGTGGTCCACCTTTGCAAGTTGTGCAGAGTTCATGTCGCAACAGCAATGACGGCTGTTATATCCGGGGGGTTATTCAAGTTAATCCATTATGGCGTTAGCCGACGTGGGGGACGGATAACAGATCGTTCTGAATTAGTGTGAGAGCTCCTTTCAAGCTGGGTCGCACCTCGAATGCTGAACGCCTTATGCGAACACCTTGCGCGTGCGGCGCCAGCAAACTGCGCCTCGTTTCCGCCGAGATGATCGGCTCGATCAATCCCCAGGCCTTGGTTATTTCCCCTCCGATAACTACCACCTCCGGGTCAAGGCCATTGATTAGCCCGGTGATGCCGATGCCCAGGTAACGGGCCGATTCACTCACTGCCGCGGTTGCAGCCTGGTCACCCATTTCCACCAACTCGATAAGCTTACGCATCGTCGGGACACGCTTCCCGGAACCAGCGGAGCGCAGTTTCTGGTAACGCGCAAGGGTCGCCTTGTCCGAGGCGTAGAGGTCCCAACAGCCGCGTTGCCCGCAACGGCATTCCGGTCCATTCAGATCAATTGGGATGTGTCCAAATTGTCCGGCAGTGTTATTGCCACCACGATAGAGTCCGCCGTCGATGACAACTCCACAAGCGAGGCCCGTACTAACTCCGACGTAGAGCAGGTGGCGCAGATGTGTGTACTGGGCCTTTCCGTGCCAGATTTCGGCGAGGGCCGCGCAGCGAGCCGAGTTATCGATCACAACCGGGAGGCCAGTCGCTTTGCCCAGGAGATGGACCACCGGGACATCTCGCCAGGAGAGCACGACTGAAGTAAGAAATTTGCCGCTGTGATTATCGACCAGTCCGGGCAGGCTGACGCCTATGCCTGGAAACTCGATGAACTCGCTGTGCTTTGCCCGAAGTTTCGAGATTTCTTTTCCGATCTTGGCGAGAAAGGAGCCTGCATCGTTGCCAGTTTCGAAACTCAACCGGGCAACCAGGCGATTATTAAAGTCACTGAGCGCGAGTATGGTTTCGTCGGAACGAATATCGAGACCAAACAGACCGAAGCGCAGGCCATTAAGGCGCAGAGGTGTTGGCGGCTTGCCGCCGATCGGGGTTGTTCGTCCAGACCCTTCTTCGATGATGCATGAGTCCCTTAATAACTCGCCGGTAATCGTTGAGATGGTCGCCTTGTTAAGACCACTGATCCTGGCAATCTCCGATCGTGAAATCGGTTGCCGATCAGAGACGATACTCAGAAGAATGCGGCGGTTCACCAGGCGCAGCATATCGTGCCCAGCAACCTTGACATCGGCGAGATTGGGTTTTCGAGTAAAGTTATGACGCGGTTGGGTGGCCATTTTCATCGCCAACTTTTCGTCCCCTTCTCGTTCAAGTTTTGCCTGGAGACGAGCAAAATCATCGAGAGGAGAGGCAAAAGGAGAACGTCGCGTTTCCTTTTGCCTCCGGAAGGTGCCACCACGCTAGAATGTCAAGCGCAACTTGATACGCACAGAGCGGCGATTGTCTATGCCCTCCTGGGTGAAGCTGAAGTTATTGCGGCCAAAATCCGGATTTGGAAAAATGTTATCCGGAGTGATCACGGGCTGCCCTGCGGCGTTCAAGCTCACGTTGAAATCCCCAAGATACCCGAAAGCAGTATCCAGCGGTGAAAGCAGTGGGTGATTGAAGACATTATTGAAGTCGGCGCCGATCTCCAGTTTCGCATTCTCCGTAATCCTGAAATACTTTCGCAACCCGAGATTGACTCCCCAGGTACCAGGACCAACCAGAGAGTTGCGCTTCGCAATGCCAGGATTGTCGAATACGTCAGAACCGGTGGGTGGAACCGCGAACGCGGCTGGATTGAAGAATTGGTCGCCGGAGACGCCCGCATATGGGTTGCCGATTACCAGCGGCCTAAAAGATGGGCCACTAAAATCGCCAACCGCATCAACGAAGCCGCTGGCAATGTTGCCGGGAAAAACCGGACCGCAATTGAGGCAATTCCAGAACGGAGTAAATCCTGTTCCGCTCTTCGCAAACATGTTCCAGGTCAACTGAAATCCACCCACCGCGCCATCGGCCCACTTCGACATCGAGCTGCCAAACTGCCGACCACGACCGAATGGCAAATCCCATGCGCCGTAAGAAACCAGACGATGCCGCGAGACGAAAGAGTCGCGAGACAAATCCGTTGAGGGATTGAACTGGTTGTAAAGAGCGCCACCTAAGCTCGAATCTCCAACATCAAGGCCGCTCGATTTTTGATCGAGCAAGGTATATGAAACGTTGAACATCAAGCTCCGGGCAAACCTGCGGTTGACTTCAATTTGGAATGCATTTGATTTCCCCTTACCAAGGTTTCCATAACTGGCGAGGAAATCTCCCAGACCATCCGGGAACGGCCGGCGCGCCTCATCAGCCGGAGACTCGATACAATCCCCGGCATCCACCGGATCGCAGCGATCTCCGTCCTCGTTTGTTATGCCGAATGGTGTATTGTTAGGTGCAAGTTCATTCAGATCGAACCCGCCAATCAAACCGTGCGCACGAACGCCGATATATGAAACACGCACTGCCGTGTTCGCTATAAACTCGCGCTCAAAGGTGATGTTGAATTGCTCGAAACGAGGACTCTGTATGTTGAAGGGGATCGCATTGGCAGCGATGCCCTGAAGACTCACAGTTCCGCCGGTGAATGGAGTGATGCCACGCGGGTTTATGCCACCCGGCAAACCCGAAGTGTTTCGCTTTGTCACTCGCTGGTTGAATGTGTTGGTGGCAATCGCGTCGCGGATGCCCTGGGCAGCGGATGTTGGATAAAACAATCCATACCCGCCTCTGATGACCATGTTTTCTGTCAGCCGGAACGCAGCGCCGAGACGCGGAGCGAAATTGTTCCTGTCAGTTTTGGTTAATCCGCGGCCGACACCCGCTTCAGCAGCAGTGACGACTCCATAGGTGACAAAGAACGGGTGAATGAGGGGAATTATGTCGGCGGTTGGTACAACAAACCGGCCTTTTCGACCACCATTGCCCATACCGTTCGGATCGAAATTGACCATCAAATTATTCTTGTCAACGAACGGCGTAAGAACCTCATAGCGCAATCCCAGGTTCAAAGTGAGGCGTGGACTTACTCTGAAATCGTCCTGTACGAAAAATCCATACTCCCAATTCGAAACATCAAGCGCGGGACGAGCGTTACGCACATATGTCACCGAGGCAGGTGGCACGCCGGTAAGGAACGATGCAAATCCATTTAGATTATTTGCATAGTTAACCGTTCCACGAGGGGCATTACGGTTTAATGCAAATCCATCGAGCGCCTGGTTATGCACAATGTCGGCTCCGCCTCTGATGCTGTGTTTACCAGACGTCCAGGTTAGCGTATCGCCGAACGTAGCCAGTTTTTGATCGAGAGGTCGATCGGTGTTGCGGCCTCCATTTGGAATTCCCGGAAAACCGCCAAACACAAAAGCAACCTGGCCTGGCGTATCGACCTCGTGCGGCCCAACAACGCTACCGTACGCTGCAATCTCGTCGGAGCTGAAACCGATATTTGATAGAAACTGGCCTGTGCTCTGATTGGCACGACGATAGAGAAACTGGTAGTTGATCCCGCCTCGTGCTTCATTAATCAACGTATTTGAGAAGATGTGGGCGTAGGAAAGGGACAGCGTGTGATTCTTCTGGTGCTGCGCCAGCAAGCCAAACGCGGGAAGCGGTCTCGCCACTAAGCTACGGATTCCGCTGCGCACCTGGAAATTGTAAACCGCGTAGAATTTGTCTCTTGCTGAGAAGTCATGATCTACGCGGAGCGTGGCGAGGTCTCGTGTGATGAGCCCGCCAAAGCTTTGCGCGAAATCTGAGAGTCGCCCAGTTGAGGCACTGAACGGCGCCGCAGGGTTAACGTGCGGGTAGTATGCATTGAGAATGCCGAGAGCGATTGGGTTAAGCAACCGCGTCGGAATACTATTGAAACGGCGCGTAGACCCGGTTAGGAACGTATTATTAGCTAGTTCCTCGGCGGTCAGCAGCGGCACCACGGCGGCGGGAACAGTCGGGCGATTATTCGCATTGAGTGCGGTAAAGTCTCCGCCCAGGATACGAGACGTTGGAATGTTGCTGGCTCGAATTCGAACGGGTGCAAAATCCCAACGGCGTTCGTACGAACTCAGGAAAAATGTCTTGTGCCCAACAAAAGGTACTGGTCCGCCAAACGACCCACCCGCCTCGTTTAGATTGAAAAATGGATTGGGAAAGGTCGGAACGGCGGCAGTCGGAAGGAAATTTGCTTTGTCAATCTTGTCCTGGGTTGTCCATGCGGCCAAAGCTGAGTTCTTGTTGTTGTAGAAAAGAGATCCATGGTAGTTCGTCCCCCCGCGTTTGGTCTCTATACGAATATTGGCAATGCCGGAGTACTCAGCAGTGAAATTCTTCGACAGCACAGTCAGCTCGCCCACTGTTTCGAGGGAGGGCTGGCTCGACGTTGGCTCACCAAAGATTCCACCGTTCGTGCGCTGACCGTCAAGCGAAAAACTTGCGCCATAACTTTGCGCGCCGATGAACTTGAACGTTCCATCACCACCGGGTCCCTGCGTAATATCCGGATTCAAATACAGGAACTCGAGAATCTCGCGGCTGTCGCGCGGCACCTCCAGTAACTGACGATTATTAAGTGTGCTCGAGATTACGGGTTGATCTTTCTCTATCAACCCAGCTTCCGCGCCGGTGACAATGACGTTCTCGCTTTGCGCACCAATCTCAGTCCTAACATCAGCGCGAACGGTATCCGAGCCGTTGACAACCGCGTCGACCGTGATCGTCTTAAAACCGGAAACGGTAACCGTCACCTTGTAGGTTCCCGGCTTAAGCGCCGCAGCTTCATAGTCTCCCTGACTATTTGTAGTCAGGTCTCTTGCTATGCCTGTGGTCTGGTCGGTTATTTGAACGGCGGCGTTGGGAATGACGGCGCCGTTTGGATCCGTGACGGTTCCGCGAATCGTTCCCAGGTTGGTTCCCTGTGAATAACCAGTGGCCGGGATAAACAAAAGACCGGCGGCCAGAAACACGCTCGTGAAAATTGTACGTGCGATTCTCATATAGACTCCTTATATGGAAAAAACTATTTGCCGGGCGATAGGACCTGGGGTGTCGCTATCATTTCGTCAGTTCGGTAGTAGCCAAAACCTCAGGCGGTTACGATAGGGTGTTAGTAAGCAGCCCAAACGAACCCTCCTGAAAAGCTCACTCGATTGGCGGCGCGGTTAGTTTGCGTTCTGTACTAACTTTGCCTTGTTTTTACACCCTACGGTCTGAATGTTTAATTGCTGAAAGTTTATTTAATGAAAGACCGGATTGCGGCGAACCTGAAACTTGGCGCGTTATAGCACTCCAGAATGCCGATTGCAAGGACATTTTGACGGTCACTTCGGAGTCCTCGCCGCAACAAACCTAATACGTGATCCACGAAATCACACAAAATACGAAGACCATTTCGTGTGATTTTGTTTTGGCTTCGTGTAATTTCGTGGATCTAGTTCGTCGGAATTACTGGAAGAATTAGCGAAGATTTGTACCGGTCGTCGTGATAAATCGTCTGATGCGCAACAACAGATATAGTGGATCCCGATCCGCCAGTATTCAGGTTGCGACTGAAACGGGGAAAGTTGCTGCTGGAGATGTAGAGGCGCACCCGGTGACCTGCCTTGAAAACATTTCCTGTAGCCCAAAGGTCAATATTGAATTTGTATACCTTGCCGGGACTTATTGCTTCGGGTTGAGAACCACGATAGCGGGCTCGAACGATTCCATCAGTAAGAAAACGTGCATAACCATTCGAGTCAACATCCGCTATCAGCGCCGTAAAGTCGGTATCGTTGGCAGAGGTTGAGGCAAAGAGCTCGACGCTCACAAAGCCGGTTACTTCGAGGTCTTTCGTCAGGGGCGGTGTCGAAAAGATAAGCACATCCGGTCGTGATTCATTCGGGCGTTGATCAAACGGACCCACGGGAAGAGTTGTTCCACAGCACAAACGACCGCCAAGAGTTGGGACGGGCTTGCTCGGATCATAAGCAAATTGATCAGCTCGTTCTGCTTGAGGAACTGTTACATCTAAGCTTCCGTCGCTTGCAGTGCCATTCGCGCCCCGGCTGGAATGCAAATAGTATTTTGTGTATTTGGTACGTGCGAGCGGAAACTCGTTCTCATCTCTCCAGACATTCTCCCCCATGATGAAGAGTCGCACCGGCGGCGCAGATGCATACTCGTTCTGGATGCCTTTAAGGGTATAGTCAAACCATTTGAGCGCGGTACCAGTAAGGTCGAGCACCGCGCTTTTTCCAAACACAACATCACCAATTTTTCCTTCGGCCGAGGTCGGCGTATGAGCCCAGGGACCAATGATCAGGCGCTGACAGTTGCGAATTGCGGCGGAAGAATTTTCTGCATGCAGGCCGGTGTAGTTTCTGATCGAGCCTTTAAGAAAAATGTCATGCCATCCGGCGGCATGTAATCCAGCGACATTCATGTCACGGTAGTGGTCGGACACGCGCCACCGCTGCCAATACGCGTCATCGCGATCATGCTTTAGCCAATCGCGGTAATAGGGAGCGAGCGTATCCGCTGCCGGCAATTGAAGGATCGGATAATTTTCAACGGGCAGCCATACCCAATCTTTCCAGTGTGAGGCCTCACTTGCCCGGCGCCGCAACGTATCTATTGCCAGGGTCGAAGCCCAGGAACTAGTAAACCATTGCATCAACACTCCGCTCTGGTACGTCCAACCTTCGTAATACTCTGAACCTGTGACAAACGGAAAAATGGCAACCAGGTGAGGAGGCCGCGCCATCGCGGCCAGCATTTGCGTCGCTCCGACGTAGGAGCCGCCAAACATTCCCACCTTTCCGTTTACTCCTGGCAATTGCGCGGCCCACTCAATCGTGTCGAAACCGTCGCTACTCTCGTCACGAAATGGATAGAACTCGCCGGCCGAATCGTAGCGGCCGCGCGCGTCTTGTAGCACGACGATGTAGCCATGTGAGGCCAACTCGAAAGCCATGTCGGCTTCATCTTTCCGATTGTAGGGTGTGCGTTCAACCAGGACCGGGAAGGTTGCTTTACTATCGGGCCGGTAGACGTCGGCAATAAGCGACACTCCATCACGCATTTTGACCTTGGCGCCATTCTGGATGGTGACTCTGTACTGGGGATGCGACGGACTCGCAGCAACAAACGTGCAAGCGAAAATCAGGACGATCAGGCATGAACATATAAGAGCCCTTCGTAACGCAAAAACAGATTCAGAGTAGATAGCATTCTTTGGCATTGCTTCAGAACAGTCCGCGTAGCGGACGAGTGAAAATAGCCCAGCGATTAAAGAGACAGTGTAAGAAGCGAACTCCAGTGGAATGAAGTCAGTACCGTCACGCCGTAGCGTCTGGTCGGCGATGGGCAAGTGACCTTAACGGTGAACCTCAGCGACTTCATTTCTCTCAGAATCAGTGCGCAGTGAGTACGACCCGACGCTACCGCGTTTCGGTAGTGACCTCATCACTCCGATCCGGATATCACACAAGAAGGCATGAATCTCGATTTATCACTCACCGTTTGACGGATCTGAATCCACCCTGGTGCTGCATGAAATAAACCAACTGACTAGAAAATTGAAACGCCCAGTTAAACGCCCGAGCCGGATGATTCACGTCGAGCTTTACAGCGAGAGGAAACAAACGGTTGAAGCGTTTTCGATAAATCGCCAGCCGATCAGGATCACGCGTAAAGAAACACCCAAGCGCGAATGTATAAGCCATTTCCGGATTGTGCATCTCCATATCCGGACCCATCTCACCACCGTAGGGCCGGGCAAAGCAATCGACGACGTAATAGGCTTTCGATCCATCGGGCACCATCCCCTGCCGATCCAGAAAGTCGCACCACCTGGTTACTAACTGTGGTACGCGATCATCCGCCGAGAGTGTCCAATACTGAAAGAGAGGATCGAGTAACAAGGCCATCATCCACGGAGAAGTTGCCCCTTTGAAAGTCGCTTCATTGGGATCGTACAGTTCCCAATCCTGCCGCAGAGAGCCATCCGGTGGACGACCATCCGGCGGCCGTCGTTGATGCTTAACGTAAGCATCAACACATTCAACTGCCTTTCTCCAAAAAACGCGGTCTCCAGTCATCTCCCAACCATGCAGAACACCGAGCAGACCGTAGCCCTGGTTCCTGAGCGTCCAGAATTGTCGATTGCGTTCGGGATCCACTCCGAGCGGCGGAACGACCATGCTCTGGGGACGATAAACCGGATCCTCATGTTTCAAGCAGTATTGGGCCATGAGCTTGCCTGTCGAGAGCGCGCGCTCATCGCCCGTAAGCAAATAATGAATGTGCATGGCCCTCGGGTAGACATATTTAATGTCAGCACCCTTGAGTATAAAAATCCCAGCGTCGTCACCATCAGTTTTGGTGTGCAGCCGCACAAAATGAACCGCTTCATACGCAGCTTGCAGAAACCTTTTTTCGCCAGTGCGCACGTACATCTTGAAATAGGCTGTGCTGCGGTCGAACAGCCATTCGTGATAAATCTGGCTCTTGAGATAACCCAGTGACCCCGGAACATTTCGATCAACGAAATCCTCGTAAGGTCGGTACTCAGCCGATTCCGTAGCAGGTGTTTGTGGTCCCACAATCAATGAGTCGCACAACCAACGGGCGGGAATCAAAGCGTAAATTCTTGGGCCTTTAAAACCATCAGGGTCAACAAGCGTGCTTGCAACCGGCTCAAATTCGGTTGTGTTCTTTTGACGTGGCTGGTGAAACTCAATCCGAATCTTCTGTGAATGATTACGGCCAAAGTCGAGTCTGAACTGCACCAGGATGGACCGAATGCTGCCATTGCGTCCGCCGATCCTCCACGGCTCCAGTGAACGCACCGCCGCGCGCACCTCTTCTCCGCTTGCAGCGAAAGCTCGAACACGATGTGGATCCCAAAGAAAATTAGGCGGCAGAGGAACGCCGAAACTCACCAGCTCCTGGCCTAGATCGGCAGCGTTTCCTTCTAAACTTACAACCAGTTGCGCTGGAGCAGCCGCGATGAGGTTTCCGCCGAAGAGTAGGTTAGCGGTTAAGCCAAAGATGCCGGATTTAATAAATGACCGCCGCGAAAGATTTGATTTGTCCATCGAAAGTTTAATCACACGAGCTTTGGCAGCAACAGGGCTTTGCACAAGTCCAAATCCCACCGACGGAAGAGACTGTGTAAAAACTCAGAGGAATCTGCAGTCGCGACTGGACAACTCAAGCTGCGTAAATTCGCAGGTGGGGAAGGGGGCAGTCGTTTAGGTGCAAGGTTCGGTAAGTTCAAGGTGCCCCCGCTCAAGTTTCCGAGGATTCATCATCGAATCAATCACTCAATGCAGTAAACCCAGAGGCTTAAGTGATAGGGATGAGCACTGGCATTCAAGCTTGAGCGGGGGCGACTTGAACTTACCGAACCTTCAACCTAACGACTGCCCCCTTCCCCACCTGCGAATTTACGAAGCTTGAATTGTCCAAATCCTCAGCTTCAAAGCTCCAAGGCATCCTCAGAGTTTTCACACAGTCTCTTCCGTGGGTGGGATTCGCACTTTTTGTGCAAAGCCCAGCAACGGAAGCATGCTCCTACGGACCACCACTGCTCCAGAGCACCACTACCCTTTAACGCATCTACAACCTCAATAACCGCTCCGCATTTTCGTAGTAGACCTTGCGCAGAATTTTTTCGGGCAGCCCCAGTCCATAAATGCGCCAGCGACCCTGTGGTGGTTTCGGGGCCGGCGCGTAATCGAAATACTCGTCCTCAGTCTCGAGGAATCGATAATAGATTTCATACAACTGGTCACCGAAGATCTGTTGTGGCGTATCGGTTCCTCGAGGGACGGCATCGGTACCGAACATGATCCGGTCCTGGTATTTATCAAAAAACTTGCGCGACTCGCGCGGTTGCCGTCCGAGCTCACCTATGCGCGCTCCGATCTCCACGTGCATGTTTGGATAACGATCCAGCAACTGAGAAACATAGGGGAGATTCTCAGAATTGCCGACGTGCAAGGCAACGAAGTGAGTCCGCGGATGGCGCGCGATCACCCGGTTACGCGCTTCCTGCAATTCGCGGTCACTGGGAAAGTCCTTGCCGTGAAATGACCAGTCAGGATGTGCGCTTAACTCTTCATAACGCTCATTAAAGCGATCGGTAGGCAGGAAAAACGCTTCTGGATCGGATATATGAATGGCTACAGGCATCTCGAGCGCGCCGGCTGCTTCCCACATCGGACCGAAGCGTGGATCGTCGATCTTGACCAGTGGGCCACTGGTTATTTGTTCCCGCAGGTATAAACCAAGCGTCTTTAATACCTTAACTCCCCTGGCTCCGATTTGCCTGGCCCAGGCAATCTGGTCTGCTTGAAATTGCGGGTAGCGCGGCTCCCTGATTTTCTCATACCAGGGTTCCGTGAAAACCACGAAGCGATCGGAATGTGGGGTCTGCCAGTAGCGGATAGTTTGTTGCAGCACCTCACCGTACCCGCCAGTCAGATTAACCATCATGCGCACATTCTTCCGGTCCATGACTGGAATCACTTCCGCCGGCGTCGCGTTATTATGAGGTTCCATGATGCGGCCACGCCGAGTGGACCACGACAGGTGGGTGTGAAAATCAATTGCCGGAAAGCGCGCGCGCAGGACTTTTGTTTCCGGCACATGCAGCATGCTTCTCGGTTCGTAGTCTTCCAGCGCCAATTTGCCGCCAGCGCTCCCGCTCCTCTGTTTACGGTCAGCCGAGCCGCGAGGTTTGAGTTGCCAGGCACCCGGTCCTGCTGCTGCAGCCAATGTCAAACTTTTCAGGATCTGTCGTCGCCCTAAGTTGAACATTCTTCATCTGCCTTTCATCGCGCGCCTCACTCCAGGGCCAGGATGTCTATGAGTAAGTTGTAGGCTCAAACTAACCTTATAATAGCAGCCTCATCTCGGCTGCATTCGAACCCAGGGTACTTTCCTGGCTAATTCTTAACGGCGGCCTTATAGCACCAATGCTTGCTGTCAGCAAGACTAATTAGTGCCGCAAAAACAAGTGGGAGTACGCAAATATCGCAGCAGAAAACGGGTTTTCGGAGCAAAGATGTTTCTTGTTCACCCTTGTCGAGTAGTGCTATAACACGTGCTCCACACAGCGCGCTAGCGAAGACTAAGGTACTTGGCGGAGGAAACAAAGGTTAGTCTGAACCTCCAACTAACCATTCACACAGACGACGCGATAGCACGAATGGCCATAGCCCGGCGGTTAGAGAGTATGTCAATAAGTAGCGATACCATGGCCTTGCGCCGTGGAGCACTCACGTTTGCTGCTATCGGAACGTGCCCTGGGAGCGCGGGCGTCTCGCCCGCATCCCACGGGTCATTATTCCACGCAGCGCCTTCGGCGCTGGCGGAGAAGGGGAAAAGGTCTTTTTAACAGCGAATGTGAATGCTCCACGGCTCAAGGCCGTGGCATCACTCTTATTTTCATGAGAGTCTCTAAACTTGTTTCGCCGATTTGGGGGGTTAACTTTCCTTTGATTGCTTCGGAAATACAACATGGTGCCACAGCCGCTCTCACATATCTCGAGAGCCAGCCAAGCCTTGTTGAATTCATAGATAGCCACCCCTCAGCTCTCGAGTACCTCCATCATGAACAGTCAATTGCAGACTTAAACAGCCTTTCTTGGATTCTCTTACTGCAGCGAATCTATGGCACCAGCTATTATGATCTGCTCAGCAGACTTCAGAGCATAGCTTCTTTTTGCAGCCGGTTCATCGAACTCTATGGTGATGGCCCAGTGACTCTCCTGCACGCGCCGGCACGCATCAACATTCTTGGCGAACATATCGATTATGTGTCATACCTGCCGACAGCATCACTCACGCTTGGCAGCCGGGAACATGACATGTTGATGTTGTTTCGCGAGTCCGAAATCCCGAAAATACGAGGCGCCTCAACCAATTCGGAATACCCACCATTTGATTTCAACTTCGGCGACGAACCATCAGATTCAAATGCCAGCGATGCTCAAACCGATTGGTTAACCTATCTCTCCAAGCACCCTGCTGGGGCTCCTCACTGGGCGAATTATGTAAAGGGCGGGGTCGAATTCACCCGGTTCAAGTTTGGCACAAAGATCCGCAAAGGATTCGATTTCCTGATTGACTCAACCATACCCGCCGGTAGCGGGGCTTCCTCATCGTCAGCTTTGGTTGTGCTCGCAGCTGCGGCCAGCCGAGAAAGCAATCAAATCACTTACACTGCTGGGGAATTGGCGCACGACGCCTCGAAAGCTGAGTGGTATGTGGGCACCCGTGGCGGTGCGATGGACCATATCACGATCTGTCTTGCCCAATCTCAACAGGCAGTACTGATCAATTACAAGTCGGCTCGCGCTCGCTCGATCCCACATCCCGCAGGTCGATTTCGGTGGGTCACTTTTTTCTCCTTACCTGCTGAAAAGAGCCGGGCAGTGATGGCCGAGTACAACGAACGGGCGGC